>JADHED010001137.1_pt1 | contig 24606 bp, 27 predicted proteins | sample 8952041 | NCBI WGS metagenome assembly JADHED01 (sample SAMN16124423, study PRJNA663239) | bioreactor sludge metagenome | isolation source: sludge (control) | place: India:Bengaluru | collected 2018-09-08
TAATGACTGTTTATAACAAGAGCATAGGTAAAAACGATGCGTTATAATCATTGGAAATTAAGCGGCTACAAGTGCCATCCAAAGTGCATCGCACTGAATTATAACAGCAATATTGACTGGAATGTCGTTGATGCTTTAAAGCGCGAGGATGTTTTTGCCGAATATAGTGCCTGGGAATTTATTGCTTATATCTGGTATGACAAGAAAGCTGAAATATGGCTGGGCGAAGTTTGGGTGAATAATGTCGCCAGGGCTACCTTCAAATCTGTTGAGCCTGTGGATCTGCTGAGCAATATTAACGAATGTTTTGGCAAGGGTGAAAATCCGGTAGGCTTCCCGAAATCAGCCTCCCGCCATTAGCTTTCATTATCCCATTATGATTAATGCTTAACAACGAAATGCCGCCCAAAGACGGACATATTTTAGTTGCTCCTGATTCGTATCAAGCCTATAATTGCTTTACCGTTATGGATGTTCATTAATGGTGTGAGTTACCTAATAGTTACCTATTTTGGCTTTGAAAAAATTAGCATCAATTAAGTGTTTGAAAATTGGTGGGCGTAACAGGGATTGAACCTGTGACCTCTCCCATGTCAATCATATCAGTTATGTTATATGGTTTATCACCGAGATTGATAAAATCAATTTTTTCAGCAACTAAGCCTGAATCTACGTAACGTCGTCACTCACTGTCACTTATGAATTTCCATGCGGAAAGTTACCTATAAGTTACCTATGGAGACGTTATGACTAATATTATCAACTTCACTAAACAGGCTCTAGATGAACTTCCCGCTACCGCTTTTCAGTATGATGTTAAGGATAGCAAAACAACAGGGCTGATCGTTCGCGTTAATCCCGGCGGGAAAAAGACATTCATGTTTTTTCGCAGGGTGAACGGCAAATTACTGCGCGTTAAGATCGGATATGCACAGGACATCAGTATCGAACACGCCCGTAAGAAAGCTATCTCTTATAATAGCCAAATGATAGCGGGGGTTAATCCCAACGAGATACTGCGCGGCAAGCGTAAAGAGCTAACGTTCAAACAGCTTTTTGATAAATACTATCTTGAACACGCGCTGGTACATACCAAAAGGCCGGGTGACAATAAAGCAACTTTGGATTTTCACCTCAAATCTTCATTCTGGTCGAAGAGGTTAAGTGAAATAACCAAGCAGGAGCTTCGGACAATACACATCAAACAAGGTGAAGCCAGGGGCAAGCAGCAGGCTAACCGTGTTCTCAATATTATAAGTGCCGTTTATAATTTCGGGATCAGAGAAGATCTGTATGATGGCAAGAACCCTACTATTGGTATCAAACGCTTCAAATCCAGAAGCCGCGACAGGTTTTTAAGTACCGAAGAACTAAAAAAATTCTTCAAAGCACTGGAACAGGAAGAACAGATCTTTCAGGATTTCTTTGCCTTATCCATTTTCATCGGTGCGAGAAAGACTTCAATGCTGAAAATGCGGTACAAACAGCTCGACCTGGAACTGAAACGTTGGAGGCTTTCAGAAGATGAAAGTAAAAATGATGATATAAACATCTATGTTCTTCCAGAAGTAGCCGTTGACATATTGAAACGGCGATCCAGGGAGAATAACTTGTCGCCTATCCCATCAGAATACGTCTTTCCCGGAGACGGTATCTATGGTCATTTGATCGACCCGAAACGTTCATTTGACCGTGTAAAGAAGCGTATGGGTGTCCATGATATATGGATACATGACCTGAGAAGAACATTAGCGAGTTATATGGCGATCAATCACACCAGCCTCCCCATCATTGGTCGGGCATTAAATCATAAAAGCCCTGTTTCAACTGCTATTTATGCGAGGCTATCCAGTGATCCTGTGTTACATGCGGTAAATTTGGCAACGGAGTTAATGGTTAAGAAAGCCAATCAACAGGATATGCCAGTCCGTACACACATCGGCTACGCTGCTGCAAATATCTCTACCAACTACTCAATTCAGATATAAATGAAAAGCCCTTGCAATGCTGCCTATTGCAAGGGCTTTAATAATAATTTCATGAAACAATAAAATGAGCATTATCTAATACTCTTTAGATTTATCGCAAAGCTATTTGGGCGATCTAATAAAGAGCAAACCGGTGTATCTGACAACACAAGGCAGAATGGATGAACAAAGCTCTTTAACTCAATAATGAACTGCACTTAACAAATAACTTGTAGCTTGAATTATAGAGCTGGTCGGCTCATCGGCCAGCTCTATAATTCAATTGATATTCTATTTTGGGATTTTGAAAATATCCAGTTTCATGTATGGATAAAATCGCCTGCCGCAGTTCTGAAGGATGTCCCGATTTATTTAAATAACCACGTGCGCCTATATCAATAAGCCTTTGTGCAGTTGATGCACTGTTTTCTGAAGATAACATTAATACCTTCATGCCCGGCCAATGTGTTACGATGTGCTTCACCATTTCTTCACCATTCATGAGCGGCATACGCATGTCTGAAATACAAAGATCAGGCAGTTCCGGCGTGGACTCAAGCCATAAGATTAATTCAGCACCATTGTCTGCCTGATATACAACCTTAAAATCTTTATATTCTTCGATCTGCCTAGCAATCATTTCTCGCAACTGGATATGATCCTCAGCAATGACAATTGATATCATTTTGAGTGTTTTATGGGTTATCAATTATACTGGATAATTAGGGCTGATATCCAGCATCTCAAATATACAAAAGATAAGAAATAGGATTGATGGTAAGAATGTCGAAGGAGTGGCAGTCTATAAGTAACTGAGTTCTACATCTAAAGCCATAGGAATATCTCCTGGAAATGAGTTTTAGCTAAAAAGAAAAGCCCAGCGATTGGCAGGACTTTTCTTTTTAATAAACCAACCCTCTTATTGAATGATGATTATAAATTTAGCAATACCACGGCCGAAGCCACAGCAACGTAAAAGATTATTATTGAACCCAGCCTATTCACGAAACCATTATAGGCGCTATTTTCTTTGCTGGTGTCTTTCAGCTCCATGTAACTCCAGCCGTAGAATAGTAGTATCTGAGATATAACCCCCACAGACGCAATCAAATATAGATCGTCACCTGTTATAGAAAAACCTTTATTATTGATAGAAGAGTTAAATGCAAAACAGACACAAATAGCGTACACAATGTAAAAAGCGTACTGCAATGACTTGTTTTTTAATGCCACTATTTTTTCGTCTTCTACTTTCTCTTTGCTGTACGCAATAGCAATCAATGATGTGTATAGCACCAATTTCACAACATTGACAAAGATCACTTTATTTACAGGCAATAATATAATATCGAATTTTGCAAGAATTAGTAAAATCAGTGATATTGCCAAAGCGATAATACCGACTTTTTTCCACTTGTACTCTATTGATAATGTCATATTCGTGCATTTAGGAAGTTTAAAAATTATCACTATTATGTGTCAGACCATGCAGACGAACAAGCTGCTGAGATAAATAGCCCACCAGCAATTAATCCCCAGCCACCCGTGCCAAAAACAGCAAAACTTAGTGCGCAAAAGTCAACGAGCTTACCCATTCCAGGTTTCGTTAAGTATCTTCCTGTGCCACTAATATCTTGTTCAAAGTCAATCCAATATTGATTAGATGAAGTTAAAATAGATTTCATTGCGATGACTAAGTTTGCCTCGTCTGTACTTAGGCTTGCAGTATTGATGCTGTTCATAGCGCTTAGCCGTTGAGAATAAGTTTTGTATGGGTCCATAACATCATAAAGCCCATCATACAGGTCTTCAGAAATAGTTTCCTCATTATATACCTCTGTTAGCTTGCCACGAACATAATTGCAAAATGTGATTTCATCATCTCCTATATGACCAAGATAACTTTGCATTAGTGTTGAATTCAACATTGCATCAATATCTTGTTTGGTGACAGCGCTAAAATCTGAATTGGCAGCGCTTAGCTTAATTCGCATTGCATTTGCCACAGAGTCAATACCGATTGTAGTATCTACCCACCATATTGAATCTGTGACATCAAGAGCGTAATTGTGCCAATAACCATAGTCGGTAGCGGCTACAGATGCGAACTGAGAGAGATCTATCTTGTCGGGTTTATTGACAATAGGTTTTTGCTCGCTGATTTTGCTGCATCCGACCATGATAACGGATAACAACAAAATAATTAGGACATTCTTTCTCATAAATAGAAGTTATTAATGGTGAATAATAAATTTCAATAAATCAAAAATAATTACAATAACATGTAAAAAAACTGGTGTTTACACCGGAATTTTACAACTATACATCATGAAGGGTAAAATGAGTGTTTTTATCGGAATTGACACCGTGAATACACGGTATCAATTCTTGCTGGTGTAAAAAATATCAATTGCATTCACTTCATATTAATTTAGCAGCAATTGAATTCTTATTTTTACATCATAAACAAATTTTTGCGCATGATCTAATTAAGTGTGACACATAAATATTAACTGCTGTCTTCAGCTTTTCCGGAAAAATGATGCAAGACGCGCCAAATATGGCGTGAGCTTGTTCATTTCCGGTTGGTATCCACGTACCAGTGAAGGGTGTTTAGGTTTCACGCCTCTTTATTTCCTGCCAGTCACATTTAAAACTTGAACAATGCAATTCAGATTTCAGTCTGCTATCAGACAAGCTGCCCTGGCAATATGCCTGGGCCTTGCTTCCTTTCACGCAAACGCCCAAGATGTAGATATCTCAAAAATGGGCCATGGCAAGATCAGACAGTATTACAACGAAAACGGCTTTAAGACACAAAGCGGCCATCTTGTAAAGGTGGGTGATGCTCTAACGATCGGTAAAGGCTCTATGCCAGATAAGAAATATGCTTTTATCTATCAATCACAAACTGCGGTCATGTCTAAAACTTCAGAAGATGGCTCTACAAAGGCCTATTTGAATTCTAGTGCCAGGGGACGCAAGGCAAACGTAAAGGCTTTTATGAGTTCTGGGATGCGTAAGGGCGAATATTCAATTTTCGCAGTAGTCGGCGTTGGGGAGCCAGTTAACTATTGGATAGAACTAGATAACGCTATCGATGCTGGTGAAATCATAATCGAAAAATAGTCCGCTATGAGATACAAGCTAATTATTTTAGTTATCACTATGGCAAGCCTGTTTGCGGCTTGCAAAAAGGAACCTACGGTTGAGCCAAAGAAACAACCCGTTTTAGGTGAATTCAATCGCGAACTCATTATTGGTAAGTGGGAGGCAGTACGGGTTGCCATTTATCAGCTAAGAGATACTGTTGAAATTAGTAGAACTGTTTGGGCTAAAGACAGCGGCATGATAGGGCCAAAGAATACGATCCTGAATTACTGGTCGTCAGATAAAGTGAGCATGATAACGTTTTCCGCTAATAACACCTTTTATCATAAAGATCCGTCGGGTAATCCAGGAAGCTATATGCTAGACGGCATCTTCCCTTCAGAAGGCAACTGGAATCTAGCTAAGGATACCTTTACGATATCAACAGAATATAACAGCGGCACTGTAGAGGTTCCGTGGGGTTCAGCATACACTCTCGATAATGATGGGCGCTATATAGTAGGGCTAACCAAAGTTGTCCCAGACACTTCACTTGGCTATAACGACCTATATCAATATGTAGTCGTCCTTAAAAAACAATAACCAAATAATATCAAATCAACATTTATGAGATCGTATCTGAAATATGCGCTGATTGCATTAACAACTAGTTTAACGGCTTGCAGCGAAAAGGACTGGACATGCACATGTACCACACCGTCAGGAGATAAAACCACGTACAATATTAACAACGTAAAAAAGAAACTGGCGAAAGAACGCTGTCAGGAATATGCAGGTTCCGGTTACAACTGTAGCCTTTAATTCGTTTTCATGGTGAAGCTGCGTTTGGTGATCGCAGCAAGGAGGGTTTTCCAACCCTCCTTTTATTTTTGATTTTACAGCAGTATAATGCAGACAATGCGAAGCTGTCCTTAATTACCAGATATGCTGTTACAAGGTACTCTGATCAGATACGGTAGCATCTGGAGCATTTTTCTTGACAGACTCAATGCCATTATCACGGCCTTGGGTGCTTTCATACATTTCGCTTGTACCGATGATCTGGCCGTTGGACGCTTTCAGGTTGAAATAATACTTACCATTTTTTGCTTCCAGCCTGTCATATCTGCCATCATCCGGTGCATTTTTCTTCACGGATTCGATGCCATTTTCACAAGCCGCCTTTGTTGAATATCCCTCGCTGCTCAAAATGCTCTGCCCATTATCAGCGTTCAGGTTGAACTGAAATTCACCATTTGTCCGGCGTTTAATTACAAATTTCCCCATAATAAATATTGGTTTTGAGTTGTTAGTGAATGCCCTAAAATAGTAAAAAAGCTCCGCAGAGAAACCTCTGCGGAGCTTTCAATCATTTCAAGCTGTGTGTTACAGCTTGAAATTCAGGATTTCATCATCCAAAGCTGAAACTTTATCACCCAACACTGCAACGAAATAAGTGGTCAGCAATGTGATCAGGTTGGTATTATTGGTTTCAAACCTGTTGTTCTGGCTGTCCAGTAATACCAGCTTGCAGTTTTCATCGCTGGCAAAGGTGAACCCGCGCAGATTATGAAGCGTATTGAGGGTGCTTTGACGTTTGGTTGTCAGGGATCGTAATTCTTCAATCCGCTGGATACGCTCATCAAGAGATGGCTTAACGGGTTCTGTCGCCTTTTCGGGCTGTGGTTTGGTGATCTGCGCCTTTACATCAGGCATTTGATTTTTAGCAATTCCATTCTTCTGGTCTTTTCTCAGATTTACGCTCATAATTTTTTCTGTTTGTACCAGCCTGTATGTTGCAGGCCACGCGCGACACAGGCTGGTGGTTTTAAAATCATCGGAATAAGCTTAATTCCAGGCAAGGAAAAGGCCGAAGAGAAACGGCGCAGGCAAGGAGGAATTCGCAGAAGCAAATCCTTGCCTGTTCACTTCACGCCGTTTTCAAGGCTACCTTAGCCGCAGAATTATTGCTTCATGCCGTATGGTTATTCCCCACCGATATGCCGGGCTTGATCTTCAGGCATAAGAAAAATCGTTACAGGAGCAAAACCTGAATAAACAGAAGATGGATACCAAATATTATTGCATGAAAAGCTGCATCAACAAGCAGCTATCAAATAGGCTTTCAGCCCTAATCTAAAAGGGTATTCATTGGTCGGATGTTATTATTAATTCTTTATCTGCGACCCTTTCATTAATGATTTCGTTTAATATCTTTGACTTCGCGCAGCATTCTTGAAGTATTTTTTCTTCAAGCCCTTATACTGGAATTTTGAAATATTCAAGGATAACGGGATAAGGAGAAAAAATTCACATTATTAGCGCACGTCCCGCTGCTCCGGCGACTGTTTCCTTATATTCCGGTATCTAAGAAAGGTAGAGACCAATACTTTTTGAATTACTATAGGTCGCTTAAAATCTGGATTTATGAATTATCCACTGTTTGGATTGATATTACTGCCTATCCTTGTTTCTATTTTCATGATCATCCATTACCTGAAAATAAGACGAGCGCGGCGGCATATCGAGCAACTTGAAAAAGTGATCATTGAGAAAGATAAATTATTCACAGTGATAGGTCATGACCTGAACGGTATGATCAACAGTACATTACCTGCATTGCAGCTCTATAGGTCAGACTATGTAACACCGGAAGAACGGGAAACTTTACTGGATGGGATAGAGGAAAGACTTTATCTAGCTTCCGATACGCTCCAATCCTTGCTAAACTGGGGAAAGCTACAACTAAAGGGCATGACGCTGAACCTCGAATACTTCAACGCAGCAGAAGTCATTAATCATAAGCTGTCACTCACCCAGGCTGTGACAAGGCATAAAGCATTGAAGATTGCTAATCTGCTTCCCTCTGAAGTAAACATCTATGCCGATATCAATCATTTCAGGTTTATCATGCGTAACCTGCTGGCCAATGCGATAAAGTATTCCAGAGCCGGAGGCACGATCGATATCGAGATGATGGATTTTTATCAGCCCGGCTTTATCGTGTTCTCTGTAAAGGACAGCGGCATTGGCATGAATCGGGAGAAACTCCGAGAGATATTCAAGCCATATAATGCCAGCACAGAGGGGACAGCCGAAGAAAAGGGGAACGGTATCGGGCTGATCCTCTGCAAGGAGTATGCTAAAAAGAATGGCGGTGATGTATGGGCAGAAAGTGAAGAAGGCATAGGGACGACATTTTATTTAGCCCTCAAAGCAAGCAACCATGATTATCGATTCCTGTATGGTAAAACCAAGCTCGTTCCGCAGCAAGGATCATCGAGATAAAAACCTATTTTTCACCGCCTTTAAACCGCCGAGCATTTCAGCAGTGCCCGGTTTCCTTTTATCCAGTTTATCTCTACCGCATTCAATCCCAAGACCAGGTAATTATCCAGCAAATCCCGTTCCTCTTTGGTAGCTGAGGCATTCTGTACGTTCCTGATAGCTTTTTGCTCACTTTCATTTGCAGGAAGCAATTCTATATCCAAATATTTATACGGGTGCTTATGTTGCGTCTGGTGTATTTTATGATTCATCTTTAATCGCTAATTCAGCAGACAATTTACGCAATTTTTTGTGCAGTGATTTGAAGAACGATACAGCAAGGAACGTCCAGTAAATATTCTAAAAGGGGTGCAAATAGGGTGCAAAAGAAAAAGGGTTTCAAACTTTATCGTCTGAAACCCTTTACTGTTCTGCTCCCCCTTCAGGACTTGAACCTGAGACCCCCTGATTAACAGTTGGTCGGCGCGCTATCTTTTAAGTATCAATATTGATAGTTCTTCGAGGCTTCATTTCAAGTCTGACTTGTAAAGGAGGTCATTTGACCTCAAAAACTGCATTTAGGGTCAGAATACTGCAAATGGCGTTAGAAAGCCAAATTTTAAAAGTTTATTGCAAGTTTTAGTGCGACTATACACCTTCACATATTGTTCAGGTTAATAAATTTATGTAATATGTACTTCTTATAACACTACCATGTCACAAGAAGGAAAATATCTTACCTCATTTTTAGAAATCTATGTAAATACACAACAAGAGCTCAATAATCTGGCAGAATTACAACCAGAACATCAAGGAACATATTACCATGAATATCTTCATTATATACAAGACATAACAACTTGTAGCGGACTATCGAAAATCTGGCATTGTTTTGACGGATTCAGGCAATTAGTTGCATCAATTCAATCGCAAGAAATAACAGATGTCGAAGTGCCATTGACAGGCGAAACGGCTGATTTACAAAAAGAAAATCGGAAATTTCACGAAACTATAAGAGGGTCGGGGCAAATTAACGGTGTGACCCCCGAAGTTGCCGATACATATAGGATTGTAAATGTAGAGCTACAAGATGATGCAAGAATACCAGAGTTGTTTCCAGATTCATCAGCACAAAAAATAATGCTGAATTTAAGTTCGCAAGGTAGAAATGATAAAGTTTTCACCTTCGGTGAGGCTGCTATTTCGGAAACCATGGCGTATTTAATTGAAAGGAAGTTTTATCCCGATTTAAACCAATTACCCAAATATCCTTACCAAGTCGCTCACGACTTTGTAGAATTTTGTTATCCGGAGTTACTTGGTAACCACGAGAATCTATTTGCATTGTGTGATATATCACTCTTACATAATTTGCCAGGATGGGCATTCTACCAGATTATGAACGAAATGAAAAAATCTAAATTTACTCCAAATGATAGTAGGGAAGTCGTGAACTACGGCTATCAATTTTATGAAACTATCAAATGGGATTTTACTAATTATATGAGAATAGCCGATGAATCTGTGCAACATATTTCCTCACAACTTTTTCAAAACCCTCATTTTGGGCAAACCAAATTGCTTTTACAAGCTTCCATAGAGCGAGGAAGAATTTTGCGTGAATCATGTCCGTATGCAGTATTAGATATATACAAATCGGATACAGCACTAAGCCACAGTTTTTTCAAAGTATTTGACTTTTTAGGTGGGCCTCATGCAATAAATTTCAATGGAGACAGAGTTGTAAGAGTTCCTTCTGGCTTAGATATGATATTCACAAATGTCCATCCCCAGCACTTCAGAGTCATATGGCAACTGCACAAGTTTTTAACTGAAGGAGAACGTAGCTGTAGTCTACAAAAGATTTGTTTGGCTTCGAATAATTCAGTTAATGTGGATGACAGATGTGAAGACTTCCCTTGGAAACGTGCACAGGATGATATGGGATGTCCATACGCATCTTTTTGGGCAATGTATGGTTTTCACCTAAAGAATTTTTATCTGGACGGGAATTTAATACAACAAGCAATTCATTAACAAATGTGAATATGACTGTCTCGAAAAAACATCACTATTTACCAGAGTTCTATTTAAAAGGCTTTACCAACGAAGATGGCAGATTCTCTATATATGATTATAAACAAAAAAGAATAAAAAAGAATCTATTTTATCCATCAACACATTTTTTTGACAATCGTAATTTAGTAACTGTCGAAGGTGAAGTCACTGACATTCCCGAAAAGTTATATTCTGCAATTGACGAAAGACATGCACCACTCATAAAAAAAATGCAAACTAATAGAGATGTGTTAAATCCCACAGTAGATGAACTATTATCTCTGCAAGAGTTCATTTCGTCTATATTTTGGCGTATTCCAAAGAACAACGAATATTATATCGAACAATACAAAAGTAATCCTCTATTTACCAAGAATCTTGGGCTTTTTAATAAGATTACTGGAGAATTCGATAAAAGTGTAACTGAGAAAATCATTAATACCGAAGCTTTTATAAAAAGTATAAAGTCTGCTTTACCTATTATTTTGATGCACAATAGCGCAATAAATAATAGTGACATTGAGAACTGGCAGTTTTGTTATAACGACAGAGGAGATTTCATAACAAATGACAACCCCATTGTTTTTAGAAAAAGAAACCCTAATGACATTTTTGACAGTGAATTTATATTCCCCATCAGTAAACACCATTTACTAATTAGGACATATAAAAAAATAGATAGAATCAACATCCCTGCCCCAATTATGTCGCTTATTCAACTGCTAATATTTGCTCAAGGTGATACATACTGCTGTAGCCCGGACAGAGATTCGTTCCTGAGAGTAATTGGTGAGGTTCCCAATCTTCAAATGGATAATGAAAACCTGTTTGAAATATTAGAAAATGAGAAGTATTTGAGTGCTATCCATCAAGCTTGGCTCGATAAAACCCAAAAATGTAAATAACAATTTCATGGCTAAGAAACGAGGGAGACCTAAACTTTATTTAAATGAGAAATGCAGGAGCTTATATATGAGTCCTAATAGAACCGATATTCGTGTAATACCATATGAGCAGTTTTTAACGTGGTATGAAAATCATGATAAGGTTTGTGAATATTGCGGATTGAATGAGTGGAAGCAGAGAAGCTATTTAATACTCATCCTGAAACAACGAGAGGAGGTAAACGTGGTAGAGCTTTAGAATTGGATAGGAAAAATCCGTTTTTAAACTATGGAGTTAGCATAAGTAATTTTGCGTTAGCATGTTATTGGTGTAATAATTCAAAATCGAACTATTTCACTTTCGAAGAGTTCTTACCTGTCGCCAAAGAGATTGGAAGAGTCAATAGACGTCGTCTAATGGAAATTAATAACAATATCATTTTTAGGATACATGAGTAATACTCCTTTCTGTAATTGCATATTTGTTACGTCCTATTAATAAGCATTTTATTACGATGTAATGTTTGGCCGAATACCTTGCATAAGCATTTGCAATTAACAAACAATAACTTTATATGTTTTTGAATGTCTAATAGATAATCCGTTCATTTGCATATAGTACATTTAGTAATTTATATAAGTCCCCCATGCAACTAACAAGCAACATTTTTGCCATAGATTTTACTTTTGATAAGTTTCAAATTCAAAGATTACCATGGAAAGAAGGCTTACTCGATGAGTTGAGAACAACTTATAACGAGCAATATTCATTTTTTAGAAATGGCGATTTCATCTACATCTCTCCAAGTACTACTGATTTACAACCATTGGGTGAGGTTACCAGTCTAAGCATAGAAGATAATATAGATATTACAAGCTCCTTAATCAAACATATTTTTTTTCGGGGGTTTAAGTCAGTTTTTCCAAACATAAAGCCAACTTTTTACCCTTTTACATTTCCCTCCAGAAGGTCTGAACATGACTTGATAACCGACTTATTACCTGATAATTTGAAAGGTTCCATTACATACAGAAAGCTAAACGAAGTGTATGTAAGGCACGCTATTTTAGATGGTAAAAAGGGATTTACAATTGTATTAGATAGTTCTTATAAGTGGGCTATTCGTGGTTCATGTTTGAAGCTTAAATCGGGCGGAATGAGTCTTGAAGGGTTAGAAGTAGCCCATCTTATCAAACACCATTCAAGCAGTGAAGTTGCAGCTCCATCCTTTGAAGCAATTGGCACGATAAAATCAACAGACGGACTGCGTGCAATCGTAGAAACAAATGATGGTGATGTCGAACATGAACTTGATTACTTGTATTTAAACAAGACGAAGAGAAATATAGAAGTATTTCTTGAGCATTTTACGGGTCGAGATGCGGCTCATGAAATTTTAGAGGGAGTAAGAAGTAGAGAAAGCCAACGTAACGACCCACAAATAACCTATCAAGAAATTCAAAGATTGGCATCTGAAATCTCAAAAATTGATTATCACAATGGTGACGGATTTTGTTTTCATATTCAACCAATTCCAACAACCTTATTCCCGTCATTATCGCTTGAACTTCCGAAGTATTTATTTGATGTTTCATTTACAAAAGCAGACACATCACCTTCGCGTGGCTTGAATAAATATGGGCCGTACGATTTTGGAAAATTTTTTGAAATCAACAGCCCAAACGTATTGGTGGTTTATCATAAAAATTCAAGCGGCGCATTCACACAGTTTTTAGGCTGGTTAAAAGACGGACTTCCAAATTCGACTTATTTTCAGCAAGGACTTTTAGCTAAGTATCGGTTGACTGATATACGCTTCCATTGCGTTGAGATTGAATCCTACAGTAAGGATGCATATCTTGAAGCTTTGAAAAAAGCATATTTATTTACTCCTAACTCCTTCGACATTGCAATAATCGAAACAAAAGAAGAATTCAAAAAGTTACCGACTATTGAAAATCCTTACTGGTACACAAAAGCCTTTTTGCTACAAAAGGGAATCGCAGCGCAGTACATTAAAGAGTACAATGCCAGGAATCCAGAATATATAATTGATTCTTGCGCACTTCAGGCATATGCTAAACTTGGAGGTACGCCTTGGGTATTACCTGCTTCCCAGAACATTGCTCATGAAATAATTGTAGGGATAGGTAGTGCATTTACAAGAGAGAATCTATTTAAAGGTGCAAAGCAAAACCGGATTGTAGGAATAACTACTTTTTTCAATGCAGATGGTCGATACTTGCTTAGCAACCGCACCAGAGAAGTTAGCTATTCAGAATACTTCAATGAGCTTTTGCACAACCTTACGGATTCGATAACTCGAATATCGGAAGAAAACGGTTGGCAGAATCAAGACATTGTACGAATTGTCTTTCATGTATTCAAGCCCATGAAAAATGTAGAGGTTGATGTTGTTTCACAATTAATCTCAAATTATCCTCAGTACGACATAAAATTTGCATTTATTACATTTTCGGATAAACATCCATACATGTTATTTGACCTTGCTCAAATGGGTATTCCAAGTCGTCGTAGCACTGCAACTAAAGGGAAGTATATACCAAGTAGAGGTACAAACATACTGTTAGAGGACGGCGTATGCCTTTTACAATTGAAAGGCCCTTCTGATATTAAAAGTGACCGACAGGGTTATACTTCACCCTTGTTGATAAAAGTACATCCAAAGTCAACGTTTTTGGATATAACATATTTAGTACATCAAGTTTACAGACTTACAAATATCTCTTATCGAACATTTTCACCATCACAACTGCCAGTATCATTATTCTACGCCTCACTGATTACGGAGCAACTAAACAAGCTGTCAATGATAAATGGGTGGAATGTTGAATTTTTAAGGCAATTAAGACATAGGAAATGGTTCATTTAGAAACAAGATATGAGTACCTGAAGAACTTAAATAAGTCTGACATTGTTGCAGTTCTAATTGATGAGCTACTTTATGATAAAACCGGACCTATTGACAGTAATTCTTCTGAGGCGAGTGAAGTTGCAATTGCACTTTTTCGATGTATACGAAAGAATGAAGAAGGCTTGGCAAGTGAAATATACTTGCGCTTTTCTAAACGTCAACCGACAAAGGAATCACATTGGATTTATGATGAGTTTGTAATATTCGCGTTATGCTCAGCAGTTTCAAGATTCAATTTTGATAAAATGTGGTTAACAAAGGTATTATCTCTCTGCCCCAATAAAGGCGTGGAGCAAGCGAAGATTTACGACAGTTTTAGAAATGTTTTATCTGGCAATCTTACTGCCAATGGGGATTTTTTTCAAGTGTCGCTTGTTTATCAGCACCTAAGTGGTACATATTCATACAGCGATGATTTGATTAACAAAATGTTTTGTGAATTATGGAAGTCAGAATTCCCCTTTTATGAATCTTCATTTCTAAATATCATATCATTGAAAGCCATTGGACTAACGCTGCAACTCAAAAGTATATTGAAGCCCGAAGAGTTAGTTCACAATCAGAAGTTTATGACTGTCTTTTTAAAGAGGACTAATTTGATAAGCTATATAATAACCGCTATCCTACTCGTAGGCATTATGGCTATTGCATTTATCGGATACTGGAAACTCTACGAGGATTATCCCGCAATTTTTGCATTTGTGACTGCGATATCAGGAATAGGATTAATAAGCATTTGGGCAAAATATAAGCCGATAAATAGATGGTTAAGCAAGAAGATACGGCATTTTTGGGGTTACAGAATTAATTGACGGAACGTGAGCCTCCTATCGGTAATCAGGGGACTGTTTCGATAATTCGGTTGCTGAAGTGAGCCATTGGTAGGGTTTTCATGCCGATTCAAGGATTGTCTTTTCACAACTTGCAGTAAGATTTGCAATGACTATTACATCCCAATATGTCTTCCTTATGGCACTGTAAAATTTATGCTTACAGTTTGTTTAACCTATAACATATAATAACTTGTAGTGTAATTGGCTGCAAATTATGAACAGAAATAGCAATAAATCTGAATCCCGCGTACGCAATATAAAGGCTTTCGATTGGTGGTATCGCATTCTATACGTGGTTATCTTGATATGCCTTTTGGCATTAGTTGCTCTTTCAATATGGGATACCCATCAGTATAATCGTCCTGTAGTTATAACACTCAAAGCCGATAAAATCAATATTAAGGATACAGCTTACATAGCAGGAGTTATGCAAGATGTAAAGGACAGCATTATTAATAAATCAATTAGTCATACCATTGAAATTGATAAGAGTATCACAGAAAAGACCAATTTAGTATTCGGAATTATTCTCGCTGGAATCACCATACTTTTATCAATTGTTGTTGTAATACCCAAAGTGTTAATTAAACAGGAGATAGAGGACCAGGTAGTATTAGCGACTGAAAATATAAATGCTAAATTTCACGACACATATAAGAATAAGTTGGCAGTTCATGCCAATACAATTGATGCGCACCATGCAAGATTAATTACTTATCTACTATTGGGAAAACATTCTGATACTGGTTCAAAACAGAAAGATTTGTTGTGGACTATTGGATGGGGAGCAAGGTCGTTAAAAAACTACTTACGCATATTTGAACAGGACAATGTTTTAGGAGAACCGCTTAGCATGAAAAATTATGGGGTATTTGCTACAGATGTGTGTCAGTACATGAGTCAAGCAAGTACGGCCTTAATCGAATCTCAACGTGATGTTGGCCCTGCACCTGCCAACTATGCAGAACGCTTATTTTTAGGCCATTATGTGAGTGATAAAGTGCCTGAGGTTACTAAAGACAATATTTATAAAATGTCGTTTTTGTTAAATGATGAAAGCGGGACGAATTTAATTATAAGAACTATTAAGGAAATCTTCGACTTGTTCTACCTTATTCACGAGAAATCACAAGAGAAAAACGGAATTAGAACATACATGCACATTTTTCAACCGCTTTCACATACTTCAGATATTGTCTTTATATTGATAATTTGTTTGATTCTTTCTAAGAAATTCTCTTCCACAGTACTCCATACAGAATGGGAAATCGTAGCTCGGAAGATAGTTTCTGTGTCAAACTACAATAAGAATGAAGAGTATCACGATTTTGTAGACAGATTTGTTGAAAATTGCTATAACTCTTTGACCGGAAGTCCTATAGACTTGGACATTGTCACCATCCCATCATTGTTCAAAATGAAGTTTAAATAATGTAATTAAAATGGAAATCCTGAATCGAGAAAGTACTGATATTAATTTAGAAAACTATATTATAATGCCTCCCCACAGTGCTATTGAGGAACGAGGTAATAATATACTACATATCAATACAAAAAATAGGCACTATCGTAATAATAAGTCATCGATAGAATTTGTAAAAGAAGTATTGTCTGTTCAAAAGGCTAAAGTTATGGATAGTGATGCGGCGTGTTTAAAGTATGGTGTTGAACATGCTATGTCGCTTGGTGATGGTGTATTTCTGGAATTTGGGTTTTGTACGGGAACTACAATAAATTTCATTGCAGCATTGGCGTACAACCGTGAGGTTTTCGGATTTGATTCATTGACAGGACTTCCAGAGAACTGGAGACCTGGCTTTCCTAAAAACGTTTTTGGTTATAAAAATATTAAGCGATGGCCTTTTATACCATTAGCTAATACATCTTTGGTAATTGGTGATATTGACGAAACTTTAGATGTCTTTGTTGATGATATACTAAAGCAAAAGTCAGTTTCTTTCATACATATTGACACTGATACCTTCGCTGCAGCTCAAAAAATATATGAGATTTTAGGTGACTACATTGAACCGGAAAAGACGGTAATTGCATTAGATGAGGGTTACAATTTTAGTGATGATACACGAGCAGATGGTGATAACGAATGGACAAAACATGAGTATGCCGCGACTATTGAATTCGCTGTTAGGAAGAATTATGTTGTTAATTTCCTGGCATACAACGAAAATCATCAGCAGTTAATTATCACTTTCAGCAGAAAGGAAGCTTAAAATACTTCCACATTATAAGATTACAATTCTTGGATTTGCGAAATATTAGCAAGGTAGGCTGACCTACGGATGCCGGTTTCTTGCATCTTCGGTAGTATGAAGCAAAGAAACTACTCTGTCCACGTTCATTGGGACAAACGCTATCCGAAGAAAGGAACAGACCTCTGTCCGATACAGCTCAGTATATCTATAGCAGGTTTACAGTTCAAGATTGGACTTAAACTTTATGCAAGCAAGGAGGACTTCGATAAAGCCATGAGTGGTAAAAGTGGTAGTAAAGAAGTGAAAGAACTACGGTCAGAAATCGGCAAATATGTCGCGAAGGCCGAAGGTATTTTGGAAGTACTACCTAATCCAACCCGTGAAGGATTTCAACGGTTATTTAAGTCAGAAACAGATTTGCATCGTTCTGATAAAACAGATGTCACGTTCCTGTTCGATGAATATATGCTTAATCTTAAGAAAGAAGAGCGCTTCAAATCTGCAGACAATATGAACCACGCCTTGCGTTCATTGAAAAAGTACAGGACACCTTTGTACTTTGAAGACATCAACGTAGCTTTCTTAAAAGGATACCGCGCCTGGATGGAGAAAGAAGGGAACTCTGCAACCACGGCACAGATATACTTGCGTAACCTGCGCATCATATTCAACAAGGCTATTAAGGATGGGTATATAGCCAAACGCTTTTATCCTTTCGATGACTACACAATCGGTACTTCCGCTAAATCAAAGAATGTTCTATACCCCGAACAAGTACAACAGCTGTTCGCTTATCAACCTGTAACGCTGAGAGCACGTAGAGCAAAGGACTATTGGCTGTTCTGTTATCTATGTAACGGTATCAACTTCAAAGACCTTGTTTATATGAAATACGGTAACATAAAAGGAGATACTATCGTTTTTGTTCGTGAAAAAACAAAGCGAACAAATACAGTGGCAAACAAGGAAATCAAAGCATACCTCCATCCCGAGATGAAGCGCATCATTAAAGTATGGGGCAATACTGACATGTCCCCTGATAATTACATCTTTCCGATACTGAATGGTTATGGCACTACATTATTGAAGGAGAAACGCAGAAAAATGATTCAAAAGATTGTAAATGAAAAGCTCCGTGGTATAGGTGAACATCTTGGGTTTGCAACCCCGCTGGTATTGAACATCGCAAGGCATTCATTCGGTACGAACCTAAAGCTTAAAGGCACACCCACGGCTTTTATCACTGATGCATTAGGTCATGCCGACGGTAAGACCACTATGCACTATCTAAAATCTATCCCAGATAATCATATCAAGCAATTATCAGAAACGCTTTTATAGTAAAAACTGTTCAATTGGTTATTCAATCAGGTCAAATGACCCGATTTACCGTCAATCCCTTAAAGGAAGATAGGTTTAGGCTTTATAAGTTTTGGTCAAACGGAACATCAACTCATCGTATGTTCCGCCATTTCTTAGGAAGGAGTAAAGATTAAGGCCCCCTTCTATTTGCCTGGAATTAGTTGATAATCCTGCAATGTATCTCAGTATTACCTTAATCTCTGCATATACTTGCAGATGGTCCGTCTGTAAATAATCCCTACCGCTGACAGGTATATTTATGACCTTCCTTTTCGTGAATTTCAGGTCGTTGAAATCAAAAACGGCCACTTTTGCTGTTCCCTTTATATTATCGGATATAAACTTCTGAATATCCCTGTTGTGTGTACTTGAAATAGTCGTCGCATAGTAAATTGTCTTTCCTTTCGATACGCCAAACACGCCCATAACCCGGCATCTTGTCCTGCTGAATGTGAATACTACTACATCCTTTTCAAATACCGGGATAGCAGGTTTGAGAACACTATATATCCTTTGCAATAAAGACCATATTGCCCGCGTGTCATTACCCATTTTATCTTGATTCAATAAGGTCTTCAGTTTTGGCCTTCCTTCGAAACTGAATAAAGACCTTACTATCTCCAGGCACTTATCAAGCCCAATCCGCTGCTTATCAAACACCGTATTTGCCGTTACGCTGCTTGTCACTTTGCAGATGGTACATTTCCGTGAGAATGGAGTATCCCCGTCATAGAATTTTACATGTCCTTTCTTGCAAGTATACGATTCATCCCATTTGAAAGCAGCGACCTCTTTGTATGCAAGACATAATGCCTCCCCAAATTTATCAAGCCATTTAGTGTTCATCTCACCAAGATAGCAAAGGGGTAGCAAACGCAAAACTTATCTCTTCAGGAAATCGAAATTAATATTGCACCATGATTGAGAGGGAAGAATAGTAAAGGTGAGAACACAAAGAAATAAAGCTGTAAAAAACATGAAAAGGATAAAAATAGTTCAACGGTATTTCACGGAATCAGAAGCAAGGAAAGCAGCTGCTTACCAGAGGCAGCATGCGAAGAAGAATAATGTTTTAGTAAGTAAAGTTGAGATAATGTCGGCGTATGACTTATTTAAAACGAACGGATGGTTCAAATGCAATCCTTTTAAAAAACTTGGTTTACCCGGATCTGGGCAATATATCATAATCGTTCACTACAGCGTTGAGTTAGCCACATGCAGGCAAGCGCAGAATTTGAAAAAGAGGATAGCAATGGCAGTAAAGAAAAAAGAAGTAAGGAAGCGATTCTTTGTCGTAAAGCTCAGTACGTATCAGCTAAAGAGTACACTATATGTAAATGGGATTGAAAAAAAGCCGATGGTATCGTGGAAATATATCGAAAGCGAATGCCGTGATAAATGTATCAGGCTTAATGGCTCTCTTAATGCTCGTTTCGTAGCAGCTTAAACTTAAAGAAAGGCAGTAAAAAAATCAGACAGTCAATCTGTCCTGGCGGAGCTATGCCTGAAAGTATCTCAAACACAGTAACGAATTACATAAAAAGTTTTAACCAAACGGGCTGCCATCCCCACAAACGATGATGGTATTTATAGAATATGAAAAAGTTCAACTTTGTACGCAAACAAGTAAACGTAACTACTTTGACCGCACACCCAATTTTAGTTGAATGGGGATTTGATTTCCAGCCTGACGAACATTTTGCGAGACTTTTAAAAATCTACGGGCTATATGAAATGCCGGTCATAGACTCGAATGGAAACGTCATTACGCATTTGGCAGAAGTACTTGCCGCAAAGGAGAACGGTGAAATCTATATAGACGTGTACGTCATAGATATGAATGAGATAGATTTAAGACTCTTTATCTGCTTAAAGCATAAGTACAGCAAAAAAGAACAGGTGAAATCTTATGAAGCAGCTAAATTTTTCAGAGATTATTTGAAGAATAATAATGAAGGAAAAGAATTAGCAAAGACGCTTCCTGGTGACATTAACGAGAAAGTCGGTCAATTGATACAAACAAGTGACAGTACCATCAAGAGACTATTAAAGGTCGGCGATTCAAAACCGGAATACCTGGGAATGATTGATAATGGCAATCTCTCCTTTCATGATGCAGAATCCGAAATCAAAGTTGAAAAACTAACCACAAAACATAAAGAGAACGTAGAAAAGCAAAAGGATGATGTACAGGAAGACAATTTATCCAATACAGATTCTTCAGGCAGTCCTGCAAGCATTATCGAAATATCCAACAACCAGTTCCAGGTAGATGATACGATTGTGTCGTATGGTATGGGTAATGGAAAGCCTTTCATAGAAGTTGGAGGGATACAACTTAAAAATGTAATCCATTTAACACACGTGAATAATAGTTCGGAACATGGAGTGACCGTATCACACATATTCCAGGAACAGAAGCCAAACGGAAGGTCTATTCAATTGACAATCGAAAACTTTTCTAAAGCAGCATAACACATTTATCAACTAAAAAACAACTAACAATGAAAAAACAAACATCTAAGAAGAAATCAACTAAGGTAAAAGAAGATTATAATGCAATTCACTGGCATCCGCTATCTAATACGGACAACCTGCTGACAACACTAAGCTTTTTTTCAGGGGTAGGAGGCTTAGATAAGGGTGCCAGGAAAGCCGGGTTTACTTCATTATTTCAAACTGACATAATGAAAGCAGCCGGAGATTGTTTTCTGCTTAATAGGGATAACGCGATTGAACATCTTAAAAGCGAGGGCATTTTTGCTGTGGGAAATAGCAGTGGCGACATACAGAAATTGAGCTTCGATAGTATAGCAGAAAATGTATACAAACATTTGAAGGTGCAAATCCCGAAGGGCGGCATTGATGTAATACATGGAGGCCCTCCTTGCCAGGACGTTTCTAAATGTAATAATAAACGTTCTGTTTCATCAAAGCGCAATCGTTTAATATTTGAGTTATTAAGAATAATTGAAGAAGCTAAGCCGAAGGTCGGCCTTATTGAACAAGTGCCTGATTTACTAAGTGCCAGATACTTTAGCCTTTGGTCGGAAATAAAGGTCTTTCTGAACAGAATGACCGATTATATATGGGACTGTCGTATCATGGATGCCGCAGACTATGGTGCAAGGCAGAGAAGGAAGCGGCTGATTATAATGCTTGTTCGCAAAGATTTGGGAGTACCGGTGTCTTTCCCTGAACCCATTCCTGTTGATTTGGAAAAAGTAGCAGTCGGAAAGCTGCTACCGCATATTTACTTTTTCTCTCCGGGACAGTTTGCGGATGGCATTAAGGTTGCGAAAGACAATATCTTTTGCACGATGACCGCAACAGGTTCTGAAAAGGCGTATGGTATGGACGGGAAAGCACGTGATTTTACAATGCCGGAGCGACTTGTGCTTACGGAATTAAAAGGATTGATAATGACCGGTATTCCGAAGAGCAAACAAAAGAAACTCGTCGGGAATATGGTCCAGGTATCGCTTGCAGAATGTTTGTTCAGGCATATTCGCGAACAAATCCTTGAAAAGCATTTTGGCAATCGACTATTAGAAGCAGCATAAAGAGGTCATCCGACCTCTTTTTTTTAACAATACCAGCAATTCCAAATATTTAAACAATAAAGCTCCTAATGAGATACGAAGAAAATATAGAAATGCTATTATACAACCTGATTGATAAACCAAAATCAGGGAAACAGGTAGAATTTTATAAGCTCAATGGCTATCCTTCCGATATTCTTGATATTTATAAAGATATTTCTGATGCTGAAATCATCGCCCGGCTGAAAAAAGCCCTTGAAAATATGTCCGTCATTGTCCCTATTATGGAAATGAGGAACAATGAAACAATAGTTGGCTTTAAAGGCAGTTGCTTCTTTTTATATGAACATAAACTAAGAAATGCATCACGGCCTTTAAAAAGATTAAGAGGCTTGATAAGCGCATCTTTACCTTTATCTAAGCTGCACAGCCTTACAGAACGTTATGCTTATAGAAGCCGTTTGATTGATACTAAGACAGGAAGTGTATTTGTGGTCTTTATTCCTATAACTGATATACTGGAACTGGGAAAAGGGAACTAACTGTTTCTTTTTCTTTGTGATAATAAGCCGTCTATTTCTATGGACGGTTTTTTTATTTGAAAGTTATCAGTTCCTGTGGGAGTACCTGTAATTGTTTTGCAAGCAACATTATGTAGCTTATGGTAGGATTCGTTTCCCCTCTTTCTATACGACTAAGCTGGGTAACATGTATATCAGCCTGATTAGCGAACTCCTCTATAGTCAGCCCCATTTTTATACGCAGTTCCCTTACCTTTTTGCCAAAGGCTTTAATCGCTTTCTCATCTCTATAATGGGCGCTTTTGCTCACACATCAAAGTGACATTAAAGTGCTAATCAACACAAACACATATATGTGTTTTTATATCAAAACTTGCTATATTGCCCAAAACTTTATTTATGAAAAAGCGAATGCTACCAATTGTAGCACTGTTGATTTTATCTGCCTGTGGAAAAGATAATAGTGGTACCCCCACTCCCAGTAATCCAACCGAACAACAAAAATGCAGACCTGTAAGCATAGAGTTTGTAGCTGAACTTGGCACAAACGGCACAACACATTGGGCCGATTCCTTTGTACTGGATGCCAACGACCGGATTACACAGGTTATCCATAAGTACTCTGCAAACAATATAGTATTCAACTATTACTATAGTGGTGGGCATATCGTCAAAGTTGACAGGTTAGAAAATGGCAGCTTATGGTACACTGATTCCTTATTTTGGAACTCAAATAATATGATTGAACGTGTAAAGGTCTATCACAATACAGGGTTGTCAAAAGATATATCATACACATACTCTGGAATGCAGCTCGTGCAGCGTGAATTCAATTATTATCCATCTAATGATTACCTGAAGCAAACATATGCGTACGGTAGTAAAGGTGAATTATCGAAGATTGAATTTTATAATAAGTCTGCAGTCCTTCAATCCAGTTATACCTACAGTTACGCAGCATCAGCATTTACCAATAAACTCTACGATAACGGTCAAAAAGTATTACAGGACATCCATTGGAACCTTGATGATTGGGAAACTTCAGTTTACGATGCGTTTAACTACAGTAAACTGGTACCAGTGGGTATTCAATTTATGGAGAAAGGTGGTCCGTTGGCGACATATGTAATCACAACAGACACCAACAGTAATGGGTATGTGACCAGGTTGAAAAGTAATGGGCATGATGTGACGAATATCCGCTACTCATGTAAATAGAATTATCCTGTAGTGGGGGCACTACATCCTCAGTGAAACTATCTTGGAATAAGAGAAGAGAATAAGCAAAATGCTTCACATATGTGAGGCATTTTCTATGTCTGTAAGTTTTCTTCTGAGCGTTTGACCATTGAATTCCTTTATCTGCTATACTCGCTAAAAAGATTGTTATGACACACGCACAACAAGTCAACGAATGGAAGGCAGGTGCCGCACTTGGATTTATTCCTGATGATGAAAACCCGCTGTTCCTGCTCAACGGAGCGGCGAAGGATATTCTTGTACAGATATTAGGTGGGGGCATCGACATAATTGAACTGGTAAAGTTTGAACTAAGGTCAAGGGGCTTGAACGAAGAAGGCCGATTCGTAGGTTTCAACTGATTCCTAATGAACATCATCAATCCTTTCGATAGAAGAGGTAAGCCTAACCTTGATTTTATTGACCGCTCCGCAACTGCATTGTTATTCCTGTTTTTCGCGGGATTGACCATATATCTATTGGTTATCATGATAAGCCTTCCGAAAAAGCTGATAAAATATTATCATTGCAGCCGCAATGGATGACGGCTTTATACTCACGATTGAATACAAAGGCAAGTCTTATGAACTTGAAACGAAGTTCGCAAGAATAGGATTTATACATCAGTTCCACGTACACATAGACGGCAGAACCCTTGTCGTTGAATTTGACGAAGAACGAAACTACAGGGTAA
>JADHED010001138.1_pt1 | contig 24604 bp, 22 predicted proteins | sample 8952041 | NCBI WGS metagenome assembly JADHED01 (sample SAMN16124423, study PRJNA663239) | bioreactor sludge metagenome | isolation source: sludge (control) | place: India:Bengaluru | collected 2018-09-08
AGGAGATCAGCCCCTACCTCGACTACGCCTTCGAGGTGATCGGTCTGCCGGTCACCGCACAGCAGGCCTTCGCGATGATCCGCCCGGGCGGCACCGCGGTGGTGGTGGGTGTCGGCTTCGGCCGCGTGGCCGAGATTCCGCTCGGCGACTTCCTGCAGGAGAAGCGTCTGGTCGGCTCCTTCTACGGTTCGAGCCAGGTCCACGTCGACATTCCCCGGCTGGTCGACCTCTACATGGAAGGCAAGATCCAGCTCGATCCGCTGGTCTCGCAGGTGCGCCCACTCAGCGAAGTGAACGAAGCCCTCAAGGCGATGAAGGCGGGTGAAGTGGCGCGCACGCTGCTGTCGATGTCGCTTTGATCGACCCCAGGCCGCGACCTGCCGCAATGGCGGGTCGCGGCCCCTTTTTTTGACGAACCCGGCCGGTGATGAACAAGAAGCTGTACATTCAGACCCACGGCTGTCAGATGAACGAGTACGACTCGTCCCGCATGGGCGATCTGCTCGCCGCCAGCCATCAGCTCGAGCTGACCAGCAATCCTGAAGAGGCCGATGTGCTGCTGCTCAACACCTGTTCGATCCGCGAGAAGGCCGAAGAGAAGGTCTTTCATCAACTGGGCCGCTGGAAACGGCTGAAGCAGCAACGACCCGAGCTGATCATTGGCGTCGGTGGCTGCGTCGCCAGCCAGGAGGGCGCGGCACTGCGCAAGCGGGCACCCCATGTCGACCTGGTGTTCGGCCCGCAGACACTGCATCGATTGCCGGAGATGATCGACCGGCAGCGCAGGGCGCTGCTGCCGGTGGTCGATGTCAGTTTCCCCGAGATCGAGAAGTTCGACCTGCTGCCCGATCCCGGCGCCAATGGGCCGACCGCCTCGGTCTCGATCATGGAGGGGTGCAGCAAGTACTGCTCGTTCTGCGTCGTCCCCTACACCCGCGGCGAGGAGATCAGCCGGCCGTTCGACGACGTGGTGGCCGAGGTGTTCCATCTGGCGCAGCAGGGCGTGCGCGAGGTCACGCTGCTGGGCCAGAACGTCAATGCCTACCGCGGCCGCACCCACCAGGGCGAGTTGGCCGATCTGGCCGAGCTGCTGCACTACGTTGCCGCCATCGACGGCATCGAGCGCATCCGCTTCACCACCTCACATCCGCTGGAGATGAGCGACAGCCTGATCGCCGCCTACGCGACACTGCCCAAGCTGGCGCCTCATCTGCACCTGCCGGTGCAGAGCGGCTCCGACCGCATCCTGGCGCGGATGAAGCGCAACTACACGGCGGCCGACTATCTGGCCATCATCGACCGGCTGAAGGCGGCCTGCCCGACCATTCAGCTCTCCTCCGACTTCATCGTCGGCTTCCCCGGCGAGGAGGAGGCCGACTTCGAGGCCACGCTCGACCTGATTCGCCAGGTCGGCTTCGATCAGTCGTTCAGCTTCATCTACAGCCCGCGTCCCGGCACGCCGGCCGCCGAACTGCCCGACTCGGTGCCGCTGGAGGTCAAGGGCGAGCGTCTGGCGCGGCTGCAGGCGCTGATCAATCAGCAGGCCCAGGCGATCAGCGCCGCGATGCTCGGCAGCCAACAGTCGATTCTGGTCAGTGGGCCGGCCAAGCGGGGGGAGGGAGAGCTCTGCGGCCGCACCGGCAACAACCGGGTGGTCAACTTCCCGGCCAGCGATGTCGGTCTGATCGGCCGGATGGCCAACGTGGAGATCGTCGAGGTGCTGCCCAATTCGCTGCGCGGGCAGCTGCTCTGAACGGGCCGCATCGCCATGACATTGTCATCAAAAAGGACTTTTCTCGGTCACCGTGCAGCGTATATGCTTGAAGCCATCCGCCTGAGTCACGGGGTTGCCCACCGCCATCTTGAACAGCCAACTGGAAATCCGCCAGCTTCTGCTTGAGCCCGACAACGCCCGCCGGCTGGCGAGCCTGTGCGGTCAGCTCGACGCCAACCTTCGCCACATCGAACAGCGACTGGACATCGAAATTCACAACCGCGGCAACGAGTTCAAACTGCTGGGCAGTTCCCAGTCGGTGTCGACCGCACAGCGGCTGTTGCAGCAGCTCTACGCAGAGACCGCCCGCGGCACCGAAATGACCCCCGATCTGCTCCACCTTCACCTGCAGGAGTCCAGCTTGGAAGCACTCAACCAGAGCGCCGTCGAGGCCGTTGCGCCAAGAAACCTGCTGATCCGCACGCCGCGCCTGGCGGTCAAGCCGCGCGGCAGCAACCAGCAGCTCTATGTCCGCGCCATCGATGAGCATGACATCAACTTCGGCCTGGGTCCTGCCGGCACCGGCAAGACCTTTCTCGCCGTCGCCTGCGCGGTCAGGGCCCTGGAGGAGGAGCGGGTCGGCCGCATCCTGCTGGTGCGCCCGGCGGTCGAGGCCGGTGAAAAGCTCGGCTTTCTGCCCGGCGATCTGGCCAGCAAGATCGACCCCTACCTGCGGCCGCTCTATGACGCCCTCTATGAAATGATGGGCTTCGAGCGGGTCGGCAAGCTGATCGAGCGGAATGTCATCGAGGTGGCGCCGCTGGCCTTCATGCGTGGCCGCACACTGAACAACGCCTTCATCATCCTCGACGAGGGGCAGAACACCACCGGTGAGCAGATGAAGATGTTCCTGACCCGCATCGGTTTCGGCTCCACCGTGGTGGTCACCGGTGACCTGACCCAGACCGATCTGCCGCGCGGTGTCCGCTCCGGACTGTGGCAGGCGGTGCAGATTCTGCAGGGCATTGCCGGCGTCAGTTTCACCCGGTTCGACTCAAAGGATGTGGTGCGCCATCCACTGGTGCAGAAGATCGTCGAAGCCTACGACCGCCTGCAGACCGATGAGGATGAGGGCAGTCGCCGCTCGGTCACCGGATGAAACTTCAGCTCGACCTGCAACGGGCCACCACGCTGACCCCGCCCAGCCGCCCGACCCTGCGCCGCTGGCTGCTGCGCGCCCTGACACCCCACCGCGACCGTGCGCAGCTGACGCTGCGGCTGGTCGACGAGGCCGAGAGCGCCGAACTGAACCAGCAGTACCGCGGCAAGCCGGGCCCGACCAATGTGCTCGCCTTCCCCAGTCCGCTGCCGGAGGGGGTGCAGGCCGACTTTCTCGGTGATCTGGTCATCTGCGCGCCGGTGGTGGAGCGCGAGGCGCGCGAGCAGGGCAAGTCACCGCGGGCACACTGGGCGCACATCGTCATCCATGGCGCACTGCACCTGTGTGGCCATGACCATCAGAATGACGCCGAGGCGCAGCGGATGGAGCAGCTCGAGATCGAACTGCTCCGCAGCCTGCGCATCGCCAACCCCTATCAAAGCCGCCACATCGAGTCGACACCATGAACCGCTCCGCCAAGGAGGCCGCCGAACCACTGCTGCCGCGTCTGCTCAGGCTGCTGGGCTACACCCCGCCCGGGCGCACCACCCTGCTCGAACATCTGCATGCCGCCGAGCAGCGCAACGAGCTGGATGCCGATGCCGTCGGCATCATCGAAGGGGCGTTGCAGGTCGCCGAGATGCAGGTGCGCGACATCATGATTCCACGTGCACAGGTGGTCAGCATCGATGCCGACGAGCAGCTGGAGCAGTTTCTGCCCAAGGTGATCGAATCGGCCCACTCCCGGTTTCCGGTGATCGACTCACCGGACGAGGTGATCGGCATCCTGCTGGCCAAGGATCTGCTGCCGCTGCTGCTGAGCGGCAGCGGCCGGGGTTACTTCTCGATCAAGGAGTATCTGCGCCCGCCGGTCTTCGTGCCCGAGAGCAAGCGGCTCAACGTGCTGCTGCGGGAGTTCCGCGCCAACCGCAACCACATGGCGGTGGTGGTGGATGAGTATGGCGGCATGGCGGGCGTCGTCACCATCGAGGATGTGCTGGAGCAGATCGTCGGCGAGATCGAGGATGAGCATGACATCGACGACGAGAACTTCATCAAGCAGTACGACCAGCAGACCTTCGTGGTCAAGGCGATCACCCCGGTCAGCGACTTCAATGCCCGCTTCGCCACCCGCTTCGACGAGGATGAGTTCGACACCATCGGCGGCATCGTCATTCAGGCCTTCGGCCGGCTGCCGAAGCGCAACGAGAGCATCACCATCGATGAGCTCACCTTCAAGGTGCTCAACGCCGACCACCGCCGTATCCGCCTGCTCCGGGTGCACCGTACCGCGGGCAGCGAGTGATTCGCGCACTCAATCCCGACCGCCAGCCGCTGCGGGGTGATGCGCTGGCGCTGATCGCCGGCCTGCTGCTGCCGCTGGCATTGGCGCCACTGGCGTGGCGGCCACTGGCGCTGCTCAGTCCGGCATTGTGGCTGTGGACCCTGCTGGACGCCACGCCGCGCCGCGCCGCCTGGCGTGGCCTGCTGTTCGGCCTTGGCAGCTTTGGTCTTGGCGTCTCCTGGGTCTTCGTCAGCATCCACCTCTATGGCCATGCGCCGGTGGTGCTGGCGGCGCTGCTGACGCTGCTGTTCGTGGCGGCCATGGCGCTCTATCCGACGCTGCTGGCCTGGCTGCTGGCCCATCTGAGCCGCCATGTTCCAGGTGCTGCGTTGACCCTCTTTCCGCTGCTGTGGGTGGCCATCGAGTGGCTGCGCGGCTGGCTGTTGACCGGGTTCCCCTGGTTGCAGCTCGGCACGGCCGTGCTGGATACGCCATGGGCCGGCTGGTTGCCGCTGCTGGGGGTGCTGGGTGGCAGCTATCTGCTGGCACTGCTGGCAGCGGTTGCAGTGCAGGCGCTGCGCGGCAGCCTGCACTGGGGCTGGCCACTGCTGGGACTGCTGCTGATCAGTGGCGCAGGACTCTGGTCGCAACAGCAGGCGTGGACCCGACCATTGCCACAGAGCCGCGTCACCGTCGGGCTGGTGCAGCCGAACATTCCGCAGGATCTCAAATGGACCCCCGAGCAGCGGCAGGCGACGCTGGAGCGGCTCGATCAGCTCAGCGCGCCGCTGTGGGGCGTCGACCTGCTGCTCTGGCCCGAGGCAGCCGTACCGCTGTTCTTTCATCAGGCGCAGGACTATCTGGCGCAGGCGGGCCAGCGCGCCGAGCAGAGCGGCAGCGCGCTGCTGCTGGGCATCCCGTTCATGACGATGGCAGCGCAGGGCAGCGGCTTCGTTGCCCACAACAGCCTGATTGCGCTCGGCAACGGCGAGGGGCTCTACCACAAGCAGCGGCTGGTGCCCTTTGGCGAGTATGTCCCGCTGGAGCGCTGGCTGCGCGGGCTGATCGCCTTCTTCGATCTGCCGATGTCCGACTTCACAGCGGGAGCGGCCGGTCAACCGCCGATCAGCACCACCCAGGGCTGGCGCATCCTGCCGCTGATCTGCTACGAAGTGGCCTATGCCGATCTGGCCCGGGCTCAGCCGGCGGACCTTCTGCTGACGGTCAGCAACGATGCCTGGTTCGGCGACAGCTTCGGCCCCTGGCAACATCTGGAGATCGCCCGGCTGCGTGCCGCCGAAAATGGCCGACCGCTGCTGCGCGCCACCAACGATGGCATCTCGGCGCTGATCGACCATCGGGGGAGACTGCTGCTGCAAAGTGAGCGCTTCGTCGCACAGAGTCTGCATGGCGAGGTCGTACTGACCGCCGGAGAGACCCCCTATCACCGCTTCGGCGACTGGCCGCTGCTCGGCGTCGGCCTGACCACGCTGGCAGCGGCGCTGTACCGGCGCGCGAGGCGGCGGTACCAGAGATAGCCGAGCAGTTCGTGCAGCAGATAGAGGCTGAGCCGCAGGGCGGTCCGGCTCGGCCAGCCACTGCGCAGCGCCTGAACCTCGACGGCGCGCGGCTCGACCGCCACCGGCCAGATCATCATGCCGTCCTGCGCGAAGGCCAGGCAGGCGCGCCGCAGGTGCCAGCCATGGCTGACCAGATAGATCGCGTCGATCTGCTGGTCAGCCAGCAGCGGCGTGCTCATCCGGGCATTCTCCCAGGTGGTGCGTGACTGCTGCTCCAGCCACTGCGGCGTGAGGCCGAGCTGCTGGACGAGATAGTCCTGCATCAGGGCCGCTTCACTCGGCTGCGAGGACGCTGCCCCGGCCCGGCCACCGCTCAGCAGCAGCGGCAGGCCACTGCTGCGCGCCAGCGCCGCACCACGGTGCAACCGCTCGATGCCGAGCCGGGTCAGGCAGTCACCACTGCGCCGATGACGGCGGCCCGCGCCGAGAATGACGATGGCGGCTGGCGGCCGCGCCGCCCCGGCACCGGCCAGACGGGTCGGCAGCGACCAGCGCCGCTGCCAGCGCCGCACGATGGAGCCCGAACTGAACAGCAGCAACAACAGCAGCGAAAGCGCGACCAGCAGAAGGCCGGCAATCGGCCAGCCTGGCCAGAGCAGCAGACCGATCGACACCAGCAGCAGATTGAGGCCCGGTGGCAGCAGCAGCCACTTCACCCGCTGCCGCAGCCGCATCATGGCAGCGCGCGCCGCAGCTGGGGCGTCGCGATGCCAAGGGCTGCTGCCGGCGCGGAACCGATGGTTGCGGGAGCGGTCATCGCCGTTCTTCGGGTTGGATTGCGGCATCATGCCATGATAAAAACCGGTCACGGTGGTATCTTACCGCCGCGTTTTGCGGTTGGCGAAGCGGTCGCCCATCTTCAGCGAGGGTCAGGGAACATACATGCAACAGCTGCGCGGCAAGCAGATCCTGCTCGGCATCACCGGCGGCATCGCCGCCTACAAGAGCGCCGAACTGACCCGCGGATTGAAGAAGGCTGGCGCGCAGGTGCGGGTGGTGATGACCGCGGCCGCCCGTGAATTCATCACCCCGCTCACGCTGCAGGCGCTCTCGGGCCATCCGGTTCACACCGACCTGCTCGACCCGGCGGCCGAAGCGGCGATGGGCCACATCGAGCTGGCACGCTGGGCCGATCTGGTGCTGATCGCGCCGGCGTCGGCCGATTTTCTGGCGCGACTGGCGCAGGGTCAGGGTGATGACCTGCTGGCCACACTCTGTCTGGCCACCCGGGCCCCCATTGCGGTGGCGCCCGCCATGAACCAGGCGATGTGGCAGGCGGCATCAACCCAGCACAACATCGCCCTGTTGCGTGGTCGCAACGTCGCCATCTGGGGACCGGCCGAAGGGGAGCAGGCCTGCGGCGAGAGTGGTCCGGGCCGCATGATCGAAGTGGATGAGCTGCTGCGGTCGGCGGCGGAGTCGTTTGAAAGTGGCCTGCTGACCGGCCTGAAGGTGGTGGTGACGGCCGGGCCAACCCGCGAGGCGATCGACCCGGTGCGTTACATCAGCAACCACAGCTCGGGCAAGATGGGCTATGCGCTGGCCAGCGCCACCGCCGAGGCCGGTGCCGAGGTGGTGCTGATCAGCGGTCCGACCATGCTGCCGACCCCGGAAGGGGTGCGCCGTGTCGATGTCACCACCGCCTGCCAGATGCTCGATGCCACGCTGGCCGAGCTCGACGGCTGCGCGCTGTTCATCGCCACCGCCGCGGTGGCGGACTACCGGCCGCAGCAGGCGGCCATGCAAAAGATCAAGAAGCGCCAGGGTGAGGAGAGTCTGACCCTGACGCTGGTGCGCAACCCCGACATCGTCGCCACGGTCGCCCGCCAGACGCCACGACCCTTCACGGTCGGCTTTGCCGCCGAGACCGAGCAGCTGCTGGCCCATGCACGGGCCAAACTGATCGACAAGAAGCTCGATCTGGTGATCGCCAACGATGTCTCCGACAGCCGCATCGGCTTCAACAGCGACCAGAATCAGGTGACGCTGGTCTCGGCAGCGGGAGAACTGGAGTTGCCCTGCCTTGCCAAGGGGCGGCTCGCCCATGAATTGATCGGCCACATCCACCGGCTCTATCAGACACGTCCACAGTGAAACCGGTACAGATCAGGGTGCTCGACCCACGCCTCGGCAGCGAGATTCCGCTGCCGGCACACGCCACCAGCGGTTCGGCCGGCATGGATCTGCGTGCCCTGCTCGATGCGCCGCTGACGCTGCTGCCCGGTGCCAGCGAGCTGATTCCCACAGGGTTGGCGATCCATCTGGCCGATCCGCAGCTGGCCGCGCTGATCCTGCCGCGCTCCGGCCTCGGCCACCGACATGGCATCGTGCTCGGCAACCTCACCGGGCTGATCGACTCCGACTATCAGGGGGAGCTGCTGATCTCGTGCTGGAACCGCTCGGCGCAGCCCTTTGTGATCAGCCCCGGTGAGCGGATCGCGCAACTGGTGATCGTGCCAGTGGTGCAGACGCAGTGGGAGCTGGTCAGCGAATTCCCACCCACGGCCCGGTCCGAGGGTGGTTTTGGTCACACCGGACAGCAGTGATCTTCTCCTCAGGGTATCCAGCATGAAGTTACGGCGAAGCGCAACGGCACCCGCGCAGCCCTCCGGCGAGGCGGCGGCCGGGCAGACCGCCACCCGCATCACGCCGGGTGGCGGTGGCTGGCGCTGGGGCCTGCTGCTGTGGCAACTGCTGGCAGTGGTCGGCGCCGCCCTGCTGCTCGATCACTGGCTGATTGAGCCGATTGCCCGACAGCAGGGGCGGCTGGTCAGCGAGCAGGTGGCCGGGCGTTATCAGCAGGCGATCAATCAGACGCTGCATGGCCTGCAGCAATCCGCACAGCAACTGGCCCAGCAACCGCAATTGATCAGTGCGCTGCAGGCAAATGATGCAGCGATGCTGGAGCAGTTGAGCGGGCAAGGCTGCCAACTGCTGCCGCTGTGCGAGCGCGTCATCGTGGTGCCGCTGGGGCAGGCCCTCGAGCAGAATCAACATCAGCCACAGGCGGCGATCGGCTTCGCGCTGCTGGAGATGATCCACCGCAGTGAAGCGGGCGAAGCCGTGGCCCCGCAGCTGCATCCGCAACCGCAGCGGCCGCAGTTGCATCTGGTCGAGGCGGTGGTCGATCCCGCCACCCGGCAACGCTTGGGCACTGTGGTGGTCAGCCAGGATCCACGGTTGCTGAACCAGGCGCTCAGCCGCATCGATGCCGATCTGGGCAAGGTGGTGCTGCGCCAGCGCATTCCCGGTGTCACCGAGCAGAAGCTGCTGGAGCAGGGCAACGATGCCGGCGGTGAGCGGCTCACCCTCCCCACCAGCAACCCCTTGTGGCAGCTCGATTTTTCCGGCACTCCGGCCAGCGTCGCTTCCGCTGCGCTGCGCTGGCTGCTCCATGAAGTGATGGCCGGCGTGGCGCTGCTGCTGCTGCTGGGCACCCTGCTGATCGACTGGCTGCGCGGCCGCCAGCTCGTCGGCGATGCCACCACCTTCGAGCGGCTGCTGATGGAGCGTTTCGCCAGCCATGCCGCGGCCACGCCCCGCTTCAGTCTGCCGCTGTTCACCACGCTGGCCACCGTGATGAGCCGGCTGTTTGCCGAACAGCAGCGCACACAACCGGCCAGCGCCGAACCGCCCCGGCAATCGGTCACGTCCGAACCAGCCACGGCGGTCGCAGTACCAGCGGACGAGACGCTGCTCTCCAGCGCCGCGCTGCAGGTCGGTCTGCTCGACAACGGTGACAAAACCGCTGCAGTCAGGGCGAGACCCGCTGCATCGCGTCATCCGGCAACGCCGCCCGCCAGACCCGCCACCACACCGCTGCTGGCCGCACCGGCAGCGGAGATCTTTCGCGCCTACGACATCCGCGGCAAGGTGGGCGAAAACCTCTCGGCCGACGATGTGCGCCTGATCGGTCAGGCGATCGGCAGTGAAGCCTACATGCGCGGCGAGGAGAAGGTGATCGTCGGCCGTGACGGACGGCTCAGCAGTCCAGAACTGAGCGCGGCGCTGATCCAGGGGCTGCTCGCCGCCGGAAGAGAGGTGCTCGACATCGGCGAGGTGACGACGCCGATGCTCTACTTCGCCACCCATCTGCTCGACAGCGGCACCGGCGTGATGGTGACCGGCAGCCACAATCCGCCCCACTACAACGGCCTCAAGGTGGTGATGGAGCGCCAGGCGCTGCATGGCGCCGACATCACCGCGCTGCACCAGCGCATCATCGAAGGCGACCTGATGAGCGGGGCCGGCAGCGTCTCACAGCTCGACATCAGCGACAGCTACTTCGAGCGGATCGTCGAGGACATCGCGCTGCTCTCCGATCCGCTGCCGGTGGCGGTCGATTGCGGCAACGGCATCGCCGGCCGCTACGCGCCCCGGCTGCTGGCGGCGCTCGGCTGCGAGGTGACGCCGCTGTTCTGCGAGGTGGATGGCCGCTTCCCCAACCACCTGCCCGACCCCAGTCAGCCCAGGAATCTTCAGGCGCTGATCGAGACCGTGCAGCGTGAGCGAATTCCGCTGGGGCTCGCCTTCGACGGCGATGGCGACCGGTTGATCGCCGTGACCGGCAGCGGCAAGGTGGTCCCCGCCGACCAGTTGCTGATGCTGTTCGCCCGCGAGGTGCTGGTGCGCAATCCCGGCGCCGATGTGCTGTTCGACATCAAGTCGAGCCGCCACCTCAACCGCGTGATCAGCGAGGCCGGCGGCCGGCCGGTGATGTGGAAGAGCGGCCATTCGCTGATGAAGGCGAAGATGCGCGAAACCGGCGCGGTGCTGGGCGGCGAGCTGAGCGGCCACCTCTTCTTCCATGACCGCTGGTATGGCTTCGATGATGGCCTCTACGCCGCTGCCCGGCTGATCGAACTGCTGAGCGGTGAGCTGGAGGATCTCGACCATCTGCTGTCGCTGCTGCCGGCCAGCGTGACCACCCCGGAGCTGCTGATCGAAGTGGGCGAGTCGGAGAAGTTCGCGCTGATCGATCGTCTGATCAGTGAAGGGCAGTTCGAGGATGGCATCGTCACCACCCTCGATGGCATACGGGTCGACTATCCGGATGGCTGGGGGCTGGTGCGCGCCTCCAACACCACCCCGGCGCTGACGCTGCGCTTCGAGGCGCAGGACAACAGCAGCCTGCAACGGATCATGGCGCTGTTCCGCGCCCAGTTGCAACAGCTCGCCCCCCGACTCGACCCCGGTTTCTGACCACGCCCGACCCTCAACTTCCAAGACCATTGCCATGTCCATCACTGCTGAATCTGCCCACAGTGTCGCCCAGGTATTGACCGAGGCGCTGCCCTACATCCAACGCTTCTCCGGCAAGACCATGGTGGTCAAGTACGGTGGCAATGCGATGACCGATGACCCGCTGATGCAGGGCTTCGCCCGCGACATCGTGCTGATGAAACTGGTCGGCATGAACCCGGTGGTGGTGCATGGCGGCGGCCCGCAGATCAACCGGCTGCTCGATCAGCTCGGCATCGAATCACGCTTCATCGACGGCATGCGGGTGACCGACAGCCGCACCATGGAGGTGGTGGAGATGGTGCTGGGCGGCAGCGTCAACAAGGAGGTGGTCAACACCATCAACCGCTGTGGCGGTCGGGCGATCGGACTCACCGGCAAGGATGGCCAGCTGCTGCGGGCGCGCAAGCTGCACGCCACCCGCCAGGGCAGCGCCGAACCGGTCGATCTGGGCCAGGTCGGCGAGGTGGCCGAGGTCAACACCGCGCTGATCGACATGCTGGTCAACAGCCACTTCATTCCGGTCGTCGCGCCGATCGGGGTCGGTGACGATGGCACCGCCTACAACATCAACGCCGATCTGGTGGCTGGCCGGATCGCCGAGGCGTTGCAGGCCGAAAAGCTGATTCTGCTGACCAATGTCAGCGGGCTGACCGACCGTGATGGCAAGGTGCTGACCGGACTCTCGACCGCAGAGGTCGATGCGCTGATCACCGATGGCACCATCCACGGCGGCATGTTACCGAAGATTCGCTGCGCCCTCGATGCGGTGAAGGGCGGTGTCCGCTCGGCCCACATCATCGATGGCCGGCTGCCACACGCGGTGCTGCTGGAGCTGCTGACCGACCAGGGCATCGGCACCCTGATCCGCGGTGCGCAACCGGTGGCGGGCTGAACGGCATGCTCGATCGCCAGGCCCGCGAACAGCGGCAGTCGCGCCGCGAGCAGATTCTGGAGACCCTGGCAAGGATGCTGGAGGCACGGCCCGGCCACCGGATCACCACCGCACTGCTGGCCGCCGAGCTGGGAATCTCCGAGGCGGCGCTCTACCGCCACTTTCCCTCCAAGGCGAAGATGTTCGAGGCGCTGATCGAATTCGTCGAAGAGAGCCTCTTCTCCCGCATTCAGCGCATCCACAACGAGATTCCGGCCGGCACCGACCGCTGCCGGCAACTGCTGACCCTGCTGCTGCTGTTCTGTGAGCGCAACCCCGGCATCACCACGCTGCTCAATGGCGACGGATTGATGGATGAGACCCACCGGCTGCGGCTGCGCACGCGACAACTGTTCGAACGGCTGGAGACGGAGCTGCGCAGGATGCTGCGCGATGCCGAACTGAACGAGGGGCTGAAAACCACGCTGCCGCAGGGAGCCACCGCCGCCCTGCTGCTGGCGCAGGCCGAAGGGCAGATCGCCCGTTTCGTGCGCAGCGGCTTTGAACTGAAGCCGACCCGCCACTGGGAGCAGCAGTGGCAGGCGTTGGAGTCAGCCTGTTTCGTCGGTGCGGGCTAGGGCGACTGATCCGTCCCGGGGTTGGGATGTTCACCCTCGCCGCTCTTGCGGGTGAGTTGCTGAAAGCGGGCGATATCGCGGTCGAAGTCGCTGCGCACGCGCTGGCTCTCGTTGCGCAGGAACTCGATCTTGCGGTCGGCCTCGCTCAGTTGCAGGCGGATGTTGTCGATGTTGTCCCGCGTCAGCTGCGGCACCGGCTGGCCATTCAGCTCGAGCTGGGCCGCCTGTGACAGTTGCCGGTCCAGCTCACGCTGCAATGCGGTGCGGTTGTGTGACTCCAGTGCCTGGCGGGCGTCGATCTCGGTCACCTTGCGCTGCCGCGCGGCCTCGATGTCACGGACCGAGCTGTAGCGGTTGAGCAGCGAGCGGTCATACTCCTGCTGCTGTTTCTGCTGCGCCAGCTCCGCCTGACGGCGCTCGGCCTCCTCTTTCGACAGCGCCTTGGGCACCACCTTGATCACCCGGCCACTCGGCGTCAGCACGCTGTACTCCTGCCCCACCTGCTCGGGTGGAATCTGCTCGCTCAGCACCATCACCCCCTGCTCGTTCCGGTAGCGATAGAGCAGCCGGCCGCCCTCGTTGGCAGCCGGCAAATCGGTGGCGAAGAGAACCGACGCCAGCAGGCCGAACAGGCAGCAGCGCGATGCGGGGACAAGGGAAAGTCTGATGGACAACGACAACCGGAACCTGGGTGAATAGGGATGGATATGCTTTGAAGTCTATCCCATTGTGCCGATTTTGCCTGTCTCCACCCCGTACTGCTCACGGTAGGCGAGCAGTTGCGGCAGATGATGGCGCAGGCCGGACGCCTCTTCGAGGTAGCGGATCAGCTCTGCCAGCGTGACGATGCTCACCACTTCGATGCCGACATCCTGGCGCAGCTCCTCGATCGCCGAGCGCGGTCCGCTGCCGCGCTCCATGCGGTCGAGCGCCACCACCATGCCGGCCGGGATGGCGCCGGCGGCGCGAATCATCCCGATCACCTCACGGGCCGCGGTGCCGGCGGTGATCACGTCGTCGATGATCGCCACCCGCCCCTGCAGCGGCGCACCGACCAGCAGTCCCCCTTCGCCATGCTGCTTGGCCTCCTTGCGGTTGAACACCACCGGCAGGTCGCGGCCATGCTGCCGCGCCAGCTCGATGGCGGTGGCGACCGCCAGCGGGATGCCCTTGTAGGCCGGTCCGAACAGCAGGTCACAATCGAGCTGGCTCTGCAGCAGGGCCGCGGCATAGAAGTGGCCCAGCCGCGCCAGGTCGGCGCCGCGCGAGAGTTCACCCATGTTGAAGAAGTAGGGGCTGCTGCGTCCCGACTTCAGCGTGAAGGTGCCGAATTTCAGCGCCGAGCGCGCCAGGGCGAATTCGATGAAGTCGCGTTGATAATCGTGCATGGATCAGGTCACAACGTTTAATGGAGCAGTGCTGCTCCGGTATGATACCGGTTCCAAGGATCGCGACCCATCATGAAAATAATCAGCTTCAATCTCGACGGCCTGCACAACGCCGCCCAGCGCGGTTTCTTTGACTGGATGGTCGCGCAGCAGGCCGATGTGGTCTGCCTGCAGCAGACGCTCAGCCACGAACATGAACTGCCCGAGCCGTTGCGGCAACCCGGCGGTTACTTCAGTTACTTTTACGATGCCTATGAAAAAGAGCACGGCGGCGTCGCCATCTACTGCAAGCGGCCGCCGAAGGCGGTGATGCGCGGGCTCGGCCTGATGGAGGCCGATGTCGAAGGGCGCTACATGCAGGTCGACTATGACCAGATCAGCATCGTCTCGCTCTGCCTGCCGGCGGTCACGCTGCAGGATGAGCACAATCGGCAGTTGCGGCAGCAGATGCGCAAGAAGCTGCTCAACCATCTGGGCAAGGTGCGCAACAAGCGGCGGGAGTTCATCTTCTGCGGCGATTTTCAGGTGGCCCACCTTGACATCGACTCGCTCAACTCGACCGAGGCCCAGGACAACCACTGCCTGTCCGACGAGCTGGGTGAGTGGATGGATGACCTGCTCGATGGCGCTGGCTACGTCGATGCCTTCCGCGAGCTGAATGACGAAGCCGGCCACTACAGCTGGTGGCCGCCCCAGGACAAACCCGATCACCTGCGCGATGCCTGGCGGGTCGACTACCAGCTCATCACCTCGACCCTGCGGCGCAAGCTGGTTGCCGCGCAGTTCGACTACGGCCTGAACTTCTCCAGCCACGCCCCGCTGATCGTCGAGTACGCGCTGCCGCTGTGAAGGGTGCCGGCGGCGCCCGACGGCTCACTCGTCCAGCGCCTGCCGCTGCCGTTCGATCAACCGGGCAATGCCACGCTCGGCCAGACCCAGCATCGCATCGAGCTGCCCACGGGCGAAGGGCGCCCCCTCGGCCGTGCCCTGCAGGTCGATCAGTCCGCCCTGCTCCGACATCACCACGTTCAGATCGGTCTCGGCGGTCGAGTCCTCGGCGTAGTCCAGATCGAGCAGCGCCCGGTCGCGCCACACCCCGACCGACACCGCCGCCACCAGAAAGCGCAGCGGATCGCTGTTCAGCAGCTTCTTGCGTTGCAGATGACGCAATGCATCGACCAGCGCCACGCAGGCGCCGGTCACCGAGGCGGTGCGGGTGCCGCCATCGGCCTCGATCACATCGCAATCGAGCGTGATGGTGAAGTCGCCAAGCCGCTTCAGATCGACCGCCGCGCGCAGCGAGCGGCCGATCAGCCGCTGGATCTCCAGCGTCCGTCCGCCCTGCTTGCCGCGGGCGGCTTCGCGCGCGTTGCGGCTGCCGGTGGCGCGCGGCAACATGCCATACTCGGCGGTGATCCAGCCCTGTCCGCTGCCCTTCAAAAACCGGGGCACACCCGGCTCGACCGAGGCGGTGCAGATGACGCGGGTGGCGCCGAACTCCACCAGCACCGACCCTTCGGCATGGCGGGTGTAGTGGCGGGTGATGCCGATCGGGCGCAAATCTTCGGGCTGTCGACCACTGGGACGCATCCTGTACCGCCATCGTTGCTGAAAAGGGCGGTCATTATAGCCGAACGCAAGCCCAAGGCCGCCCGGACTTGTTCCCCACCGGAGGCTGCCGTAGAGTCGCGGCCCCACCCTCTTTCAACTTCAACCCGACGGAGCCGAACCGATGGTTGCCAGCATGACGGCCTATGCCCGCTGCGAATCGAACCACGCCTGGGGCAACCTCACCTGGGAACTGCGCTCGGTGAACCACCGCTATCTGGAGCTGAGCCTGCGCCTGCCCGAAGCAGTGCGGGAGATCGAGCAGCCACTGCGGCAGCAACTGCGCGGCCAACTGGCGCGCGGCAAGGTCGACGCCACCCTCTCGCTCAAGCTCGATGAGACGGCAGCGCACAGTGCGCTCAACAGCCTGTTGCTCGAAGAGTTGGCCGGCTTGCAGCGGCAGCTGCTGGAGCGGCTCCCCACCGCTGCGCCACTGAGCGTGCATCAACTGCTGCAATGGCCCGGCGTCATCTGCCGGCAGCAGGTCGAGCAGCAGGAGTTGACTGCCGCCGCGCTGGCGCTGTTCGAAAACACACTGCGGCAACTGGCCGACCAGCGTGACCGCGAAGGCAGCAGCTTGAGCCAACTGCTGCGCCAGCGGCTCGACGCCATCGGCCAGCAGGTCGCCGTGGTCCAGCACCATCTGCCGGAGGCCGCCGCGCAGCAGCGCGCCCGGCTGCTCAACCGATTGCGTGAAGTGAGTGAACAGTTCGATCCGCAGCGGCTGGAGCAGGAGCTGCTGCTGCTGGCGCAGAAGTCCGACGTCGCCGAAGAGCTCGACCGGCTGACCCTGCACCTGCATGAAACCCGCGAGGTGCTGCGCCAGGGGGGCGCCATCGGCCGCCGGCTCGACTTCATCATGCAGGAGCTCAACCGCGAGGCCAACACCTTGGGCGCCAAATCGACCGCCGCGCCGATCACCCGTGCGGTGGTCGAGATCAAGGTGCTGGTGGAGCAGATGCGTGAGCAGGTGCAGAATCTGGAGTAGCGAGCCGACGCCTTCTTGGACGGCACCTGATCGGCACTGATGTCGTTGGCGGCCGCCAGATCGAGCGGCAGGCCCTTGCTGACCAGATTGCTGCCAGACAGCCCGGTGGAGGAGATCGAGGTGATGTTGCTGACATCGGTCGTGCCAGTCAGATCGATCTTGAAAACTGCTTGACCACGGCACTGGTGCTCTTTTCATCACATCGACTCCTTGAAAACGGTGAGTGGACACCTCATCCAGTTCGAGACGATATGACAGTTCGAAGCAGGGCGCAGCAGCGTGCTTGACCCCGCACTGGCGACCGGCCGAAAATGGTACTCGCACCCCTTGCCCGGGAGCGTTCAGGTTCATTCCCTCTCTATCGACGAAATCCCGCAAGCCAATCAATGCGCAGCCTCCAGCGAACGATCATCCCCCTGCTGCTGCTCAGCTTCGTGGTGGTGAGCCTAGGCGCCTACAGCCCTGGTTCCAGGGCGCTGCTGCACCAGCTCGACCATGAGCGCCATCTGTTCGGGCTCTCTGGCGAACATGCGCACCAGCTTGCGCCGAAAGCGGATGACCCGGCGAAACCGCAGCCATTGAGTGATCTGGAGCATCGGCTGCTCCATGCACTGAGCCATTTCGAACCCGTGCTCGATGCGTCGGTGCCGATGCCGGCACCGCTCCATGCCGACATCATCCCTTCACCGCCTCGCCCGCTTTCGCTGCCACCCAGAGTGGCCGAGTCGCCGTTCCGCCCACCGCGAGGCCTCCTCCAGAGCTGATTCCGCCCGCGCGGAGTCGATCTTGCCGAGGACCGTCGACCCGGTTGAATGGGTCGACGGTGCTTCGTTGCGATCCCTGAAGCCATTCGAGGTCTCTGATGAACAACAGAATCGCTGGTGCGCTGCCATTGCGCCACTGGGTGGCGCTGGCCATCTGTCTCTCTTTTGCCACGGCCGATGCGGCCGAGCCACCGATCCGCCTGACCATCGCCGACAGCCAGGTGCAGGCACTCGGCATCCAGACCCAGCCGCTGTCGCCATCGAGCGGCGCGGTGACGGCCCGCTTTGCGGCCGAGGTGACGCTGCCGCCACAGGCTGCGCGGCGGATCAGCGCGCCACTGGCAGGAATGGTCACCGAGTTGCTGGTGCAGCCAGACCAAGCCGTGCGTGCCGGAGATCCACTGCTGCGGCTGGCTGGTGAGCAGTGGGGCGCATTGCAGTCAGCGCTGCTGCAGGCCGATGCCCGCGCCAGACTGGCCCGGCAGAGCCTGCAACGCGAGCAGGCGCTGTTCGCTGAAGGCATCATCCCGCAGCGGCGGTTGCAGGAGGCGCAGACGGCACTGGCCGAGAGCGAGGCAGTGCTGGGCCAGGCGCGGATGGCGTTGCAGGCAACCGGCCTGCCAATGGCGCTGGTCGAGCAGCTGCTCAGCGCCGCAAAACCACAGCAGAACCTGACGCTGACCGCACCCACGGCGGGCAGGGTGAGCCAGATCGAGGTGCAGCCGGGACAGCAGGTCGAAGCGGCAGATGCGCTGCTGCAACTGACACAGCCCGACCCGTTGTGGCTGGCGATCCGGATGCCGGTGAGCGAAGGCGACCGCTGGCAGCCGGGCACTGCGCTGACAGTGGCCGGCAAGGCGGTGACCGCCCGTCTGTTGCGGGCTGGAACCATCCTGGCCGCCGACAGCCAGACCTTCGTCTGGCACGCCACGGTCGAGCGCGGTGGTGAGCAACTGCGGCCGGGCGAGTTCGTCGCTGTCGAACTGGCGGTCGCCGAGGGCGAGCAGAGTTGGGAGGTGCCACTGGCGGCCATCGCCCGCGACGGCGATCAGGCCTGCCTGTTCGTGCGCACCGCCGAGGGTTTCGAGGCCCGGCCGGTGCGGATTCTGGCCAGCGGCGGGCAGCAGGTGCGGGTGCAGGGCCAGCTGCAGAGCGGCGAACAGATCGCCGTCAGCGGTGTGGTCGCGCTCAAGGGTGCCTGGCTCGATGCCCGGGGAGGTGAGTGATGCTGGCGCCACTGATCCGTTTTTCGCTGTCACAGCGGCTGTTCATCCTGCTGGCGACACTGCTGGTCGCCGCCCTCGGCTGGATGGCCTTTCGCGGGTTGCCGATCGATGCCTTTCCCGATGTCTCCAGCACCCAGGTGAAGGTGATCATGAAGGCGCCCGGCATGACGCCGGAGGAGGTCGAGAGCCGCATCGCCGTGCCGATCGAGGTGGAGATGCTCGGCATCCCCCACAGCAAGATCCTGCGTTCGGTCACCAAGTATGGGCTGGTCGATGTGACCATCGACTTCGAGGATGGCACCGACATCTACTGGGCGCGGCAACAGGTGAACGAGCGGCTGGCGGGGTTGGGTGAGAGTCTGCCCCCGGGAATCACCGGCGGCATGGCACCGGTGACCACGCCGCTCGGTGAGATGTTCATGTTCACCGTCGAGGGCGAGGGGCTGTCGCTGACCGAGCGGCGCAGTCTGCTCGACTGGGTGATCCGCCCGGCGCTGCGCACGGTACCGGGGGTGGCCGAGGTGAATGCACTGGGTGGGGCGGTCCGTGTCTTCGAGGTGGTGCCCGATCCGCTCAAGCTGGCCGCCAGCGGGGTGACGCTCGGTCAGCTGAAGGAGACGATCCAGGCCAACAACCGCAACGACGGTGCCGGTCGGCTGGGTGAGGGCGAAGAGGTGCTGCTGGTGCGCAGCGAGGGCAGCGTCACCACGCTGGAGGATCTGCGCAGCATCGTGGTGGCCCGCAAGGCCGGGGTGCCGGTGCCTCTCGGCGCACTGGCCGAGGTGAGAATCGGCACCATGACCCGTTATGGCGCGGTGACCCGCAGCGGTCAGGGTGAGGCGGTTCAGGGGCTGGTGCTGGGGTTGCGTGGCGCCAACGCGCAGCAGGTGGTCGAAGGGGTGCGGCAGAAGATCGCCGAGTTGCAGCCCAGCCTGCCGCCGGGCGTGCGGATCGACACCTTCTACGACCGCGCCGCACTGGTGACCCAGGCGGTGGGCACGGTCTCCTCGGCCCTGATCGAGGCGACGCTGCTGGTGGTCGTGCTGCTGGTGCTGTTCCTCGGTGACCTGCGCGCCGCGCTGACGGTGGCGCTGGTGCTGCCGCTGGCGGCGCTGATCACCTTCATCCTGATGCGCAATTTCGGCATGTCGGCCAACCTGATGAGCCTGGGCGGTCTGGCGATCGCCATTGGCATGCTGGTCGACGCGGCGGTGGTGGTGGTCGAGAACATCGTGCAGCGGCTGGCCACCGACCCCAGCGGCGGCAAACTGCCACGGCTGCACATCATCTACCGGGCGGTGCGCGAGGTGGTGGTGCCGGTCACCTCCGGCATCCTGATCATCGTCACGGTGTTCCTGCCGCTGCTGACATTGCAGGGGCTCGAAGGCAAGCTGTTCGTGCCGGTGGCGCTCACCATCGTCTTCGCGCTGCTCGCCTCGCTGCTGCTGTCACTGACGGTGATTCCGGTGCTGGCCTCCTATCTGCTCGGCGCAGCGAAACATGAAGAACCCTGGCTGCCGCGCAAGCTGCTGGCGCTCTACGAACCGGCCCTGGCCTGGGGCCTGCGGCGACAGCCGCTGGTGGCGGCCGTGGCGCTGCTGATGCTGCTGCTGGCGGCGCTGGTCTATACCCAGATCGGCAAGAGCTTCATGCCGACGATGGATGAGGGCGACCTGATCGTCGGCATCGAAAAGCTGCCGTCGATCACTCTGGAGCAGAGCACTGCACTCGACCTGAAGATCCAGCAGGCGATCATGCAGGCCATCCCCGAGGTGACCGGCATCGTTGCACGGGTCGGCGCCGACGAGATCGGTCTCGACCCGATGGGGCTGAACCAGACCGACACCTACCTGCTGCTGAAGCCGCGGGACCAGTGGCGCATGCAGAGCAAGGAGGCACTGATGGATGAGGTGCGCAAGGTGCTCGACCCACTGCCGGGCATCGAGTACAGCTTCACCCAGCCGATCGAGATGCGGGTGTCGGAGATGGTGATCGGCGTGCGCGGCGACCTGGCGGTGAAGATCTTCGGGCCTGATCTGGCCAGACTGAATGAGCATGCCGGACAGATCGAAACGCTGCTGAAGCGCATCCCCGGCAGCCAGGATGTCTACACGGTACGCAACGATGGCGTGCAGTACCTGCGGGTGGTGATCGACCGCCTGCAGGCCGGGCGGCTTGGGCTCACGGTCGAGGAGATCCAGGATGCATTGCGCATCCAGATCGAGGGAGCACGTGCCAGCGTCGTGATCGAGGGCAACCAGCGCACACCAATCGTGCTGCGTGGCGCCGAGGCGGTGCGGCTGTCGCCGGCCGAATTCGCCGCGCTGCGCATCACCACCGCCGAGGGCGCGACCGTGCCGCTTGCCAGTGTCGCCCGGCTGGAGCGTGCTGCAGGGCCGGTCAAGATCGACCGTGAGATGGGCAGCCGTTACAGCGTGGTGATCGCCAATGTCAGCGGCCGAGATCTGGTCGGTTTCGTCGAAGAGGCCAAGGCATTGATTGCACAGAAGGTGGCGCTGCCGAGCGGCTACCGCATCACCTGGGGTGGTCAGTTCGAGAACCAGCAGCGGGCAGCCGCCCGGCTGACGGTGGTGGTGCCGGTGGCGCTGGCGCTGATCTTCGTGCTGCTGTTCTCCACCTTCGGCTCGGTGCGGCAGGCGTTGCTGATTCTCAGCAACATCCCGTTCGCGCTGGTGGGTGGCATCGTCGCGCTCTGGCTGACCGGCGAGTATCTGTCGGTGCCGGCCTCGGTCGGCTTCATCGCGCTGCTGGGCATCGCCGTGCTCAACGGGGTGGTGCTGGTCAGCCATTTCAACCAGCTGCATGGTGAGGGACTGCCACTGGCCGAGGTGGTGGTGCAGGGCGCCAGACGCCGTCTGCGGCCGGTGCTGATGACGGCGCTGATCACCGCCTTCGGACTGATCCCGCTGCTGTTCTCGACCGGGCCTGGTTCGGAGATCCAGCGGCCACTGGCGATCGTGGTGATCGGCGGCCTGATCACGGCCACCGCGCTGACGCTGATGCTGCTGCCGATCCTCTATCTGCGCTTCGCGCTGCCGAAACCGGAGGTGTCCGATGTCTGAACTCTGTCTGACCCTGCTTTGCCCTCCGCAGATTGCCGAAGCACTGCTCGATCTGCTGCTGACCTGGCCGCAGAACCTGCTGTTCACCAGCACGCCGATGGCCGCCCATGGACTCACCGTCGATGTGCTGGATCAATCCGAACAGGTGATGGGGCGGGCACGGGCCATCGCCATCACCGTGCTGCTGAGCGATGCCGACAAGCGCATGCTGCTCGACACCCTGCATCAACAGTTTGCCGGCAGCGGATTGCGCTACTGGCTGACCGCCGTCACCGAAACCGGAGAGATCGCATGAAGGCGCCACTGCTGGGCATGGTGCTGACCCTGATCGCACCGATGATTGCCGCCGAACTCGCACCACCGCCAATGACCGGGCTGCTGCCCACCGAACTGGCGCGGCCGCTGCTCGACCAGGATCCTGGCGTGGCGGCAGCACAGGCCGATCTGCAGGTCGCGCTGCACGAGGCTGGCATTCTCGAACGCTCGCCCCATGAGTGGAGCCTGCGCACCACCGGTCAGCAGCGCAACCTCGACCGCGGTCCGACCCATGACGAATGGCATCTGGCGCTGGAGCGGACACTGCGCCTGCCGGGCAAGGCCGCGGCTGACCGCGGTCTGGGTGCCGCCACTGTCGAGGCTGCCCAAGCCCGCCGTGGCGAGCTGCTGCACGAAACCGCCCGTGAACTGATGACGCTGTGGCTGGAGTGGCTGGCGGCCGAGCAGACCCGTGAACTGGCCGCTGACGCCCTGCTCGCAGTCGAGCGCGCGCAGGCAGCGGTGCACAAACGGGTCACCGCCGGCGACGCCGCCCAACTCGACCTGAGCCTGGCCCAGGCGGAGCTGGCGACGCAGCAGGTGTTCAGCAACGATGCCCAGACCCAAGCCGCCGCGAGCTGGGCACGGCTCTCCACCCGCTTTCCGGCCACTCCCCGACAGCCGCTGCCAATGGCCGAGCCGATACCGGTCGAAGGGACGGTCGCGCTCTGGCAACGCCGCATTCTCGAACAGAGCGACGCCCTGAAACTGACCGAGGCCGCGCTGCAGGGTGACGAGGCCCGCGCAGCCCGGGCCCAGAGCGAGCGGCTGCCCGACCCGACCCTCGGCGCCTTCACCGCCTCCGAGGCGAGTGGCCATGAACGCATCGCCGGCGTCAGCCTCAGCCTGCCGATTCCGGGTGGATCACGTGCGCTGCGCGATGCCCAGGCGTACGCCATGGTCGAGGTGTCGCGGCAACGGGTCGAGCTGAAGCGGCGCCAACTCGAAAGCGAGATCGCCAGCGCCGTCATCACCGCCCAGGGCGCCTATCGCAGTTGGCAGACCGCCCGTGAGGGTGCAGCGGCAATGCAGCAGAATGCCGCGCTGGTGGAGCGTGCCTACACGCTGGGTGAAACCGATCTGCAGACCCTGCTGCTGGCGCGCCGTCAGGCGATTTCGGCACGGCAAGGCGCGCTGCAGGCGCGGACGGCGGCACTCAAGAGCCACTATGGACTGCTGATCGACGCCCATCTGGTCTGGGAACTGGCGCACGAAGAGTGAGCATCGCCGGCCGCTGCTTGCCCTGCTAGCGCAAAAGGTCGAGAATGGCAAGCACCGCGATGGGGCGAGCAGTCGAAGCGATCCATCGCAGCGTGATTTTCGCACCGAAGTACGTTTCGTTACCGACATAACCATAGCAATAGAGGAGAACGACGATGAGCACAGGCGTAGACAAGGTGGCTGAACGGGTCGTGGAGCAGGCGGCGCAGGATCCCCGCAGCATGTATGGCAAGGATCCCTATTCGATTCCGCTGGAACAGTATGATGTCGCGCAGTCGGCGCTGTTCCACACCAATACCATGTGGCCCTTCTTCGACCGGCTGCGCAAGGAGGAGCCGGTTCACTACTGCGCAAACTCGATGGAGCATGGTGACCCCTACTGGTCGGTCACCAAATTCAAGGACATCATGGAGGTCGAGGGCAACCCGCAGGTCTACTCCTCGGCCGATGGCATCTCGATCCGCAAGAACCGCGCCAGCTTCAACACCACCAGCTTCATCGGCATGGATGAGCCGGAGCATGGCAACCAGCGCCGCACCGTGCAGGGGGTGGTGGCACCGACCAACCTGGCCAGGCTCGAGCCGATCATCCGCCAGCGGGTCTGCGGCATTCTCGACGCGCTGCCGGTCGGCGAGACCTTCAACTGGGTCGAGCGGGTCTCGATCGAGCTGACCACGCAGATGCTGGCGACGCTGTTCGACTTTCCGTTCGAGGAGCGGCGCAAGCTGACCTTCTGGTCCGACGTGGCCACCTCGCAGCCGGCGATCGACGGCTTCGTCTCGTCGGACGACGAGCGCGAGCGGATCCTGATCGAGGAGTGCCTCGGCACCATGACCAAGCTGTGGAACGAGCGGGTCAACGCACCACCGGCGTATGACCTGATCTCGATGCTGGCGCATGGCGAATCGACCCGCAACCTCAAGCCGATGGAGTTCCTCGGTAACCTGATCCTGCTGATCGTCGGTGGCAACGACACCACCCGCAACTCGCTGTCGGGCGGCGTGGTGGCACTGAACGAGAATCCGGAGCAGTATCGCAAGCTGCGCGCCAACCCCGACCTGATTCCACGACTGGTGCCGGAGATCATCCGCTGGCAGACGCCGCTGACCCACATGGCGCGCACTGCGACCCAGGACACCCTTCTGGGTGGCAAGAAGATCAAGAAGGGTGACCGGGTGATCATGTGGTATGTCTCGGGCAACCGCGACGCCGAGGTGATCGACCGTCCTTATGAGTTCATCATCGACCGCGAGAACCCGCGGCACCACCTGTCGTTCGGCTTCGGCATCCACCGCTGCATGGGCAACCGTCTGGCGGAGATGCAACTGCGTGTTGCCTGGGAAGAGATTCTCAAGCGGTTCGAGACGGTCGAGGTGGTGGGCACGCCGGTGCGCAACAAATCGACCTTCATCAAGGGCTACGCCGACCTGCCGGTGCGGGTCCATCCGTGGGGCCACTCGAAGACGGGCAGCCAGAGCGGCTCGGCCTCCGTGGAGAAGTGCCCATTCGCGGGTTGATCG
>JADHED010001139.1_pt1 | contig 24553 bp, 16 predicted proteins | sample 8952041 | NCBI WGS metagenome assembly JADHED01 (sample SAMN16124423, study PRJNA663239) | bioreactor sludge metagenome | isolation source: sludge (control) | place: India:Bengaluru | collected 2018-09-08
CTCCGTGCGATACGCGCCGGTTTCGCGGATCTCGCTGTCCACCAGGGTTGCGACGCGCGCGCCGTGCACGTCGTAGATCGCCACGGTCACGGTGCCGCGCGCGGGGACCGTGTAGCTCACCGTGGTGGCAGGGTTGAACGGATTGGGGAAGCTGCCCACGGAGAGACTGTACGACCTCGGCGGCCCGTCCACGCCGGAGAGCGGGCTGAACGTCGCCGGCGCGCCTTCATTGCCGGAAAAGTCGGTCGCGGTCACGAAGTAGTACGGGTACCCCGCGCTTGTCACATCCAGGTTGGGTGCGACCGTGTACTCCACCACGACAGCGGCGGCGAAGGTGTTGACGCTGGCACCGTAGACCGTGAAGTAGTCGAAGTCCGGGGCGGCGGATTCGTTCCAGGACAACGTGTCGCCGCTGCGGAAGAGCCCTCCTGGGACTTCCGGTGACAGGTTGTCGACAGAGACGCCGCTGTCGGCGGGGGAATCGAAGAACACCAGCGGGTCGGCCGTGGCGGCGCGGATGTAGAATGTCGAGTAGTACCGGCCGGACGTCGCCGTGGAATCCCCAAGCGTGGGGACGACGATGCCGTAGCTGGTCTCGCCGTGCGCGTTCACCGTGCCCACCTGCGTCCAGCCCTCCGCGCGCAATGCCAGCGGCGGCAGGTTGTCCGGCGCGGTCGTCGCGGCCCCAGCGGGCGGCGGATCGTCACGGCGGTAGGCTTCGTAGTGGGTCACCGCACGCGTCGAGCCGGTCTGGTCGTGCGCCGAGCGCACGAATCGGATCTGCAACTGGCGACCCTGATCGTTGCCGATGTCCCGGACAGACGTGATCTGCGGCTCGCGCATGTCGGCGGTGTACCGGGCCAGCGCCAGGTCAAAGCTCCCCGCGCTCGTCAGGTCATTGCCGCCGAAATTCACCGTGGACGCAAAGTAGCCCGCGAGAATCGCGTCGCCGTTCGTCGCCGCTGCGATCGCCCGCGACTGATCCGTGCTGGTTCCACCCAGTCGTTGCGCCCACACCGCGGCGCCCGCAGCATCGTAGCGCCCGATGAAGATGTCGTTGCCGCCCGCGCTGGCGAGTGGACCGGTGCCAAGATCGGCGGTTCCCGCAAAGTACCCGGTCGCCAGGATATAGCCGTTCATGTCGATGGCAACGGCGCGGCCGAAATCGCTGCCGGTGCCGCCGAAGCGCCGGCTCCACTGGTGCGCGCCGGCGGTCGTGTAGCGGGCAAGGAACACATCCGAGCCCTGGTTGGACAGAGCGCCGCCGCCGAAATCCGCACTCCCCTGGAAATAGCCCGTCATCACGATGTCACCTGCGGCGTCCACGGCCACGCCATAACCCTGGTCGCCGTTCACGCTGCCGTATCCGGAGGCCCACTGCAGCGTGCCCGATGTGTTGTACTTGGCGAGGAGGACGTCCGTGCCGCCGTTGCTCGAGAGGGCGACTCCCCACGTGGTGGTTCCCCCGAAGCCGCCCGCCACGATGGCGTTTCCGGAAGCGTCCACGGCGATGGCGCTTCCGGTATCGTTCGACGGCCCCCCCGCCATCTGCGTCCACAGCAGGGAACCCGCGGAACTGTGCTTCTGGACCACGATGTCGTTCCCGCCCTGGCCCAAGAACAGGTCGCCTCCGAAGGTGACGGTTCCCGTGAAGAAGCCCGTGCTGTAGACGTTGCCGGAGTTGTCCACGTCGACGGCGCTTCCGGCATCGGTGCCGGAACCTCCGTACGTGACGCTCCACTGGTGAACGCCGACGGAATTGTACTTCGCGACGAAGATATCGTTGCTGCCCCCGCTGGTGCGGTTGCCCCCGCCGAAGTCCACCGTTCCCTGAAAGCTCCCGGTCACCACGACGTTGCCGGATGCATCGACGGCCACACCCGCCGCCTCCTCGCTACCGGTGCCGCCGAAGCGCTGACTCCAGATATGGGCCCCGGCGAAGGAGTACTTGGCGATGAAGAAATCGTTGCTTCCGCCCGAGACCAGATCGCCCCCCCCGAGGTTAGCCGTGCCTGAGAAGTGGCCCGCCATGATGATGTTCCCGGAGGGGTCGACGGCGACGGCGACGGCGAAGTCGCTGGACGTCCCGCCGAAACGCTCGCTCCAGATGTGGGCGGGCGTGAGAGCGCGGGAGGCGGACGCCTCCAGGACGAGGACGGAAAGGACTATCAGAACGGGCAGCGATCGGCGCATGGGAACTACCTCCGGGTGCGGGTAACAGGGTCGGGCATCGACGTGGACCGGGTTCATCGCAGACGCACCAGCCGCGTCGTCCACGTCTGGTCACCGGCGGTCAATCTCGAGAAGTAGGTTCCGGCCGGTGCCTCACCCCCCGTGGAGTCCCGCCCGTCCCAAGGAATGTCGCGCGTCCCGGGTTCGAGCCTGCCCGAGAAGACGTGCCGCACCAGGCGGCCAGAGAGGTCATAGATCGCGATGTCCACGGCCTGCTCGCGGGGCAGCTGGAAGCGAAGCGTCGTCCGGTCGGAGCTGGGATTGGGGAACGCGGCCAGTTGGAGCGCGCCCGGCGCGACGTCCTCCGGCTCGGCCGCCGAGGGAGCGGAGACGACGAACCTTGCCAGGAAGAAGTCGCCGCCGCCACGACCCCAGTCGTAGCCCGCTGCGAGGATCCTCCCGTCCGGAAGGGCCAGCACGCGCGTGAAGTAGAGGTAGCCCGTGGTCAACGCAGTCGCGAACTTCCCGTCGTCGGAGAACGTCGGGTCCAAGCCGCCATCGGGTAGCAGGCGGGCGAATGCGGCCGACAAGGAGCCGTAGTCCGAAGTCCTTCCGGCAAGCAGGATCCTGCCGCTCGCGTCGATGGTGGCGTCGTGACACGCCTCGTTGGAGCCCCCACCGAAGACGATATTGGTCCGGCCGCCGATCCCGAACGAGGAGTCGAGTGTCCCGTTCGCCAGGAAGCGAAAGACGCTCCATTGGTAGTTGCTCCCGCTGATCGGCGTCGTGCCGGCCAGGAGGATGCTCCCGTCGGGAAGGGCCAGGACGCGGACGGACGAGTTGAAGGCGGCTTCGATGCCGGTCTGCACGGTGCCGCCCGCGCCGAATTCCGCGACGGGACTTCCGAGACTGTCCAGGCGCGCCAGCACGAATTCGCGACGCCCGTTCAGCGCGGCCAGATTTGCCAGGAGAAGTCCACCGTCTTCCGGGAATGCGCAGGAGCCGGGGATGCGGTCGATCTCGAACTCGGCGATGCCCCCCATTGCAAGCGTGCCGTCGGCCAGGTAGCCCCTCATCGAGAAGCCCGTGAATCCGCCCGAGTAGCCGGAGTTCCGTCGGCCACCGGCAAGGATGCGGCTGTCCGCGAGTATCTTGACGCCGGCCTTCTCGCCGGTTTCGTGGCTTCCCCACTCCGTGACGACGCCATCGTCCCCGAAGGTCGTGTCGACCGCTCCGTTGGCGTGGAAGCGGTACAGCGATTGTCGCTGGGTGCTGATGCTTGTCGACGTCATCTGCATGCCGGCCGCGACAATCTTCCCGTCCGGCTGCAGGGCGATGTCATTCGCGTGGTCGCGGAAACTGAACCTACTAAGCACCATCCCGTCGACGCCGAAGCCGCCGGCATCGATCACGCCGTCCGCCGAATGGCGGGTGATCGCGATGTAGTTCCCTTCGGGAGCCTCGCTCTTGCCCGCGGTCAGGATCATGCCGTCCGGCTGGATCAGCAGGTCCCGGGGGTGGTCGGAATACAGGCTGCCGAACGCCGTCCACGTGATACCGCCCACACCGAAAGTCGGGTCGAGTTCAACTTCCGCCGCGGCCTGCGACGCGAACAGGACGAGCCCCCCCAGTGCCGACAGCCGCGCGATGCGCAAGATCGTTGCCGAGTTCATGACTGTTCCGTTCCTTTCGCGTCCACGGGAATGCTCATCCGAATAACGCGCCGTTTCGACCGGAATCCTGACAGGGAATCGTTGCCCGACCAACTCAATCCGGTATATACTGATCGGGTCTTTGCAATTGCGTGCGTTCGATCGACGGCACCGGAGACGCGGGACATGACGCAGGTGGACGTGACCCAGATCCTGCTGCGGGCGAGCGCCGAGGCGCCGGCGTCGTGCGATCTTCTCTATTCCCTTGTTTACCAGGAACTTAGGGACATAGCCGGCCGCCGGCTCTGGCGGGAACGGCCGGACCACACGCTGCAGGCCACCGCCCTGGTCAACGAGGCCTACCTGCGGATGGTCGACCAGACACGCTGCGAATGGAGGAACCGCGTGCAGTTCCTGGCCGTGGCCGGTCAGGCGATGCGTCGCATCCTGGTGGACCATGCGCGCAGCCGGCTCCGCCAGAAGCGGGGCGGCGGCGCCGAGAAGCTCCCGCTCGAGGCGGCGCTGACCCTCGGGGAGGAAGGAACGGACGCCACCGTGCTGGCGCTCGAGGCGGCGCTCCAGAGATTCGAGCGGATCCATCCGGACAAGGCGCGGGTGGTCGAACTGCGCTTCTTCGCGGGACTGACCCAGGACGAATGCGCGGTCGAACTCGGGGTCTCCTCGCGAACCGTGGCGCGCTACTGGGACTACGCCCAGGCGTGGCTGTACCGCGAGATGCGCTCGGACAATTGAGGTTGCGATTTCCGTGGAACACGCAGACACCATCTTCACCGACGCGCTTGCGCTACCACTCGAACAGCGCGCCCGCTTCCTGGATCGAGCCTGCGGCGCCGACGCCGCTCTGCGCGCCGAAGTCGAATCCCTGCTCGCCGCCTATCCGGCCGCCGCGGATCTCTTCGCACGCGGCGCCTCGCTGCCTGACGCCGGACTTGACGAAACCGATCCGGCGATCGGCGCGCGGGTCGGGCCGTACGAGTTGATCTCCTTCGTCGCCGCCGGCGGGATGGGCAGCGTCTACCTGGCCGAGCGCGTCGACGACTCCTTCCGCCGTCGCGTGGCCGTCAAGCTGATCCGTCCGGGCATCCACCCCCGGGAGATCCTCGCGCGCTTCCGCCGCGAGCGGCAGGTGCTCGCCGACCTCGAGCATCCCCACATCGCCCGGCTCTTCGACGGCGGCTCGACGGACGAAGGCCTGCCGTACCTGGTGATGGAATACGTGGACGGCGTGCCGATCGACTGCTACTGCCGCGAGCACGGGCTGTCGCTGCGGGAGCGGCTGCGGCTGTTCCTGCAGGTCTGCGACGCGGTCGCCTACGCGCACCGCCATCTCGTGATCCATCGCGACCTCAAGCCCGGGAACATCTTCGTGGACCAGAGTGGCCGGGTGAAGCTGCTCGATTTCGGCATCGCCAAGGTTCTCGACGCCTCCCTCGATCCGGAAGGGGCCGAGCCGGCGACGATGATGCTGCGCGCGCTGACGCCACGATACGCGAGCCCGGAACAACTCGCGGGCACGAGGATCTCAACCGCCTCCGACGTCTACAGCCTCGGCACGGTTCTGTACGAACTGCTCGCCGATGCCGCGCCCTTCGCGCTCGAGGGGCTCGGCCCCGCCGATATCGAGCGTGTCCTGTTGACGCAGGTTCCGGCGCGGCCGAGCCGAACCGTGTCCGGCCGGCTTGCGCGCCAACTCTCCGGGGATCTCGACACGATCGTCCTACGAGCGCTGAGCCGGGAGCCCGAGCGGCGCTACGCCGGCGTCAAGGAACTTGCCGCCGACCTTGAACGCCACCTGGCGGGGCAACCGGTTCTGGCGCGGCCCGACACGACCGGTTACCGCCTCGCCAAGTTCGCCGGTCGGAACAAGGCGCTCGTCGGCGGGACGGTGACGGTCCTGCTGGTGCTGACGGGAGCCTTTCTGCTGACGCTGCGCGCGTACGGCGAGGCGGCCGCGCAGAAGCACCAGGCCCAGAAGCTCGCCTACGTGAACGCGCTGGCGGCGACCGAGGCGGCGATCCTCAACAACCAGACGTCCGAAGCCAGGCGGCGGCTCGAGACGGCGCCGCCCCGGCTGCGCGGTTGGGAGTGGCGGCACCTGGCCGGCCGCATCGACGGCAGCCGCCGGACGTGGCGCGCCCACGAAGGGGGTATCACGCGCGTGGCCTTGCGCCGCGACGGATTGGTGATCGCCACGGCATCGCTCGATCAGCACGTCAAGACCTGGTCAGCCGACACGGGCGCGCCGGTATGCGCCTGGGGACCGCTCCCGTCGGGTGTCGAGAGCGTCGTCTTCGCCCCGGACGGGGCCTCGCTGGTCGCGGGTCTGTCGGACGGCGAGGTGCTGTCTCTCCCCCTTGCAGGGGACGTCACGCCGCGCCACGTCGGCCGCGGCGGGAAGTGGGCCATGGTCGACATCAGGCCCGACGGCGACCGGATCGCGGCCGGCTTCGAGGACGGCACGGTGTGCGTGTGGGACCAGGCCACAGGTATCGAGCTGGGGCGCTGGCAGGCCGAACGCAACTTCGCGTTGGCCTGCTATTCGGGCGACGGCCGCTACCTGCTTACCGGCGGCGGCGACGGCGTAATCCACGCGTGGGACGGCCTGACGCATCGCCTCCTGGGCGAACTCGGCGGCCACACGCGGCGTGTGTACGCCCTGGCCGCCTCAGCCGACGGGCGCCGGCTGGCCAGCGGTTCGATGGACCGCACGGCGCGCGTGTGGGATCTCCCGACGATGACGCCGCGCGCCGTGTTCCGCGAGCACCGGGCCACTGTCGGCGGGCTCGTCTTCACGCCCGACGGCGCGGCGGTCGTCTCGACGGGCGCCGATGGGCGCGTGCTGCGCTGGAACGCCGACACGGCCGAGATCGACGCCGAGTACCGCGGACACGAGTCGGATCCCTATTCGATCGCCATGCGCCGGGACGGTGCTCGGTTCGTGACCGGCGACTGGCGCGGCACCGTGAAGGTGTGGGACGCGGGCTCGGCGGACGTCCGCTCGTTCGCGGTGCGAACGTTCCCCGAGATGATTCCCGCGATCCGCGACGTGGCCCTCGATCCCGGCGGACGCCGGGTGGCGGGCGCGATCGCGGCGCCCGTGATCCCGATCTGGTCCCTCGACGGCGGCGAGGATCCCCTGTTCATGGAAGCGGGGTCGCTCGGGGCCGCGCGGGGCGTCGCCTTCTCGCCGGACGGGGCGCTGCTCGCCTCGGCACACGAGTCCGGTCTGCTATCCATCTCGGACGCCTCGAGCGGCGCCCTGACCGGTCAGGCACGCGCCCATCGCGGCGCGGCCGTCAGCTTGGCGGTGGACCCCCAGGTCGATCGCCTGGCCACCGGCGGCGAGGACTCGACGGTCGTCCTCTGGAGCTGGGCGGGTCCCCGCGAACTGCGCGTGCTGCACGCGGGCTGCGCGATCATCGATCTGGAGTTCGCGCGCGACGGTCAGTGGCTGGCCGGCGCAGGTTCCGACGGTTCGGTCCATGTCTGGGCTCCGGACACGGGCCGGGAGATCCCGCTCGCCGACCGACTCACGGGCGAGGTCCACGACCTGTTCCCCAGCGCCGACGGGCGAACGCTCGGCGCGGTGCTCGCCGGCGGGGTGATTCGCTTGTGGGACACCCGGACGGGCTCATGTCTCGGGGACCGCATCCTGAGCGGTCATCCGCTCCTGACCGCCTGCTTCTCGGCGGACGCCGGGCTGATCGCCGCCGGCGGCGCGGACCAGGTGGTTCATCTGTTCGAGGCCGCCACAGGTGAGAGTCTGGTGGATCTGCACGGGCACGTGGGGCGCGTCTTTCGTCTGCGCTTCTCCGTGGACGGACAGAGATTGATCTCCGGTTCCCTCGACGGGACGGTTAGGGTCTGGGAAGCGCCGCGACGAGTGGCCACGCTCCCCCTATCGCGCCGCGCGCAGAGGGCCGCCTCCCTGACGGAAGACGGCCCTTGACATGGGTCACTCCATATCAACGGTACAGCGACTTGAAGCCCCCCCAGGTGCTCAGCTCTGTGGCCACGGGGCCCGGCGTGCCGCACTGCATGCGAATTGTCCCGGTCGTACTGCCTGACCTGCCCGCAAAGGCGCCGCCGGGTGCGCCGACGAAATCGATGCGGTAGGTGATGTCGAAGAAGCTGTCGACCGCCCAACCCGTGGCCGTCGATCTCAACGTCGTGTGGCCGGGGCTCGGCAGCCCGAAGCCCGAGCCGCCCGTGATGCGCAACAGGTCGAAGTCCGGATCGCCGGGCGGCAGCTGACCCTGCAGGCCAAACATGTCGGTGTCAAAGGACTGCACATCCGCGCAGCAGCGCGGCGCCTCGAGCACCTCGACGAAAATATCGAAGAAGGAGTCGATGCGCGAGTAGCCGGCAAGGTCCCCCGTGCCGGTCATGTCGAGGTGGAGCGGCGCACGGAACTGCTCGACGCCGCCGCCGAGCGGGCCGCCGACCGCATAAAAGATGTCGAAGAACGAATCGATCCTTGCGTCACAGCGGACGGTTGTTCCCGGCGCCAATCCGTCGATGATCTGCATCGGGCTCAGGGAGACGTAACCGCACCCAACCGGCGGCAGGTCGGCGGTGCCGGCGCCGTTGTCCGGGACGGTGCAGGCGACCGGCGTGCCCGCGACCACGGGCGATGATGCCCACATGGCCAGCGCGGACAAGGCGATGATCTTGCGAAGGACGCAGGCGGTGTGCGAGGAGCGTCGAGACATGATGGTACCTCCTCAGGCGGGTAAGGCTCCACCGGTCGCGGGAGTCCGCGCCGGCGATCCCGGCTGCGCGGGACTGTCGTCGCGACAGGCGCCCCGGGCGGAAAGCCTATCAAATTGATATGCAATTACCAATGAAAAATGAATCATGAACGCCAACATCAACATTGGCACAGGTGAGCAAAAAACACATATCGCGATATCCAATATCCATATATTGTAACAAATTAGATTGACGCGACAAAATCAAAACCAATATAATCAGCTTTCGGGCACACGGTCCGGCGACACCGGGCACCGTGACGATGTCCATTTGGGTCGATCCGTACTGCCAACAGCTGGAGGCCGCCCCATGGCGCGCAAACGACTCCCTGGTCTGGCCGCAACCGGCTTGCTCCTGTGCGGGTGTCTGCTGCCGGCCGGCGCCGATGCGCAGACGGCCGCCCACCAGTGGAGCGCCGGCTACGGCTCCGCCCTGTCCGACTACGGCTGCGGCGTTGCAGTTGATGGGACGGGAAACGTGTTCGCCGCCGGCTATTTCTGGCAATCCGTGAGCTTCGGCGGCGCAAGCCTGACAAGCGCCGGCAGCACGGATGTGTTCATTGCGAAGTACTCCCCAGACGGAACCCACGTGTGGAGCCGACGCGGCGGCGGCACGGACACGGACCAGGCGCTCGCCATTGCCGTAGACAGTGCCGGCAACGTCATTGTCGTCGGCACGTTCTATGGCACGGCGGATTTCGGCGGCGGCAGTCGGATCAGCGCCGGCTCCAACGATGTCTTCGCCGCCAAGTACAGCGCCAGCGGCACGCACCTGTGGAGCCAGCGCTTTGGCGACACCGGTGGCGACGCGGCCTATGCAGTCGCCGTCGACCCGAACGACAACATCTACGTGACGGGTTCCTTCGCCGTGAAGATCGATTTCGGCGGCGGCACGCTGTCGAGCGCCGGTTCGAGCGACATCTTCGTCGCCAAGTTCGATGCAGGCGGCGCGCACTTGTGGAGCCAGCGCTTCGGCGGCACCTCATCGGATATCGGCCGGGCCATCGCCTGCCGGGGCACGAGCGCCGTGACGCTGGCGGGGAGCTTCCAGGCCACCGCCAACTTCGGGGGCGGCAACCTGACCAGCGCCGGCGGCGAGGATGTCTTCGTGGTCGACCTGACGCACACGGGCACACACCGCTGGGGCCGGCGCTTCGGTGGCTCCAGCTCGGATTACGCCTTTGCGCTCGCCGTGGACCCGGCCGGTCCGGTGCTGCTTGCGGGCAGCTTCAACGGCACCGTGGACTTCGGCGGCGGCAACCTGGCCAGCGCCGGATTCAGCGACATCTTCCTCGCCAAGTACGACGACACGGGCCAGCACGCCTGGAGCCGCCGGTTCGGAGGCTCCAGCTACGACGCCGGCAACGGACTGGCCTGCGACGCGGACGGCAACGTGCTGTTGGCCGGCTACTTCTCCGCGACCGCCGACTTCGGCGGAGGTACCGTGACGAGCGCGGGCAGTGTCGACTTCTTCGTGGCGCGCTATGACGCCGTCGGCGCCTGCCGCTGGTGCCGGCAGGCCGGCGGCGCAGGCGAAGATGCCGGCCGCGCGGTGGCCGCCGCCGGCACGGGCGCCGCGGTGGTGACCGGTAACTTCACGACCTCCATCGATTTCGGCGGCGGCACGCGGACTTCCGCCGGCGGCAACGACGTCTTCGTCGCCAGGTTCGGGCCATACTCCAACGAGCCCGTCATCACCGCGATCACGGATGTCGGCAATGACCAGGGCCGGCGGGTGAACGTCCGACTGGAACGTTCCGGCTTTGATGCCGCCGGCTCGCCCTCGCCCGTCTACTCCTACGAAGTGTACCGACGCGATGATCCGCCGCCGGCCCCTTCGATGGTCAAGTCGGCGGTCAAGTCGGCGGGCGACTGCTCCGGGCTGACCCGGCTCCAGCTGCTGGACCTTGGCTGGACCTTCGTGGGCGAGATGCCCGCGCACGGCCAGCCGAGCTATGCGATGGACGTCGCGACGATCGGCGATTCGACCGTGTCACAGGGGCAGTACCTCTCGACGTTCTTCGTGCGGGCGGCGACCGCTTCGCCCGTGACGTACTTCGACTCGCCCAGCGCCCAGGGCTATTCCCTGGACAACCTGGCGCCCGGCGTGCCGGGCGGGCTCCTCTACGGCGCGGGTGCGCTGGCGTGGGATCCCGCGGCCGCCGATGACTTCGACTACTTCGTCGTCTACGGGTCCGGCACCGCCTCTTTCGACGATGCCGTGATCATCGACACCACGACGGCGCCGGGTCTCGATGTCTCGAGCTCGCCGTATCCCCACTACTTTGTCACCGCAGTGGATTTCGCCGGCAACGAGAGCGGCCCGGCCACGGCCGACGCGACTTCGGCGGTGGCGGATCTGCCGCCGACTCCGGAACTCTCGATCGCCTGCCACCCGAATCCGTTCAATCCCCTGACGAGCATCAGCTACGCGGTGCCGCAGGCCGGCCGCGTCACGGTCGAGATCTGCGACGCGCGCGGCGTCCGCGTGACGACGCTCCTCGACGGCGAAGTGCGCGCGGCCGGAAACTACCGCCAGGAATGGAACGGCCGCGGCGACAGCGGCCGGCCGGTGCCTTCGGGTGTCTACTTCGCACACGTGCGCCAGGACGGCGCGGCCAGGACAGTCAAGATCACACTGGTGAGATAGCGGCACCGGGCACCGGTGCCCTGCCGAAAGAGAGGCCCATATGCGCAATTCATCCATGTCCGTCGTGGCGGTCGCCCTGCTCGCGCTGGCGGCGGGCAGCGCCATGGCCGACCCGCTGTCATCCGCCTTCACTTACCAGGGACGGCTTGAGCAGAGCGGCCAGCCGTACCAGGGTACGATCGGCAGCCTGAGGTTCCTGCTCTACGAATCGGCGACCGGCAGCAACTCGCTCGGCGCCTTCATCGCCAGTGGGGTACCCGTCCAGGACGGCGTGTTCACGACCGAGGTCGACTTCGGCGCCGGTGTGTTCGACGGCCAGGAGCGCTGGCTCGAGATCATGGTCGAGGGGCAGACACTCAGCCCGCGGCAGCGGCTCAGCGCCACGCCCTACAGTTTGCAGACGCGCGGCATCACCGTCGACGATGCACTGAACGTCGGCATCGGAACCGGGACGCCGCTCGGACGCCTGCACGTTGAGGGCCCGTCAGGCGACGATGCCGTGATCGTGCCGCCGGGCGCCATCTCGGCCGACGAACTGCTGGACGAGCCCGGCCAGGCGCGAACCGAGACCCAGCAGCTGCTGTACCTGTCGGAATACGGTACGTCGATGGTGACGACCTCGGTCTACTGCCCGACCAACGGGTTCGTGCTGGCGATGGCCGAGGCCGAGTTCGTCACCGGCATGGAGCCCGGCGAGATCTCCGAAGTGTGGTTCGACATCAGGCCATTCGGTTCGACGACGACGCCGGCTCGCCGCTTCACGGTCAGTACCAGCATCGGCCACCGCGTCAGGCAGAGCTGCGTTCGCGTGTTCCCGGTCGAGGCCGGAACCCAGATGTTCGAGTTCGTCGGTCAGTCCTGGAACTCGTCCGCCTCTCCGGGGCGTGCGTGGAATCCCGAACTGACCCTGGTCTTCCTGCCCACGCAGTACTGACGCGCGGGCAGTCGCGGAGGTGATGGTGGTGCGGAACACAACCGTCTTGGGCGCTGTCGCAGCGATCGCGTTGATGGTCATGCCTGCGACGGCAGCCCAGGCGGCGGACATCGCCGCCTGGACCATTGACGGCGGTGGCGGCGCGTTGAGCGGCGGCGCCTGGAGCCTGACCGGCACGATCGGGCAACCCGATGCCGGCGCGATGGCTGGCGGCGCCTACACCCTGAGCGGCGGCTTCTGGTACGGCGGCCTCGCGGCGTCCTCCGTCGGTACTGGGGATCCCGGCCATCCCGGCGGTTCTGCGGGTCTGGACGGTGCGGCGGCCAGCCCCAACCCGTTCAACCCGGGCGGCGCCGTCGCCTTCACGCTGGCCGAGCCGTCGCGCGTGCGGGTGCGCGTGCACGACGTGCGGGGCTCGATCGTGGCCACGTTGTTGGACGACGAACGGCCGGCTGGGGGGCACACCGTGCACTGGGATGGCCACGACCATAACGGAGCGGATGTCGCCAGCGGCGTGTATCTGGTGTCGGTCATGGCCGGCGGCAGTTCGGCAACCGTGCGCGTCGCGCTCGTGCGCTAGAGCGACCCCGTCTCGAACAGACCCGATCGGAGGACCGCCATGAACCGTGCGTACTTCAGCCTCGCGCTCGTCATGCTCGTTGTCGCAACGCCACTGCCGCTGCGAGCAGGCACCGCCGCGCACCTCTGGAGCCGCGGGTTCGGCTCGGTCGCCGGCGAGTACGCGTGGGGCGTCGATGTCGACGCCGCCGGCAGCACGTTCGTCGCGGGCTACTTCTCGGGCACGATCAACCTCGGCGGCGCCGACCTGACGAGCGCCGGGAACACGGATATCTTCGTCGCGAAGTACAGTCCCGGCGGCACGCATTTGTGGAGCCAGCGCTTCGGCGGTACTTCCTACGACTACGCCATGGACCTCTGCGTGGATGCACAGGGCAAGGTCCTGGTGACGGGCTATTTCCAGGGCACGGCGAACTTCGGCGGCGCGGACCTCACGAGCGCGGGCAGCTACGATGTCTTCGTGGCCAAGTTCTCCTCGAACGGTGTGCACAACTGGAGCCTTCGCCAGGGCGGGACGTCCAGCGACTACGCGCTCAGGATCGCCAGCGACGGTTTGTCGCGCGCCGTGATCACGGGCTACTTCCAGGGAACGACAAACCTCGGCGGCGCTGCCCTGACCAGCGCCGGCGGCTCCGATGTCTTCCTCGCGCAGTACAACAGTTCGGGTTCACACGCCTGGAGCCAGGCCTTCGGCGGCACCGGCGACGACCAGGCCCAGGGACTGGGCACCGATGGCGCGGGCACCGTCGTCATGACCGGAGCCTATTCCGCAACGGCCAGTTTCGGCGGCGCCAGCCTCACGAGTTCCGGCAGCCGCGACATCTTCGTGGCCAGGTACAGTTCCGCGGGCGTTCACGAATGGAGCCGCGGCTTCGGCAACACGCTCAGCGACTACGGCAAGGATGTAGGCATCGACGGCTCCGGCAACGTCGTGCTGACGGGGTACTTCTACGGCACGGTGAACTTTGGCGGCTGGCCGCTGACGAATCCATCGGGATCCGACGTCTTCCTTGCCAAGTACAATGCATCGGGGACCCACCTGTGGAGCCGCAACTTCAGCGGGACCTCCAGCAACTACGCGTGGTCGGTGGACATCACCGCAGACGGCAGTTTGCTGCTGGCGGGCGAATTCTGGGGCACGGCGAACTTCGGCGGCTCCGATCTCACGAGCACGGGCTACACCGACGGCTTCATCGCCCGGTACGATGCCGCGGGCGACCACCAGTGGAGCCGCGGCTTCGGCGGTCCTCTCGGTTCCGACGCGGCCCTCGGTATTGTCGCGGACAGCGCCGGTCGCGCGGTCGTGGCGGGCATCTTCGAGGACCAAATGAACCTCGGCGGCGATGACCTGCTGAACGGCGGGAGCCGCGATGTGTTCGTCGCCCGTTTCGGTGCGCTGCCGGCCGAGCCAGGCATCGCGTCCGTCCAGGATGTCGGCAACGACCAGGGGCGGCGTGTCCATCTGCAGTTCCGGCGTTCGGGCGGCGATGATGCGCTCGCCTCGTACCCGGTGGAGCGCTACGCGGTGTTCCTGCGGGACGGTTCACCCGCCGCCGCGGCAACCGTGGCCGATGGAGGCGGGCTGCCCCCGGTCGGGACGCTGGCCTCGGGCTGGACCGAGGTCGGTTCGGTGGGCGCCTACGGCGACGAGAGCTACGGGATCTACGTGCCCACCCTGGGCGACTCGACAATCGCGGACGGTCAGTTCCACTCGGCTTACTTTGTCCGTGCCGTCGCCAGTCCCCCGACGCGCTTCTTCGATTCGGCGCCTGACAGCGGCTACTCGCTCGATAACCTTGCGCCGGGAGCGCCGCAGAACCTCGCGCTGGCGGCGGGGCAGTTGACGTGGGACGAGTCCGCCGCCGCCGACTTCGACTACTTCACCGTGTATGGGGGCACCTCAGACAGCTTTGGCGCGGCGGCCGTGATCGACCATGTCGTGGCGCCGGCCCTGGACGTCGCAGGCGCGCCCTATCCCTACTACTTCGTCACTTCGACGGACTTCGCCGGCAACGAGGGCGCGCCGAGCCGTCTCGCCGGCGGCGCCAGCGCGACTGATTCGGCGCGGTCCTGGGTGCTCTCGGTGGGCAGCTACCCCAATCCCTTCAACGCGCGCACGACGGTCCGTTTCACTGTGCCCCGCGCGGGTGTCGTGACGGTGGCGCTGTACGACACCCGCGGTGCGCGCGTGGCGATGCTGGTGGACGGTGAGACGCTCGCGGCGGGGGCGCACTCGCTCGAGTGGAACGGATACGGCGACGACGGTGGCGCGCTGCCTTCGGGCGTCTACCAGGCGCGCATCGTCCACGAAGAAACAACCCGAGTGCACAAGGTCGTGCTCGTGAAGTAGCCGGCATGTCCAGGGGAGTGCCCGCGCCCAGCCAGCAGGCCGGTGGCCCGAACACTGCGGCCAGCAATCGCGCCCATTGGCGCGGATCTGCGCCAGATCGACGGCGTCAGGTCGGAGTCTCGCAGCGGTTCGCCGCCGGGTGCCGCGCGCATGGCGCACAACGACCGTCCCTTTACAGCCGATTGCCGGTCCGGATGGACCTCCCGCGCAGGCGTGACACACACCGGCGCGAGCGGCCGCTCCCAATGAGCCAGGCGCCGCCGTTCGGACCGCGGTCGTCACGTCTTTCAAGGCTGAGCTGGCGGCGCGCCCGGCGATCTAGCGGAACAAGGCCTTGACCGCCCCATACGTCGCCGAATCCGTCGCGACGACCTCCGACCAGTTGAACGCCACCTCGCGGATCTCCAGCCGCGGGCTCGGGTTCAGGGTCAGCACGACCAGGTCCACGCGCTTGACGTTCTCCACCGTGGGGAACGGGTAGATCGCCGGGGCCGTCTGGCCGATCGGGCCCACGAAGACGGGCGTGCTGCCGAGCGGCAGGTTCGCGGCGTCGAAGAAGTCGAGCCGGAACTGCGAGATGCCCTCGGCGGCCACGTTCACGTCGTTCCACAGCACGAAATCGCCGAGCGCCTGCGGGGTTGCGAGGTCCAGGCGGATCGTGCCGATGATGCCGGGATTTACCGCGAAGCCGTTGAACCAGCCCGGCACCGTGAGGAGGCCGTCGCAGATCTGGTCGATCGTGAAGCCGCCCTGGCTGGGGACCGTGGTCGAGGCGGTGATCTGCGCGGGGCCGGTGACCATGGCGCGCGCGGGGGCGGCGGGCAGGGCCAGTGCGACCATGGTCAGGACGACCAGGGCCAGGGCCGGCAGGACGCAAGACAGGCCGGCCAGCGGCAGCCGGCGACGTGGCGCAATGCGAAGCATGGTGAACTCCCCCAAGGTGTGACAACGGTTTGGACGCATCGCCAATTCCTTGGTGCGCAGGAGGTTGCGAGGCTCCAGGCGGGAATCGACGACGAAGATCGTCCAGTATATCAACAGATCGGGCCAGATGACAAGCGATTTTGCGATGACAGCTTCGTCTCGCCGCGGCTGCGCTCGTCGCTTAGGTTGGCAGGGCGAATAACACCACGCCGGCGCGGGTAGTCGCGCGCAACGAACGAACCACCGACCCGGAGGAACCATGAAGAAGTTCATCCCGCTCATCGTCATCCTGGGCGTCATCGCCCTGGTGGCCCTGTCCCTGACCGGCCAGTACAACAAGGTCGTCGGCCTGCAGGAAGGCGTGGACGGGCAGTGGGCCAACGTGGAGAACGTGTACCAGCGGCGCGCCGACCTGATCCCCAACCTGGTCGAGACCGTGAAGGGCTATGCGGAGCACGAGCGCGAGACGCTCGAGGCCGTCGTCAGCGCGCGCGCGAAGGCCACGCAGGTCACGGCCGAGCTGACGCCCGAGGCGATGAACGACCCGGCGGCGCTGCAGAAGTTCCAGGCCGCGCAGGGCGAGCTGTCGTCGGCGCTCGGCCGCCTGATGGTCGTCATGGAGCGGTACCCGGACCTGAAGGCGAACCAGGGCTTCCTCGACCTGCAGGCGCAGCTCGAGGGCACCGAGAACCGCATCACCGTGGAGCGCCGCCGCTTCAACGAGATGGCGCAGGGCTACAACACGACCATCCGCAAGTTCCCCATGGCGATGCTGGCGGGCATGTTCGGGTTCGAGAAGAAGGCGTACTTCGAGGCGGCCGAGGGCTCCGAGAAGGCGCCCGCGGTGAAGTTCTAGTGCGACGCCACGCGATCCTCGTGCCGGCGCTGCTGGCGCTGCTGGCCCTGCCGGCGGCGCACGCGCCGGCGCGCGCGCAGCGGGCCGACAGCGACCTGCCTGCCGCGCCGTCGCAGCATTTCCTCGATGCGGTGGGCCTGGTGACGCCCGACGACGCCGAGCGCCTCGCGAGCGCGCTCTACGCCTTCGAGCAGCGCACCGGCATCCAGTTCGTGGTCGCGGTGCTGCCGGACCACGGCGGCGAGCTGGCCGACTACGTCAACCGGCTCTACGAGCACTGGCGCATCGGGCAGCGCGACACGCAGAAGGGCGTGCTGTTCACGGTGTTCCCGGACCGGCGCGAGTCGCGCATCGAGGTGGGGTACGGGCTGGAGGAAGTGCTGCCGGACGTCACGGCCGAGCGCATCCTGCGCGACATGGTCGAGGTGCCGCGCGAGCCGGCTTCCGGGCGCCTGGCCTTCGTCGTGATGCGGGTGGCGCAGGCCGTGGCGCCGGACGACCCGCTCGCCCAGGGCGGCGGCGCGGGTGGAGGCGAGCGCGCGGACAGGAAGAATCGCGGCTTCCCGATCCCGCTGTTCTTCCTGTTCTTCATCCTGTTGCCGCTGATCGCGGGCGGACGCCGGCGGCGCTCCGGCTCGCTGGCGCCGCTGATCATCGGCTCGATGCTGGCCGGCAGCGGGCGCTCGCGACGCGGCGGCGATTGGGGTGGCGGCGGCGGCGGCGGCGGTGGCGGCTTCGGCGGCGGCGGCGGCTTCTCCGGCGGTGGCGGTTTCAGCGGCGGCGGCGGCGCGAGCGGAGGTTGGTGACATGCCCGGACGCAGCGACATTCCCCGCAAGTTTCTCGGCGCGGCCGAGCAGGAGCAGGTGCGCGCGGCGATCGCGGCGGCCGAGGACCGCACCAGCGGCGAGATCCGCCTGCACCTCGAACGCGACGTGCCGGCGAAGGAGCCCGTGTTCGGCGATGCCTACCGGCGCGCGCGGGAGATCTTCGCGGAGCTGGAGATGCACGCGACCGCCGAGCGCAACGGCGTGCTGGTCTACGTGGCGACGCGCTCGCGCAAGTTCGCCGTGCTGGGCGACGAGCAGCTGCACCGGCGCGTGGGCGACGAGTTCTGGAACGACGTGCGCGACCTGATGTCGGAGCGCTTCCGGGAGGGGCGCTTCGTCGACGGGCTGTGCGAGGGCATCGCCCTGGTGGGCGAGAAGCTGCGCGCGCACTTCCCGCACCGCGACGACGACGTGAACGAACTGCCGGACGACATCTCGTACTGAAGCGGCGCGTGGGGCCGGGCTTGGACCAGGACGGACTTGACCCCGGCCGGACTTGCGCCGGCGCAAGTCGAGCGACAGGCGCGGGCACGGAACACCGCGAGTGGCACGACGAACGGCAAGAGAAGAGGGCCGCGCCGTCACGACCGGCGCGGCCCTTCCTGTCGGGCGTCGACATCCACGCGGCGCCGCCTACTTCGCGCGCTTGTACTCCATGAACATGGCCTTCATCTCCTGGCCGCCCATGGTGTGCCACATCGTGAACTGGACCGTGTCCTTGTCGACGTACACGGTCTCCGAGCGCGAGGGGATCGCCATCGGGCCCATCTCCATGGTGCCGGCCAGCGAGACGGTCTTGCCGTCGGCCGAGGCCTTGCCGCGCGCCTCATAGAAGCCGGTGCCCATCGAGTCGAACCACAGGCTGAAGTACTCCTGCTTGGTGTTGTCGTAGCCGTCGAGGCTCAGGCCTTCCATCGGCTGGCCCATGAAGGTCATCTGGTAGCGGCCCAGCAGGTAGCGGCCGCCCAGCACCGACTCGAAGGTGATGGTACCGGGCGAGGTCGTCGGCGTGGCGGCATCCATGTACATGGTCGTCGTGGCGTTCCACTTGCCGGCCAGCGAGGCCAGGTGCTGGTGCGGGGCGCCGGGCGCCGCCAGCTTCATCATCATCACTTCCATGGCCTTGGGGTCCATCTGGCCCTCCTGGGCCAGGGCGGGCACGGCGGCCAGCAGCAGGGCCAGGGCGAGGGCGATCCTCGGGGTCGGCATCCGCATGTCGGGTCCTTTCGGACGGGGTGACGGAAACGGGCCGTCGCGGGCGCGGGCGCCCGGGCACGGGAAGACAGGCTAGCGGTGGTCACCCGGTTCGGCAACCGGCTCCGCCGGATGGCCCCGGGCCAGCAGCTCCCGCGCGTGCTCAACGGCGTCAGGGAACGTCGAGAACATGTGGTCGATCCCGATGTGCTGGACGGCCCCGGCGCGCGTCATGGCCGCCAGCGGCTGCGCGTGCACGCCCGACAGCAGCAGTTCGGCGCCCTGTTGGCGCAGCCGGTTCCGCACGTCCTCCAGCGCGTGCAGGCCGGTGGCGTCGATGGCCATGACGTGCCGCATGCGCAGGATCACCACGCGGGGGCGGCGGCGGTCGGCCTGCAGCGTCTCGGTGAACGAGCGCGCGGCGCCGAAGCAGAAGGTGCCGTTGATCTCGAAGACCGCCACCTCGGGCGGAAGCTCGACCGGCGTGGCGGGATCGCCCGGCGCCGTCTCGTAGTCGAGCGCGTCGCGAACGGCCCGCACCTGCGTGACCTCGGCCATGCGCAGCATCAGCAGCACCGACGAGAGCACCATCCCGACCTGGATCGCGACGTTGAGGTCGACGACCACCGTCAGCACGAACGTCGACAGCAGCACCAGCACGTCGCCGCGCGGCGAGCGCAGCAGCTGCCGGAAGACGCGCCACTCGCTCATGTTGTAGGCCACGACAAGCAGGATGCCCGCCAGCGTCGCGAGCGGGATGTAGGCGGCCCACTTGCCGGCCACCATCAGGATCAGCAGCAGCGTCAGGGCGTGCACGATGCCGGCGATCGGCGAGCGTCCGCCGTTCTTCACGTTGGTGGCGGTACGCGCGATGGCGCCGGTGGCGGGGATGCCGCCGAAGAACGGCACCACCAGGTTGGCGATGCCCTGGCCCATCAGCTCGGCGTTGGCGCGGTGGCGCCCGCCGATCATGCCGTCGGCCACCATGGCGCTGAGCAGCGACTCGATGGCGCCCAGTAGGGCGATCGACAGCGCCGGCGAGAACAGCGCGCCGAGCTGCGAGAAATCGAAGTGCGGCAGCGAGGGCTTCGGCAGGCCCGTCGGCACCTCTCCGAAACGGCTGCCGATGGTGTCGACCGGCAGCTCGAAGACGCGCACGATCACGGTGGTCAGCAGCAGGGCCACCAACGGGCCGGGCACGCGCGCCGTCACGCGGGACCACTGCCTGGTGATGATCACGGAACCCAGGCAGATCGCCGCCGCGGTCAGGTTCGTCGACGGCAGGCTCCGTATATAATAGAGACAGCGCGGCCAGAAGTGGGCGGGCGCCTCGCCTCCCGGCAGGCCCAGCGCATCGCCCAGCTGGCCCATGGCGATGATGATCGCGATGCCGCTGGTGAAACCGATGATGACCGGGTACGGGATGAACTTGATGACGTTGCCCAGGCGCGCGATCGACATCGCCACCAGCAGGGCGCCTGCCATGATCGTGGCGATGGCCAGGCCCGCGTAGCCGAACTTGGCAACGATGCCGGCGACGATGACCACGAAGGCGCCGGTGGGCCCGCCGATCTGCACGCGGCTGCCGCCGAGCGCCGAGATGAGGAATCCCGCAACGATCGCCGTGAACAGGCCCTGCTCGGGCCGGACGCCCGAGGCGATGCCGAAGGCGATGCTCAGCGGCAGGGCGACGATGCCCACGACCAGGCCGGCGAGCACATCGCGGGTCAGGTCGCGGCGGGTGTAGCCTTCGCGGAGGGTGGTGACGAGCTTCGGCGTGAGGTCGGGGGAAAGCCAGTTCATGTCGGAGGGATCCCGGGGTTCAGCCCCGGCCCGGGGCACATCCTTGTCCGCGGGGGTCGGGGCATGACTTTGCCGGGCGACGGGGCGCCGCAGGGGCGGACCGGGGCCGGATATGCGAACGCAACATAGGTCGCCCGGCGCGCGGGCGGCAAGCAATATCGATCTTGTTTGCTGATATAGATTTAACAGCACGCGGCGGGCTTGCCCGAAGTTGCTGGAGCCGGCGCGCCCGGCAGCCCCGGCGGCCTGGCCGTCAGGGAGTCCTATGCTCCTGTTTTCGATAACGAGAGACAATATTCGAAATGTGCTACCATGGGGACAACCGCAGAACGCACCTGAGCACAGGAGGAGACGCGATGCCCATCCGCTCCATCCCGGCGGCGTGCGCACTGATGCTCGCCTGCCTGACCGTCGCGGCGCCCGCCGCAGCCCAGGAACGCTACCCCGCCGAACCGAACCTCCTCGAGATCCTGTTCATCCCCGAAAGCGCGGTGCGCCTGGTCGGCGGCATCCTGGTCGACCAGAGCGGCCTGGACGCGACCGCCGGCATCGAAGCGGTGCTGCAGCCGCGCCCGTACGAGTGGCAGCGCCTGTCCGACGTGCCGGAGCCCGTCCTCGACATGTGGGAGGTCGAGGGGGAGGCGCGGACCGGCCAGGACCTCTACAACCTGAACAACATGTACGTCCTGCGCTTCCTGCTGCCCGAGCCGGCGCTGTGGCTGCTGGCGGCGGACCTCGAGGCGCTGCCGGGCGTGATGGCCGCGTACCCGGTGCCGCTGCCGCAGGAGCTGCCGGTGCCGGGATCGTTCGTCAGCCTGCAGCGCTACCTGAACTCGCCGATGCTGCCGCCGGCCGGGATCAACGCGCTCTATGCCTGGTCGCTGACAGGCGGCACGGGCGCGGGCGTGACCATCTGCGACCTGGAGTACGACTGGAACCACAACCACCTGGACGTGACGAAGGCCAACCTGGCTTCGCAGCTCATCTCCAGTGCGGTCGATCCCTTCCTTGGCACGCCCAACGCCAGCGCGCCGCACGGGACCGGCGTGGTCGGCGTGCTGGCCAGCGACAGCAACGGCTGGGGGACGACCGGCATCAGCCACGGCGCGTCCCTGCTGACGTGCGGCACGTTCTACGGCTCGACGCCGTTCTGGAATCCGTCGGGCGCGATCCAGGCCGCCGCCGGCGCGCTGGGGGCGGGCGACGTGATGGTGCTGGAGCAGCAGTGGGACTACTCCGGCACCGCGCGCCAGGGCAAGTTCGTGCCCATCGAGTGGTGGAACGCGACGACGGGCATGTCGCAGGGACAGAACTCGGTCTACCTGGCGATCCAGGCGGCGGTCGCGCTGGGCATCCACGTGGTCGAGGCGGGCGGCAACGGCAACGTGGACACCGGCGCCATGAACTGGGCCGGCGACTCGGGCGCCATCATCGTCGGCGCCGGCGGCACCGGCCTGACGCTGCGCGGCGACCGCGTGCGCATGGGCTTCTCCAGCTACGGACCGCGCTTCGACCTGCAGGGCTGGGGCGAGAACGTGGTGACGACCGGCCACAACGCCGACCTGCACAGCAGCGAGGGCGTGAACCTGCACTACACGCAGACGTTCAACGGCACCTCCAGCGCCTCGCCGGTGGTGGCCGGGGCGGTGGCCTGCCAGCAGGGCTGGTGGGCCGGGCTGGGACAGGCGACGCCCATCACCCCGGCGGTCATGCGCGCCACGCTGAAGCTGACCGGCACGCCGCAGGACTCGGTCGGCACCAAGCCGATCGGGCCGCGGCCGGACCTGCTGGCGGCGATCACGCAGCTGACGCCGGCCGCGTCGTGGACCGACGTGACCAGCGGACCGCTGGGCGACACGGGGCTCACCAATTCGATCGCCTGGGGCGACCGGGAAGGCGACGGCGATCCGGATCTGTACGTGGTGAACTTCCAGAGCACGGCGAAGCTGCTGGAGAACTTCGGCGGCGGCGTGTTCATGGACTTCACGACGATGCCCGAGGCCAACCAGGCCGCCGGCGCCGCCGCCGAGTGGGGCGACTACGACAACGACGGCGATCCGGACCTGTACGTGGGCAACTTCCAGGCGCCGAACCGGCTCCTGCGCAACGACATCGTCCCGTTCACCGACCAGATGCGAATGCCCGAGAGCGATCCCGGCGACGCGGCCGGCGTGACCTGGGTGGACGTGGACCGGGACGGCTGGCTGGACCTGCACGTCACAAACGTCAACGGAATGTCGGACAGGTTGTTCATGAACCACGGGTTCCCGCACGGCCCCGGCGGCTTCCTCGACCTGACGCAGCCGCCCCTCGACGACCCCGGCGATTCCCGCGACGCCGCCTGGGCGGACTACGACAACGACGGCGATGCGGACTGCTTCCTGACCCATTACGACACGCAGACGAGCCGCATGTTGCGCAACGACTGGCCCGTGTTCACCGACGTGACCACCGGGCCGCTGCTGGACACGGGTCCCTCGTTCGGGGCCTGCTGGGGCGACTACGACAACGACGGCGACCTGGACCTGTACCTGGTCAAGGGCACCGGCGCGCCGAACCGCCTGCTGCGCAACGACGGCGGCGGCGCCTTCGTCGACGTGACGGCCGGCCCGCTGGGCGACACCGGCGGCGGCTACGGCGCCTGCTGGGGCGACTACGACAACGACGGCGACCTGGACCTCTATGTCGTCAACGGATGCATGTCCGGCTTCGGCTGCGTGGCGAACCGGCTGCTGCGCAACGACGGCGGCGGCGTCTTCAGCGACGACACCAACGGGCCGCTCGGCGACCAGGGACTCGGGCGCGCGGCGGCGTTCGCCGACTACGACCAAGACGGCGACCTGGACCTGTACCTGGCCAACTGGGGCTCGGCGAACCGGCTCATGCGGAACGATCTCAACAACGGCAATTCCTGGCTGCACGTGAATCTGACCGGGGTGGGTCGCAACCGCTCGGCGATCGGGACGCGGGTGACCGTCTGGTCCCCGACACTGGGCAGGCAGATGCGCGAGATCTCCGACATGACGGCGGGACCCGGACAGGGCGACCTGCGGGTCGAGTTCGGGCTCGGGGCCGATGCGCGCGTCGACTCGCTGCACGTCGCCTGGCCCGCCGGGTACGTGCAGCGCCTGGGGCTGCTGCCGGTGAACATGGTGCTGCAGGTGGTCGAGAACCCGGCGGCGGCGGTGGAGAGGACGTTGCCGCCGGCGAAGCTGGCGCTGGCCGGGGCGCAGCCGAATCCGTTCAATCCGCTGACGACGATCCTCTGCGACATCCCGCAGGGCGGCCGGGCCGTGCTCGAGGTGTTCGACGCGCGCGGGCGTCTGGTGCGGCGGCTGCTGGACGGCACGGTGGCGGCCGGACGGCTGCCCGTCACCTGGGACGGTCGCGACGACCAGGGGCGCGACGCGGCGGCGGGCATCTACGTGGCGCGGCTGCGGAGCGGCGGCGAGAGCGCGGCGCTCAAGCTGGTGCTGGTGAGGTAGGCGCCCGCGCGAGCGGGCTGCGGGACCGGCGCGCGACGGCGCTCCGGTCCCGCTCCGTTTGCCGTCAACCCGCCGACCGCAGGTCCACCAGCGCCTTGAAGCCGCCGAACGCCATCCGCTTGACGTCGAAGGGCATCTCCTTGCCCTCCATCATCGCGCCCAGGCGGGGGTCCTTCATGACCTTGGCGTTGACGCGGTCGCGGTGGGCGCGCGACTTGTAGGTGAAGGCAGTGCGTGTCGTCATTGCGCTGAGATGTTGAGCTTGCGGATCAGGGCGCCCCAGCGGGCGGATTCGGCAAGCACGAGGCGGTTCATGTCCTCGCGCCCGCCCGCCACCACCTCGAAGCCCGCGTC
>JADHED010001126.1_pt1 | contig 24550 bp, 22 predicted proteins | sample 8952041 | NCBI WGS metagenome assembly JADHED01 (sample SAMN16124423, study PRJNA663239) | bioreactor sludge metagenome | isolation source: sludge (control) | place: India:Bengaluru | collected 2018-09-08
GCAATGGCAGCGCGATGCTTTTTTGTTGGATACCCCTTATTATGATCCCAATCATAGCCGGGGTATTCCAAATGAAGTTGATTCATATAATCATCTCTATATGTTTTGGCAAGAATGGAAGCCGCTGCAATTGATGCATACTTCCCATCTCCTTTGACGATAGTATGGTGGGGAATATTTTGGTATTGTTTAAACCGATTTCCATCAATAAGCAATTGCTGTGGACAAATATTAAGCTGATCTAAAGCCCGATGCATCGCAAGAAAAGAAGCATTCAATATATTGATCTCATCTATTTCTTTAGGAGTACAAATTCCTACAGCCCATGCTAAAGCTTCCCGCTCAATAACCTCACGGAGCATATACCGTTGGTGTTCGGTGAGTTGCTTTGAATCATTCAATAATTCATTTTTAAAATCCTTTGGCAAAATTACAGCTGCGGCATATACAGACCCAGCCAAACATCCACGACCAGCTTCATCACAACCGGCCTCCACTAAATCTTCATTCAAATATGGTAATAGCATACAAAAATCCTCAATACGTTAAGCAAATGTACATAAATGTATTGAGGATTCTAAATATCCGAGAGATAAATGTTATTCTAACAGGACAGCCGTACCGCATGCCGTAACCATGAGCATGCTGCCACTTCCACCAACTGTCTCATAATCTAAATCTACACCAATTACAGCATTCGCACCGAGCGCAAGAGCCTGCTCTTGCATTTCGCGCAAAGCAGTATCTTTGGCTTCACGCAAAACCTCTTCATAGGAGCCGCTACGACCACCTACAACATCACGTATGCTTGCGAAAAAATCGCGAAAAACATTCGCACCAATAATCGTTTCACCCGAAACTATTCCAAAATAACGAACAATATGTCCGCCTTCAATTACAGAAGTCGTTGTTACTAGCATAATTCTTTGTTTTATTTATACTTAGATTAGACGCATACAATCAAAGAAAAATTGCAAAGCATAGAGGAAATATTTATAGATGCAATTAAAAAATCATATTAAAACATCAACCGAACCCTATTGATCCCGGCCACAAGAGCATCTACTTCTTCCACTGTATTATATAAGCCAAATGAAGCGCGAACTGTACCTTCTATACCCAAACGTTGCATCAACGGCTGGGCACAATGATGTCCCGTACGAACTGCAATACCCAAACGATCTAGTAATGTACCCATATCGAAATGATGAATATCACCGACTAAAAAAGATATCACACTGCCCCTCTTTTCACTCTCACCAAAAATTCGCATGTCAGGAATGCTCCTGAACGCTTCCAAAGCATATTTGGTAAGCTTGTCCTCATAATTAGAGATTGCTTCCATACCTATAAGAGAGACATAATCCAAAGCCTTGGCCAAACCGGTTGTACCAATATAGTCAGGCGTACCAGCTTCAAATTTAAAAGGGAGCTCATTGAAAGTTGTCTTTTCAAAAGAAACGTGTTGAATCATCTCACCTCCCCCTTGGTAAGGAGGTAGTTTCTCTAACCATTTTTCCTTCCCATATAGTACGCCTACACCTGTAGGACCATAAACCTTATGAGCAGAGAAGACAAGAAAATCAGCGTCAAGCTCTTGTACATCAACAGCCATATGGGGTATGGACTGAGCAGCATCTACAAGAAAAGGTACGCCATGAGAATGAGCAACAGAAATCATTTTCTTTATCGGGTTAATTGTCCCCAACACATTCGAAACATGAACAACACTCACTATTTTGGTTTTATCGGTAAATAAAGCCTCATACTGATCCAATAAAAGTTCTCCCTTATCGTTCATTGGAATAACTTTTATTTTTATTCCTTTCCGAGAAGCAAGTAATTGCCATGGCACAATATTGCTATGGTGCTCCATTACAGAAACAATGACTTCATCTCCCGGTTGGAGCATTGCTTCGCCAAAGCAAGATACCAACAAATTTATGCTTTCAGTCGTACCACGAGTAAAGATAATTTCATTTGTCGACCTTGCATTAATAAAACGACGAACCGTCTCTCTACTTGCCTCATGTAATTCAGTTGCCTGTTGAGAAAGGAAATGAACACCCCGATGCACATTAGCATTTACAGAGTAATATTCATCCACTATGGCATCAACTACAGAACGAGGTTTTTGGGTTGTTGCGCCATTATCAAAATAGACTAATGGCTTACCGTATATTTGACGGGAAAGTATAGGAAAATCCGCCCGAATTCTTTCTACATCCATATTTCATAAATTAAAATCTGAGGGAACTGTAACAACTGCTGCATGGCTTACTTACAAATAGCACAACCATGACATTTATTGAGCTCACCCCTGAAACGTTTTTCTACTAACATGTGCAAACGTTCCTTTAAAGCATCCAAACGAATTGTATCAATAACTTCATTTACAAAAGCAAACATTAGGAGCAGGCGTGCCTCACGTATTGAAATACCACGTTGCTGCATATAAAACAGAGCCGTTTCATCTAGTTGTCCAACTGTAGCACCGTGACTGCATTTCACATCATCTGCATAGATTTCCAATTGAGGACGCGTATACATACGAGCTTCACGAGTAAGACACAGATTGCGATTCGTTTGCTGTGAATTTGTATGTTGTGCCCCGGGACGTACTAAAACCAAGCCAGCAAATATTCCGATCGCTTCATCATCAAGCACATATTTAAACAATTCATTGCTAGTGCAGTTAGGAACTACATGATCAATCATCGTATTATTATCTACCTGCTGATTTTTATCAGCAATGGCCATTCCGCAAAGATTAACTTCCGCACCTTCTCCTGCAAGAGTCACATGAGTGGAATTTCTTGTAACCCCATTATGTAAAGTCATTCCATTAAGATGGACACGGCTATTTGAAGCCTGTTTTACGAACATATTATTTATACGTACAACATTTGTGTGAGTAGACTCCAACTCGTATAAATCAAACATTGCATTTTTGCCGACAAAGACTTCAGTAATCTGGGTCGAAAGGAACTTAACCTGATCCATCGCATGATCACAAACGAGAAAACGTGCCTGAGCTCCATCTTCAAGTATTATTAGAATACGCCGATTCACCATAAGATTAACCCCACTCCGTAATATGTTTACCAGCTGAATAGGCTTATCCACAACAACATTCTTAGGAACGTAAAGAACAATACCATCCTGAGCAAATGCTGTATTAAAAGCCGTCACACCATCTTTCGAAGAATCAGCCAGTTTACCGTAGTATTTTGCCAGTAATTCAGGATGAGTTTTAGCAACCTCGTTAAAACCACCAACAATCACTCCTTCCGGTAGGTTTGAATCTGAACAGTCTTTACTATAGCATAAATCATTCACTACAAAGTAGAGAGCAGTGCTCATATTGGGGACATCACATTTGAAAACCTCATACGGATTAACCGGGATGTCTAATCTATTTAAATTAAGTCCATAGTCGGGTTCGAAGAACTTACTGATATCAATATATCTATAGTTTTCCTGTTTACGAGTAGGAAATCCCAATTGTTGGAAATACTCAAACGCACTCTCACGCTGCAGATTCAACACATCAGTACTATGCCGGCATATTGAATCTTTTTGCTGAGAAAAGAGGTCAATGTATTGCTGTTCTACACTCATAGCTTATTCCCCCAATTCCTTCTTAATCCAATCGTAACCTTTTTCTTCCAACTCTAATGCAAGTTCAGGACCAGCCGTCTTTACAATTTTCCCTTTATACAGCACATGTACAATATCCGGCTTTACATAGTCCAAAAGACGCTGATAGTGAGTTATCACGATGCAGCTATTTTCCGAAGTCTTCAATTTATTAACTCCCTCCGCTACAATACGCAAAGCGTCAATATCCAAACCGGAGTCCGTTTCATCCAGAATGCTCAATAGAGGATTCAGCATCGCCATTTGGAATATCTCGTTTCGCTTCTTTTCACCTCCAGAAAACCCTTCATTAACAGAACGGTTCGCTAATTTATTATCTAGCTCCACTATTTCACGCTTCTCACGCATAAGCTTTAAGAACTCACTGGCATTCAACGCCGGTAAACCTCTATATTTGCGCTGCTCATTTACCGCTGCACGCATAAAGTTTACCATGCTTACACCAGGAATCTCAACGGGATACTGGAAACTTAGAAAAATTCCTTCATGGCTTCTATCTTCCGGAGACATTTCCAACAAGTCTTTACCACAAAAACTTACACTTCCTTTGGTTACTTCAAAAGCCGGATTACCTACCAGAACAGCAGACAATGTACTTTTACCAGAGCCGTTAGGCCCCATGATAGCATGTACTTCTCCGGGTTTAACGGTCAAATTTATACCTCTCAATATCTCTTTGCCATCAACATTGGCATGCAAATCCTTTATCTCTAACATTGGTATTTTCAAATTAATTGTTCGAACTTATAAAATTCATCTCTATCTCTTGATAAGAAATGATGTTTATCGGTTGTAAAGTCAACCAACACTTCCCTCTAAAGATATAGACAATAACTTCTGTGCCTCAACAGCGAATTCCATTGGTAACTTATTCAGCACTTCCTTTGCATATCCATTAACGATAAGACCAACGGCATCTTCTGTCGAAATACCCCGTTGATTGCAATAGAAAATCTGATCTTCATTAATTTTACTAGTGGTGGCTTCATGCTCCACAACGGCAGTTTCATTATGAATATCCATATAAGGGAATGTATGCGCACCGCACTTATCACCAAGTAACAAAGAATCACACTGACTATAATTACGTGCATTATCAGCTTTAGGTGAAACCCTAACCAACCCTCTATATGAATTTTCGCTATGACCGGCCGAGATGCCTTTACTTACAATAGTACTAGAAGTGTTTCGACCTAAATGAATCATCTTTGTTCCTGTATCAGCCTGTTGATAGTTATTTGTAACCGCAACACTATAGAATTCAGCAGAAGAATTATCTCCGGTTAATATACATGAAGGATATTTCCATGTAATAGCAGAGCCCGTTTCAACTTGCGTCCACGACAATTTACTATTAACGCCTTTACAATTACCACGTTTGGTCACAAAGTTATAAACGCCTCCCTTACCTTCGGAATCACCAGGATACCAATTCTGAACAGTACTATATTTGACTTCAGCTCTATCGTGAACTACTATTTCAACAATAGCGGCATGAAGCTGATTTTCATCACGCATAGGAGCGGTACACCCTTCAAGGTATGATACGTATGAGTCATCATCTGCAATAATTCAGTAGTAAAACCATATTTATATTTCTCTTTTGTGAGTTCCTTTACATATTTATTTGGTTCTTCGACTTGCATTTTCTTTTATTATATATTGTTTTGTAATACGATTCGCTGCAGGGAAGAATACACCTGCAAACGACTTAGTCGGATAATATAACACTGATTCAGTCTTCTTTGTTTGAGATATTAGTTTATTATGTGAATCAACAAAGTCTATAATGCATAGAAGCAGACTTATTAATATGAGATACTTCAAGGCTCCAATTCCAGCCCCAAGCCACCGATTCAGCCATCCTAAAGAAACTGTTTCCATTAATTTAGTCAACAGAGAAGCCGCAACAGTAAATAAAACCGGGACAAGAATCCAGATTATAATAAATGCCAAAACTTGTGCAACAGTCATCGAATGCGTTACAGTGGGACACAACTTTGTTGCCAAGGATGTGTACAAGGCTTTCGCTACAAGTAATCCCACGACAAGACCTAAAATAGAGGCAAGCTGTTTTACAAAACCTTTTCTAAAACCAATAATAGCACCCACCAAGAAAACCAGAATAATAAAAATATCCATAGCTGTTATATAATATACAAATTGACAATTGAAAATTGAAATTGACAATCTTATAATCATTATCAACTATCAACTTTCAATTGCCAATACTTTTTGTTAAAACATTGTTTCAAAAAAGCACTAAGCTTTTTGCTTATTATAATGTCTGTTTTACTTCTATTTCTTCGTAAGATTCTATAATATCTCCAACCTTAATATCATTGCAGCCTGTCAGACTGATACCACATTCAAAGTTAGTACCAACCTCTTTAACATCATCTTTAAAGCGCTTCAATGCATTAATAGAACCGGCATAAATAACAATACCATCACGAATCAGACGAGCCTTATCAGAACGTTTCACCTTTCCAGTCTTAACCATTGCCCCAGCTACCAAACCAACCTTAGTTATATTGAAGACTTCACGTACTTCAATTGTAGCAGTAACCTGTTCTTTCAACTGAGGTGCAAGCATACCTTCCATTGCAGATTTAACTTCTTCAATGGCATCATAAATAACAGAATATTTACGAATGTCAACTCCATCTTGCTCAGCCTGTCTTCCAGCAGCACTAGAAGGACGCACTTGGAATCCAATGATAATGGCGTCTGAAGCAGCAGCTAAAGAAACATCTGATTCTGAAATCTGTCCAACACCTTTATGAATAACATTAACCTGAACCTGCTCTGTAGATAGTTTTATCAAAGAATCACTTAATGCCTCTACAGATCCGTCAACGTCACCCTTGACAATCACATTCAACTCATGGAAATCACCTAACGCTAAACGGCGGCCGACTTCATCCAACGTTAACATCTTCTGTGTACGTAACCCTTGCTCACGTTGTAATTGCTCGCGTTTATTTGTGATTTCACGAGCTTCCTGCTCAGTATCAAGTACATGGAAAGTGTCTCCTGCAGCAGGAGCTCCATTGAGACCAAGAATCAATACTGGTTCCGAAGGACCAGCCTGCTTCATCCGTTGATTACGTTCATTAAACATTGCCTTCACTTTACCATAAGATGTTCCGGCAAGAACGATATCACCTACATGCAATGTCCCATTAGAAACCAGCATAGTAGCAACATAACCACGACCCTTATCCAAAGAAGACTCTATAATAGAACCTGTAGCTTTACGATCCGGATTTGCCTTTAGATCAAGCATTTCTGCTTCTAGAAGGACTTTTTCTAATAATTCTAATATACCAAGACCTTTCTTAGCTGAGATATCTTGGGATTGATATTTACCTCCCCATTCCTCAACCAAGTAATTCATACCGGCTAATTCTTCTTTTATTTTATCCGGATTAGCACCTGGCTTATCTATTTTATTTATAGCAAACACAATAGGAACGCCGGCAGCCATTGCATGATTGATAGCTTCCTTCGTTTGTGGCATCACATTATCATCAGCTGCCACAATAATAATAACAACATCGGTAACTTTTGCACCACGAGCACGCATTGCTGTAAAAGCTTCATGACCTGGAGTATCAAGGAAAGTAATCTTACGTCCATTCTCCAAAGTTACGTTATAAGCCCCGATGTGCTGTGTAATACCACCAGCTTCACCAGCAATAACATTTGCTTTACGAATATAGTCCAACAAAGACGTTTTACCATGGTCAACGTGTCCCATCACAGTTACGATAGGTGCACGAGGTTGCAAATCGTCCTCAACGTCTTCTTCCTCAACAATTGCTTGCGCAACTTCAATGTCGCTAAATCTATTTGACCGATAATATTGATCTTAGAGACAAATTCAGGCTTATGGAGAGTAAATATTTCATTCTCTTCACTTGCTTTTACTGTTTCCACTTCTTTCTTTGTTTCCTCTATTACTTCTTTTTCAGAAGGTTTTTCTATAATTTTTTCTTCCTTATATACTTTCTCAGTATTTGCCTTCTTTTCTGGAACCGGGATAACCACTTCAACGGGCTTTTCCTCAACAACTTCTATTGTTTCAACCACCACTTCAGCGGGTTCTACAATTTCTTCTTCATGTACCGGTTCCGGTGCCACTACAACTATTTTCTCCTCTACTTGATTCATCGAAGCATGAAGAGGCTTTTCCACAATTTCCTCAATTGGTTTTTCAGGTGGTGCAGATTGATGGTTCAATTTATCCAAATCTATCTTTCCGACAGGTTTAAATTTTGGACGAATGTCCTCAGGAATAACGGTTTTTATAACATCATCGGCTTTGGGTTTCTCAACCTGAGCAGCCGCTTCATAACCATCAATAGCTACCGAAGCTTTATTCCTGTCTTTATTCTGCCTTTCTTGAATAAAACGTTCGGATTCTAATCTAAGATTCTTATCTGTGCTGAATTCCTTGACAAGTAGCGCATATTGTTCTTCACTAATCTTCGTATTAGGATTTGCCTCCACAGTAAAACCTTTCTTCTGTAAGAATTCAACCACGGTAGAAATTCCCACATTCAAATCTCTTGTAACTTTGTTTAACCTTATCGTCATACTTTAAATTTAATGAATAATTAGAGAAAGAAGCTATTAGAATCCAAACGAAGGCTGATTACTGTTCGTTACTGCCCTCTTCTTCAAACTCCGCTCTCAAAATGCGTAATACTTCATCCACTGTCCCTTCTTCCAGATCAGCCTTTTCTATCAACATCTCACGTGATGCATTCAATACAGCCTTTGCAGTATCTATGCCAATTCCCTTAATAGCATCAATTACCCAGCCATCAATTTCATCACGGAATTCATCCAAATAAATATCCTCGTCTTCCACAGCTTGATCAAGTTCGCGGAATACGTCAATAGTATATTCAGTCAACATGCTAGCCAACTTAATATTCAGACCTCCTTTACCAATAGCCAAAGATACTTCTTCGGGCTTAAGAAATACCTCAGCTTTGCGTTCTTCTTCATTCAAACGAATAGAAGATATTTTAGCCGGACTAAGAGCACGTTGAATGAATAATTGAGTATTTGATGTGTAGTTAATCACATCAATATTCTCATTACGCAATTCCCGTACAATACCATGTATACGGCTACCTTTTACACCAACACATGCACCTACAGGATCAATACGATCATCATAGGATTCAACAGCAATTTTCGCACGCTCGCCAGGGATACGTGCAATTTTCTTAATGGTGATCAATCCATCGTTAATTTCAGGTACTTCCATTTCAAACAAACGCTGTAAGAAAACAGGTGATGTACGCGAAAGGATAATTTTAGGATTATTGTTCTTGTTATCTACACGAGCAACAACAGCACGAGCAGTCTCCCCCTTACGATAGAAATCACTTGGAATCTGCTCAACCTTAGGAAGAAGTAATTCATTCCCCTCATCATCCAACAAGAGCATTTCTTTTTTCCATATCTGATATACTTCGGCGTTAATAATTGAGCCGACTTTATCAATGTATTTATTATAAATGCTATCTTTCTCCAGTTCCAATATTTTAGAAGCCAATGTCTGACGCAGATTCAAAATAGCTCGCCGTCCGAATTTTGCGAAATTTACTTCATCAGTAACTTCTTCGCCAACTTCATAAGAAGCATCGATCTTTTGAGCTTCGGTCAAAGAAATTTGCACATTAGGATTTGTCAGGTTTTCATCCGCAACAACCTCTCTGTTACGCCATATTTCAAAATCCCCTTTATCCGGATTAACGATAACATCGTAGTTTTCATCTGTACCAAACATCTTTGAAATCACACTACGAAACGACTCTTCAAGAACACTCACCATCGTTGTTCTATCGATATTCTTCAGTTCTTTAAATTCCGAAAAGGTATCTATCAAGCTGACAGTTTCTTCTTTCTTGGCCATATTATTTAAAACTGATTAAGTATTTAGTATATTTTATTCCATCATATGTAAAGGACTCATCCTCTTCTACCAATTTAGGGCGTTTAGTTCCGTCCAACTTTACTTTTTTTTCTATACTTATCGTAAATTGGTTTTCGTCCACAGCCTTAAGTACTCCGGATAATTTCTTTCCATCTTTTGTCAAGACCTCAACTTCCTCCCCTAAATGATTGTAATATTGCTGAATAACTTTAAAAGGTTGTCCTATACCGGCAGAGCCTACTTCGAGTTCGAAATCTTCCACCTCACGATTTAATTTAGATTCGATATAACGACTCAATTCAACGCAATCCTCGATCCATACACCGTCTTTATGATCTATCTCGACCACGATTTTCCCATCCGGAGTAACAATTACTTCAACCAAAAAGTAATCTTTTCCTTCAAGCCATTCGCCAACAATCTGACAAACTAATTCTTTTTTAATCATTGATAAGCTTTATAAGAATAAAAAAAGGAGCTTACTTGCCCCTCCACCTTTCATCCATTGCGGTTGCAAAGATATAAATAATCTGTTCGCCTGCAAAATATTAGAAAGAAAAGAAAAGTCTGCAATGAACTTAATACCACATCAATATAAAATTAAGGGGTATTTATCACCTGCCGATAAACACCCCTTTAATCTTTTAAGCAAGAACTTAACTCTTATTTATTAGGCTCCTCCCACTTTTTCGTATCGCCACAAACCACACGAGTCGTTTGATTACCTACCTGAATACGAAAATCTCCTTTTTCCAATATCCATTTTCCATCATATCCGACAAAGGCGAGGTCGGAAGCTTTCAACTTCAACGTAACGTTTTTTGTTTCTCCCGGCTTTAACTCTATTTTTTCGAAAGCTCTAAGCCGACGAGTATCTGGTGTCAAAGAAGCTACCAAATCACTACTAAACAACAGAACACTTTCTTTGCCCGATTGACTACCTACATTTCTCACATCAACAGTAAATGTCAATATGTCATCAGCTGTAAAGCTTGACTTATCTACTTTCAAGTTGCTATACTCAAAATTTGTATAACTTAGGCCATATCCAAAAGCCCATTGTACGGAAACCTGAGCATCATAATTGTATGCCCCTTCCATCTGTTTTCCAATATGTTCGCATGGCTTATAGTCATAAGTAATCAAAGAGTTGATTTCTTTCGGATAAGTATAAGGCATTTTCCCACTAAAGTTAACATCGCCAGCAATCAGATTAGCTAAAGCATCACCACCATAATTTCCAGGAAGCATAATATTAACGACAGCCTTTGCCAATGGCTCTATCTCACTGATAATGCGTGGACGCCCTTCATTCAAGACTAGAATGATGGGGTTTCCTGTTTTAGCAAGAGCTTTCACTAAATCAATTTGGTTCTGTGAAATAAACAGGTTTGTCAAATTACCAGGAGTTTCACAATAAGAGTTTTCTCCGATGCAGGCAACAATATAGTCAACCTTGCTGGCTGCCTGTACTGCTTTATCTATTTCCGGAGTATTTTCTTCCCACCAATTTCCTCCTTTTTTATAAGTAACCCCCGGTTCATATACGATATGATCAGCGCCAAACTTATTCGTAAAGGATTTAAGAATGGTATTGTAACCTAAAGCACATTCATCAGCCTTATCACCTTGCCAAGAATAAGACCAGCCTCCATTAAGAGTACGCATCGAATTTGCATTCGGACCTGTAATTAGCACTTTACTCTCTTTTTGTAAAGGCAATACTTTATCTGTATTCTTTAAAAGCACCATCGACTCTTCCGCAGCATGCAGAGCTGCAGTCGCATGTTCCACACCACCAAACAGCGGATAATCTTTTAAATCATTATAAGGTTTCTCAAATAAATTAAGACGATATTTCAAGCGCAATACACGTCGAGCTGCATCATCTATACGACTCATTGGAACTTCCCCTTCATCTACCAACTCTTTCAAGAGTGTGCAGAAGTGCCAATCGTAAGGATCCATAGACATATCAATACCTGCATTAATTGCTATTTTTATAGCTTCCTTTTTATTCGCAGCAATATGATCGCGACTATAAAGGTTATTTATATCAGCCCAGTCGGTTACAACAACTCCATCCCATTGCAAATCCTCCTTCAACCATTTCGTGAGCAACTCGTAGTTAGCATGGAAGGGCAAGCCATTATTCATAGCAGAATTCACCATCACCGATAAAGCTCCCGCCCTGATTGCAGCAAGAAAAGGTGCGAAGTGTTTCTCACGCATATCCTGTTGTGTAATAGATGACGGCGTCCTATCTTTACCGGAAACAGGAACTCCATATCCCATATAATGTTTCAAACATGCAGCAATATTGTTTATCCCTATATGATTTGCATCCTCTCCCTGAAAGCCTATAACCGATTCACGCCCCATCGTAGCATTCAGGTAGCTATCTTCGCCAAAGTTTTCCCACATACGGGGCCAACGCGGGTCACGTCCTAAATCAATAACCGGAGCAAAAGTCCATGGAATGCTTCCCGCTCTCGTTTCATACGCAGATATGCGCGAACCTTCGCGAACCAACTGCCGATTAAAAGTTGCAGCCATGTTAATGCCTTGAGGAAAGAATGTACCCCCCAATGTGTAAGTCGTACCATGGATCTGATCAACTCCGTAAATACAAGGAATGCCGATTTCCTTCATGGACTTTTCCTGTATCCGCTTTATTATTTCCTGCCATTTGCCTACGCTCTGCGCAACCCCATTGGGTACATTTAGAATAGAACCGACTTTATATTTCCCAATAACAGAATCTAACATTACCTCATTCAGTTGAAAACCTCTACTAGTCTGTATACTCTGAATTTTAAGATAAATCTGACCTAGGACATCTTTATTGGGCATACCTTTACTCAGATCGTAATCTTTATCTAATTTGTAAGTCTTAAGGATTCTTTTCAGATCACTTACCTTGAAGTTATCCGGATTTATTCCCGCAAAAGGATTGGAACTTTTCGCTAGTACATCAATAGTCAGCTGGGTCATTTGCCCAATTTTCTCTTCCAGAGTCATTTTTTTCAGCATAGCATCAATCTGAGCTTCTATTTTCGGATCTCTTGGAATAGGAGATGTTTGAGCAAATGCCAAAACGATAGCATTTGCAAAAAACAGTAACAATAAAATTTTTCTCATGGCATTATTAATATAACTGAATAATATTCGTGCAAATATAAAATATAGATAAGGTATAATTATGCAATCGGATGAATATCTTTCAAAAATTAATGCGAAATTGCCTCAGTTCATTTCTTAGCATCTTGGCATTACCATTTGTCAAGTCATCAAGCAAACTCCAAAAACCATCTCCATGATTCATCTCACGAGTATGCGATAATTCATGTAAAAGCACATAATCAATCAAATGTCTGGGAAGTAAAAGTAGATAGCAAGACAAATTAATTGTTTTTCGAGCAGAACAGCTCCCCCAACGCCCCTTACTTGAATTGATACTAACAGACTCATAAGTTAAACCATGTGTCTGAGCAAGTATTGATAATCTAGGTGGAAGAACTGCTTTAGCATTTTTACGCAACGCTTCCAGAATTACTTTATGAAACCAGTTTTGGAGTTCGGCATTATTAAAATCAGCATCAGGTGGACAAATAATGTGAGTATGCCCGGCATCTGTGTGAGACAGAAAGCGCTTCCGTTCTCCAACAGCCAAGTCGAGTTTAAACAAATCAGCTTCTATTTTAAAATTAAGATCAATAAAAGCACGTGCTTGGTTCACCCGAGCCATCTTAAGTTTTGAACGCAATTTTTCTATGGCATCTTTCAATTCGCCAACAGAAGTGCCAAAAGGCACTGTTACATAAATCACATCATTTTTAGTCCTAAATGTCAGTCTGCGCGCCCGAATGTTTTCAGTAACGAAAAATAGACCAAGCTCCTTATCTACAAATTCTCTTTTCACCAAATCATATTTAACAAACGATATAATCGGACAAATAAACGAATTCTTTATAAAACGACCAAAAAACAGTTTCAAAAACGAACAATGCGTTCAAAAACGAACACCCCAATCCAAACCTAATTTGCTACATATCTGCACATTATTACTTTGGCATTAAATTTGAATGTAAAAATTATAGTATATAATAAAAATAAATCATAACTTTACTGCAACTTTTATATACACTGATACGTCTAATATACAGTAATATATAAAACGAATAAAACTATGAAGAATTTAATAAAATTTATCGCTGCTATTGCTATTACAGCAAGTTTGAGTTCATGCACTCAATGTGCAAACGTCTTTAATTCAAGCTTTGTAGGAAAGAAAATCATAGCTAGCAATACTTATGTAACCAAAAACATAAAGGTCGATAATTTTGAGAAGATTAATTTGGCAGGTAGCATGAATGTTACTTATGTCCAACGCCAGGGATCTCCACAAGTAGAGATTTACACATCCGATAATATTGTGAATCTCCTCGACATTAGAGTCGAGAATAATGCTTTGTGCATCAATTTCAAGAAAAACACCAGTGTATCATATAAAAAGCTTGAAATAAAAGTTTCATCTGAAAATCTTAGCGGAGTATCAGTAGCAGGATCGGGGAATTTCAACTTCTCAAAAGGATTACAGACTACTAATAATTTTGACATAAACATTGCCGGCTCCGGGAATGTATTTGGCAACAACATAAGTTGCAAAGATTTTACAATCTCCGTAGCAGGGTCAGGCAATATTAACACAGAGAGTGTAAAGTGTGCTAATCTAGAAACATCCATAGCAGGATCGGGAAACTTAACATTAAAAGGCATAGCAGCTGTGAACGCCAAAAGCAGTGTGTCCGGTTCCGGAAACGCTTCGCTAGACGGTCACTGCAAAACCGCTTCATTCAACATATCCGGATCGGGAGACTTATATGGAAGCGAACTTGAAGCAGAAAATGTATCAGCTTCCGTTTCTGGATCAGGAGAAATAAAATGTTTTGCCACAAGCTCTCTTAAAGCCCGCACCAGTGGAAGCGGTAGAATAGGATATAAAGGTAATCCAAAATTAGATTACCCCCCAAAAAGTCTGTACAGACTTTAATATTCTCTCTTAGAAATAACCGAGAATTTTTTTTCTAACACACAAAGAGAAAGGAGCTTTCGTGAGAAAGCTCCTTTTTAAATGGCTACAAATAAAAGATAAAAGGGACACTGTTCTTCACAGTATCCCGTCTATCTGAATTAGTCTTTTATAAGAATTTGAGAGAATTGAAACTTGTCAGCTTCAAAATTTTGTTTTAATAAAGCACACTAACTATATATTGTCAAAGCAAATGAAAATATCATTTTTTAAGTTCCACAGACGACTTATCTATTCGGTGTAAGCTATCGAGGATTTGTTGCTCGTGAGACACCACACCATCACCCGAAAGAGCAACTGAAGGTGCCGATATCTGCTTCCCTATTGTATCGGTAGCTGCTATTTCTTTCACATTTGAGAAGAAAGAATGTTGCATTACACTTCCTAATGAAAGAACCAGCGCCACAATAGAGGCAGCTTTAAACAACGGCATAAAACGCATTGTAAGGGTGAGTTTTCTAGCCTTCACAACTCTAGGCTCTATCTCTGCCAAAATTCTAGCATCAAAGTCTTCACCTAATCCTATATTACGTTGCGTTTGCTGATATACGAACAAATGTCTGTATTGGAGTAAATGTTCCGGAATACCATTTCCATTGAAATAAGTACGCAATTGCTGTTCTTCCTCAAGTGAAGTCTCGCATTGCCAATAACGTTCCAGAAGATTTTCTATCTGCTTACAGTCCATAACCTTCAATATCTAAATACTGTTGTTTTATCTTTTGCCTTGCCCTGAAAAGATTCACTTTTACTTGTTCTTCCGTCAGATGCAAAGCTATTGCTATCTCTTTATAACTTTTGCCCTCAATATCCCGAAGCTGCATAATCAAGCGTTGCTTTTCGGGGAGACTGTTGACCAACTTATGAATAATTTCAATTTGTTCCCGGTTGGCCAAGTTCTCATAAGGGCCGGATGCTTCTGGTTCTTGCTCAATGTCGGGAGTTAATTCCAATGTTTGGGAATCTTTTTTTTCACTCCGATCTATAGCCAAGTTCCTTGTAATAGTCAAGCAATAAGCTTCAATAGATCCAAGAGTGCTCCATTCATCACGTTTATTCCAGACTCTAATCAGTGTTTCTTGAACAATATCTTCCGCCTCAGCTCTATCGAAAGTAATTCTGAGAGCTAGCCGAAAGAGTTTGTCTTTCAACGGGAGGATGTCATTCCGAAAACTGATTTCCTGCATCTCTATAAATAATGACGGTTAAGTATATGGAAAGTTACAGTAGTGCACTACTTTTTTTTATTTATTTTCTGATAAGAGTTCCAGAATTGCCGTTTATAGCTGAAGATAAAGTGATTACAACTTCACAAACGCCTGCATTCAATGCGTTAAAAGCATTTTCCAATTTAGGTATCATACCACCTTGAATCACACCTTCTTCAACATAGGTCTTAAATTCTTCCGGAGTTATTTGGGGAATAACACTATTATCATCATTCTCATCACGTAAGACTCCTTTCTTTTCGAAACAATAAATAAGGGTGACATCAAAAAAGGAGGCTAAAGCTTTAGCTGTTTCACCGGCAATGGTGTCAGCATTCGTATTCAATATATTACCTCGCCCGTCATGAGTCAGCGGAGCCATTACAGGTATTATATCTTTCTGTATCAAATCTGCCAGTAGAGATGCATTTACCTGTTCCACATCTCCAACAAAACCATAATCAATGTCTTTAACCGGACGTTTATTGGAACGAATCGCATTCATATCAGCACCAGTCAAACCAAGAGCATTCACATCCCGCGCCTGCAATCCGGCCACAATACTCTTATTGACCAAGCCACCGTATACCATAGTTACAACCTTAAGAGTCTCTGCATCGGTAATACGCCGACCATTTACCATTTTACTCTCAATGCCCAACTTCTCGGCTAATTTAGTTGCAGAACGTCCTCCACCGTGGACTAATAATTTATAGCCTTCAATAGCGGCAAAATCATCCAACAATTTATAAAGAGTAGCATCTTCCTCTACAATCTTACCACCCACTTTTACTATTGTCAGTTTTTCCCTCATAATTTATATTCATTAAAAATGACTATCGTAGAGAAAGCCCGTTACTCTACGATAATTTATTTTATTCCAAGTAAGTATAGCCGTACAGCCCAGACCGATAATTGGACAAAAATTCTTTTCCTTCTTCCAAAGAAATACGACCCTCCTTGACAGATTGAGTCACCCATGTTTCCAATGTACGAACCAATTTCTTAGGGCTATATTGCACGTAATCCAATACTTCAGCAACCGTTTCTCCATCAATAACCTGCTCAATGGCATAGCCTTTTTCATTAACAGAAACATGCACAGCATTCGTATCACCGAACAGATTATGCATATCTCCCAGAATCTCCTGATAAGCACCAACCAGAAAAACGCCTAAATAATAAGGCTCTTTTGATTTTAGAGAATGTACGGGCAAATAATGCGCAACATTTTTAGTAGAAATAAAATTTGCAATCTTTCCATCGGAGTCACAAGTTATATCCTGCAACGTAGCCGAACGATCGGGCCGTTCATCAAGGCGTTGAATAGGCATAATCGGGAAGATTTGATCTATTGCCCATGAATCCGGAAGAGATTGAAAAAGAGAAAAATTACAGAAGTACTTGTCTGCAAGTAACTTTGGGAGTCCGCGTAATTCATCGGGAGCATGCTTCAACCCGCCTGCTATCTGATTCACTTCGCGCATAATTGACCAATAGAGACGTTCTATTTTAGCGCGAGTCTTCAAATCGACAATTCCATGGCTGAATAAATCAAGAGCCTCTTCACGGATTTGCTGGGCATCATGCCATGCTTCAAGCATTTTGTTCTGATTCAGAGAATCCCAAATTCCGTATAGTTCCTGTAATAGTTCGTGATCTTCTTCTGTCACAGCCTCATCATCATCGTCCCATTCAGGGAATGTAGCTGTTTCCAAAACTTCAAAGATAAGAACAGAGTGATGAGCTGTCAAGGCACGTCCACTCTCAGTTATAATATTCGGGTGGGGAATACCATTTTTATCACTGGCATCCACAAGAGTAGAGATTGAGTCGTTAACGTATTCCTGAATAGAATAATTCACACTACTTTCACTACTCGAAGAACGTGTACCATCGTAATCAACACCTAACCCTCCACCAATATCGACAAATTCAACATTAAAGCCCATTGAATGGAGCTGTACATAAAATTGTGACGCCTCACGAAGAGCAGTCTTGATACGACGGATTTTCGTAACCTGACTTCCTATATGAAAATGAATTAATTTCAAGCAGTTCTTCAAACCCTTTGACTCAAGAAAATCAAGAGCTTCAAGCAATTCACTGGATGTCAAACCAAACTTACTGGCATCTCCACCGGAATCCTCCCACTTGCCGCTACCAGAAGAAGCCAACTTGATGCGAATACCTATATTAGGCATTACATTAAGCTGTTTCGCCATGCGTGCAATCAGCTTAAGCTCATTCATTTTCTCAACTACAAGAAAAATACGCTTACCCATCTTTTGGGCAAGAAGAGCCAACTCTATATAGCTTTCGTCCTTATAGCCGTTGCAAATAATCAGGGAATCTGAATCTGTATTTATAGCAATAACCGCATGAAGTTCAGGTTTTGACCCGGCTTCGAGGCCGAGATTAAATTTCTTACCATGGCTGATAATCTCCTCAACGACAGGTCGCATCTGATTCACTTTGATGGGATATATTATAAAGTTTTCACCCTTATAATCATATTCTTCCGCCGCCAATTTAAAGCAACTGGAAGTTTTTTCAATACGATTATCCAATATATCGGGAAATCTTACGAGCATGGGAGTTGTTACATCACGCAACTGCAACTCATCCACCAGATCCTTCAAGTCAACTCCTACTCCATCTTTACGAGGGGTTACTACTACATGACCTTTGTCATTGATACCAAAGTACGAAGTTCCCCATCCTGTTATGTTGTAGAGCTCTTCTGAATCTTCAATACGCCATTTTCTCATTTTTTGTAATCTGCAAATTATTATTTGATTTCAATAAGTCGGCAAAAGTACATATAAATCCGTTAACTTATGGAGTTTTTATTTTAAAAATGCACATTTACAAAGGATTAAACATCCAATAGTTCGCGCAACTTTTGAACGGATTCTGTAATCTCTAAACGACTTTCGAGTCGTCCTCCATCAAAATGGAAAAGTGCCTGGGTATAGTAAGGGAGACGCTTTTCTAATGCAGTCCTTATAAATTCGTGAAGTTCTTCATCCGTTTTATTCTGTAAGATGGGGCGTTGTTGTTTGGCTACATGCAATCGTTGAAAAAGAATATCCGGATGAACATCCAGAAAGACCGTTTTCCCTTTTTTATTCATATAATCCATGTTATCGTAGAAACAAGGCGTTCCTCCACCTGTAGAAACAATCACATCGTCGAACTCTGCTACTTCGTGCAACATGCTCCGCTCCAAGTCACGAAAAGAGGCTTCCCCCCGCAAAGAGAACAATTCACCTATAGATTTATGGAATCGTTCCTCAATATACCAGTCCAAATCAACAAACGGTATATCTAATTCGCGGGCAAAAGCCTTACCAAGAGTAGTTTTTCCGGCACCCATATAGCCGGTTAAAAAAATGCGTATCATACCTGCTTACGTTTGCAGGCAAAGTTAAACATTATTAGCGGAAAACCTTAATACGCTCGCTCAGATCTTTTATTTCCTTCTCACCCGGATCACCAGCAGGAACACCAAAAGGCATCTGAGCAATTAACTTCCAGCTTTCAGGTAAATTCCAATTCTTACGTACATCGTCATCGATGAGAGGATTATAGTGTTGAAGCGAAGCACCCAAACCTGTATCTTCGAGCATAGTCCAAATAGCTAATTGATGCATTCCCGAAGTTTGTTCGGACCAGACAGGAAAGTTTTCACTATATGGAGGAAAAGCATCTTGAAGACCTTTCACAACTGTCTGATCTTCAAAAAACAAAATAGTGCCATGACCGCAGGCAAAGCATCCGTCTATTTTTTCTTGAGTCTTCACAAATTGTTCTTCAGAAACCAAAGGTTTCAGTTTATTTTTCACAATATCCCACAACTTTGTGTGCTCATTCCCCAGCAATAGCACTACCCTACTGGACTGTGAATTAAAGGAAGAGGGTACAAATTTTACCGCAGTACGGATAATGTGCACTACTTCTTCATCTTGTATGGATGAGTCACTCCCTATTGAATAATATGTACGGCGATGTTCAAGCGCCTCTGCAAATGTACGTTTCATATCATTTCTACAATTTGATGTTTTTGATTGAAACAACAAGGGCGGAGATGTTGTTCATTACTAAAGAATATTTATACCTTTGCAAAATATGGGAAAAGAGAAATTCTATGTTGTATGGAAAGGTGTCACTCCGGGAGTCTATAGCCGGTGGACCGAATGCCAGTTACAGACAAAGGGTTTTGAAGGGGCAATATACAAGTCGTTCGCGACGCATGAAGAAGCTCGGAAAGCTTTTCTCTCCTCTCCTTACGAATATCTAAAGAAGTCGGCCGACACCGCTAAAAAAAAGTCTCAACCGGGTATTATACCTCCATTTGTTGCAGAAAACAGTCTTGCTGTAGATGCTGCGTGCAGTGGAAATCCCGGCATGATGGAATATCGGGGGGTACATATCGGCAGCAGACAAGAGATTTTTCATTTCGGTCCCACATACGGTACCAATAATATCGGTGAGTTTTTGGGTATAGTACACGGACTCGCTTTACTCAAGCAAAAAGGCTATGACATGCCGATATACAGCGACAGTGCAAACGCCATAAGCTGGGTTAAACAAAAAAAATGCAAGACCAAACTCCCTCGGGAGCCTAAAACAGAAAAACTTTTTCAACTCATAGAGCGTGCTGAAAAGTGGTTGAAAGACAATCGATACTCCACAAAAATCATTAAATGGGAGACGCGTGATTGGGGGGAAATACCTGCCGACTTCGGACGAAAAAGTAAGTAAACATCTTTTAGATTAGCAACCCTATTTTGCTATAAGGATATCAGCCTTTTCCGGCATACTTTCAGTTAAATAAAGTTTCAAAGCAAACATCTTTATAAAGACTTAAAAAAGAATTCCTTAAAAAGAAAACAGCGAAAGAAAATTAGTTCTAATTTTGCACCCGCTTTTTTTAAGCATCAGTATATGTTCTCAACAAACAATGCATTACCAACAACAAATGAACTTATAATTAAGTAGCGCTATGGGTAAACAGATTTTCCAAACAGACAATAAATCCAGATGGAACAGTTTCAAATGGACAATACGCTTTATTGCATTCTTTGTCATCATGCTCCTCGCAACGCTCGTATTGACTCTGGTTATTGACCAAAATCCATCCATCCCCTTAAGGCCGGACTACAAAAGTGCCATGACGGCAACAAAGCCATTCATGCAAGAAAATCGGTTAGCTAAAGAGTATAAGGGCTTTCGTGACCGCATACATGCTAAAAGAGCACATTATGATTACGAGAAGATACACCATGAGCAACTGAAGAAAGATTCTTTACGTAGCAGGCATTTAGTTGAGAAAGTAAGAAGTAAAGATTATGCCATGTGGCAAGGTATGCCTGCAGGCATACGTTCGGCTTTCTATGTTTCATGGGATCCGCAATCTTTTTACTCATTAAAAAGGAATATAAAAAGCCTCAATCTGGTAATGCCCGAATGGATCTTCATCAATCCTAAGACATGCGAAATACAAGCTAATATAGACAAAAGGGGATTCTCATTGATGAGGAAGAGCGGTGTACCAATTATGCCGATGCTAAGTAATAATGTGAACAAGAGCTTTCGTGGCGATCTTGTCAGCACTATACTTCATTCCCCACAGAAAAGAGCGAAACTTATTCAACAAACGTTAGAATTATGTCTGAAGAATAACTTTGTCGGTATCAATATTGACTTTGAAGAGTTAAGCGAAAAAAGTGATGAGTATCTCATCAGCTTTGTGAAAGAAATGGCTACGGCTTTTCATTCAAAAGGCTTGTTGCTAAGTCAGGATGTAATGCCTTTCAATACAGACTATAATATTAAAGAGCTTAGTAAGTATATCGATTATTTTTGCTTAATGGCATACGATGAGTATTCTTTAGGTAGCGACGCCGGCCCCATTAGCTCACAAAAATGGATAGAAGCAACAGTAGATGATATGCTGAAAAGCGTATCACCCGAAAAAGTCATTCTCTGTATGGGTGCTTTCGGATACGACTGGTCGGAAAGCGAAAACGTGAGCTTAACTTTTCAGCAAGCTTTGGCTAGAGCCTCAACGAGTAACTCAACTATCCATTTCGACAACAATACTTATAATTTGAGTTATGCCTACACCGATGGCGACAATGTAACTCATCAAGTCTACTTTAATGACGCCATTACCAATTTCAACACCATGCGCTTTGGCGCAGAATACCCATTAGCAGGTTTTGGTATCTGGCGTTTAGGTAGTGAAGATAACCGTTTATGGAAATTCTACAAAAAAGATATAGCTTATGAAACGGCAGATCAGATTAATGTCAAGGATTTTGAGAAAATAAAAATATTCAACCACGTTGATTATATAGGCGAAGGAGAAGTTTTGGATGTACTAAACACTCCTCATGCAGGAAAGGTTGAAGTAGAGGTTGACACTACTTCCATGCTTGTTTCAGAAGAAAATTACGTTCGGATACCGACGGCATATCAAATCAGACAGTACGGAGCGGGAGCACCTAAACAACTTGTACTTACATTCGATGATGGCCCGGATGAAGTCTTTACCCCCAAAATACTGGATATTCTGAAGCAGTATCACATTCCTGGCGCATTCTTTATCGTAGGAATACAAGCAGAAAAGAATCTACCTCTTGTCAAACGCATTTATAAAGAAGGACATTTGTTGGGTAACCATACTTTTACGCATCCTAATATTGCTACGGTGAACCCCAAGGAGGCGGAAGTGGAATTGAAGTTGACCCGTCTGCTGATAGAGTGTATTACAGGGCACACCACAATCTTATTCCGCGCTCCATATAACGCAGATAGCGAACCGGAATCATTAGAAGAAATTATTCCATTGGCTATAGCGCGTAGACAGAATTATTTGGATGTAGGTGAAAGTATTGACCCGGAGGACTGGCAACCCGGAATTAAAGCACAAACCATCTTCGAGCGTGTAGTTGAAGGAGTAGAAGAAGGACGTGGAAATATTATCCTGCTACATGACGCAGGTGGAGATACTCGTGCAGAGACAGTAAAGGCACTCCCCATGATCATCAATTATTTCCAGAAGCGTGGGTACACATTCACTGATCTGACGACTTTATTAAAGGAAAACAAAGAGAAATTAATGCCTCCAATTCCTAAAGGAGAAGAATATTATATTATGCAAAGTAATCTGGCACTTGCGTCTATGACCTACTGGATTGTAAATGCGCTGACTTCTTTGTTTATCCTATTTATTATTCTTGGTATGGCTAGGCTTCTCTTCATGATTATCCTCACCTACCGCGAACGCCGCAAGGATAGAAAGAAGAAGTTAAACGGATTCCCAGCAGCCCAAGCTCCTCTTGTATCCATTATAGTTCCGGGGTATAATGAAGAAGTAAACGCCGTATCTTCTCTAAAGAATCTACTTTTGCAAGATTACCCCAACTTCAACATCATCTTCGTCGACGATGGAAGTAAAGATGAGACCTACAAGCGTGTAAGCGAAGCACTTTCGGATAATCCTAAGATGGTGATTCTTACCAAACCGAACGGAGGGAAAGCTTCCGCACTGAATTACGGTATTGCTCACACCGATGCAGAATTTGTGGTCTGCATAGATGCCGATACAAAGCTCTATCCTAATGCAATATCGCTTATGATGAGACATTTTGCTCAAGGTAAGGACTCTGAAAAGATTGGTGCTGTAGCAGGAAATGTAAAAGTAGGAAACCAACTGAATATGCTCACGAAATGGCAAGCGATAGAATATACCACCAGTCAGAACTTCGACAGAATGGCTTATGCCAATATCAATGCCATCACCGTTGTACCGGGAGCAATCGGAGCTTTCCGCCGGGCTGCAATAGATGAAGCAGGTGGACTGACAACCGACACGCTTGCCGAAGATTGCGACTTGACTATCCGTATCCTTCGTGCCGGATATCGAATTCAAAATGAGAACCAGGCTATAGCTATGACGGAAGCTCCCGAAAGCGTTAAGCAGTTTGTAAAACAACGCACCCGCTGGTCATTCGGCGTGATGCAAACTTTCTGGAAACACCGCGAAACGTTATTCAATCCGAAATACAAAGGACTGGGCATTTGGGCAATGCCAAACATACTGGTATTCCAGTTCATCATACCTACGTTCTCTCCTTTGGCAGATTTGTTTATGATATTCGGTCTGTTCTCGGGTAATGCAGCCAAAATAGCGATCTATTACCTGATATTTATGTTGGTAGATGCGAGTGTATCCATCTATGCACACGTCTTTGAGAAAGAGAAATTATTCAAGCTATTATGGATAATACCGCAGCGATTCGGATATAGATGGATCATGTATGTTGTATTATTCAAGAGCTATAGAAAAGCTATTAAAGGGGAGCTGCAAAGCTGGGGAGTACTAAAACGCTCGGGCAATGTTGCCGATGTAAACATCCCGCAGAAAAAGTAACAGTTCACCAGCCGGCTGAAATGTCGCAGGTTGAACTAAAGATTCCCCCTCCCGGAGTTTTTTTGCGTATTTTAATTGCACCAATTGCACTAATCGACTTAAGCAATTGACATACAGCAAAATACAAGGGTGCAATTAAGCGAAACAGCAGGGTGCAATTAAATTTAATTGCACCCTGCTGTTTTTCCACT
>JADHED010001141.1_pt1 | contig 24546 bp, 28 predicted proteins | sample 8952041 | NCBI WGS metagenome assembly JADHED01 (sample SAMN16124423, study PRJNA663239) | bioreactor sludge metagenome | isolation source: sludge (control) | place: India:Bengaluru | collected 2018-09-08
AGCTGAAACTGATGCCGCTGTCGCAGCGCGACCAACAACTGGTCGCACTGCTGGTGGATGCGATCAACGACGATGGCTATCTGGGGCAGTCGCTGGAAGAACTGGCTGAAATCCTGCCTGCGGAAGATGAAGTGGATCCACTGGAATTGAGCACGGTGCTCAAGCTGATTCAGCATCTGGACCCGCCCGGAATCGGCGCGCGCGATCTGGCGGAGTGCCTGACCCTGCAGTTGCAGGCAATGCCGGAGGAAACCCCGCACCGCGAGATTGCCCTTGCGCTGGTGCAGCAGCATCTGCCTGTGCTTGCGGCACGCGACTTCGTTCGCCTGCGCAAGCTGCTGCAATGCGATGAAGACACGCTGCGTGAAGTGCAGCAGATGATCATGCACTTGAATCCGCGCCCCGGCGCCGAGTTTACTCATCTCGGTTCGGACCACTTCATCCAGCACGAAGTCGTGGTCAAGAAGGTCAAGGGCATCTGGCTGGCGAATCTGAATCAGGAAGTCATGCCACGCCTGCGCATCAACCAGATGTACGCCGATATCCTCAAGCGCAATCGCGAGTCTTCCAGCCAGTATCTGGTGAGCCAGATGCAGGAGGCGAAGTGGATGATCAAGAACATCGAGCAGCGCTTCACGACTATTTTGCGGGTGTCGCAGGCCATCGTGGATCGCCAGCGCAACTTCCTGGAACACGGCGAAATCGCCATGCGCCCGCTGGTGCTGCGCGAGATTGCCGATGAGCTTGGCCTGCATGAATCCACCATTTCGCGGGTCACGACCAAGAAGTACATGCTCACCCCGCGTGGGGTGTACGAGCTGAAATATTTCTTCGGTAGCCATGTCGCGACGGAGTCCGGCGGCGCCTGTTCGGCGACGGCAATCCGGGCGCTGATCAAGCAACTGGTTAGCGAAGAAAATCCCAAAAAGCCGCTGTCAGACAGCCAAATCACTGATATCCTCGGTAAACAGGGGATCGTCGTGGCGAGACGTACCATCGCCAAATACCGCGAGTCGCTGCAGATACCGCCGGCGACTCAACGTAAGTCACTGTAACGTAGTCAATATTAGGAGGACATCATGAATCTGCATCTCACCGGCCACCATCTCGAAGTAACACCGGCCCTGCGCGAGTATGTGCAGTCCAAACTGGAGCGTGTGACCAACCATTTCGATCAGGTGATCGACGTCAAGGTGACGCTGTCAGTGGAGAAGCTGAAGCAGAAGGTCGAAGCGACCATGCACGTGCCGGGCAATGACCTGCACGCCGAGTGCTCCGATGACAACATGTACAGCGCGATCGACCTGCTGGCCGACAAGCTGGACCGCCAGGTGCTCAAGCACAAGGAAAAGCAGGCTGACCACCATCGTGCCAATGGTGCCCTGAAGCACCAGGCCACTGAGTAACATCCGACCGGGCGTGCGGGAGGCCCCTCTCCCGCGCGCCGATTTCAACGTGAATTTCTGGACTGACGCGTTCTTCACATGGCCGAAATCAGCGTAGCCAAACTGTACCGCGACATGTCGCGCAAACTGCGCCTCAAGTGGGTTGCAGGCCTTGGCGGTGGCGATAACCCGCTTACCAGCGACACGGTCACCAAACCTTCCCTGGCCTTGATCGGCCACCTGAATTTCGTGCACCCCAACCGCGTCCAGGTGCTGGGGTGCGCCGAGATGGATTACCTGCGTACCCTGAATGCGGCAGGCATGAAGCAGGCGATCGCCAACCTGTTTTCGACCGACCTCGCTGCAATCGTGGTCGCCAACGGTGAAGTGCCGCCGTCTGCGCTGCTGCAGGCGGCCGACCAGCAGAATACGCCTCTGTTCACTTCCCCTCAGCAAAGCCCGCGTCTGATGGACGTGCTGAGCCATTATCTGGCCCAGGCCGTGGCCGAATCGACCAGTTGCCATGGCGTGTTCATGGAAGTCCAGGGGTTCGGCGTGATGATCAAGGGCGCCGCCGCCATCGGCAAAAGCGAACTGGCACTTGAACTGATTACCCGGGGCCACCGGCTGGTGGCGGATGACGTTACCGATTTTTATCGCGTGGCGCCGGATCGGCTCGAAGGCCGTTGTCCGCCGCTGTTGCAGGATTTCCTGGAGGTGCGCGGCCTCGGGGTGCTGAATATCCACGAATTGTTCGGCGACAACGCCATCAAGCCGACCAAGCCGCTGGACCTGATTGTTCAGCTGGAAATGGCAGAGGTGCTGGCAGCGGACTCGCTGGACCGGCTCAAGATCAAATCCCAGACGGAGAACATCCTCGGGGTGAGGATTCCCAAGGTGTTCATTCCGGTGGCAGCGGGCCGCAACCTGGCAGTACTCGTGGAAGTGGCGGTTCGCAACCATATCCTGCTGTTGCGCGGCGTCAACAGCACGCGCCAGCTAATGCAGCGCCAGGCGCGCGAAATGCGGCGTGCCGCGAAAGAAGCCGGCGGGAAAGACTGATGCAACTGGTCATCGTGACCGGATTGTCCGGCTCCGGCAAGAGTATCGTCCTCAAGGCACTGGAAGACAGCGGCTATTATTGTGTGGACAACCTGCCGGCGTCCCTGTTGCCCGAAACAGCCAGGCACCTGACCGAAGCCGGGCGGGGGCGCGTCGCGGTCAGTATCGACACCCGCAGCACCGCGCTGGAATCGTTGCCGGGGCATATCACCCAACTGCAGTCGGACGGCATCGACGTACAGGTGCTGTTTCTGGAATCCAGCGCCGAAACCCTGGTCAAACGCTTCAGCGAGACGCGCCGTCGCCACCCCTTGAGTAGCGATGCGACCACGCTGGCGGAAAGCATCCGCATGGAGCGCCAGTTGCTGGATCAATTGGCTGATTTGGGGCATCGCATCGACACCAGCGACCTCGGCCCCAACACACTGCGCGGCTGGGTAAAGGATTTCGTTTCGCTGGAGCAGGGCGGGCTGACGCTACTGTTCGCCTCGTTTGGGTTCAAGCACGGCATTCCGCTGGATGCCGATTATGTGTTCGATGTGCGCTGCTTGCCGAATCCGCACTACGACCCGGTATTGAAGCCCCTGACCGGGCGCGATCAGCCGGTCGTCGCGTTTCTGGAAAAGCAGGAGGCGGTACATGCCATGTACGACGATATTCGCCAGTTCGTGGGCAACTGGCTGCCCTGCTTCGTCAGGGATAACCGGAATTACCTGACAGTCGCGGTCGGCTGCACGGGTGGGCAGCACCGTTCCGTATATTTCGTGGAACGGCTGGCAGAAAATTTTCGCGCGCAGGGGCAGCAGGTGCTGGTACGGCATCGCGAACTGCCTTGAGGCGGCGTGGGATGAAGGATTGGGGGAAGTAAAGTGATCGGGATATTGATAGTGGCGCACGGTACCTTGGGCGAAAGCCTGATCCACTGCGCCAGTCATGTGATGGGCGGCCGTCCGCCGCAACTCAGGCAGCTGGGCGTGGGGGTGCATGATGACCCTTCCGTGCTGCTGCCGCAGGCGCAGGAAATGGTGCGTGAGCTGGATCGGGGGCAGGGGGTGCTGGTGCTGTCCGATATTTACGGTGCGACGCCCTGCAATCTGGCCAGCAAACTGCTGATGCCAGGGCGTGTCGAGGGGATTTCAGGCGTCAACCTGCCCATGCTGGTGCGGGCGATCGCCTATCGTAATGAACCGCTGGAGGTGCTGCTGGAGAAGGCGATCAGTGGTGCCTTGGGTGGCGTGGTCCATTTCACGCAGGAGGCGTGTGCTCACCATGGTTAAGCAGGAAGTCGAAATCATCAACAAGCTGGGGCTGCATGCGCGGGCATCGACCAAGCTGACGCAGGTCGCCAGCAAGTTCGCCGCCGAAGTCTGGCTGGAGCGCAATGGTCGCCGCGTGAATGCGAAGAGCATCATGGGTGTGATGATGCTGGCCGCCAGCAAGGGCAGCAAGATCATCGTCGAGGCAACCGGTGCGGACGAAGCGGAGGCGGTGCAGGCGGTGGTGGCACTGATCAACGACAAGTTCGGCGAAGGCGAGTAAGAGGGCGATCGGTCATGAATCTTTACTGCACTGTTTACGCGCGATGAGCTTCGAATTGTTAAAGGGCTACGCTCCATGAGCTTGGGGTTCTTAAAGGGTTGCGCTCTATGAGCTTCACCATGCACGGCGTGGCCGTTTCCAGCGGGATTGCCATCGGGCAGGCGCATCTGGTGTCGCATGCCTTGCTGGAGGTGGCGCACTACCACGTGCCCGAGGCGTTGATAGAGGCGGAAGTCCGACGTTTCGGCGATGCCGTGGATACGGTGCTGAAGGATCTGGAGGCCATTCGCTCCAGCCTGCCAGCCAACGCACCCGCCGAGTTGGGGTCCTTTGTCGGCACCCACATCATGTTCCTGGGGGACAAATCCCTGTCCGAGGTGCCCAAGGACATCATCCGCGCCGAGAACTGCAACGCCGAGTGGGCGCTCAAGCAGCAGATGGATATGTTGGTGGAGCAGTTCGAGGAAATTGACGACGAATACCTGCGCGAGCGCAAGTTCGATGTCGTGCAGGTGGTCGAGCGCGTCATCAAGGTCTTGCTGGGACACCCCGGGCAAGCGCCGCTGGAAAAGCAGGAAAGCGGCATGATCCTGGTGGCGCACGACCTGTCACCGGCCGATGCCATCCAGTTCAAGCAGCACCAGTTCGCGGCCTTCATCACCGATGTGGGCGGGGCGACCTCGCATACCGCGATTCTGGCGCGAAGCCTGAATATTCCTTCCATCGTGGCGCTCCATCATGCACGCGACCTGATCCACGACGGCGAACTCATCATCGTCGACGGCAATCAGGGCGTGGTGATCGTCAACCCGGACAAGAGCACGCTGACCGAGTACCGTCTGCGCCAGGAAGCGTTCGAGCTGGAGCAACAGAAGCTCAAGCGCCTCAAGACCACCAAGCCGGTGACGCTGGATGGCACGGCGATCGATCTGCACGCCAACATCGAGATTCCCGAGGACGTGGTACAAGCCAAGGCGGCTGGGGCTACCGGCATCGGACTGTACCGCACCGAGTTCCTGTTCATGAACCGGCGCGAGTGGCCGGACGAGGATGAGCAGTTCGAGGCCTACCGCAAAGTGGCCGAAGCGATGAAAGGCATGCCGGTGACCATCCGCACGCTCGACCTCGGGGCGGACAAGCAGGTCGATCCCGATGCGGCGCGTTCCTGTACCAATCCGGCCCTGGGCTTGCGTGCCATACGCTTGTGCCTGGCGGAGCCGGCGGTGTTTCACATGCAGTTGCGCGCCATTCTGCGTGCCTCGCATTATGGTCAGATCAAGATTCTGATTCCCATGCTCTCGACGCTGTCGGAACTGCGGCAGGCGAAACACCTGCTGGAACGTGCCAAGCGTAGCTTGCGCGAGGAGGGGATTCCGTACGATGAGCAGATTGCCGTGGGTGGCATGATCGAGATCCCGGCGGCGGCGCTCAAGGCCGAGGCATTCGCGCGTGAACTGGATTTCCTGTCCATCGGCACCAACGACTTGATCCAGTACACCTTGGCCATTGACCGCACCGACGATACGGTGGCGCATCTTTACCAGCCGCTGCACCCGGCCGTGCTGCAATTGATCGAGATGACCATCCGTGCCGGCGAAAAAACCGGCAAGCCGGTGTCGGTTTGCGGCGAAATGGCGGGCGATGCACGCCTGACGCGTCTGCTGCTCGGCTTTGGCCTGCGGCAGTTTTCCATGCATCCGGCGCACGTGCTGTCCATCAAGCAGCAGGTGCTGCAGAGCGATGTGCCGCGGCTGGCGATGGCCGCCCGCAAGATTCTCGCCAGCAGCGAGATCGAGCGGATTGAACCTTTGCTGCACAAACTGAATCATTAACACGGGTTGAGGGTTACCCCAATCCCTGAGGTTTCCAAGGAGACAACATGAACGAGCCGGTTGTCGCGCCAAGCGCCGACGAAAAGAACATCGCCGTGCTGACCCATCTGGGCGGCATTTTCTTCAGCTTCGTGCCGGCGCTGATCGTCTGGCTGCTGAAAAAGGACGACAGCGCCTTCATCGGTGAGCAGGCGCGCGAGGCGCTCAATTTCCAGATCACCATCCTGATCGCCTGCGTGGTGGCCTGGGTGCTGGTGTTTATCCTCATCGGACTGGCCTTGCTGCCGCTCGTCTATCTCGCCAACCTGGTGCTCTGCATCGTGGCAGCCGTCGGCGTCAGCAAGGGGGAGTCCTACCGTTACCCGTTCGCATTGCGACTCATTAGCTAAGTTTCAGGAAAGTTGTGTTGATGCAAAACCCATTACTGTATTTCTCCGGGCTGCCCCATTTCGATCAGGTCAAACCGGAACACGTGACGCCCGCCATCGAGCAGCTTCTGGCCGAGGGGCGTGCACTGGTCGAGCGATTGGTCGCGGACGCCGCAACGCCGACCTGGGACAATTTCGTGCGCCCCATGGAAGATTTTGAGGAAAGGCTCGGTCGCGCCTGGTCCCAGGTGTCGCACATGAATTCGGTGGTGAATACGCCGGAATTGCGCGAGGCGTACAACGCCAACCTGCCCACGCTAACTGCGTTTTACGCAGATTTATCTCAGAATGAAGCGCTTTACGCAAAATATAAGCAATTGCGTGCGACGGCGGGGTTTGCCGCGTTGAATCCGGCGCAGCAGCGCATCGTGGAAAACGAGCTGCGCGATTTTCGTCTGGGGGGCGCGGAATTGCCCGACGGGCAAAAGGCCCGTTTCAAGGCGATTCAGGAAGAACTGTCGACCCTGTCGGCCAAGTTCGAGGAAAACCTGTTGGATACCACCAACGATTTCGCCCTGTTCGTCGAAGATGTGCCCGAACTGGCAGGGTTGCCCGAGGACGCGCTGCAGGCAGCCCGCGAAGCAGCCGAAGCCGATGGCAAGGCCGGTTGGAAGTTCACCCTGCATTTCCCTTCCTACATGCCGGTGCTGCAATATGGCGACAACCGCGACCTGCGTGAGCGCTTGTACCGCGCCTATGCGACGCGGGCATCGGAATTCGGCAAACCGGAGTGGGACAATACCGCGCTGATCACGCGGTTGCTCAAATTGCGTGCTGAAGCTGCCGGGATGCTGGGCTTCGAGAGCTATGCCCACCTGTCGCTTGCGACCAAGATGGCGCAGTCGCCGGCCGAGGTCCAGGATTTCCTGCGTACCCTGGCGGCCCGTGCCAAGCCGTTCGCGCAACGCGACATGCAGGAACTGAAGGACTACGCTGCGCACCAATTGAATTTGCCGGTACTCGAGGCCTGGGACGTGGCCTATGCATCCGAAAAGCTGCGTGAGGAAAAATATGCCTTCTCCGATCAGGAAGTGAAGCAGTATTTCCCTGAAGCGCAAGTCCTCCATGGGCTGTTCAAAGTCACGGAAACCATTTTCGGCGTGCAGGTGCGCAAGACGCAGGCCCCGGTGTGGCATCAGGATGTGTCCTTTTACGAAATCACCGACCGCAACGGGCACCTGGTGGGACAGTTCTATCTCGATCTCTACGCCCGCAACGGCAAGCGCGGCGGTGCGTGGATGGACGAGGCGATCACCCGTCGGCGCAAGTCACACGGCATCGAGACGCCGGTCGCGTTCCTGACCTGCAACTTCTCGGCACCTGTCGGCGGCAAGCCGGCGTTGTTCACCCATGACGAAGTCATCACCATGTTCCATGAGTTCGGCCATGGCCTGCACCACCTGCTGACCCGGGTCGAGGATTACGGCGTGTCCGGCATCAAGGGGGTGGAGTGGGATGCGGTCGAGTTGCCCAGCCAGTTCATGGAGAACTTCTGCTGGGAGTGGGAGGTGCTGCGCCACATGACGCAGCACGTGGAGACCGGTGCGCATTTACCGCGCGAACTGTTCGACAAGATGGTGGCGGCCAAGAACTTCCAGGCCGGCATGCAGACCGTGCGGCAGATCGAATTCTCGTTGTTCGACATGCTGCTGCACTGCGATTTCGATCCCAACGGCAACAGGACGCCATTGCAGTTGCTGGAGGCCGTCCGCGACGAAGTGGCCGTGGTGCGCCCTCCCCACTGGAATCGCTTCCCCAATAATTTCTCGCACATTTTTGCCGGCGGTTACGCGGCAGGGTATTACAGCTACAAGTGGGCCGAAGTACTGTCGGCCGATGCCTATAGCCTGTTCGAGGAAAACGGCGTGTTGAGTCCGGAAACCGGCCATCGCTTCTGGAGCGAGATTCTGGCGCAGGGCGGTTCGCGTCCGGCACTGGAATCCTTCGTCGCTTTCCGCGGCCGTCAGCCCACCATTGATGCCCTGTTGCGACACAACGGCATGACCGAAGGAGCGACCGTCTGATGAAACGATACAAAGCGGCCCTGTGGATGACCTTGATGCTCTTGGTGGGCCTGTCCCACGCGGCCGATTTGTATAAATGGGTCGACGCGGAGGGACGTACCCATTACACCGACCAACCGCCCCCGCCGACGGCCAAATCCGTGGAACGCAAGAGCGCCAAGGGCAACACGATCGAAAGTGATACGCTGCCTTTCCAGACGCAGCAGGTGGCGAAGAAGTACCCCGTGACGCTCTATTCCTTTCAGGAGTGCGGAGAAGTTTGCGCCAGTGCAGAGGCTTACCTGAACGGCCGCGGCGTGCCGTTCACGCTCAAGAATCAGGAGCAGGACAAGCTGGCGGTACAGAAATTGACCGGGGATAACCAGGCGCCGGTGCTGGTGGTTGGCTCGCAGCCGCCGCTCAAGGGCTTCCATGAAGCGCAATGGGGGGATCTACTCGATCTGGCGGGGTACCCGCGCAGCAATCCTCTCGGCAACCTGAAAAAGGCGCCTGCAGCACCGGCGAATACGCCGCCCACCAGCAAACCCAAGATCAAGGACGAGTAAGCCTTGAAACTAGCGACCTGGAACGTCAATTCCCTCAAGGTGCGCCTGCCGCACGTGCTGGACTGGCTCGCTGCCAATGCGCCGGACGTGCTGTGCCTGCAGGAAACCAAACTGGAAGATGCCAACTTTCCCGTGGCAGAACTCGAAGCGGCCGGGTACCACGTGTTGTATAGCGGCCAGAAGACCTACAACGGTGTCGCCCTGATTTCGCGTAGCGAGGGCAGTGAAGTCGTCTGTGGCATTCCCGGTTTTGTGGATGAACAGAAACGCGTGATTGCTGCCACTTACGGTGATGTGCGCGTGGTGTGCGCTTACTTTCCCAATGGCCAGAGCCTGGATTCGGACAAATATCAGTACAAGTTGCGTTGGCTTGATGCCATGCATGGCTGGCTGCGGTCAGAGCTGAACCACTATCCGAGACTGGCCTTGCTGGGCGACTACAACATCGCGCCGGAAGACCGCGATGTGCACGACCCCAAGGCCTGGGAAGGGCAGGTGCTGGTGAGCCCTGCGGAGCGCGCGGCCTTCAGCGGATTGCTGGGCTTGGGAATGGAGGATGCGTTCCGGAAGTTCAGTCAGGAAGACAACGCCTTTAGTTGGTGGGATTACCGCATGGAGGCTTTCCGCCGCAACATGGGGCTGCGCATCGACCACATCCTGCTGACGCAGCCTCTGGCTGCGTCAGCGGTGTCTTGCGTCATCGACAAGGCGCCACGCAAGCTGGAGCGCCCTTCCGACCACACCCCGGTGATGGTGGAACTCGGCCGCTGACGTTAGAAGTTGTCTTGATAATTCTGCGGAGGATTGTCTGCTGTGTTGCGCGGCACTCGCTTCCTCGCTGTACGACGTGTACTGTCTCGGTCGCTGCGTTCCGTGCGCCTTGCATCCAACCCTCCTCGCGAATTTTCAAGACAGCTTCTTAAGGCCGGGGCTCTCCCGGTCCGCGGGTTTTCTCGATGATCATCGAGGCGATCCACAGAATCGCCTTGAACGTGTTGACCACGGGCACCAGGCTCCACAGCATGTTGCCAAGGATCTGCCGGCAGAGCATGTTCTTGAAGCAGCTGGTTTTGTAGATGGTCGAGAACGAGCAGATCCCGAGCGACACGAAATAGATCACCAGCAGTTTGAAGTTCATGCCGTGGCGATCCAATGGCCGGATTTACCACCGGCTTTTTCCAGCAAACGGATTTCCGACATCACCATGCCCCGATCCGCCGCCTTGGCCATGTCGTAGATGGTGAGCAGGGCAACGCTGGTGGCAGTGAGCGCCTCCATTTCGACGCCGGTACGGCCTACCGTTTCGGCGGTGACGGTGCAACGTATCGTCACTGTGGGGCGATCCACCTCGAACTCGACCCCGACCTTGGTCAGGCTGATGGGGTGGCACAGGGGAATCAGGTCCGAGGTGCGCTTGGACCCCTGAATCGCCGCGATGCGGGCAATGCCGAGCACGTCACCCTTTTTGGCGTCACCTTGCAGGATCATCTCCAGCGTGGCGGGCTGCATATGGATGCAGCCCGTGGCGACAGCGACACGACGGGTTTCCTGCTTGCCGCCTACATCGACCATGTGGGCCTGCCCGGCCTCGTTAAAATGCGTAAATTCCGACATGCGGGATGAACTCCTCCAGGTGAGCGGCTATCATAGCAGGGTGAAAAAAATCTATCTCCTGTTGCTGCTGCTGTGTACGCCGCTGGCGTTGGCGGACGGCCTGCCCGATCTGGGCGAGGTGGCGCAGACCGTCATGACGCCGCTCGACGAGCAGCGCATCGGCGAGGAGATCATGCGCGAAGTCGCCAGCAGTGGTGAGGTGGTGCAGGACATCGAGGTGATTGATTATCTGCAGGCTGTGGGGTATCGACTCGCCACCAACAGTCCGGACAACCGTCAACGCTTCACTTTCTTTGTGGTGCGCGACCCCAGCATCAACGCTTTTGCCATGCCCGGCGGCGTGATCGGCGTACATACCGGGCTGATCCTGTCATCGACCAGCGAATCCGAACTGGCCAGCGTGCTGGCACACGAAATCGGCCACGTGGTGCAGCGCCATCTGGCGCGCATGGTGGCGCAGCAACGGCAGGATGCATGGAAGTCATTCGCCGGCATGGCATTTGCCTTGCTGGCAGCGCGATCCAACCCGCAACTGGCCGGAACTTCGATGCAGGCCGCCACCGCCGGGGCGATCCAGCGCCAGTTGGACTACACCCGCGAACACGAGCGTGAGGCGGATCGCGTGGGCTTGCAGATCCTGAATCAGGCGGGTTTCGACACCCGCGCCATGCCGCTGTTTTTCGAGCAGTTACAGAAAGGCACGCGCTTTTATGAAGGCAGCGCCCCTTCCTTCCTGCGTACTCACCCACTGACCGTGGAGCGGATTGCCGACGTGCGCAACCGCGTCGAACAACTGCCGTATCGTCAGGTATCCGATAGCCCGGAATTCCATTACGTGCGCGCCAAGCTGCGGGCTTTCCAGGGGAGTCCGCAACAGGCGATCACCTGGTTCGAAAACGGCTTGAAGGAGAAACGCTACGGCAGCGAGGCGGCCCAGCATTACGGGTTGGCCATCGCGCACGTGCGCGCAAACAATTTCGAAGCCGCACGCCAGGAGGTCGAGTGGCTGCAGGCCAACACCGCGCGTCATGCCATGATCGAGACTCTGTCCGCCCATGTCGAATTCGCCATGGGTAATCCGCGTGCGGCTGAAGAAAAATTCAAGCGCGCGCTCAAGCAGTACCCCGAGCATCGTGGGCTGATCTACGGATATGCAGAAGCCCTGCTGGCGACTGGCCAGCCGGAGGCTGCGGTCAAGTTTCTTTCGGAAAAGCAGCTGGTGTTTCCCAACGACGCACGTTTGTACGAGTTGCAGTCGCAGGCCTATACGCAGCAAGGCAAGAATCTGTTGCGCCACCAAGCCCAGGGGGAAGCGTATTTCCGCAGTTACAATCTGGCGTCGGCCATCGAACAAATGGAACTCGCACTCAAGAGCGGGGATGGGGATTTTTACCAGTTATCGATTGTCGAAGCGCGATTGAAGCAGTTGCGCCAGTTGATGGGCGAGCCCAAGAAAGAGAAAGGATTTTTCGACTGATGGACCGGAGACACTGGATCAAGGCGTCGATGGCACTGTGCGTGGTGATGGCAAGCCTGCCGCTGCGCGCGCTGGCCGCGGCATGGAACCGGGCAGCGTTTGACGCCACGGATGTGGCGACTGCCATGAAGGGACTGGGCGTTGCCGGCACGGGGCCGAGCCGCGATATTTTGCTGACCGCCCCGGACATGGCTGAGAACGGCGCTATCGTGCAGGTCGAAGTGGAAAGCCGGATTCCGGGTACCGAAGCTATCGCGATTCTGGTCGAAAAAAACCCGACCCCGCTGATCGCCAATTTCCTGTTCTCCAACGGTGCCGATCCCTACGTCGTGACGCGCATCAAAATGGCCGAGACTTCCGAGCTCAAGGCCATCGTCAAGGCGGGTGGCCAGTATTACAGCGTGACCAAGCGGGTCGAGGTGGCTGAAGGAGGGTGTGGCTGATGGCTGAGCTGATCAAGATCCGGGCGCGATTCAAGGACGGTCTGACCGAAGTGAAGGCGCTGATGAATCATCCGATGGAAACCGGGCGGCGCAAGAACGATTTCGACGAGGTGGTGCCGGCGCATTTCATTCAGCTCGTGAGCGTGACCCTGAATGGCAAGCCCGTGCTGGAGGCGCAGTGGGGTACGGGGGTGTCCAAGAACCCTTATCTGACGTTCCGCCTGCGTAGCGCCAGCGTGGGCGACAAGATCGCCCTGACCTGGCACGACAACAAGGGCCAGAGCAACGCAGCGGAAACGGTCGTCGAAGCGGTCTGAGCCTCACGGCCAAACCGTTCGGCCTGAGCCTGTCGAAGGCCTGGTCCGCGTCGGCCGCGTAACCTAGAGCATGCCGCGGATCGTGCGCTCGTATTCCGGAAAATAGCGGGCGATCACCCTCAGGTCGAAGCTGCGGAGAATGCTGGTGTTGGGCTCCCGCTCCAGCAGAAAGTCGAACGAGCGGCTGACAAGATGCTCCGTGGAAGCCTGCCCGCCGGTCAGCCGCGCGGCATCCTGCGGTGAAACGGTGACCCGGTGCACGGTCGGCGAGCTGCCGGCTACCGACACTTCGAAGGTGGTGGCATCGAGCGGTTTGACGGTCACGTTCATTGCGTTTTCCTCTCCTGATCAAATAGCCAGCGAAGTGCCCCCAGCCCGGCCGCCCGGCCGCTGGAAAAACAGGCCGTCAGCAGATAGCCGCCGGTCGGGGCCTCCCAGTCCAGCATTTCGCCCGCGCAGAACACCCCGGGCAATGTGCGGATCATGAGATGCGCATCGAGTGCCTCGAAAGCCACGCCGCCGGCGCTGCTGATGGCTTCGTCCAGCGGTCGCGGAGCAAGCAGCCGCAGCGGCAGCCGTTTGATGGCAGCGCCCAGCCGAACGGGGTCGTTGAACACCTCGGCCGGCAGACATTCGCGCAACAGGCCGGCCTTCACGCCCTTCAGGCCCAGCCGGCTCTGCAGGTGGCTGGAAACTGAGCGCGCACCGCGCGGATGCACTACCTCGTCGATCACCTGTTGCACCTCTTTTTGCGGCAGCAGGTCGAGCGTGATGACAGCTTCTCCTTCCGCCAAAATGCGGTCACGCAGGGCAGCCGACAGCGCGTAAATCAGGCTGCCTTCCACCCCTGTGATGGTGACGATGAATTCCCCTTGCCGTCGGTGTTCGACGCCCGCAGCATCGGTGCAGGTCATGGCGACCGGCTTCAACGGCTCCCCGGCAAACCGTGTGCGGAAATGCTCGCTCCAGCCCACGTCGAACCCGCAATTCGAAGGCGCAAGCGCAGCAACGGCAACGCCTTGCTGTTGCAGCAGCGGCACCCATGCCCCGTCCGAGCCCAGCCTTGCCCAACTGCTGCCCCCCAGCGCCAGCACCGTGGCATCCGGTGTGAGCGAGCGCTCGCCTTCCGGCGTGGCGAAGCTTAACCGATGGGCTTGATCCCACCCCAGCCAGCGGTGACGCATGTGGAAACGCACGCCGGAGTCGCGCAGGCGATGCAGCCAGGCGCGCAGCAGCGGTGCCGCCTTCATGTCGGTTGGGAACACGCGGCCGGACGAGCCGACAAAAGTCTCGATGCCGAGGTCACGGATCCATGCACGCAAGGCCTCCGGGCTGAAGCCTTCCAGCATGGGCGCAATCTGCTCGCGCCGGTTTCCGTAGCGCGACAGAAACGGCTCGGTCGGCTCGGAATGGGTAATGTTCATGCCGCCCTTGCCCGCCATCAGAAACTTGCGCCCGACCGAAGGCATGGCGTCGTAGACGTCGACCTTCACGCCGTGCTGGCTCAGCACTTCTGCTGCCATCAGCCCGGCAGGGCCGCCGCCGATGATGGCGACAGTGTGAGGAGAGGTGTTGTTCAATGGATTGGCTTGAGAAATACCGGTTGGTGAGAGCACGTTAATTCAATTAAAGGGCATGCATATGATTCATGATCGATTCTGCTCAGCTCTACGGACAGGCTTTTTCTGAACGAGCAATCCAAAAGTTAGCCCCGTGGCGATGATAACGAACATGAGTAGATAGCACCAATTGGCAGGGCCTGAGTGCCCTAAAGATTCGATCCCAGTGAATGTCTCAAACCACGACCAGAAAGGGAATAACAGTACCGTCACCGCGACACTCAAGAGAGCGGATATCGCCAAGACAGCAACTGTGCGAAATAACAAGCGAAAGTAATGGCTCATTGGTGGAGCTGCAACATGAACGGCAGAAGCACTCCGTTTAGATCAGTGATGCCGATTTTCGCAAAGTGTGAATCAACGACCTCGAGGTCTGAGCGGAGCATATTCGTTTGCAAGAACATCTCGAGGGTCATCATGAAACCTGACGTGGGGCTAACCTGCGCCGGAGCAACGCGGCTGTTGGGCGTCAGGTTGAGCGCAGGGTTAGCCATCAGACGCACTTGTGACGGTAGGCAAGTCGATGCAACCGATGCGTTCCCGAAGCTCCCCAAAATCCGAGCATGGGTAGGCAAAGGCAAGAAACTCTGTATCAGTTGCGTGGTTGAGAGCTATAGACGAGTGATCGAAGCCGCCGAAGAATATTAGCTGAGGTGCTTCGTCTTCGGAGAGCCATGGCGTTTCTTCTATTGCTAGAAAAAGAACAAAGTCATCGAATGGCTCGCCTTCCGGCGGTGCGACAAATAGACCGGTGCGCGTTACGCCGTCGGAGGTTTGAATGCCCTTTGGGGAGCCGGTTGGAATGGCACCTTCGGGCAACTTGAGATCATCGAAGCGGTGGCGCCATCCCGTAATTTTTAGGGCACGCACATTTTCGGGTAATTCAAGTGTTAACTGTTCTTTCCGAGGAGTTGGCAGACGCCGAAAACTCTCAATGTTCTGTACTTGAACAGTGAATAGGTGTCCGCGTTGGTCTAGTAATGGCACAGACTTACGGCGAACTTCTGTTTTCACTTTACCGTCTTGAGAAAAATGCGCCTCTCCGTCAGGGTGGTGAGCGTATTTCACAAGATGTGCTGTAACTCGGCCATTTTCTGTTAGATCAAGGGTTGTTTGCGCAGCTTGCCCTCCGCGCAAGCGCGCACGGCAGACCACCCCTTCTGTCTTAACGAAGCCGGGGAAGAATACGTAGATACTGCCGTCATGGTTGAACTTCACCTTTGCAATGCGATGAAGGACTCCAGAAGCGTTTGCAACGATGTCAAATGACTTAAAACGCGCCATGGTTTTCAGTTGAGGACTAACCTAAAGTAGACACTATTACTGGTGTATTAAGATTGAATATCAGCGTGTACCTCAAGCTTCATACAGGTTCCATCTTGACGATTTGTAATCCGGATTTGGCTTGATTCCCAAATTTCCCATTTGAAACTCCACCTTCATCTCAAGCATTCTTCGCTGCGCCTGTTCTCTCTTGAATGGTCTAAGGATAAAGGCGGGTGGTCGTATCATCCACGATCGCGAGGGTCGCAGGACCGGCGTTGGATTCGTTGGTGACGACTTCTATGCCGTAGGTGGAATCCGCGTTCCACATGTACGGGCCGCCAGGGGCGAACCAGATGTTCTGGGTGTGCGTATCCAGAGTGGATAGCAGGCTGGCACCGCTGGTGATGGGGGTCGCGCCTGATTTGCCCAGCATGACCGCAGCGAAATTGAGTTGGGCGGCCGTGGTGGCGGCGGCGTATATGCCCTTGACGCTTGCCATGTTCGCGTCGGAACGCATATCGAAAAAGCGTGGCAGGGCGGTGGCGGACAGCACCCCGAGAATGACGATGACAACGACAAGTTCAATCAGGGTGAAGCCGCGGTTAGTGTTTCTCATGAGCCGAAGATCGTAAATGAACTTGGATTCATGATTGCATCCCGCAACCTGCATGACAAGAGGGTCAGTCGATAGTCAGCGGCAACTGCAGCAATTGCCTGAGTAGCGGCAGCGTCACCGGGCGCTTGGCGGTGAGCGACCAGCGGTCCAGTGCGTCGAGCGTTGCCATCAGGGTACGCAGGTCGCGGCGAAGGTGGCGCAGGCAGTAGTCGACCACTTCTTCCGGCAGTTTCATGCCGCGCTCGGCGGCGTGGGCTAGCAGGGCCTGGGCTTTTTCTTCATCCGTCAGCGGGTGCAGTTGGTAGACCAGCCCCCAGGATAGGCGGGTGGCGAGGTCGTCGCGCAGGCCCATCTGCATGGGGGCGGCATCGCCGCTGGCGATCAGTACGCCCCCGGAGGTACGCAGCCGGTTGTAGGTGTTGAACAGGTCGACCTGCGCATCGTCATCCAGTTTTTGCACATCGTCGGCGATGACCAGTTCGACATTGTGCTGGCGGGCGAGGTCGGCGCAGGCGTAGAGCAGGTGTGTCTTGCCGCTTCCTCCGGGGCCCCACAGGGTGATGAAGCGCGTGTCTGCCTTGCCCGTGGCGGCTTGCAGCAGGCTGTAAAGTGCCTCGGCATTGCGTCCGGGAACGAAATTCTCCAGCGACGGCGCGGGCGCCGGCTGGATGTCGAGGAGGAGTTGTTTCACTTCAAATACGTTTCGCTGGCAAGGTAGGATTGTTTGGCATGGCGCAGGCCAACGGCGATCGCCGCGCCTGCGGGCAGGGCGAGCAGCACGCCGGCAAAGCCGAACAACTGGCCACCGGCGAGCAGGGCGAAGATGACTGCGACCGGGTGCAGCCCGATGCGATCGCCCACCAGCCAAGGGGTCAGCAGCATACTTTCGACGAGCTGTCCGAGGCCGAACACGACGGCCACCGGAACGAGCGCCGCCAGCGTGCCGAATTGCAGGGCGGCGGCCAGCACGGCGAGAAAGATGCCGATGCCAACGCCCAGGTAGGGCACAAAGCCCAGCAGGCCGGCGACGAGGCCGATGGGCAGGGCCAGTTCCAGCCCTGCCAACCACAGGCCGATGGCGTAGAACGCGCTCATCAGCAGCATGACCGAAAGCTGGCCGCGCAGGAACTCCGCGAGCACCAGATCGACCTCGTGGGCGATTTCGGCCACCTTGCCATACCAGCGACGCGGCACCAGCACGCCGATGCGCTCGACCAGCGCGTGCCAGTCGCGCAGAAGGTAGAACAATACGACCGGGACCAGCAGCAGGCTCATCAGCCAGCCGAACAGGGCCACGCCGTGGCTGCCGACCAGCTGCAGTGCGCGTCCCAGGTAGTTGCCGGCGGTTTTCCAGTGCTCGGTCAAGGCGGTTTGCAGCTGGGTCATGTCCACGGATATCGCCAGCCCGAAATGCTGTTGCAGCATGGGTTCCAGCTTGCCGCGCAGGGCCTCGATGTAGGTGGGCATGCGCTGCACGACCAGCAATACTTCTTTCTGCAGCAGCGGCACGACGATGAACAGCAGCAGGACGAACACCCCCGCCAGCAACAGCAGGACCAGCGCGGTGGCCGGCGTGCGCCCGAGTCGGAAGCGCATCAGGCGGTCGACCAGTGGGCTGCAGATGTAAGCCAGGATGCCGGCGATGAGGAAGGGGGCGAGGATGTCGCGCAGCAGGTAGACCAGCAAAACGAACGCGGCGACGGCGGCCAGCCATTGATAAGGCAGAGCTTTTTCTCGTTTTGTGGTCATTTCGGGTAAAATTCCGTTTTAATTCTTGAACGTGAGCCGTTACGTCAGGCTCGTACTCTATCTCTAGCAAAGCGAGAACTCAACTTGAACCCGTCCGACAACGCCAAATCCTCCATCAGCTACCGCGACGCAGGCGTGGATATCGAAGCCGGCGACGCGCTGGTCGAGAATATCAAGCCATTTGCCAAGCGCACCATGCGCCCCGAAGTGCTGGCCGGCATCGGCGGCTTCGGCTCGCTGTTCGAAGTGCCCAAGAAGTACAAGAACCCGGTGCTGGTGTCCGGCACCGACGGGGTGGGCACCAAGCTGAAGCTTGCGTTCCAGCTCAACAAGCACGACACCGTGGGCATTGACCTGGTGGCGATGAGCGTCAACGATATTCTGGTGCAGGGCGCCGAACCGCTGTTCTTCCTCGATTACTTTGCCTGCGGCAAGCTGGAAGTCGGCACGGCCGCGCAGGTGATCAAGGGCATTGCTGCAGGCTGCGAAGAATCCGGCTGTGCGCTGGTGGGTGGTGAAACGGCAGAAATGCCGGGCATGTATCCGGCCGGCGAATATGATCTGGCCGGCTTCGCTGTCGGCGTGGTCGAGAAGGATCGCATCATCGACGGGACTACCATCGCCGAAGGCGACGTGGTGCTGGGCCTGGCCTCCAGCGGCGCGCATTCCAACGGTTATTCGCTGATCCGCAAGCTGATCGACCTGTCCGGCATCGACATGGATTCGGATTTCCATGGCCGCAAGTTCCGCGACGTGGTGATGGCGCCGACCCGCCTCTATGTGAAGCCGCTGCTGCAACTGATGGCGACCTTGCCGGTCAAGGGTATGGCCCACATCACTGGTGGCGGCCTGACCGAGAACATCCCGCGCGTGCTGCCCGAACACCTCACGGCAGAACTGAAGAAGGGCAGCTGGACCATGCCGCCGCTGTTCCAGTGGCTGCAACAGCAAGGCAACGTGGCCGATGACGAGATGCTGCGCACGTTCAACTGCGGTATCGGCATGGCGGTGATCGTGTCTGCCGAAGATGCCGAGCGCGCGCAGGCGCTGCTGGCGGCCGAAGGCGAGCAAGTGTTCCGTCTGGGAGCCATTCGCAAGCGTGGCGAAGGCGAACATCAGACCGTGGTGGTGTAACCATCCGCTCGTTCGCGCGTTAACCGGCAAGGAGGAATGATGATGTTCAGAATACTTGCCGTCGTTTTTCTGCTTTTCAGCCAGACCCTGTGGGCCGCGCCGCAGAAGTTGGTCGCGGTGTACCACGTCACGCGTAACGGCCAGCCGTTTGCCGATGTCACCGAAACCTTCACCCAGCAGGGTGGGCGCTACAAGCTCGAAAGCATCACCAAGGGCATCGGCGTGTACGGCTTGTTCGGAGAACGTCGTCTGGCCAGTGAGGGCGAAGTCACGTCCGACGGACTGCGTCCTTCACACTTCGAGCAGCAGCAGGGGGATAGCGCCAAGAAGGCCGTCAGCGCGGAGTTCGACTGGGCAGCGAAGCAACTGGCGATGAAATCCAAGGGCAACGTCACGACCGCTCCGCTGGAAGCTGGCACGCAGGATCTCGCAAGCTTTGCCTACCAGTTCATGTTCGTGCCGCCCAAGGGCGACGAAGTGGTGCTGCCGATGACGACAGGCAAGAAGCAGCGCGTGTATCGCTACAAGGTGAATGCGCGCGAGGTCGAGATCGACACGGGCGCTGGCAAGTTCAAGACCCTGCATCTGGTCAACGCCAAGGATGGCGGCGAAGAAAAGGAACTCTGGTTGGGGGCTGAGGCCCACTACCTTCCGGTGCGCATCCTGATGGTGGACGAGAAGGGTGCCAAAATCGAGCAGGTTTTGACCCGCCTGGATGCCCAGTAAGCGATTCGGCTTCTTGGTAACTTTACCGCGGCGCCTGCTGCTGTCGTTGTTGCTGTCGTTGGTCTTTCATGTCTGGATGGCCGGCGGGCTGGACGGCTGGTTGCCGGAAGAAGAGTCTCCGGAAACGCAGTTGATTCGGGTTGAATTGGCCAAGTTGCCGCCACCGAAGCCTCAATCGGCGGTGCCCAAGCCTGCGCCACGCCCCTTGGCGAAAAAGCCTGTGCCGCCGCCAGAACCCAAGCCGGTGAAAATGCCTGCGCCCGAAACCCCGCCTGTGCCAGCCGAGCCTGCGCCGGTGCCAGTAGTGCCGGTTGATCCGGTGCCGCCGCAGCAACAGCCGGTGCCAGTGGCAGAGCCTGCGCCCGCGGTGGAGCCGGCAGAATACACTTCTGCCGCCATCGAAATGCCCAGGGTGCCCGGTCAGGTGGCCATTGAATACCAGATTCTCCGCAAGGGTGGCGTGGCGGGCGTGGAGCGGCATCGATACGAGGCGAAGGGGGATGGCAGCTATGTCCTGACCAGCCTTGCAGAAGCGAAAGGCTTGCTCGCCCTGGCGCTATCCGATCTGGTGCAGCGCAGCCAAGGGCAGGTGACGCCGCAGGGCCTCCGGCCGACGAGCTATCTGTATCAATATGGCAAGAACGTCGATAAAGCGCAGAAGGCGAGCTTCGACTGGTCGGCCAGGCAATTGACCATGGAAGTGGGCGCTCGCAAGCAGACCGTGGACTTGCAGGACGGCACGCAGGACCTGATGAGCTTTATGTACCAGTTCATGTTTGTGCCGCCCTTGCAGAACCTGCAGTTGGCGGTGACCAACGGCAAGAAATTGAAGGTTTACAATTACGCCTTTGAAGGCGAAGAAACCCTGGCGACCAAAATGGGCCCGCTGCGTACCTTGCACATCGGCAAGAGCGGTAGCGACGGCGAAGAAAAAACCGAAATCTGGCTGGCAGCCGATTATCACTATCTGCCGGTCAAAATCAGCAAAACAGAAAAGGATGGCACGGTGACGGAGCGGATTGCGACGCGCCTGCAAACAGAAGAATGACTACATTGAACGAAACCCTCCTGCGACAGGCTGCTTCGGCGCTGGCTACGGTGCTGGCGCCACACGGCCCGGCCGATGCGAAACTGAGCGCTTACTTTCGCGAGAACCCCAAGCTGGGACAGAAAGATCGCGCCTTCATCGCAGAGACCGTGTATCAGGTCATTCGTCGCAAGCGCTTGCTGGAATATCTTGCAGACGGTGCGGATGCGCGCCGTCTGTTGCTGGCAGCTCTGCTGCGGGTGCAGGGGGTGAGCCTGGGTCATCTCGGCCCGCACTTGAGCAAGATCCAGACCGACTGGGCGCACGCCATCAAGGCCAAGTCCACCGACAATCTGCCACTGGCCGTCCAGGCGGACCTGCCGGACTGGCTGTGGGACAAGCTGGTTGCCCAATATGGCGAACAGGAGGCCTTGTCACTGTCGCGCGCCATGCACCTGTCTGCCCCGCTGGACTTGCGTGTCAATCGCCTCAACGGCCAGCGCGAGGCCGTGCTGGCGCTGTTTACCAAGGAAGGCCTGACCGCCACGCCTACGCCGTACTCTCCTGACGGCGTGCGCCTGAAGGAAAAGATTCCGCTCAACAAGCACGTGCTGTTCAACAAAGGTGTGATCGAGGTGCAGGATGAGGGCAGCCAGTTGCTGACACTGCTGCTGGCGCCGCGCCGCGGCGAAATGGTGGCCGACTTCTGTGCCGGTGCCGGAGGCAAGACTCTGGCGCTGGGGGCACTGATGGCCAACAGTGGCCGCCTGTATGCGTTCGACGTGGCGGAGAAGCGCCTGTCCAACCTGCGGCCGCGACTGGCGCGCTCCGGGCTGTCCAACATCCATCCGCAATTGATCGTCAACGAGCGCGACCCCAAACTGAAACGCCTGGCGCAGAAATTCGACCGCGTGCTGGTCGACGCGCCGTGCAGCGGGTTGGGAACCTTGCGTCGCAACCCCGACCTGAAATGGCGCCAGACCGAAATGGATGTCGCCGAGTTGAGCATCAAGCAGGGCAATATCCTGGATGCGGCATCCAAACTGGTGAAAACCGGTGGGCGTCTGGTGTATGCGACCTGCAGCGTGCTGCGCGAAGAGAACGAGAATATCGTCGAGGCGTTTTTGGCCAGGCATCCCGAGTTCAAGCAGCTCAATGCCGCTGACATCCTCGCGCAGCAGAAAGTCCCGGTCGATACCGGATTGACGCTCAAGATGCTGCCGCACCTGCATGGCACGGATGGCTTCTTCGCCGCCGCGTTCGAGCGCCGGGCTGCGGGCGACACGGTTCCTGTCGGTGAGGCTTCTGTTGAAGAGGCACCCGTGGTCGAGGTTCCGGTAGCGCCGGCGGCCCCCAAGAAGGCGGCCAGAACCACCAAGGCCAAGACGGCATCCGCGACCAAAGTCGTTGCTGACAAGCCGGCGATGAAGGCAACCTCCAAGCCGAGGACTGCTGCCAAATCCAAGGCTGCTGTCGCGGTTGCCGCGGATGCGAAAGAGGCGGATGCGCCAAAAGCAGGGGCAAAACCCAAGGCCGTCGCGAAACCCAAGGCTGCGCCGCGCACGAAAAAAACCACACCGGCCAAGGCGTGATGTCCGGTCGTCCGTGAATTCGTGAAACTTCCTTCCCTGAACCTCCAGATCCTGGTCGGCGCCTTGGCCGGTGTCGCTATCGGTCTGGGCTTCGCTCACATGGGGCCGGACGCCGAGGCGACCCGTCATGGGCTCTACGTCGCCGGATTGGTCGGCACCCTGTTTGTCGATCTGCTCAAGATGATTCTGGTGCCGCTGGTGTTCACCTCCATCGCGGTCGGCGTGGCCAACCTGCGGGCGCACCGCCAGATGCACCGGGTGTGGCGGCTGACCCTGGGCTTCTTCGTGTTTTCGATGGCGGTCGCGATCGTCATCGGGTTGTCAGCCGTCAATTTCCTCGAGCCAGGAAAAGGGCTCAGTCTGGCCTTGTTCCAGGACGCGATGCAGCAGTTCGAGGCCAGGCAGATGACGCTGGGCGAATTCGCCCAAGCCTTTCTGCACGGCCTGTTCGTCAATCCGTTCGCGGCACTGGCGCAGGGCAATGTACTGGCCATCGTCATTTTTGCCCTGTTTGTCGGCATCGCACTGGTCGCGGGCGGCGAACGCTACCGCAACCTCCTGGCATTGCTGCAGGAAGGGTTGGAACTGACCCTGCGTATTGTCGGCTGGATCATGCGCCTTGCCCCACTCGGCATCATGGCCTTGCTGGTCAAGCTGGTCGCGACACAGGATGCAGCCTTGCTGGCGACCATGGGAAAATTCATGGGCGTGGTCATCGGGGCGACCCTGCTGCACGGGGTCGTCGTGCTGCCCTTGATCCTGTACCTGGCGACCGGGGTGTCGCCGCTCAGGTTCTGGCGCGGAGCCCGGGAGGCGCTGGTGACGGCCTTCGCGACCAGTTCCAGTTCTGCCACGCTACCGGTTACGTTGCGTTGCGTGGAACAGCACCTGCACGTCAAACCGGAAATCGCAGGCTTCGTGGTGCCCTTGGGCGCGACCATCAATATGGATGGCACCGCGCTCTATGAAGCGGCGGCGGCCCTGTTCATTGCCAACCTGGTCGGCATCGATCTCAATCTGGTGCAGCAACTGGTGGTCTGCGCCACGGCCATGCTGGCGGCTATCGGCGCGCCGGGCATCCCGAGTGCCGGCATGGTAACCATGGTGATGGTCCTGCAATCCGTGGGGTTGCCGGCCGAGGCCATCGCCATCCTGTTGCCGGTCGACCGTCTGCTGGATGCATTCCGCACCGCCGTCAACGTCGAAGGCGACATGGTCGGCAGTCTGGTGGTACAAAAACTGGTGCGTGCGGCTCAGTGAGCGATTTTCGTTTTCGTACCGCTGATGTTGACGATGCAGACATGGTCGCTGCGTTGGTCAATCTTGCCTATCGAGGGGAGGGCAGCCGTCGTGGCTGGACGACTGAAGCCGATCTGCTGGAAGGGCTTCGTACGACGCCTGACGAGATTCGGCAATTGGTCGGGACGCAGAAGTCACAGTTGCTGCTTTGCCTGCGAGAAGCTGAATTGTTGGGGTCTGTTCATCTGGAGCATGAGGGCGATGATGTGCACATCGGTATGTTCGTGATCCGCCCCGAGTGGCAGGGAAAAGGCTTGGGAAAGCGACTGCTGCAAGCTGCGGAGGCTGCTGCCCTGCAGGTGTGGCAGGTAAAAAGAGCGGTGATGCACGTTATTTCCTGCCGACATGAGCTGATTGCGTTCTACCTTCGACGCGGGTATGACCGCACCGGCGTGCTGTGCGATTTTCCCGAAAATCCTTCGATGTGGACACCCAAAGTCACGGGTCTGCAGTTGGAGGTGCTGGAAAAGTACCTGACGGGCCGGGAATAATAGGCTTGACGGGCTGCTTTGCGGGGCGTAGAGTGCGCCCCTTCATGACGAACACCGCATACAATCAAGCAGTTGTAATGGCCCGCAAAGCCCTGTGGCATGTTGCCACTCCTTGCGGTTGCTGCTGTTCGTCCTGATTTTTCAACAGTAACCGCGGGTTCCGCTGCGGTTACTTCTGTTTTTCCTTCCTTCCGCTACCGGGCCCGTCCAAGGAGGCCCGATATGGCAACGATACACACGCAACAACATACGCAGTCCATGCTCGGGGCGGCGCTCGTGCTGCTTTCGGCCATCGCTTTTTCGTCCAAGGCGGTGATGGTCAAGCTCGCCTACGCTTACCACGTGGATGTCGAAACCCTGC
>JADHED010001127.1_pt1 | contig 24538 bp, 17 predicted proteins | sample 8952041 | NCBI WGS metagenome assembly JADHED01 (sample SAMN16124423, study PRJNA663239) | bioreactor sludge metagenome | isolation source: sludge (control) | place: India:Bengaluru | collected 2018-09-08
GAGGTAGTACCCGATCAGCCCCATGTCGTGGTACTGCGGCAGCCAGGAGACGCAGGTCGGCGTGTGGTCGAGCGTGCTCCCGCAGTTGTGGATCACGTTCTCGTGCGAGACGATCACGCCCTTCGGGTTCGCGGTCGAACCCGACGTGTACTGCAGGAACAGGATCTCGTGCGGGTCGTTGCGGAAGGCGTCCGACGCGAGGCCGCGCATGTCGTCGGTCGTGATCCACTCGAGGCGCGGCAGCGGCGGCGCCTTCTGCCAGAGCGTCGAGATCTTGCGCCGCGCGAGCAGCAGCTGGTACGAGCGGTAGAAGCCGCGGGTGGTCAGCGCGGCCCGGGCGTCGCAGTCGCGCGACACGAAGGTGAGCTTGGCGAGGCCCCCCTCGAAGTTCATCGGCGTCGGCGGGTAGACCGGCACCGGGATCAGCCCGACGCGCGCGCAGGCGAAGAACGCGGCGATGAACTCGAGCCCCGGGGGGTACACGAGGAGGACGCGGTCCCCCTTCGCGAGCTTCGCCTCGCCCGCGAGGTTCGCGGCGATGTGCCGCGTGCGCTCGTGGAAGGCGAGGTAGGTGTAGGTGTCCCGCTCCTTGCCGTTCTCGTCGATGAAGCTGTAGAGCGTCTTGTCCGGCTGGATCGCGGCCCAGTGCTCGAGGTAGTCCACGAGCGTGGGCATCCGCAGCCCGGGCTTGCCCGTGGGCAGGAAGAACGACGTGACCGACATGACACGACTCCCGCGCGTGCGGCACTCCCCTCCCCGGAGCCCGCGCCGCGCGAGCCCCGGGCGGCGCGAACCACCGGCCCGGACCCCAGTTCCCGCGCCGATCCCCTCGCGCCCCCGACCTTCCGAACCTCTGGCTGCGCCGAGAAAGTACGGCGGCGTCGCGGTGGCTACCACCTGATCCGGACCCCGGTCCGGAACCGGACGCCGTCGTCGCGGCCCGCGCGAGGAACAAATACGAACTTCAACGAACTCCCAGCCGTCGCTCCGGTCGCGATCGACAGGACGGGCCTCCTCGACGGACCGATTTTTCGTTGCGCGGGACCGTCGGTGGTGGTTCATTCGTCGCCAGATCGCATCGACCAGGGGGGTGTCTCGCGGGGTCCGGCCCAGCCCGGGGTCGCGGTCCCCGGCAGCCACAGGTCGAAGACTCAGAGGTTCCGCGGATCCTGAACGTGTGGGATCAAACCGGGCGAAGTGTCCCGTGGGGAGTGCCGCCGATGTCGTTCCGTTCGCTCAAGCTGTCCGTCCTGCTCGTCCTCGCCGCCGCCGTGCCGCTCGCGGCGAGTTCGTCCGCCGCGCTGGCCGCCGACCCGGGCTGCGTCGAGGCCTGCATCGAGCGCTGGACCGCGGAGCGCGAGGCCTGCGACTCGCGCAAGGAAGCGGTGTTCGCCAACATCGCCGCCAACGAGCAGGCCTGCCTCGCCGCCTGCCCGGCCGGCGACTACAAGTGCCAGGGCAAGTGCATGCACGACGCCGAGGTGAAGCGCCGCGCGTACCACGGCACCTACATGCGCTGCCTCTCGCAGGCGAACACGATCGGCTGGAACTGCTACCGGGACTGCGAGGTATCGCGCTCGCGGCCGTGACGGCTCGGGCGGACTCGCGTAGGGGCCGGCCTCCCGCGAAGCGGGATGGTCGGCCCGACGATCGCGCGCTCCGCGTACGCCCGACGATCGCGCGCTCCGCGTACGCCCGACGATCGCGCGCTCCGCGAAGGGAGGGCGGACCATCGCCTGCGGCGAGGCCCGCCCCTACGGTTCGGGCGGAGCGTTCGGACCGGAGGGCGACGGCGAGGGCGACGGTGACGGCGGGGGCGGGGGCGAGGGTGACGCCGAGGAGGGGTCGCGCTCGCGGAAGGCGATCCGGCCGGCACACTCCGGCCGGCGCGCGCCCTTCCCCGCGTAGTAGGCCCGCATCCGGCCGAGGTCCTTCTCGACGTCGCCCGTGACGCGCACGAACTCGGTGACGCTCGTCTCGCGCCGCGCGTAGTCGATGCAGGCCAGCGCCACCGGCACGCCCGCGCGCTGCGCCAGGTGGTAGAACCCCGAGCGCCAGAAGTCGGTGTAGCCGCGCGTCCCCTCGGGCGTGATCGCGACCCAGAAGAAGGGCTCGGTCCGCATCGCCTCGGCGAGCTGCTCGACGATGCCGCTCTTCTGCGAGCGGTCGACGGGCCAGCCGCCCCAGCGGCGGAGCAGCCGCCCGACCGTGGCGCCGGCGAGCCCGCGGAACAGGCTGTCCTTGGCCACGAAGCGGTACGGCCGGTCCATCTGCCACTTCGCGAGCAGGCCGAGGATGAAGTCCCAGTTCGACGTGTGCGGGTAGACCAGCAGGATGCCCGCCGGTCCGGGCAGGCCGTCGAAGCGCACGCTCCAGCCGAAGCGGGACAGCAGCCAGCGCGCGAAGCGCTGCCGCCGCGGGTGGCGCGGGAGCGAGGCGGGCGGCGGCGGGTACGGCGGCGGGTAGTCGGGCGTATCAGGCGTGTCGGGCATGGTCGCGGAGGACAGTTTATCCGTTCGGGCGGGGCGAAGCCCCGCCCCCACGGCATTCTCATCTCGGGCGGGGCGAAGCCCCGCCCCCACGGCATTCCCATCTCGGGCGGGGCGAAGCCCCGCCCCCACGGGATTCATCAGCTCACGGACACGTGCCGCCGAGGTCCTGCGCCGCCTCGCAGGAGCCGAGGCCCGCGGCTTCCGGCCGCTCGGCCCCGGTCGAGGCGCGCCCGTACGAGCCTTCGACCACGCTGCCCTCGACGGCGCCGCGCTGCCCGACCAGGACGAAGTAGACCAGCCCGCCCGGCGCGACCGGGCCCGGGTCGAAGGACGCGCGGCCGGTGGTGCCGAGCCCGCACGCGGCCCCGGCCCACACGGGTGCGCCCGCGATCGGTCCCCGGCCCCAGAACGCCGCCGTGTCCAGGGCGCCACAGGCGGGCGCGAACGCCACGTCGATCGCGCCGGCGCGCGCGACGCACGTGAGCGGCGCCGGCGCGGCGACCTCCTTCGGCGTGGGCGGGACGCCCGCGCTGCACGACGTCGGCACGAGCGCGTTCTCGACGCGCACGTCGTCGATCCACCAGCCCTGCCCCGTCGAGCCGCCGTCGGTCCCGAAGCGGAAGCGCAGCCGGACGTCCTGGCCCGCGTAGGCCGCGAGCGAGCCGGCGTAGTCCGTCGCCGCGTACGCCGGGGTGCCCGAGCGCGAGAAGGCCGTCCCGGCGCCGCCCGTCGCGATCCCGCACGCGTTGCCGCCGTTCGAGAGCGCGTCCGGGTAGTTGACCGTCGCGAGCTTGGTCCAGTTCGTGAACGAGGGCGCGGTCGCGACCTCGACGACGCCCGCGTCGTAGTTCGTCTCGATGTCGTACTTCGACGCGAAGGTCAGCCGCGCGCCCGCCTGCAGGCGGATCGCCGGGGTCGCGAGCGCCGCGCACAGGTTGTCGGCGTAGCTGCCGGTCGCGTAGACCCGCGGCGCGGTCTTGCCGCCCGTCGTCTGCACCGACCAGGGCGCGTCGCCGGAGAGCGCCGCGGTCCCGGTGTCGCCGGCGTCGTCGGCCCAGGTGCCCGGCGCGCGCGGCCCGGTCGGCGTCGCGGTGAACGTGACCGTGTTGGCGTCTTCCTGCCCGCTGACCGCGTCCGCCGCGCGCACGATGTAGTGCTGCGGCGTGCCCGACGCGAGCGCGGCGTGGTCGTCGAAGTGCGTGCCGCCGAGCCCCGCGGCGACGAGGGTCGCCGGCGAGGGCGTGAACGGCGCCGTCGCGCTGCGGTAGACGCGGTAGGTCAGCGGGCCGCCGCAGTACGACGTCGCCGCGGCCCAGTCGAGCGCGACCGTGCACGTCGCCTGCTCGCCGTCGCGCGCCGCCCCGAGGCCGGCGAAGCCGGGGGGCAGCGTGCACGCGCCGCTCGTGGCCGCCGAGGCGACGTTCGAGTCGGGCGACTCGCAGACGGTGAACGCGCGGACGGTGTAGTACCACGTGACACCGCCCGAGACGCCGTCGTCGGTGAAGTGCGTCGCGGCGCCGCCCGCGGTGCCGGCGAGCGTCCACGGGCCGCCCGGCGCGAGGGCGCGGTAGACGTGGTACTCGGCCGCGCCCGCCACGCTCGACCAGGCGACCTCGACCTGGTTCGCGCCGCCCGCCGCGGCGCTCACGCCCTGCGGCGCCGCGGGGTGGTCGAGCGCCACGTCCGCGCTGGCCGGACCGGTCCCCACGGCGACGCTGCGCGCCACCGTGCAATAGCCGGGATGGGACACCTGCAGGGTGTACGTGCGGTTGGCCTGCGCGAGCAGGTGGAAGAGCCCGCGGTCGTCCGCGTGCCGCGGCAGCTCGCCGTGCGTGAACGTCACCTCGGCGAACCCGACGGCCGCCGGCAGCGGCGCGCCGGTCTGCGCGTCGGTGACGCGGCCGCGCACCTGCGGGCCGTCCAGCATCTTGTCGAGGAAGTGCTGCCACGCGACGCGCTGGCGCGTGATCGTGGGGTTGCGCCAGGTGTCGTAGTCCGGCTGGAAGCCGCCCGTGTTGACCTCGATGACGAAGCCGTACGCGCCGTGGCGGCCGTACTGCGCGTCCACGCTGCCGCCGTCGGCCTCGTAGATCGTCGACCAGATCGGGCCGGTCTTCCAGCCCCCCTTCTGGCCGTTGTCGCGCTCGAGCTTCGCGTTGAGCTCCTGCGCGAACGCCTCGAGCGCGGCCTTCTCGTCCGGGTCGCTGCAGCCGTACGAGTACATCAGGTACTCGCCGTACGAGTGGTACGACAGCGTGAAGAACGGCCGCTTGTTCTGCGTGAGCGTGTCGAGCCCCCGCGTCTCGGGCTCGGACGCGGGCGCGGTGCCCCGGAAGGTGTCCGACGAGCAGCTGCCGGAGGAGCCGTTGCACGCGTTCCAGAGGAAGTCGTAGTTGCGGTTGAGGTCCACCGCGCAGCCGGGGTGGCGGTTGCGGCGCCAGTAGCTGTCGGTGTTGAACATGTAGGCGATGCCGTCCGGGTTGACCATCGGCACGATCCAGATGTCGATGTTGTCCACCCAGCGCCGGACGGCGGTGTCCGTCGAGTAGCGCGCGGTGAGGTAGTTGATCACGTCCTTCGCGATCTCGGAGGTCATCACCTCGCGCGCGTGGTGCTGCGCGTCGAGGATGAAGCGCGGCCGCAGGTTCGGCAGCGAGACGTCCTTCGTGATGTGGACCGCGATCTGCTTCTGCCCCTCGAAGAGCGTGCCCTCGAGGATCACCTTCTCCGCGAGCGACGGGTAGGTCGCGACGACCTGGTTGACGAAGGACATCATCTCGAGCGGGTCGGTGTACTGCCCGAGGGCCTCCGTCGCCTCGAGCGCCCGCGGCCCGGGCCCCTGCTGCTCGCGGATCACGTAGACGTAGCCGAGGGCGCGCAGGCGCGCGAGCTCGGCCTCGGTCGCGACGACGCCCGCCGCGGGCTGCTCGCGGTCGACGCCCGCGACGTCGAAGCCCTGCGCCGCGAGGTCGCGCGCCTGCTCCGGCGCGGCCAGCCGCACGTCGACGAAGTACTTCGCGGGGGATCCTCCGGCAGGATCCTCGGCGGCGGCCGCCGGGCCGGTCGCGACGACACCCGTGAGGGCGATGCCGCTCGCGGCCAGGAACGCGGAGGACAGCAGGAGCACCAGGACGGACGGCCGGCGGGACAGGACCATCGACGGACCTCGCGCATCGCGGACGGGGGATCGTCGCGAACTGCGCGCACGTTACGGCCAAAAAGCCCGCAGACAAGCGCGTACCACCCAGAAAATCCGGTTATCCCCCGTAGCGGCGGGCCTCGCCGCAGGCGATGGTCCGCCCGCGCCGCCTCACGCGCCCTGCGGCGGCGCCTCCTGAGCACCGGACAGCCGCGCCCACGTCGCGCGCTGCAGGAAGCTCGCGCTCGCGGCGGCCCGCTCCATCTCGCGCAGCATCCGCAGAGGCACGGTGAACGACAGCACGTCCGGCCCGAGGTGCCCGCGCGTGTTCTTGCGCGCCGAAATATCCGTCATGCCGACGACCGCACGCGGCGGCACGTGCTCCGCCGCCCGGTAGGACAGGATCCCGACCTGCTGGCATGCCGCCGCCCACGGGATCGTGACCCGGTCCCCGGACGGCGACGCGTGGTTCGCCAGGATCACGAGCGCCGACAGCTGGTCCGGATCGGCGAAGAAGGTCACGTTGACCGGCGACTCGCGGGTCTCGTCCACGTCGCCCAGCGGCTTGAAGACGACGTAGCGCGCGGGGACCTCGGTGATCGGCAGCCGCGCGATGAACTCCTCGACGAGCGCGGGGGACGCGACGTAGCGCTCCCCTTCCAGCAGGTCCTCGTGGAACTCGCGCGTGATGTGGGGCTTCAGTTGTTCGGCGACCGCTTCGCCCGCCGGGTCCCCATGGTTCCCCGTCGAGAGGAAGCGGCAGAAGCACTCCTGCCCGCCGGGGAACTTCTCGTAGCAGTTCCCGAACCCGAGCCCGACGCCGCCGCCCCAGCAGCCGTACGTCTCGCGGTCGAACGCCGCGACCTTGCCGCGCGTGGCGGCCTGCGCGACGTACATCATCACGCAGCCCCAGCGGCCCGGCCTGAAGTGCAGCGCCCCCTCGGGACACTCGTCGGCGAACAGCAGCGCGACCGGCTGCGTCGCGAGTCTCAGCGCTTCGGCGATCCGGCTTTCCATCGTCGTCGGCCTCCGCCGCCAATGTACTCCCCGCGTGCCCGCGTTTCCGCCCGCGGCGCTCGGGTTAGCCGCGGGCGCCACGGTGTCGTCCCGCGTCCGGGACGATCGAGGGGGCTTGCTCTCGCCGCAGCGCCCCGCGCCGCGCCCGGGCGCGCTAGCGTGCCGGCCATGCTCCACTGCACTCACGAGGCCGCTCCCGGAACGCTGCTCTTCCGCACCTGGGAGGAGGCATGCGCGCTGTGGGCGATCCTCACCCGGCGGCTGCCGCTCTGCGCGCTCGTGCTGATGCCGACGCACGTGCACGTCGTGCTTCCCGGGCCGCGCGCGCTGCCGGCGCTGCACGACGCGCTGCGCCGGTACGCACAGTGGCGCAACCACAAGCGCGAAGAGTCCGGGCCGGTCTGGGCGTACGGCGCCCAGCCCGAACCGGTGCGCGCGACGGAGGCCCACCGCCGTCGCGTCATGCGCTACATCCACGTCAACGCCTGCATCGAAGGCCTGGTCTCGGATCCCCTGGGGTGGCCGGTCTGCTCCATCCGCGACGCGCTCGGCTTCGCTTCACCCCCGGTCGTGCCACGCGTCCGCGACCCCCTCAAGCTGCACGCGAATCTGGCGAGCAGCGACAAGTTCGAGGACGCCAAGCGCATCGTCCTCGGCCCGCTTCCGAAACGCCCCGCGGACGCCCCGTCCGCGTCGCTCGCGGAGGTTTTCGCCGCGGTCAGCTCCGTCACGCGCACGCCCGAGGGCGCCATGCGGCACCGCGGTTCCGTGCGGGACCTGCTCGTGGCGTGTCTGTCCGAGTGCGCCGCGGCGACGCCGCGACAGATCTCCGAGTTCGTCGAGGTCCACTCCACCACCCTGCAGCGCATCCTCGCGGACCGCGACCCGCGCACCGCCCTGATCCGGCCCGTGCTCGGCGACGCCCGTTTCGCGTTGCTGCGGGATGGCGACCTGCGCGCGGAACCAGCGTGGCGCAAGTACCGCCATCTTCACTGAGCCGCCGGCACGGACGCTGAGTCGCCGGCGCGGCGCCGGCGCGGACGCCAGAGCCGCCGGCAAGGACGCGTGAGCCGCCGGCGCGGTCGCCCGAGCGGCGCGGACGCCCGAGCGGCCGGCGCGAACGCTGAACGAGTCCCCCTGATTTGCAGTTCCCCGGAAACGAGTCCCCCTCGTTTGCAGCGGCCGCCAGCCGGAGTGCGCTCCCGCGGGGGTTCGGGCCGCCGACGCGCCTCCACTTGCCGGGTCCGGGGCGCGTTTCACGCCCCCATTGGACGTGTCAGCGCCCGTTTGCGCCGCTGACCGCAGACCCGGGACGGGGCGAGCGTCCGCGCCGCGACGCGACCGCTGCAAACGGGGGGGACTCGTTTCCGGGGAACTGCAAACGAGGGGGACTCGTTTCTCGCGGTCCCGGTCTCGTGTCGCCGCCACGCGGTAGCCCCGCCACGCCGCGGCGCGCGCCGGAGCGGCCCGTCCGCTAGCCGCCGCGCGGTAGCCCCGCCACGCCGCGGCACGCGCCGCCGGAGCGGCTCCTCCGCGATCGGCCGCGTGGTAATCCGCGACGCCGCGGCACGCGCCGGAGCAGCCCCTCCGCTAGCCGCCGCGCGGTAGGCCCGCAACGCCGCGGCACGCGCGCCGCCGGGCGCGGCCCATTACGCTAGAACGCCACCTCGGCGTACCAGCCCTTGTCCACGAGGCGGGTGCCGTAGGGCGCGGAGAGGCGCTGCAGGTTGGCGATGATCTCGCGGGCGCGGGCGTCGCGCGCGAGGCGCGGCGCGCCGTAGAGCGGGCCCTCGTCGTCGATCGTGATCGGGATCAGCTCGAGGCGCTTCAGCCGGCCCTCGTTGAGGGTGAAGCGGGCGAGGATCCCCTCCATCACCTGCGGGGGATCGCGGCGGTCGAAGACGGACACGTTGGCGGGGCGCTCGATCTCGCCGTCGCGCTGGTGGATCAGGTCCACCGGGATCCGGCCGGGGGTGCGGTACTGGTAGACGAAGTCCGACAGGCTGTAGAGGATCGGCCGGCCCTTGTAGACCTCGATCCCGCGCAGCACGTGCGGGCCGCTGCCGAGCACGAAGTCCGCGCCGGCGTCGATCGCGCGGCGGTACATGATCTCGTCGTTGGGCGGCGTGGTGTCCTGGATGCCGAAGGCGCGGTGGTGGCTGCGGTCGTGGTTGTGCAGCGCGACCAGCACCACGTCGTGCCGCCGCTTCGCGAGGACGACGTCGTCCTCCATCAGCTTGACGTCGGACTCCAGCGGACCCTCGACGGCCTCGACGACGCGCCCGGCGGGGCCGCCCTCGGCCCGGGCGCTCTCTCGCGCGACCAGAACCGTCGCCGGATCGATCGTCGCGAGGCACGCGCCGGCGGGGTCCGTGCAGCGGTAGCGCGGGGTCCAGTAGCGCATGTAGGACAGCAGCGCGAACTTCGTCTTCCGGCTCTGCACGCCGGTGACGCCGGGCGCGCGGGCGGCCGCGAGCGACATCCCCGCGCCCGCGTGCGTGATGTCGGCGCGATCGAGGGCGGAAAGGCACTCCTTCAGCCCCTCGGGACCGAAGTCGAGCGCGTGGTTGTTCGACATGCTGACCAGGTTGATGCCGAGCGCGGCCAGCTCGAACGCGAACTCGGGGTCGGCGCGGAAGTTGTAGAAGACCCGCTGCTCGTCGGGGCGGCGGTTGAGCGAGAACTCGAGGTTGCCGTACGCGAGGTCGGCCTCCTGCATGATCCGGTAGAGCTGCTGCCGGGCGGGGTCCTTCAGCGTCGAGACCTGCTCGTTGAGGATGATGTCGCCGACCGCCGTGACCACGACGTCGCCCGGCTCCTCGCGCAGGAGCTGCGTGACGCGCGCCTCCCAGTCCGCCTTGTCCGGCGGCTCGGGCGGCCGCACGCGGCGGTTGTACACCGACCGGCTGTCGTCGAACTTCAGGTCGGCGCCTGCCGTCTGCGCCATCACCGGCGGCATCACCACCGACAGCGCCGCCAACAGGACCGTCACGATCGCCCGGCTCACGGCCGCCCCTCCGCGGGCATCACGGCCCGCCGCTTCAGATCGTACCGGTCCCCCCGCAGCAGGACGTGGACCTTCATGTCGCGCACCCCCAGCGGTTCCTTCCCGGGCGCCCCGGCGCCGCGGCGCACCGTGGCGCCCGCGGTGTCGAGGATCATCACCGCGCTGTCCCCCAGCACCTCCAGCGTGCCGTCCGGCTTGAACCACGCCGCCGTGTCCTCGTCCGCGGCCACGCCGAGCATCCCGGGGTGCTCGAGCAGCACCGTGATCAGCCGGTTCTCGCGCTGCCGCTTGACGAAGTGCTGGTCGACGACGACGTCGTCGGGAACGAGGCCGAAGCCGCGCTTCAGCTCCACCGCGCCGCCGCGGATCACGGTGAAGTCCCCCTCGCCCGTGATCATCCGCGCGCTCTGGCAGGCCATCCCGGCCGACGTCCCGCCGACGATGCCGCCCCCGCGGAAGTTCGCGGCGATCGCGTCGCCGACCGGCGTGTCCAGGAGCGCGTCCGTAATCCGCACCTGGTCGCCGCCCCCGAAGAAGATCGCGCGCGCCGCCGCCGCGGCCTCGACGTAGTCGGGCCGCGCCGCGTCCGCGCGCGTCCTGATCCGCAGGGCCGTCACGTTCGTCGCGCCCTTCTCGGTGAAGATGCGCGTGTAGTACTCCGGCGCGTCGGGCTCCTCGGACGCCGTCGGGATCACCACGATCGGCGCGTCCGGCCCGCCCGCCAGCTCCATGATCTTGAGCAGCGCCTCGGGGTTCTCGACCTCGCCGCCGCCGATCAGCACCAGGTGCCCCTTCGCCGCGGCGCCGCCGCTCGCGGAGGCGTCGACAGTGAAGCAGGCGGCAAGGACCGCGACGGCGATCACGGCCCACGCCGCGGCCGGGTACGGGAACGCGTTCCGCGACATCGGACGAGGCCCCCCATGAGCCCCGGGGGCGGCACGGCGGCCGCCCCCGGGGGTACGACAGGTCACGAGCGAGAGAAGGCTCAGAAGTTGAAGCGCACCGACGCCTGGTACCGGCGCGGCTGCTCGTACTGGTAAGTCTGCTTGAAGTCCTGGCGATAATCCCATGTTCCCGTGCTGAGCCGGTACGTTCCGTAGCGGTCGTAAACGTCGATCTGCGTGCCCTTGTTCAGCGCGTTAAAGACGTCGAGGCCGATGGAGAGCGCCATGTCCTTCTTGAGCGGCAGCCGCCACGTCGCACGCAGGTCGAGGAGATGCCGGTCGGGCAGCTGCTCGGACCCGCGGGGAAGCATGTAGATGTCGCGCCCGATGCTCGCGTTGTAGTCGAGTCCGCGGACCCGCATGTAGGGCGTCCAGTACCAGCCCGAGTAGTATTTGTACTGCGCGCCCAGCTGGAAGTTCGCCGGTAGGTCGACGACGCCGGACAGCTTGAACTCCCACTCGCTCCAGGAGTACTCGACTTTACCGTCGTTGTTCCAGAAGCCGTTCAGGTCCCGGTACTCGTTGGCATAGCCGTTGTTCTTCTTGATGTTCCCTTCGAGGTCGGTCCAGACGAGCGAGGCGCGCAGCTCCCAGTTGTCGGCGCGGCGCTTGTCGAAGCGCAGCACAACGGACTGGAAGTCGCGGTACGCACCGTTGTTCGTGGTGAGCACGAACTCGGGCGCCGAGAGCAGGTCGTAGATCGGAATCGGGGCGCCGCCAAGCTCGTTCTCGATCGTGTCGACGAGTTCGTAATCGTCGTTCACGTTGACCATCGCCATGATGTTCCGGAAGCGCCGGTCGATGAGGTCGACGCCGACCATCATGTCCTTCCCGAACTGCTGCTCGGCGCTGATCAGGATCTCGTCGACGTAGGGGTGTTCGACCTCGCCCATGCGCGCGGCGATGATCGTCGGTTCGTCGCAGTCGTTGTAACCCTCGCCGTCCCAGTAGCAGTCCTGGTCGGGAACGACGGCGTCGCCGGACGCCTCGCGGTCGAACAGATACGTGTACATCTTGTCGTGGAACCGGCCCCAGTGGGCCTTGATCGCGGTGCGGGCGTCACCGCGCACGTCCCAGACCAGCCCAAGGCGGGGATCGAGGTAGTTCACGTCGTACACCGTGCTGGTCCCGTACCCCTCCTGCCAGCCCCCCTTGTACTGCCCGTACCGGAGGCCCGCGTTGATGGTCCAGCGGCCTAGCCGCATCGAGTCCTGCGCGTAGACGTGCAGGCCGTTGTACTTCGGGTGCGTGTCGTACTCGCCGTAACCGCGCTCGATGAAGTCCTGCGCGCAGTCGGTCGGGTCGTCGATGTACGCATTGAAGGCCTCCGGGGTGTCGAGGTCTTCGAAGTCACAGTACCCGCGATAGTCGTAATAGGTGAAGCCGCCGTTGCGGCGCCAGAGGTCGGACGACGTCGCGTCCTCATACAGCGCGCCGAACTTGAAGTTGTGCGAGTCGTCCTTTCCGAACAGCGCGTCCTTGAACCACGTCCAGGAGGCGTCGGCCGTGACCTGGTGCCGATGATTGAGATCCTGCATCTCCGCGTTGGTCCACCCGAAGCCGTCGTACTGCTCGTACCGCCCGGGAAGGTCCGTTCCGGCGTAGGGCTTGTAGTCGTCCCGGCCGTCGTAACCGGTGACCTTGAAGTTGAAGAAGCTGTCCGACCCCACGATCGACTCCCAGTTGGCCGCGAACGTCACCCCCGGCGCCGTCTGCTCGCGGCTCGCCTCCGCCCAGTTGAACTCCTCCACGCCGCGGCGCGCGTTCGTGGCGTCGTCGTACTCGGTCATGAACATGATCCGGTTCGTGCTGTTCAGCTGCCAGGTCAGTTTCCCGAGGACGCGCGGAATGTCCCGGTCGGAGGTCTTCTCGCCGGGCGGGTCGAAGTTGTAGTTCTCCTCGAAGTAGCCAGAGTAGTACGGCGTCCGGACCTGGTTCCAATACTCGCCGGAGATGAAGAACCAGAGGTTGTCCTTGATGATCGGGCCGCCGAGCGTGACCGCGTAGGACTGGAACTTGAACGACTCGTCCTCCGGGTTGTTCGGCGTGTTGTCGTCCACCCACGACGTCGGCTGGTAGTAGATGTCGAAGCTTCCGCTGAGGGTGTTTCCGCCGGACTTCGTCACGCCGTTGATGACCCCGCCGGTGTAGCCGCCGTACTCGGCGTTCGCGCCGAGTCCGCCCACTTCGATCGTCTCGAACCACTGGATGGCCGGCAGCACCCAGTGCTGGCCCGCCGCGGTGTCCGCGACGTTGACGCCGTCCATCGTGAAGGCATTCTGGCTCTCGGTCGTTCCGCCGAAGGCGAGCATCGCGCTCCCCGACGACCCGGTATAGTCGAGGTTCACTCCCGGCGCCGCGGCGATGACCTGATAGAACTGCTGCGGGATCGGCTTGGTCTCGATGTACGACGCGTCGAAGTTCGTCGAGCGCGTGTTGCTGATGACGCTGATGACCGGCGCCTCGGCGGTGACGGTGACGTCCTCGCGCACGTCGGCGAGGTACATCGTCATGTCGAGCGCGAGGGGCACGCCCACGCGGACCCGCACGCCCTCCTGGCGCTTGGGGCCGTACCCTTCCATCTGGACTTCGATCACGTACTCGCCCGGCGGCAGCGATGGGAACCTGTACTGGCCCCGCTTGTCCGTCACGGTGGTCGCCTGGCGCGCGACCAGCGCGTCGGACGAGACGATCACGGTCGCGTCGGGGATGACCGCGCCCTTCTCGTTCTTCACGACGCCCTGGAGGCTCCCGGTGGTGCTCGTCTGCGCCACGGCGGGTGCGATCGCCAGCACCAGCAGCGCGAGCAGGAACGCAAGACCCGCAACCCTCTTCAGCATGCCGCCTCCTCCTCGATGGGTCGCGCGGCGCCCGTGCGGGTCCACGCGAGAAGACGCCGCGTTGCCGGCGCGGCGCGTCCTGTCGGACGGTTCCTTCCCTTTCACCGGGTCCCCCGCATCGCGGCCACGAGGGCCTGCCCGGCGGATTCGATGTGGCGCTGGATCGCGCGCTCCGCGCGATCGGGGTCCTTCGCGGCGAGCGCCGCGATGATCTCCTCGTGCTCGGCGGTGTCGGGGTCGTCGCGCCCGGGCACCGACGCTTCGGCCACGCCCGGGATGCTCCCCCAGAGCATCGTCGGGAACGCGGCCCACAGCTGGGTGAGCGAGCGGACGAGATAGGCGCGGCGCGACGCCCGGATGATGACCAGGTGGAAGCGCCGGTTGAGGTCGCGGTACTCGGGGAGCTGCTCGGGGATGACGCAGGCGACCATCCGCTTGTGCAGCGCGCGCAGCTCGTCCAGCTCGCGGCGCGCGATGTTCAGCGCCGCGAAGCGGGCCGCGCGGCCCTCGACGGAGAGCCGGCCGGCGTAGAAGTCCTCGACGTCCTCGGGCGAGAACTGGATCACGCGGATGCCGCGGTAGGGCGCGTATTCCAGCAGCCCCTCCGCCGCGAGCTGCTTCAGCGCCTCGCGGACGGGCGTCTGGCTGACGCCCAGCTCGCGCGCCAGCTTCTCCTGGCGCAGCCACTCTCCGGCGGGGATGCGGCCGTCGAGGATCTCGGCGCGCAGACGGTCAGCAACCCACTGCCGGAGCTGCCGAGGCGTTCCGGGCTGTTGATTCGGGGCCGCTTCGTGTGCATTATACATAATGCGTACTTAGCCGTACCTTATAGACCGGTTCGCGGGCGGGGGTCAAGAACCTCCGGGGGCGGGTCAGAACCCTCAAACCCCTCGGGGCCCCCCCGGCCGGTGTCCCGGTGAACATGGGGCCTCGAGGGGCATGGGGTCCCGGAGGGGATGCGACGCATGTCCGACGCCCCGGCCGTTTCCCCGACCGTCCGCGCCACGCCGCCGCCGCGACTCGTCGAGATCTTCCTCGAGGTCGCCCGCATCGAGGGCACCTCCGGCAACGAGCGGGCGATCGCGGACCACGTCACCCGGTTCCTGTCCGGCCTCGGCATGTCCGTCCGCGAGGACGAGACGGCCCGCGTCACCGGCGGCAACTGCGGCAACCTCGTCTGCCGCGCCGGCGACGGCGGCGACATGGCCCTGATGTCCCACCTGGACACCGCCCGCCCCTCGGGGGCGAGCCGCCCGGTCCTGCACGCCGACCGGATCACGTCGGACGGCACGACGGTGCTGGGGGTGGACGACCGGGCCGGCGTCGCGATGCTGCTCTACGGCGCCGAGCAGGCGCTCCGCCACGGGCGCGGCCGGCGCGACTTCACGCTCGGCTTCTCCGTCTGCGAGGAGACGACGCTCGACGGCAGCAAGCACATCGCGTACGACCCGCGCGTGAAGATGGTCGTGCTGTTCGACTCGTCGCAGCGGCCGGGCAACTTCATCTGCCGCTCGTACGGCTGCCAGACGCTGACCGCGACGGTGCACGGCCGCGCGTCCCACTCCGGCATCGCGCCCGAGCGCGGCGTCTCGGCGATCGCGGTCGCCGCGAAGGCGATCGCGGGCCTGCCCCTCGGGCGCATCGACGAGGAGACGACGGCGAACGTCGGCACGATCCGCGGCGGCACCGCGCTCAACGTCGTGCCCGAGGAGACCACGATCGAGGCCGAGGTCCGCTCGGTGCGGCCCGCGCGCGTCGACGAGATCGTCGCGGTCTTCCGCCGCTGCTTCGAGGACGAGGCCGCGCGGGCCGGGGCGCGGCTCGACTTCCGCTCGCAGTGGGACTTCGAGCCGTACACGGTGGACGAGACGACGGAGCTGTATCGCCGGCTCGACCGCGCGCTGCGCGCCGTGGGGCTGACGCCGGCGCCGCAGGTCTCGGCCGGCGGCTCGGACGCGAACTCGCTCAACGCCCGCGGGCTGCCGACGATCAACATCGGGATCGGCGCGCAGAACCCGCACGGCAACGACGAGTTCATCCTGCTCGAGGACCTGGCGGCGGGCGGCGCGATCGCGGTCGCGCTCCTCGCCGAATGACGCCGAGCACGTTGTAGGGGCGGCCCTTGGGCCGCCCTCCGGTTCGCAGGCGCGCCAGCTGAACGTGGCGCGCGCGATTCGACAGGTTGTGGGGGCGGCCCTTGGGCCGCCCTCCGGTTCGCAGGCGCGCCAGCTGAACGTGGCGCGCGCGATTCGAGACGTAGGGCGGCCCGAGGGCCGCCCCTACAGGGCGATCGACGGAGGGAGGCGGAATGGCGGAGGCGGCCAGGCCCGCGCGGCGGCAGTTCCGGATGCCGCACACGCTGGTGATCGTGGGATCGCTGATCCTGGTGGTCCTCGTGCTCTCGTGGCTGATCCCGTCGGGCAGCTACCAGCGGGTCGAGCAGGAGGGCCGGCAGGTCACGGTGCCGGGCTCGTACCAGCAGATCGACAAGATCTACCTCGGGCCGCAGTGGCTGCTCACCTCGCCGCTCAAGGGGTTCCTGGACGGCGCCCTGATCATCGGCTTCCTGCTCGTGATCGGCGGCGCGTTCGCCGTGATCCAGGCGACGGGCACGATCGAGTTCTCGATCCGCAAGGTGACGGCCGCGCTCGCCGCGCGCCCGGTCCTCGAGCGGCTGACGATCCCCGTGCTGATGACGATCTTCTCGCTCGCGGGATCCGTCTTCGGGATGGCCGAGGAGACGATCCCCTTCATCCTGATCACGGTCCCGCTCGCCCTCTCGCTCGGCTACGACTCGATCGTCGGCGTCTCGATCCCGTTCCTCGGCGCCGCGGCGGGCTTCGCGGCGGCGTTCTTCAACCCGTTCACCGTCGGGATCGCGCAGGGGCTCGCCGGGCTGCCGCTGTACTCGGGGCTGGGCTACCGGCTGTTCACCTGGGTCGCCGGGACCGCGGTGATGGTCGCCTGGGTGATGGTCTACGCCGCGCGAATCAAGAAGAACCCGCGGCTGTCGCCGGTGTACGAACTGGACCGCGCGCGCGAGCACCAGACGCCGCTCGAGGCGGCGGGCGCCGTGGAGCGCTGGACGGCGCGCCACGTCACCGTGCTCGTGATCTTCGTCGCCAGCATGACGCTGCTCGTCTGGGGCATCCTCGAGAAGCAGTGGTTCATCGAGGAGATCGGCGCGCTGTTCCTCGCGATGGGCCTCGCGATGGGCGTCGCCGGCGGCCTGCGCGCGTCGGACATCGCCTCCCACTTCGTGGCCGGCGCGAAGGACATGGTGAACGTCGCGCTGATCGTGGCCTGCGGGCGCGCGCTGCTGATCCTCGCGCGCGAGTCCCAGGTGCTCGACACGATGCTGTTCTACAGCTCCGGCGCGATCTCGGGCCTGCCCCGGATCCTCGCGGCGCAGGTGATGTTCCTCGTCCAGTCCGGCATCAACTTCTTCATCCACTCCGGGACGGCGCAGGCGGCCCTGACCATGCCGATCATGGCGCCGCTGGCGGACCTCGTCGGGCTGACCCGGCAGACGATGGTCTACGCGTTCCAGCTGTGCGAGTTCGTCAACCCGATCCTGCCGACGTCGGCGGTGACGATGGGCGTGCTCGGCATGGCGAAGATCCCGTGGGAGACGTGGGCGCGCTGGTTCCTGCCGCTGATGGTGGCGCTGATGCTGCTCAGCTTCGCGCTGCTGGTGCCGCCCGTGCTCTGGAACTGGGGGCCGTTCTGATGGCGCTGCGTTCGTACCGGATCCTGGCGCTCGTGGTCGTGTGCGTGGCGTCCACGTTGACGACCGCGGCCGCCGCGGCCTTCGAATTGCCGGAAGACCACCGCGCGCTGAAGAAGACCACGTCCTACGCGGAGATGGAGTCGTTCCTGCTCGGCCTCGACGGGAAGGCCGGCATCCGCGTCACGCGCGAGGCGACCACCCTGCAGGGTCGGTCGGTGTTCCTGGTACGGCTGGCGCGTCCGTCGTCCGTGCCGTCCGGAAAGGAACCCTACCGGATCCTCTTCTACGCGCAGCAGCACGGCGACGAGGTCTCGGGCAAGGACGCGCTGCTGTACCTGCTGCGGGACGCCGCGCGCCGGCCCGAGACCGTCCCCGCGGGCGTCGAGCTGTACGTCTTCCCGATGATGAACCCCGACGGCGCGGAGGCCGGCACGCGGCGCAACGCGGCGAAGGCCGACCTCAACCGCGACCACCACGTGCTCGAGCAGCCCGAGACGCAGGCCCTGCACCGGGTCGCCCGGGCGGTCCGGCCGCACCTCGCCGTGGACGGCCATGAGTTCGCGCGCGACGGCGCGGACCGGCGCGCCCGCGGCTGGACGGCCTGGCCCGAGATCACGATGGACGGCCTCAACAACCCGCACTTCGACCCCGCGGTGATCGCGGCGGCGCGGCGCTGGGTCGACGAGGCCGGGGCCGCGCTGGCCGCCGCGGGCCACCGGTTCCTGCGCTACACGGTTGGCGGCCTGCCGCCGTACCAGGAGCAGCGTCCGTCGGCCCCCGACATCGACGGCGGCCTGAACGGCATCGGGATGTACGGCGGGCTGTCCTTTATCATCGAGGCCGCGGTCGCGCGCGACGTGCCGGATTCGGCGTTCGACCTCGGCAACCGCGTGGACGCGTACCTGGTCCTGCTGCGGCGCTTCCTCGCCGAGGCGCCCCGCTGCGCGGAGGACGTCGCGGCGATCGAGGCGTCGCGCCGCCGCGCGCTGCCGCCGTTCCTGCCGACGAACTACCTCTGGACCAACCCGACGCTGGCCGTCGCCGAGTTTCCGGTCCTCGAGGCGGCGACGGGCCGCACCGTCCGCGTGCCGACGGCGAACATGATGACGACGCTCGCGGTGAAGTCGGCCCGGCCGACCCCCGCCGCGTACGCCATCGAGCCGCGCGCCGCCGAGGCGTTCCGGCCGGTGCTCGAGCGCCACGGGATCCCGTACGAGGTGCTGGAGGCGCCGCGCGCGGTGCGCGCGGAGCGCTGCACGCTGGTGCGCCTCGAGGACGAGGTCGACGAGGTCTACGCGCGCTACGAGGGGCGCCAGGTCGTCCGCTGCGCCGCGCCCGACGCGCAGGACCTGCCCGCGGGCACCGTGCTCGTGCCGCTGCAGGGCGAGGCGGCGCTGCGCGCCGCGGTCGTGCTGGAGCCGGCGGCGCTGTACGGGCTGTTCCAGTTCCCGCGCTTCCGCCCCTTCGCGACCCCCGGCGCCCTCCTCCCCATCGCCCGCGTCATGCCCTGACCCTCGCGGAGAACACATGTGGGGGCGGGCCTCCGCCCCGCCGGCGCCCGCTTTGGACTCGTGGGGGTGGGACTCCGCCTCTCGTGGGGGCGGGCCTCCGCCTCTCGTGGGGGCGGGGCTCCGCCTCTCGTGGGGGCGGGGCTCTGCCCCGCCCGCGTCGCGCTGCACTCGTGAGGCGGTCGTGTCGATGGCGGCCCGCGGCGCGGGCTCAGCGGCGTGGCGCGGCCTCCGCGGTGGACGTCAGCGCGTCGCGCAGCGCCGGGAGGTGCGGGTTCTCGGCGCGGCGCAGCCAGGCGGCCGCCAGCCGGCGCACGGGCTCGGCCTCGAAGGGCAGCGGGATGCGGAGGACCTTCGCGCCGTCACCGAGGCGGCCCAGAGTGGCCTCCGCCACGTCCGGCAGCACGGCCGCGTGGGTGCCGGCGCGCAGCGCGGCCGCGGCCAGCGTGAACGACGCGCACTCGAGCGCGATGTTCAGCGTGACGCCGGCGCGCGACGCGGCGACCTCCAGCTGCTCGCGGAAGGAGCCGCCCAGCGAGACCGCGAGCGGGAGCTCCGCCAACAGTTCGCGAACCGGCCGCTCGCGCCGGTCTCCGGCCGACGTGTCGCGCGCGGCGCCGGCCTTGCGGCCGCGCGCCATCTTGTCCGGCACGAACAGCGCGTAGCCCAGCTTGGCGACCTCGCGCCGCGTCAGGCTCGCGGGCACGGCGTCCCAGCGGAGCAGGCCGAGGTCCACCTCGCGGCTCTCGACGGCGGCGGCGACCTCGCGCGTCCGCAGGTCCAGCAGCACGAGCCGGGAGCCGGGCGGCAACGCGCGCGTGATCGCGCGCAGGCGCGGGGCGACGAACCACTCGAGCACGCTCTGGCTGGCCGCGAGCGCGAGGCGCGGCGGCGCGGCCTGCTCGGCGGCGCGGAACTGCTCGAGCGCCCCGAGGTGCTCGCGCGCGAGCACCGCCAGGCGCCGCGCGGCGTCGGTCGGGACGCCCGTCCGCCCCTGCCGGCGTGTCAGCGCGACGCCGAAGAACTCCTCGAGCTCGCGCACCTGGCGCGCGTAGAGGCTGAGCCGCGACGGGTCCCCCGCCGCGGCGCGCGCGACGCCTCCGGCCTCGACGACCCGGCAGACCGTCGCCAGCCGCTCCAGCGACAGGCCGCCCCCGGCCAGCAGCTTCTCGAACTCGATCATCGGGTGTCCAACGTGGTCCTCGGCCTCGGCGCTGTGGGTGTCCCACTCCGTCGTCGGGTTCGGCGCTCGTCGGGTCCGGCGCGGGGACGGTGCAACTCAATCGTCGGGTTCAGCGTAGTGGACGAAACGGGCATTATTCAACAGCGTGCGCGGTACCATACTCACGGCGGACGAGAGAGGCGTGGAGGAGAAGGACGCGATGACCTACGACGTGATCGGGGATGTCCACGGCCGGGCCCGCCCGCTGCGCGCGCTGCTCGAGCGGCTCGGCTACCGCGAGTTCGACGGCGCCTACCGCCACCAGGACCGGCGCGTGGTGTTCATGGGGGACCTGGTGGACCGCGGGCGGGACGTCGCCGACGTGCTGTCGATCGCGTACGCGATGGAGCAGGCCCGGACGGCGGACGTGATCCTCGGGAACCACGAGTTCAACATCCTCTGCTGGTACACCCTGGACCCGGGCGGGATCCCGCGGCGCTCGTACACCGCCGACAACGAGGGGACGATCCTGCTCTTCAACAGCCATCCCGCCCTGCGCGAGCGCTACCTCGAGTGGTTCCGCACGCTCCCGCTCTGGCTCGAGGCCGGCGGCTGCCGCTTCGTCCATGCCTACTGGGGGAACGCCGGCCGGCTGCCGCTCGGCGGCGCGCGCACCCTCCTCGAGGCCGGCTGGCTGACGCCCCACTTCCGCCGGACGCCGATCGGACGGGCGACCGACCTGCTGCTGAAGGGGCCGGAAGTCCCGCTCCCAGACGGCCTCGTCGTCGCCGACCGCCACGGCCTCGAGCGGCGCGAGGCGCGGGTCGCCTGGTGGCGGCTGCGCCCGGACGCCATGCGCTGGCCGGAGTTCCTGAGCGTGAACGGCGCCGTCGTCCCCGACGAGGACGTGCCGGCCGACCTGCTGGGCCGCTTCCCCGCCTACGCGCCCGACGCGCCCCGGCTGTTCATCGGGCACTACGGGTTCCGCCAGGCCCCGTACGGGGAGCGCTTCCCGGCCCACGTCACGTGCGTGGACTTCGACCCGGGCGACGGCACCCCCGGGCACCGGTCGTTCGAGGGCTGAGCGCGTCCTCCGGCGGCACGCACGCCGGCGGCACGCGCGCCGGCGGGACGCGCGCCGGCGGGACGCGCGCCGGCGGGACACCGGCGGGACGCACGCCCGCGAGACGCACGCCGGCGAGAGCAGGACGCGCACGCCAGGGCAGGATGACCGACAACCCACCTCCGGATGAGCGCCGATCCGACCAACCCTGTCCTTCGTGAACGGGTGAGTGGTCAGAGCCCTGGGTCTCGGCCCGACGGGGTCCCTCCATGGCCCCTTTTCGGGCCGAGAACCTAGGTATCTGGCCCCGCGTACGACGGCTTCGACCGTTCGTGGGTTCACGAAGGAGGGGGTTGGACGGCGTGGCACTCACGCGCAGGGGGGTTGGCGGTCAACCCCCAGGTCGGTGCTCATCACGGCCGGCCGTTCGCCGCTCGCGCTTTTCCGGATGTGCAACGCGATCGACGGGGTTCGAGGCCGTCGGCCGCGCGCCCTGCCCCGACCGGGTCTACGGTGCGCGCATGTACCACGTCGCCCTCCGCTCGGTCGCCGGAACGCCTCTCTTCCGCTCGGTCGATGAGGCGCTCATGTTGTGGCGGCTGTTCGCGGCGCGCGTCCGCTTCGTCGCGCTGGCGTTGATGCCCGAGCACGCGCACCTCCAGGTTGCAGACCTCGAGGAACTGCGGCCCATCGCGGTCGTGATGCGTACGTATGCCTTGCGGAGAAACGCGGCGCGCGGCGAGTCCGGCCCGGTCTGGGAGCACGACGCGCAACCCACACCGATCCGCGGCACGCAGCACGAGGCGCGCACCCGGCGCTACATCCACCTGAACCCGTGCCGCGCCGGGCTGGTGACGGACCCTCTCGCCTGGCCGTTCTCGACACACCGCGACGCGTGCGGCCTCGCGCTTCCGCCGGCGTGCCGTGTCGCGCGGGACCCGGCGCGCTTTCACGCCTTCGTCTCGGGCGATCCGGCCGTGAGTCCCGCCGGGACCCCCTTGCCTGGCGGCCGGGAGACGGCGCCGACGCCGCTCGAGGTGAAGGCGGCGGTCAGCGCCCTCACGCGCACGACCTCCGCCGCGCTCCGCGCGCCGGGCCCGGCCCGCGACCTGCTGATCCGCGCCGTCGCCGCACTCACTCCGCTGCCGGCCTCGCAGGTGGCGGCGTTCGCGCACGTGAGCGAGGCGACGGTCCGGCGCCGCGCGGCGGGGCGCGACGCCGCGACCGAACTGGTGGCGCGCGTCGCCGGTGATCCCCGGTTCCCGCTGCTGATCGACGGGCCGCTCCCGTCCTGTCCCGTTCGATCCGACCGCCGCTTGCCGAGTCCCGGGCCGGGAGGCGATCATCTCGCCCTTGCCTAACCGAGGGAGAGCCGATCGTGAGACGCCTCGCCGCCGTCGTTGCCGGGACCCTGCTGCTCGCCCTCGCCGCGCTCGCCCTGTCCGGCTGCGGGCGCGGGTCGAAGCCCTCGGTCCTGCTGATCTCGATCGACTCGTTCCGCTACGACGAGCTCGACAACACGATCGACGGCAAGCCCGTCGCCCCGCGCCTCGCGGCGCTCGCGCGCGAGTCGCTGCGCTTCGACCGGACGACCGCGGCGGCGCCCTGGACGACGCCGTCGATGATGTCCGTGATGACCGGCCTGCAGCCGCGCGCGCACGGCGTCGCGGCCTACGACCGCACGCTCGCGTCCTCGGTGCCGCAGCTCGCGCAGCGCTTCAAGGACGCCGGCTACGATACGGCCGCGTTCGTGCCGGCCGCGACCCTGCGCAAGGCGTTCGGCTTCGGGCCGGGGTTCGACACGTACGACGTCTCGAAGTATGGCCACGACCAGATCTCGTCGCCGACGCTGATGAACAAGCTGATCGCGAAGCTCACCGCCTGGCGCGACCGGCCGTTCTTCATCTGGATCCACCTCTGGGACCCGCACTACGACTACAACCCGCCCGGGCCGTACGACCAGTTCCGGCGCGGCGATCGGCCGCCGACCGAGGACGTCCAGTGCCTGCGCTGGTACGTCAACGCGGTCACGCCGCCGCAGGCCGCGTACCTGCGCGGGCGTTTCCAGGGCGAGATGCTGTTCACCGATTTCTGGATGGGCAAGCTGCTCGACGAGCTGAAGACGCTCGAACTCGACGACCGGCTGGTGCTCGCGGTCATGGGCGACCACGGCGAGGCGTTCCTCGAGCACGGCTGGCTGACCCACGCGAACCGCATCGACCAGCCGGTGGTCCACGTGCCGCTGATGTTCCGCTGGCCGGGCCGCATCGCGCCCCGCCGCGACGACGCCGTCGTCTCCACGGCGCAGGTCGGGCGCACGCTCCTCGACCTCGCGGGTCTCGACGCCTCCGGCTTCGGCACCGAGCCGCCGCTGCCGATCGACCCGCGCGGGCGCAAGCCGGTGACGGACGACGACGTGGCCATGACCGAGACGATCCGCGACGGCTGCTACACCGGCCTCGTGGGCGCGCGCTACAAGTACGTCGTCGAGCACGTGTCCTGCCAGGAGAGCCTGTTCGACCTGCAGGCGGACCCCGGGGAGAAGCAGGACCTCGCGTCCGCGCAGCCCGAGGTGCTCGCGCGCTTCCGGCAGCGCCTCGCGGCCGAGCTGACGAAGATCGCGGACGCGAAGATCCCGCTCGCCTCGCAGCCGCCGGACGTCGTGCAGGAACTCGAGGCCGCGCTGCGCTCGATCGGCTACGTCGGCGGCAAGGGCCCCGACGGCGAGGCCGAGGCCAAGTGCCCGGTCGCGCCGGGCGCGACGCGCCCGCCCGCGATGGGCGAGATCGGCGGCCCCGAGTGCCCGCAGGACGGCGCGCGGCGCTGCGTCGCGGGGCGCTGATCGCGGCGGGGCTGACCGCGGCGGGGCTGATCGCGGCCGGGCTGATCGCGGCCGGGCGGCCGCTCGCCGCTAGCGCAACAGTGCCTCGATCCGCGCCTCGAGTTCCCGGTGCAGCGTCGGCGGCGCGCCGAAGAACGCGCCCGCGTCCCGGCCCGTGCGGTCGAACAGCAGCAGCGTGGGCACCGCCGGCACGCCGCCGAACGCGTCGGCGACGGTGGGCGGCGCCATCGCCCAGCGGAACGGCAGGTGCAGCGACGACGCGACCTCGCGCACGTCGGCCTCGTCGGAGTCCACCGCGAGCGCGAGCACGGCGAGGCGGTCGCCGTGGCGCTTCTTCAACTCGCCGAGCCAGGGCAGCGTGCCGCGGCACGGCGGGCACCAGGTCGCCCAGAACTCGACGACGACCACCTTTCCCGCCAGTTCGCCGCGGGTGAGCGGACGCCCGTCGAGGTCCTGCAGGGCGAGTTCCGGGAGGGCGGCGACGTTCCCGGTCTCGGCCGGCGCGGCGAGCGCCCGCGCCTCCGCTCCGCGCCCGGCGAGCACCAGCCGGACCATCCGCGCGAGGTCGGCGCGGAACCGCTCGTGCGCCGGCGCGCTCTTCAGCGGCGCGTAGCGCCCGGCGTTCTCTCCTTCGCCCTTGCCGAAGAAGCCGAAGTCCTTGGGGGTCGCGACGAGGACGTCGTTCACGAAGATCGCGGGGTAGCGCTTCACCCCGAGCCGCCGGGCGACGTCGGACTCGCCGTAGTTCTCGGACACGAACCGCACCTCGCCGCCGAACTCCTCCACCACGCCGC
>JADHED010001140.1_pt1 | contig 24538 bp, 20 predicted proteins | sample 8952041 | NCBI WGS metagenome assembly JADHED01 (sample SAMN16124423, study PRJNA663239) | bioreactor sludge metagenome | isolation source: sludge (control) | place: India:Bengaluru | collected 2018-09-08
TACTCTGCGCCCTTCATGACGACGAGGGGCGTGTCGGCTGGGGCGAGGCTTTCGCCCAGGGCCTGGAGATTATATCCCCCTTCCAGAAAAGAGATGACTCTGCCGCTGCAATGGACATCAGCCACAGCCATAATCATTCTTGTAAAGTTCCCGAAAGTTTCAGAGCTGAGTCTGATAGAAGAAAGGGGGTCGTTCCGGTGGGCGTCGAATCCCGCGGATATGAGGACGATTTCCGGCTTAAATGAATCAAGGGCCGGGATCACTTTGTTCTGGAACGCAGGCATGTATTCATGCTCCGAGCTCCCGGCGCGCATCGGGATGTTGATGGTGTAGCCTTTGCCGGAACCTGTTCCGCATTCAGAGGCGGAGCCGGTGCCGGGATAGTGGGGATGCTCATGGAGGCTGATATACAGGATGGTGTTGTCTTGCTCAAAGGAATGCTGCGTTCCATTCCCATGGTGCACATCCCAATCCACAATGGCGATTTTGCCAACGCCGTGGCGGTTTTGAAGATAGCGTGAGGCAATGGCAATATTGTTGAAAATGCAAAAGCCGGCGGCGCAGTCACGTTCCGCGTGGTGGCCCGGCGGACGAAGGGCGCAAAAGCCATTAATTGCCCGTTGTTCCATGACGGCGTCGCACATGGCAAGGGAGCCTCCCACAGCCTTCAGGGCCACGTCAAAGGAGTAGGGGCATACGGCCGTATCCATTGAATCAAGATATTGCTGACCGCCTTTTATCTTCTTTTCAACGCGCTTGATATAGGCACGCGAGTGTATGGCCTCAATATGCTTCATCTCCGGCAAGGCAGAGGTCAGTTTCAGGAGATTGTCATAATACGGGGCTTCGGACATGGCAATGCTGATATGCATGAGCCGCTCAGGTTTTTCCGGGTGTCCCCAGCCGGTATCATGCTGCAGGTAAACCGAATCAAATAAATATGCAGTGGTCATAGATTAGTGCTTAACTCTTACAGATTGATTGTTTTGTCCTTTGGTAATATACAATTTCCCTGGGTTGTGTCAAATTAATATTTAAACAGAGCTGATTGGTTGTCAAATACCGACTCGCATTAAGGGATGAGTTGGACTGTGACCAATTTTTGTATTGACACATGAAATATGTGCGCATAATGTCTTATTGATAATACAATTAAATTATGCATTATGTGCCTATGAAATCGGTCATTCTCGAGAATACCCATGTACTGCTACATTATCAGATTGACGATTATCTCGTAGATATACTGAAACGGGATGAATTGAATCAGGACATGCAAATTCTTTGATATGCTGGATTATTCAGTAATGACCGTTTTCAGACGCATTCGGTCTGCCGTGGGCGAGCCGATGAGTTATACGATTAACTATCTGCCGAAACACAATGACCACCCAATTGAAAAGAATTAACTGCAGCGGATGACCATTTCAAAGTCGAACTTGATTAACCCGTTCATTTATTATCTATGAGGTTAAATATTTAAGGAGGATACCTATGGGCGAATATCAGAAAGCGTATGATGAATCAATTCAGGATCCGGCTGGGGGTCAGCGGCCCAAAATGTCGTCTGGTACAAGAAATACAGCAAGGTGCTGGATGACTCCCGAAAGCCATTCTACCGGTGGTTCATTGACGGTGAAATGAACACATGCTACAATGCCCTGGATTATCATATCGAACAGGGGCGAGGGGATCAGGTTGCCATCATTTACGATAGCCCCGTTACGGGGATAAAACAAAAAATCACCTACAAGGATTTCCGTGATGAAGTGGCCTTGTTTGCCGGCGCACTGAAAAAGCATGGCATTGAAAAGGGAGACCGCGTCATCGTTTACATGCCGATGATCCCCCAGGCCGCGGTCGCCATGCTGGCCTGCGCGCGGATCGGGGCGATCCATTCGGTCGTCTTCGGCGGCTTCGCGCCCAACGAACTGGCCGTCAGAATCGACGATGCCAAGCCGAAGCTCATCGTATCTGCGTCGTGCGGCATCGAAGGAAAAAAAACGATTGAATACAAGCCGTTACTCGATAAGGCCATAGAGCTGGCAGCCAATAAGCCTTCACATTGCATCATTTACCAGAGAGAGCAGGCGGCTGCTCCACTGGCGCCCGTAAGGGATGTTGACTGGAATGAAGCCATAAAAAGCGCGGTTCCGGCGGATTGTGTCGCGGTCAAGGCGACTGACCCCCTGTATATCTTGTACACGTCGGGAACAACGGGACTGCCGAAGGGAGTGGTGCGAGACAATGGCGGACACGCAGTCGCATTGAAGTGGAGCATGAAACACATATACGGCATGAACCCCGGCGAGGTGTTCTGGGCTGCGTCGGACGTGGGCTGGGTCGTGGGGCATTCGTATATCATCTACGCACCGCTCCTGTACGGGTGCACAACGATCATGTATGAAGGGAAGCCGGTGGGCACCCCTGATCCCGGAGCCTTCTGGCGCGTCATCAACGAGCATGACGTGAAGGTGCTCTTTACGGCGCCGACGGCCTTCAGGGCGATTAAAAAGGAAGATCCCAACGGAGAGCATCTGAAAAAATACGATCTCTCGAAATTCAGATATCTGTTCCTTGCCGGGGAGCGCCTGGACCCGGACACCTATCATTGGGCTTCCAACATGCTCAAGAAACCCGTGGTGGATCACTGGTGGCAGACTGAAACCGGCTGGGCCATTGCGGCTAATTGCATGGGCCTGGAGCAGTTCCCGATAAAAGCCGGGTCACCTACCAAGGCAGTGCCCGGATACCAGGTGGAGATAATCGACGGCGAGGGGAAGAATGTTCCTGCCGAAACAGAAGGGTTGGTGGCGATCAAACTGCCGCTCCCCCCGGGAACATTGCCGACCCTCTGGCAGAATGACATAAAGTACAAGGAATCGTACACTGATCCGTTCCCGGGCTATTATTTCACTGGCGATGGCGGATATGTCGATAGGGACGGGTACCTTTACATCATGGGAAGGGTCGATGACGTGATCAATGTGGCGGGTCACCGCCTGTCCACAGGGTCCATGGAAGAGGTCATTGCCCAGCATCCTGACGTGGCGGAATGCGCCGTTATCGGCGCGGCCGATGATTTTAAAGGGCAGCTTCCCCTCGGGTTCGTGGTGCTCAAGGAAGGGGTCAAGAAGGGGAATGAGGACATCATCAAGGACCTGGTGAACATGGTGCGGGACCAGATCGGGGCAGTGGCGGTCTTCAAGCAGGCGGTTATCGTGAAAAGGCTTCCCAAGACCCGGTCAGGAAAAATACTCCGGTCCACCATGAGAAAAATAGCCGATGGACAGGATTATTCCATCCCCTCAACCATAGATGATCCGGGGATACTGGGTGAAATAGAAGAGTCGATGAAAACTCTCGGTTACGGAAAAAAGTAACGATCAGTTCTCGCGATACATTGTCTGTATTGTATACAACATGATTGTTACATGCCCTCCCGGTCATTGCCGGGAGGGTTTTTATTTTTATTAATCGGAAAACATCATTGACATGCCCTGTAAACCTGTTCAATAATTGCAAAACACCTCTTGTTGAAGCAGCATGATAGCGAGATTATTCATCTACATATATGACAGAACCTCCTTTGGTTTTACCATAGCATTGTTTACAACAACATGGTCCTGGGTCACATCATTTTATGGCTTCTTTTTTGTCCATGCCACGGTCAATTTTCAAAGGGATGAGATGCTGTATATGATCGTCGCCCTGATTACCTGCACCGGCATCGCGGTCATGTTCCATCTCAGTCATTACGGTATGCTCTACCGGTGGGGATTCCCGGGGTTTTCCAAGACGGTGCGGCTTATCAATAAGTACTTTGATAAAAAACATATATTCGTTAATTTCAAGGATATCAGCAGCAGAGAAATTGAAGAGGTGTATTCAGCTATATTAGCTCTTCCCAGGAACAATTTTTTTACCGGCATATTCTACACTACTCTCGTTGTACTTTCTCTTATTGGCCTCATTTATCATTACAGCGGGGATTTTGACAGGGTTGTCTTCATTCTGCTGGGCGGAATATTTTCATCGGTCATCATCAGTTACTGCACCTTTCTCCTGACGGAATATTTTTCAGGGCCGTACAAGATGAGGCTGGAACAGATGCTTTTTGAGCGGTCACTCAAGATAAAACAGAGGGTATTGCTGAGCTTTAAATATAAAGCGATATTCATGCTGATGGTGGTCCTCTTCTCCATGATGAACCTGACGATATTAATACGGCGAAGTGAAAAATCGATCCTGGTCATAATCGGTTTCATCACATTGAGCCTCATCACCGCAGGCCTCCTGCTCTCCCTGATGCTCAATATTCTCAGGATATCTCTGGAGACTATCAACCGATCTACGAAAAAGCTTGCCTCAGGGGGAAGCGGCATGTTTTTTCCTCCCTTTTCCGACAAGGAGTTTTCCATATTTTCAGAAAACTATAATCGCGCGGCTGTGGAAATAAATGAAATCAGGACAGATTTGGAAACAAAAATCAAGGAGCGCACCGAGGAATTAAGCAATGCCTACGACAATCTGAACAAGGCCTACAGCCAGATCCAGGCTGACCTGACACTGGCTAAAAGAATCCAGAAGAGGATCATGCCGGAGAATTTTGATTCCTTCGAGGGATTGAAACTCATCGTTCATTATTACCCCATGGCGGATATCGGCGGGGATATTTATGACGTTTTCCAGATGTCGCCGGGATACAGCAGGTTTTTCCTCGCCGATGCCATCGGTCATGGCATCCAGGCGGCGCTCATAACCATGATAATAAAAAGCGAATATGAAAAAGTCAAAACGATAGAAGATACCCGGGAGCTTCTGGAATGGCTTAATAAATCTTTCACCGACCTCTACATTTCATTAAATGCTTTTTTTTCCTGTGTCATCGTCGATATTGATACGAAAAATAACAAACTGCGCTATGCGTCAGCTGGCCATCCTAACCAGATTATCGTGTCCAATAATAGCATTGAGCTTATAAAGCATACGGGAAAATTGATCGGGATCAAGCGCGATACCGAGTATGAATTTGTTGAAAGAGAAATACATCTCCATGACAAGGTTATTCTCTTTACAGACGGTTTGTTTGAACAATTTAATGACCGTGACGAAGGATTGACAGAACAGGATATCGCTGATATTGTTGATCAGAACAAGCATTTATCCGTCAGCATAATCGACGACGTCCTTATTAAGAGATTGCGGGATTATATCGGCATAAAGGAAAATCTCCAGCTCAGGGATGATATTACATTGATCAGTATTGAGATCATAGGTGCATAAATGAATCGTCATCAGGTCCCGTAATCGGTGCCCCGGATGGGAAAATCCTTCGAAGAACAGCATATCACACCATCATCATGAATGAGATCTTTAATGAGCACGGCTTCCTTTCTACAATGATACCGTCATATGAATACAGATGCGAACAACTCCATATGGCTGAGTTTATTTTAGAACGCCTCATCAATTGCGAAAACGGAATCATAGAAGCGGGAACCGGCACGGGTAAAACACTGGCCTATCTCCTTCCATTGGTCCTCCATGCGGTGGAGCATGATAAAAAAATCGCGGTGTCAACCGAAACTAAGGCGCTGCAAAAACAGCTTGTCGAAAAGGACCTCCCCATCGTGCAGGAAGTCGTTCGAAGATTCTTCAATATGGACTTTTCCTATTCTCTCTGCCTGGGCAGTTCTAACTATCCATGCCGGAACCGCTTTGAGGCAGCATTGAAAGCCGGGAGGTTCCATCCGGGTGATTTGAGAAAACTTGAGAAGGTCCACGATTTATTCGACAGTAAGAAAATCTTCACTTTTTTCGATCTCACTCTGCCGGGTCACCTATGGAATGAGATAAATCGTGAAGGCGATTCCTGTTATTCATATAAGTGTCTTTTCGCGCCCCTGTGCCCATACCAGAGGGCGCGAAAAGAATGGAACCAGTCAAATCTCCTGGTCATGAACCATTACCTTTTCTTTACCAACATTTCCTCAGGTAAAACCTATCTTCCACAGTGCGAGATCGCGGTGTTCGACGAGGCTCATTCCCTGGAAGAGATTGCTGCTTCCCAACTGGGGTTCAACCTCGGATACGAGGAGATCATGGAAATCATCGATCTGTTCCGCGAAGACAAGAAAGGGAATGTGATCAGGGGGCTAAACAATGATGGAGCAAGGAAAAAGCTGAGCGATTGTGCGGCAACGATCAGGCCGGAGATATCAACCTTTTTTGAGGCCATACGATCAGTGGTGCCTGCGGAAAAGGGCTATGTCAGGATCCGTGAAGTCCAGCCGTCGGGCAATGTACTGGTTGAAAGACTGCAGGAAATAATGATGATCCTGGCCGATTCGGAAAAATCATTTGATGAAGATCACCCCCAGCGCCTCGACTTTGATATAGCGCGGGGAAAACTCTTCACCTACCTGGAGAGCCTTTCGTCGTTTGTCTATAAGAAAAGTGAGAATTATGTTTACTGGATTGAAAAGGAACCGGAAGCGGCCCTGGGCGATCTCTTTCTGAGGGGTCAGCCGGTGGACATATCGGAATTATTCCAGCGGGAGGTCCTGTCCTGCTACGATTCGTCCATCTTCATATCGGCAACCCTTTCGATAGGAGGTGATTTCTCATATTGCGCCGGCCGTCTGGGCATTGAGAATTATCGGGGTCTCTCCCTGCCGTCATCCTTTGACTACAAGAACCAGGTATTGCTTTACATCGAGAAGGATATCCCGGATCCGGGAAACAGTGTGTTTAACGAGCAGGCATCGGTCAATGCTGCGGAAATCATCAATCATCTCCAGGGCAACTGCCTTATGCTCTTCACGTCGTATAAAATGATGAGGGAGGTTAGAAGCATCCTGAGCGGCATCATCAGATATCCCATTTATTCACAGGATACGATGAAACCGACGGAGGCCTTCGACCGGTACGTTAATGACACCAATTCCGTTCTCATGGGGTCTAATTCCTTCTGGCAGGGGATCGATCTGCCCGGCGACCTGGTCCGGGGGGTGATCGTTATGAAGCTCCCCTTTGCGGTGCCGGATTCTCCGCCGATGGAGGCCAGGATGGAACGATTGAAGCTGCTCGGCAAAAATCCCTTTTCAGCCCTCCAGGTGCCGGAAGCGGTAATACGATTCAAACAGGGTTTCGGCAGACTCATACGGAGTAGCAGCGACCGGGGCATTGTCGCTGTCCTGGACCCACGCATCGCCAGCAAGTCATACGGGAAGCTTTTTTTAAAGGCCATTCCGGAGTGCAGAATCGTGCACTCCCTGGATGAATTGAAGGAAGCCTACTCGTCAATGATGGTTCACAAGAATTCCGGTGAATCGTCATAGCAATGGCGGTCGGCAGATTTTGCAATGAGGTAATTCCATGACCGTAAAAAAGAATACAACGTTAAAATGCGCACTTGTGGTCGAGGGAGGGGGAATGCGCGGTATTTTTCCCGCCGGCGTTCTTGATGTTTTCCTGGAAAAGAAATTTGATCCTTTTGGCCTTTATGTCGGCGTGTCAGCCGGCGCCTGCAACCTGGCATCCCACCTGGCCGGGCAGCATGAGAGGAATTTTCGCATCTATACGCAGTTGATGACCAGGCCCGGCTTTATCAGCCTGAGGAAATTCTTGCAGGGCGGCCACCTGATGGACCTGGATTACCTCTGGGATCTCATCGATGATCAGGAACCTCTTTCCTTGGAAGAAATTTTCAAGCATAAGGGAAAAGAGTACGTAGTCGTTGGAACGAATGCGAATCTTGGGATTCCGGTATACATGAGAACAAATGAGCGTAATTGCAATGAATGCCTGAAGGCATCGAGCGCGGTTCCCCTCCTGTACCGGGGGATCGTTGAAATTGATTCAACCCATTATGTTGACGGCGGAGTCACCGATCCGATACCGGCTATGGAAGCGTACCGGAGGGGGGCACGAATAATAACGGTGATACGGACGAGGCCGGCGCATTTTAGGAAGAAAAAAGGAATCGAGAACTATATCTCTTCCTTTGCCACAAGAGCATGGCCGAAGCTTTCGGATGCTGTGAAAGCACAGGCCGAAACCTATTCCCGCTGTGTCGATTTTATTCTAAACCCGCCGAACGATGCCACCATAATACAGATCGCGCCGGAGACGCAGTTGCGCACCGGCAGGACAACACAGGACATAGGATCATTGCTGGCTGATTACAAAACAGGGAGAAAAATCGGGGAAGAATTTGTATTCCGGTGGGAACAGGTCATTGGGTGTTAGGCCGGGTATAACGCTCGCCATCCAGCACGAAAAACCCATACTGTGCACAAAGATTGGGAAAGGCCCCGACCCTGTGTGATGTGACGGAGGTAGTCACTGAAAAGTGATTTTCTTTTTTTATGGGATATCCGTGCATAATGCAGAAAATCTGAAAATCCCGAATTGTCAACAAGTGAATATTGGGCGTCTCATACCATTCGTAAGGAAGAAGCATGTTTTTCGGCATGATTCCCTTCAGCAGCAGTTGTAACCTGGTTTTATAATAGCCGAAATTGGGAAAGCTCACAATGGCGTTCTTGCTGATGCGCATCATCTCATTGAGAACGTACGACGGCCTTTTTGTGATCTGCAGGGTCTGGTTCAGTATAACGTAATCGAAGGAATTATCTTTGTAATCCGCAAGGCCCTCGTCTATGTCCCCCTGATAGCAGTACAGCCCCTTTTCCACGCACTGGCATACACCGTCTTCCGATATCTCAACGCCGTAGGGCACGGCCTCCTTGAGCTCCTGCAGCCTCTGCAGAAGAATCCCGTCGCCGCAGCCAAGATCTAGCACTTTCGAATGAGGCGCGACTTCATCAATGATAAGATCGTAGGCAATATGATCAAGAAGGCTCATCAGTCGTTCACCCGTTCAAATTCCCTTTTTAAAAAATTCGTTATATTCCTTTTCAGCGGCTCGTAATCGATAAGAAAGGTATCATGGCCCATATCGGTCTCAATGTCCGTATACATTACATTTTTACCGTTGGCGCGGAGGGCCTGCACGATTTCCTTTGACTGTGTGCTCGGGTAGAGCCAGTCCGAGGTGAAGCTTATGATCAGAAAATTGGAGCCTACCGAGGAGAAGGCGTTATGAAGGGATCCGTAATCTTTTTTAAGGTCGAAATAATCGATGGCTTTCGTTATATACAGATACGAGTTGGCGTCAAAGCGATCCACGAACTTGGTCCCCTGGTAATGAAGGTATGACTCGACCATGAAGACGTTGTCGAATTTCGTTATGGCCGGGTCATCATCTTTGTACTGCCGGCCGAATTTTTCATGCATATGCTTTTCGCTCAAGTAGGTGATGTGGCCGATCATACGCGCCAGGGAGAGGCCCGCGTCTGGTCCCTTCGTGTCATAGTAGTTGCCGCCGTTCCAGTTGGGATCATTCATGATAGCCTGACGGCCCACTTCGTTCAGGGCTATCCCCTGCGCTGAAAGTGACGCGGACGTGGCTATGGAAATGACCGAGTTGACCATATCCGGATACATGATGGCCCACTTGAGGGATTGCATCCCCCCCATTGATCCGCCCGCAATGGACAGAAGTTTTTCTATTCCGAGATGCCTGATAAGGTGCCACTGGCTGTTCACCATGTCGTGGATAGTGACCATGGGGAAGTCTAGGCCGAAGGGCTTGCCTGTATCTGGATTGATAGACGAGGGACCGGTAGACCCGCTGCAGCCGCCTATGACATTGGAGCATATGATGAAGGATGTATCGGTATCGAAGGGCTTCCCCGGCCCACTGTACAGGTCCCACCAGCCCGGGTGCTTGTCCTGCTCGCCGTGAAAACCGGCGGCATGGGCGCTGCCGGACAGGGCGTGGGTGATGAGGATGGCATTGTTCTTTTTATCGTTGAGGGTGCCGTATGTTTCATAGGCCAGAATAACAGGACTCAATATTCTGCCAGACCTGAAGGTGAACCGCTCACAAGAGAAGTATTTTGTTTCAACAATTCCCACTGATCGGCTGGATGTATCATTATTATCCATGGCTCATATTAATGAACGTAATTAATGTCGGTCATATAAAAAGCGGTTGGGGTATCAGCGGCATGAGATAAAAAAAACCGCGATATGAGATAGCGGTTGTGAACTCTACCATCTCATCTTCCGGATTCATCTCCGCTGGAATTGGCACCTCTTTCATTGCTGAACGGTTGCCGTGGCTTCACAGGGCCAGTCCCTCGACCACTCTCGATAAGATAAACAATGCTTTTAGTGGCATTAAATTGTGATGTCAATAATAAAAAATTGTAATAAGTAAAAATATTGTATTAATAGACGGGAATGTTCTGTTACTGATCCCGGGGTGTATTTGAGTATTCCCTTGATTTGGTGATTTGAATGGTCATCCGATAATTTTTGTTGACATTAATTATTATGAAAAAGATAAAGGTAGACAATTGAAATTTATTTATACAAATCGGACAATTCAGATAACAAACCGTCTTTATATTTAAACCAGGAGGGATTTGTATGAAGTTTGCTGGATCGTATGGCGTCCCGTTGGAAGAAATTTCGAGAGAATCTTTCTTCAACATCGGCGGACCGCATGGATTTATGAGGTGGGGAATATACATCTTCATGTTCATCGCCTTCTTCTACCTTGTTTATAGTGTTGTTCAGCGGGTTCTTATCTGGAGAAAAGGACAACCTGAGTTGCGTACCGACTACCCGGAAAAAAGAATACTGGCAGTCATTAAATATGTAATATTACAGGCCAAAATCCTGCGTGAGTCCTTCGCCGGCATTATGCACGCATCATTGTTCTTCGGTTTTGCCGCTCTGTTCATAGTGACGTTGATCATTATGGCCCAGGACGACTTCTTCGAGTTGTTCTTCCATATGCGCTTTATAACGGGCAATTTTTACCTCTTCTGGTCATTAGCCGCGGATCTGGCCGGTGCGGTAGTATTCATCGGAGTCTGCATGGGCATCTATCGCCGGTATATCACCAAGCCGACCAGGCTAGACACCAAACCGATTGACACCTTTGCGCTGGTTCTTATCCTTATAATCGTCATAACAGGATTCACCAGCGAAGCAATGCGTATTGCGATGTCTGATTTCCCGGCCTGGGAAGTCTGGTCGCCCTTCGGCTATGTCCTGGCATTTTTCTTCTCGATATTCAGCGATTCTACTCTCAGGGTCATGCACCAGTTCAGCTGGTGGATCCATATGCTGGGAGCCTTTGTGTTTATAGGTCTTGCCGGTTCCGACAAGCTGGGACATATCGTGATTTCATCGCTGAACGTATACTACGGTAATATCAATAATGAGAATTCCCAGACCAAGTATGGTCTGGCCATCATAGACCCGGCCGTGTTCGAAGTCGCCGAAAGTTTCGGGGTCTCCAAGGTTGAAGATTACACCTGGAAACAGCTTATGGACAGCGACGCCTGCACCCGGTGCGGCCGCTGCCAGGACAACTGCCCGGCGTGGCTCACCGAGAAGCCACTATCGCCGAAAAAGCTGGTCAACGACATCAAGGCCAATATGGAAGAGCGGATTCCCAAGCTGAAACTTGCTGAAGATCCCTCCACTGTCGAAACAACTCCGCTTATAGACGGTGCCGTTCAGTCAGACGAATTCTGGTCCTGTACCAACTGCTCCGCCTGCCAGGAAGCCTGCCCTGTCAATATCGAGCACATACAGAAGATGATCGATATGCGTCGGTATAAAGTTCTCATGGAAGGCGACATGGCTCCGGAATTGCAGACAACCTTTATGAACCTTGAGAACAATTTCAATCCCTATGGTTTTGCTTTCGGCGAAAGGGGAGCGTGGCTCCCTGCTGACCTCGGCGTCAAGACAATGGCGGAAGACGCCGAAGTCGAATACCTCTACTTTGTCGGCTCTCCCGCTTCCTACGACAAGCGGAATCAAAAGGTCGCCATAGCGTTCCTGAATATCATGAAAAAAGCTGGAGTTAAAGTCGGAATTCTCGGGGCAGAAGAAGCAGATTCCGGCGACGCGGCATTGAGAGGCGGCAACGAGTATCTCTTCCACGCGCTGGCAACCCAGAACCTTGAAAACTTCAAGGCCTATGGCGTGAAGAAGATCGTTTGCACCTGTCCGCATGATTACAATGTCATAAAGAAAGAATACAAGAAATTCGCAAAAGTGGGCAAAAACGCCGAGGGCGGCCCCCTTGAGGCAAATTATGAGGTATATCATCATACCGAGATTATCAATGACTTGATCAAGAGCGGGAAGATAAAGCTGGTGAATGCTCTCAACGAAACCATCACCTATCATGATTCCTGCTTCCTGGGCCGGTACAATGAGATCTACGAGGCACCAAGGGAAATACTCAAGGCGATACCGGGAGTGAATTTCGTGGAAATGAGCAGAAATCACCGGACCAGCTTCTGCTGCGGCGCCGGAGGCGCGCGTATGTTCATCGAAGAGCACCTGGGGACACGGATAAACCAGTTCAGGACCAAGGATGCCCAGTCAACTGGCGCGACGAAGGTCTGCACTGCCTGCCCGTTCTGCATGACCATGCTTTCCGATGGTATCACCGAGTTGGATATTCAGAATATGCAAAATTTTGACATAGCCGAATACGTATTTAACGCTATGGAAAAGTAAAAAACCAATCTAACTTCTAGATATTTTCAAAGGGGCTTTTCTTATTAAGGAAAAGCCCCTTTTTTATTATTCAGCCATTCATAATTAGAATTAAAAAAATTTCGATTTTCAGAAAAAAACACTTGCAATATGCAATTATTTTTGATTGGTTGGATAATCAACCAAATCTAACCATCTGGTTGGTTTTTTTTTGTACGGTATTTTTTGGAGGTTATATATGAGGTCTATGCTTGAAGGTATACGAATTATTGACTTTACCGCCAATATCGCCGGGCCGGCAACGACGGCATTGCTCACCGACATGGGAGCGGAAGTCATCAAAGTTGAAAAACCCGGTATTGGTGATGATGCACGCCTGTTCCCGCCTTATGTTAATGGTTTTTCAGCTCCTTTTATTGTCATGAACAGGGCTAAGAAGAGCGTTGTCATCGACATGAAGAAACCCGAGGGAGTGCAGGTATTCAAGGAACTGGTGGCAACTGCCGACGTTCTGGTTGAAAATTATAAGCCAGGCGTTATGGCCAAGCTCGGAATAGATTACGAGTCATTGAAAAAAATTAATCCTAGGCTAATTATGCTGTCATTGTCCGGGTACGGCCAATTCGGTCCGCTATCGAAACGCCCGGCCTATGATTCCATCATACAGGCCTGTTCAGGGATTATGGATGTTACCGGTTTTCCCGATGGACCTCCGGTAAAGGCCGGTCCCATTATCATTGACCTCGCTACGGCAATGCACGCCGGCTTTGCCATATGCGCTGCCCTCTTCGCGAGGGAGAAATGCGGCGAAGGCGAATACATCGATCTGTCGATGTATGAAACGGCTATCAATCTTCTGGCAGGGGTCTGGACCGATTATACTGTTACAAAAAATGTTCCTAAAAGAACCGGAAATCGGTATCCCTATGTCAGTCCCTTTGATACATTCCATGCCAAAAACGGCTACTTCATGATATGCAGCGCCGGGGATTCAACATTCCACAAGCTGTGCGACGCAATGGGAAAGCCGGAGCTCAAAACCGATGAGCGTTTTAAAAACCTGTTTGTCCGCAATGCAAATGAACCTGAATTGAAGAAGATCATTCAGGAATGGGTCGGGGATAAGACGACCGATGAATTGATGGAAGTATTGATTAAGTTCGAGGTTCCCGCCTCTCCCATTCTCAATGTAAAAGATGTTGTGGAGCATCCCCATACGGTGGCACGGGGGATCCCCGTAGAATTGGAGCAGCCGGGCCGTGGAAATGTGGTCATATACGGGCCGGCGATAAAAACAAAAAACAGCGAAACAAAGGTACGGGGTGCAGCTCCGGAGCACGGACAGCATACGACGTGGATGCTCACTGAATTACTTAAAAAATCAGCGGATGAGATTGAAAAGCTTAAAGCATCCGGAGTAGTAAAATAAATTGCGCCATTGGCGGGGCGAAAGCCCCGCTTTTTTTATTGAAAACAACCAAAAATTGATCATGCTACTTATTCCGTCGCGATAAATAATATTTGTTATACATATAAATTGAGATGAGTATTAACGCGAAAAGAATATATCCCAGCGTAATGTCTCCCGCAAGGCCGAATCCAATTTCATGTGAATGAATCAGACCGACATACGAGAAAAGGATCAGGGGCAGCGTCCAGAAAAATGCCCTTAAAAAATCTTTTTCAATTAGATAAACAGCCACGGCAGAAAGAAACATTGCGGAAAACAGCGCACCTTCGGAAAAAACCAGAATTCCTTTCAAATGTGGCAGCTTCTGCGATATGATTTCATTTATCTGCCGGGTCGTATGGTTGCCTTCAATGTTGATGAACTGTCGGAGTAATGACAAGCCCCAGGCGGCAATGGAGGGCATGAGTCCCAGGGCCACTGCCGGCGCATGATTCGACGGAGTGGTCTGGAAAGCCTGGGCTGTGATAATTACGCCAATCCAGAGCAGGATGGGAAAACCCGCTTCAAGGGGCACGGCTGAGACAATTACACTCATGAGACCGGTGAAACAGATTATGGTCATGACTGCGCCATTGATGATGGAATATCCGGACCGGGCGCCAAGGCCTTTCCACCCGGGGTGGCCTATATATACCGTGGTCGGAAAAGGCGAGCCGAAAAAGGACCCGATTATGGTGCCTATTCCATTCATCAACAGAGTCGGCATGGCGGGGTAAGTGTCGCCGGCAGCCGAGGCGGATTCGATGTTCTGCAATGTACCAAAAAAAGCCATAACACCCATGGGTATTGAAATTGAAAGATATGGAAGAATATCCTGTATGCTAATGCCGTAGAGAATTTCGAAAAGAAAAAAACCGGGAAGATATAGTGATACTTCTTTTGTGGATTGACAGAGCTTGGCCCCGTCCATGGCCCCGGTGGACCAGGCAATGGCAGATCCAACAATAAGGGCGTAAAAACCAGCGGGTATGCGGAACGGAAGCTTGACGTGTGAAAAGTATTCAGCCATGATCAGGGCCAGAGGGATAAAGGCGATCAGTGGCTTGTCCCATATCTTGATGGTCTGATCCAGGGCGATGAATGAAATGGCGATACCCGCCAAGGTTGAAAGAAGAGCGGCACGGGGAGTGATTTTTCTCAATTTGTCTCCGACAAAAGCGCCGATGCCTTCAAAGAATCCGCTGATGAAACAGCTTATGACCCCGACCTTCCAGGCAAAATCGGCGTTTTTTGTCTGGATGAAGACCGGTGCGATAATGAGCGTGAAAAAGGCGAAAAGGCTTACGGTATTTATCCCATAGGGAAGCGCAGTGACATCTGAACGCCCTTCCCGTTTTGCCAGGCGATGGGCCTGCCAGGAATAAAAAATATTTCCGGCAAGAACGGCGGTTGCCGTGCCCGGAAGCATTCTACCAAAGACCAGCGATGCCGGCATCCCAATGGAAAGGCACAGGCCGGTAATGATGAGGAGATTGACAAGGTTGTCAATGAAGAGGCCGATAAAACCGTCAAGGTCACTTTTAACAAAAATGGGATATCCGATGGCGCTTTTTTCAATCATCGCAGATTCCTTATCTTATATTATTTTCCTGTCATCCAAGTTCAATTATTGTGGGTGAAGCATTGGATTCTATTGTTTTATTATTAGTCGCTTCAATACTTTTAAATTATTTTTATCAGCTTCATCATCGTTGAATTTCGGGGTTTCAAGTATCATGGGAATGTTTTTAAGCATCGCGTCATTTAGCAACAAGCGGAATCCTTCGATACCGATGCATCCCTTTCCAATATGCTCATGGCGATCCACCATGGAGCCGCATCCTTTTTTTGAATCATTGATATGAATCAATTTAAGCTTTTTCAGTCCTATGATGGCATCAAAATCGGAAAGAACGGCCCTGTATGTTTCTTTTTTTGATATATCATAGCCAGCTGCAAAAATATGGCAGGTATCCAGGCAAATGCCGAGCCTGTCGGGATAGGATGTTTTATCGATAATTTCGCGGAGATGCTCAAATCGATGGCCGATGGAGGATCCCTGACCGGCGGTTGTTTCAAGCAGGATGCCGGTATTTTTATTGGCCTTGAAAACAGAATCCAGACTTTTTGCGACAGCATCTATGCCGGATTCGAGTCCCCTGCCGCCGTGGCTCCCGGGATGAAGAACCAGATAGTTGATATGCATCTGGTGCGCTCGATTGAGTTCGTCAGCAAGAGCCGTTAATGATTTAGCAAGGACATCGCCGGTCCCGGCAAGGTTGATCAGATAGCCGGAATGTGCAAAGACCGCAAGGCCCGGAAGATTTTTCCATATGCTGATAAAAGTATCAATATCATCGGCATTGTAGGGCTTTGCTTCCCAGCGATTGGAATTTTTTAAAAATAACTGCACTGCCCCGATGTTCAACTCATCAGCTTTGATGAGGGCCTTGTGAAGGCCACCAGATATAGATAGGTGTACGCCGATTTTTCTCATTCTTATTCCCGCTTATATTATAAAAAGTACGTCAGTTTTTTTCAATGTCATGGATTTGATAATTTTTCCAGTATGGCTTCTCGTGACAGTCCTTCAATGGCGATTCGCTTTTTTTTGCCTTTTTGGCCTGAAACAATTGTTATGTTTGATTTGGGAATCTTCAATTTTTTCGAAAAAAGAGAAACAAGCTCTGAATTGGCTTTTCCATCGACAGGGGGGGCATTGAGAAATACTTTAATGGAATTGCCGGGACCGAGGGTTATTATGCTCCGGGAGGATTTGGGGGATACGGCAATATCAAACACTACTTTTTCATTCATAGGTTTTGTGCTATATTTTTTTGATTATTATGCAAGTTATTTTTATCATAACGAGTCAAATCTCTGAAACTCAATATCAAAGATTTGATTGAGGGCAATTTTTGAAAGAAAATATAAAGTGAGAGTTTTCTGGAAGAGTTTTTACTAACAATTAATAAAGTATTAATAAAACTGTTTTTCGGATCAGCCAGCTTGAATTAAAAATTAGTAATTGAAAATTTTGGATATCAGTGTTATTATAACTTTAAGGTTTTGATTGTTAATGATACAGTACCGTTGTGAATCTCATTGTATGGCTTCATGGATTGAATAATGAGCACAAAGAAACAAATCACCAAACTATATGCCAACCATGTTTCACCGGGGAAAGCGGATATCTATACAAAATATGATATGGTGCTTATCCCGGGGAAAAGAATCGGGCCTTTCCTGTATGATATTGACGGCAAGCAATATATCAATTGCCACAGCAACGGCGGTGTTTTCAACCTCGGCCATCGCAATCCTGAAATAATTCGCGTCATAGAGCGGGCAATGAAAACCTATGATATAGGTAATCATCATCTCATAAGCGAACCGAAGGCTCTCCTGGGAAAATTGATTTCGTCGATTATGCCGAAGGGATTGAACCAGGTCGTGTACGGGGTGAGCGGCGGTGAGGCTGTCGATTTCGCAATAAAATTTGCCCGAGGCGTAACAGGCAGGCCCGACATTATTTCGGCGCAGGGAGGATATCATGGCCACACGGGCCTGGCCATGGCTGCCGGAGACGGTAAATTCAGAGACAAATTCGGGCCAACTACTCCAGGATTCCAACAGGTTCCGTTCAATGATGTGGAGAGTATTGAAAAAGCGCTGTCGGATAAAACCGCGGCAGTAATATTCGAAACAATTCCCGCAACATTAGGCATAGTCGTTCCGGACAAGAAATTCTATAGCCGGGTGAGATCACTGTGCGATGTCTGCGGGGCGCTGCTCATTCTGGATGAAATCCAAACCGGCTTTGGGAGAACCGGAACCATGTGGGGGTTTGAGCATTTTAAGGTGGTGCCGGATATCGTTACTCTGGGGAAGGGTATGAGCGGAGGTCTATACCCTATCAGCGCCACAGTGTATCAGGAGAAATATGCCGGATTTCTTCGCACGGATCCATTTGTCCATATTTCAACATTCGGAGGAAGCGAAATAGGGTGCTGCGCCGCCATGGAGGTAATCCGCATTAGCAGGCGTAAGGCCTTCCTCAATCATGTGTCCAGAATGGCGGAATTTTTCAATGAAGGTCTGAAGGGATTATCGATAAAATATCCTTCATTGAAGCTCAGAATCAGGGGAATGGGACTCATGATGGGCCTGGAATTCAAGGATGAAGGAACAGCCTTGTTGATGATGAAGCTATTATTTGATCAAGGGATATATCTGGTTTACTCCGGAAATGATCCGAAGGTTCTTCAATTCATGCCGGTGCTGACTATTACAAAGAAGGATGGGGAGGAGGTTCTGAAACGCATGGATCATGCATTTGCCAAAATGGGAGGTCTCTAGGCGATGAAGAGGAATGATAATAAGGGCGATCATCTTATAGAATTACTGAAGAATATCGACCTGGCCTATGCATTCAAGAAAAAAAGGCTGCGCTATATCCAGTATGCATCGAAAAGCAAAGAAATACAATCTCTCCGGGATAATTTTCAGGACCTATGGACAAAAAAGGGGAATCTTAATTTTCTCAAAGATCCGGAATTAACTCAGAACAGCATAGAAATTTTAATGGGTTTATTCGGCGATAGCGATATGGCTGAATATATGCTGAACTGCGACATGGCACTCGTTAACATTGACTGGGGTGAAATCAATGAGTTTTTGAATCTGCATATAGCCAGTGAAACTGCCCGAAAAAACTTGATGTCAATACTAATGGAAGGAATAGACTCTCTGGTTGAACTCGCCCGAAGACAAATACCATACTTTCAACGATACATCCCCACAATGAAGAAATTTATCGGCACCGATATATCTTTGGTGGGACTGACGGAAAACGATCTTGATAATTTGAGGCATTTTATTGAAAGGATCGATGACGTTGCAGGTAATTTGAAAAATGATATTCAATGCTATAAAAAATTTGCAGCTGATTTTTTTACACTGTATCGCGAGAACGCCGAAGTGACCGTTGTCGGTTATGGTGAAATTTCGACCGTTATGCGTTTAAATAAAAAAAACCATCTTCGCAGCGATATTATTGACAGTGAATCGAGATGGATATGGAAAAAAATGCCGCCGTTTCCGACGATGAGCGAGGTTGATCGTTACATGCGACTGTATGAAATGTACAGGCATATTTTAATAGAAGATCTAGGCATTGCTGTTCCTGAACAAACAGCTCGGTATTTTAAGCATAATACATATTTTCTGGTCTATGCAGGCCAGGAGCGGGTCGATGAGAAATGCATTGGTAATGCGCTGATCAGAAGATTAGATGAAGTGAATGCCGTTCATTTGTTGGAAAAAGTGCTGAAAAAACTGGTAGATGTCCATGTGTTTAACAAAAAAAATACAGAGATAAACATAGGTATAGATGCCCAATTTTCAAACTGGGTGCTGGTCTCGCAAACCGGCTCATTGCATGGTATTGCTGATAGTGATACGGTGACATACATTGACACAAGCTCTCCCATGATTCGGATACGGGGAATAGAACAGGTAAACACCGAGATTTTTATAAAGAGCGCAGCTTCATTTCTTCGACCGTTTATTCGTGCCTTTTTTTTGCAGCAGGTCCTCGACAGGTATTATGATCTTCGATCGGTGGTCATCGATATTATCGCAAATCTCTACAAGGAAAAAAGGGCGGATCTTATCGATAGTTTTATCCAATCAACAAATTCATTTTTCAAGAACGCGGGGGTTGTCGTTAAGGATATAAACAGGAAGGAGATTGATGCGTATTATTCCAATGATGCGTTCATCTGGAGATTCTATCAGGCCTCCCGAAAGATCGATCGCTTTGTGACTGAGAAAATCTTGAGAAAACAATACATGTTTAGGATCCCTGAAGCAATAGAACGATAATGCAGCGCATAATCGGAGGTGCCTATGTGCGACACCATGGTGTCCACGCCGGTTTCATCGGCTGATAAAGCAATGATAGTGGGAAAGAACTCGGACAGGGAGCCGAACGAGGCTCAGAATATTACATTCATTCCTGCCATGGATCATCCTGGTGGAGCCAGGGTGCAGTGCACCTATATCACTATCCCGCAGGTAAAACATACCTGCGCTGCCCTTCTCTCAAGACCGTTCTGGATGTATGGCGCTGAAATGGGTGTGAACGAGTATGGCGTTGCCATCGGCAATGAAGCTGTGTTTACTAAAGAGAAATATCACAAAAAAAATGACGCCCTGCTGGGCATGGACATGTTACGGCTGGCGCTGGAAAGATCTCGAAACGCGAAGGGAGCCATTGATGTCATTATTGATTTGCTTGATAGATATGGTCAGGGCGGCGTTCATACAATGGGTGGGACCAAGTATTATCACAATTCATTTATCGTTGCTGATCCTATGGAAGCTTACGTTTTTGAATCCGCGGGAACACAATGGGTTTACAAAAAAGTTACAGATGTCGCCTCAATATCCAACTGCCTTACCATAGAAAGTGATTTTGACAGAACATCATACAATGTTGGCGCGGGGCACAATAATCGGAACGTGACAAATCATGGGCAGCTTTTTAATTTCAAGGAAATTTTCAGTGATAGACTATACACTTACTTTGCTCGGGGAAAAGTGAGAAAGTCCTGCAGTTTTGACATGCTGGCTTCGAAGAAGGGCTCAATTACCAGCAGCGATATGATGAAAGTTCTCAGGAGTCATAACATGATAGAGCCGTATCAACCCGGGAAAAGACCTATGCAAGGGATATGTTTGCATGCCGGTGGGCTCATTTCGTCGCAGACGGTGGGGTCCATGGTGGCGGTTTTGAAAAAGGGACGGCCCCCTCTGGTATATTTTACCGGGACATCGGCTCCATGTATGGGCATATTCAAGCCCCATACGATTGAGAAAAATCAAAAAAAAATGCATTTTGGGTGTCAATCCCGTCCATCGCCTTTCGGGGGATTTGACATATATGGCTCAGCATCGTCATCTTTTGACGAATCAACTCTCTGGTGGACCGGTGAGGTAATACATCGCCATGTACTGATGAACTATTCTTCCCTGATGCCGTTAATTCAATCAAGGAGGAATGAGATTGAAAGCCGTATTATAAGTTCTGTAGAAAAGAAATGGAATACCAGCAGCAGTAAGGATTTCTCGAAAATCTGCAATGGTTATGCTGAAGAATTATTAAAGTTGAATAATGACATTTCAGAAATTATTAAGAAAGAATCTCCTATTTATGCAAACAAAAAGGAAGTTTCCCGGTGGTTTGCCACTCAATGGAATAGCATTAATTCAAAAGCTGGATTTATCTTCTCGGAAAGAGAGTGATGTCTCTATCGATATCATCCTCTGGTGCGGATAAGTCAAAAAATGGGTGTTGAAACCATTACAGCAGGTCTATTTAAAGCTTGAAAAAGCCTCATTGATACTCGGGAATAATTTAATAACCGAGGTCACTTTCGTCAGATCAAGAACTTTCTTTACTTCCTCATTCGCAGCAGCAAGACGCAATTGAGATTTCAAACTTTGATTTATATTCAGGAAAATTCCGATACCCGAGCTTGTTATCATTTTAACATCGCTTAGATCCACAACTAGCTTTTTAATTCCCTTCTCAATTATCGTTTCCTGTAGTTTTTCTTTTAAATCAGGAACATCAAGGGTATGAACTTCTTTCATCACTATTTTGATGACAAATAGGTTTTCGCCTTTATCAGTTACTTCGATCATAGGTATCTCCAGCTATTATTGCTGATAATAGTTTAATTAATATAAAAACAAAAAGTCAACAAATTTTTTATTCACGTATAGGGGAATATTTAAAATAGAATAATCAGGATAATGAGATATCGCATGCCATAGGCGTGATAAAGAGCTAAACATTATAAGCTTGACTAAAATATCGTGATTAATATATAAGATTCAAATTAAATTTAAGCGATTAACAATATCACAATTTTTTGTATTTTTTGCCTGGAATGCAATGTTTCCTTGGGTCAATGTTATTCATGGAATTTTCAGATAATCTTAAAAAAAGCAATATACTGTTAAGGCCGAAATCGACCACTCGGTGGGACTTGCTTTCAGAAATGGTGGATCTTGCCGTCAAGAACAAGGAACTTGATTCCTGTGATTGTGATGAATTGACAAAATCGCTCGTCGAAAGAGAAAAATCGATGAGCACGGGAATCGGCAATGGCGTTGCCATCCCTCATTGCACTACGACGCGAGTGCAGGACATAGTATATATAGTCGCCATCGTTCCGCAGGGCGTCGATTTTGATTCCATCGATAATCAGCCGGTAAAAATCGTTATTCTTCTTCTTGTGCCCAAAAGCAAGCTCACTCAGCACATCAAAACCCTGGCAAATATCGCCAAGCTCATGAGCAATGAAACTCTTCGCAGCACCTTGATAACATTAAAAAATCCCGAAAGCGTCATTAAAACAATTAAAGATTTTGAAAACATCAAAAAGCAGTAACATGATGGACGATGAACGATTGACATGTTCTGATGGCATCCTGAAAGAGGAGGAGCATGAACGGACGCTGAGGCCCTCCCGGTTTGAGGAATTCATAGGCCAGAAAAAGAACACTGAAAATCTTAAGATTTTCATACGGTCCGCCAAAATGAGGAATGTTCCCCTCGACCATGTTCTTCTGGCTGGGCCGCCGGGGCTTGGGAAGACGACTCTGGCTTTCATTATTTCAAGGGAGCTCGGAGTCAACATGAAGGCAACCTCCGCACCGGTCATAGACAAGGCCGGTGATCTCGCATCCATATTGACGGGTCTTGAGGAGCATGATGTTCTCTTCATCGACGAGATTCACAGGCTGTCTCCCGCTATCGAGGAAATACTCTATCCGGCATTGGAAGACCGGTCCCTTGACATAGTCATCGGCCAGGGCATCGGCGCGCGCAGCATTAAGCTGAACCTCGCACCGTTCACCCTCATAGGCGCAACGACAAGAACCGGGCTCCTCACATCGGCGCTGCGCGACCGTTTCGGCATAAACATGCGCCTCGATTATTACTCTATCGAGGAATTGCGGGATATTGCCCTCAGGTCTTCGTCGATCATTCATTGCGATATAGATGAAGAAGCTGCCCTTGAGATAGCCAAGAGATCGCGGAGAACACCCCGCATCGTGAACCGTATATTGAAACGGGTTTCGGATTTTGCCACGGTGGAGGGCCTGAAAAAAATAGATCTAGCCATTACGCGCTTCGCCCTGAAAAAGCTTGAAATAGACGAACTGGGCCTTGACGATATGGACCGGAAATTTCTTTCGGCCATCATACAGAAATACAACGGCGGGCCGGTCGGCATAAAGACCATAGCCATATCGATCGGGGAAGAAATTGACACTCTCGAAGATTATTATGAGCCTTTTCTTGTGCAGGTAGGCTTGCTGAAAAGGACCCCCCGGGGCAGAGTGGCCACCCCAATGGCCTATCAGCACATGGGAATCCCCTATAACGGCTTGAGCGTTGATGCCGGGCAGGAGAATCTTTTTGAAAGTGATGAATAATGTCGAGATTCCGTCAAATTGCCTGATGATGGCGACACCATGGCATTTTGCCTGCCAATTAGTGCTTATTATTTAAACCAACCAGTCCGATATAATAGCAGAGTATTTTATATTCATGGGGATTGTTATGAAAAAGTATAGTATCGTTCTGCTGGCACTATTGGTCCCGGCAATGCTGTTTTCCCAGGATGCAAAAAAAGAGGAAGCCCCCAAGAAAGAGGAAACCCCGAAAAATCAAGGGAATGTTCTAACAAACATTCCTGTGCAGGCGCAATACAGCAATAATTTTGAAATTAAAAACCTCTTCTTCAATAAACGGACCGATGTGGGGGGAAAAGGGGAGATCCTCGAGGTTGAATTTTCCCTGGAAAACCTGACCGATGATCCGATGGATGTATATGTGTTCACCATTGCCACATTTGAAAAAGTTGAAAAGACAAAATCCAGTTTGGAGAGACCGATCCCGCAGCGCGAACGAATAAGAACCTTTGTCACCTATCCGGATGATATTTCAAATTTTACCTATCAGGATACCGATGAAAAGGGCAATGTAAAAAAGGACAAAAACGGGCTGGAAATAGTTAAGCTGGTAAAGTTTCCAAAGAATACTAAAGCCGGGGTTGATCCGAAAACGGGAAAGCCGTATCACCTTGTAGATAAACTGCAGATATATACAACACATCTCAGCAAATACAGAAGAAATTATTATTTCTTCAATAACCTTGCCGTATTGGTTTTTGACAGTGAAGGAAAACCGGCCTTTAGAAAATTATTTGAGATAAAAGGGAAGAGAAATAGATAATTCTATTATCGATCAACGTATTGAATCATAACAAAGGCCTCCATGAGCAATTCTGGGGGCTTTTTCATGCTGCTATGATTTGAATTCGTCAGATCAGATTACTCTCACCATCAAAATATCTTTAACGTTTTTGATCTGTTTGATGACCGCATCATCAATGGCGCTGTCGACAT
>JADHED010001142.1_pt1 | contig 24523 bp, 20 predicted proteins | sample 8952041 | NCBI WGS metagenome assembly JADHED01 (sample SAMN16124423, study PRJNA663239) | bioreactor sludge metagenome | isolation source: sludge (control) | place: India:Bengaluru | collected 2018-09-08
GCTCGCTGGGGCCAATTTTCGCTTTCGACGCCCCAAGTCCGACAGCCTCCTAGAAACGGCAGTTGACGCGCTTGCCAGCACCGCGCTCGCCGCGCCATGCGGCGTTGCTCTTCCTTGCGGGCAGTACCCAGACCGCGCGCGGCGCGCTCCAGCGCGATGTGGCCGGCGCGGCCGCCGATGGCGTCGGCAAACTCGCCGTGCAGGCGCGCCAGCTGGGCGTGCAGCAGCTGCACCTGGCCGGCATCCACGCTTCCCAATTGATTGGCGCCCACCACCTGGTCGAGCAGGGCGGCCAGCTCGCCGCCGTCGGCATCGTCCTCGGACGCCTCGGCGGTCGGTGCCGCCGCTATCCGTCCAGTCCCAGGACGCTCAGGGCCGCGACCGATGCCGTCTCGGCGCGCAGCACGCGCGCGCCCAGGCTGGCGGGGGCAAAGCCTGCCGCCAGCGCGGCGTCTTCCTCTTGCACTGTCAGGCCGCCCTCGGGGCCGTGCAGCACCCAGACGGCACCGGCCGCGCCCGCGGCCTGGTTCAGGGCCTGCGTACCGCCCCGCAGCGACAGCAGCAGGCGTGTGCCCTCGGTGGGGGCGCGGCGCAGCCAGTCGACCAGGGCCAGCGGCGCTGCTACCTGCGGCACGCGGTTGCGCCCGCATTGCTCGCAGGCGGCCACCGCTATCGCCTGCCAGTGCGCCTGGCGCTTGGTGGCGCGCTCGCCAGCCAGCTTGACGACGCTGCGCGCCGTGGTCACGGGCTGGATGCTGGCGGCGCCCAGCTCGGTGGCCTTCTCCACCAGCCAGTCCATGCGCTCATTGGCCGGCATGCCGACCACCAGATGCACGGCGCGCGCGGCTTCGCGCTCCACGGGGCTGTGCGTGCCGATCTCCACGTCCACGTCCGAGCGGCCCATGCGCGTGACGACCGCGGCCCATTCGCCGCCCTCGCCGTTGAACAGCGTGATGCCGTCGCCCGGCTGCAGGCGCAGCACTTGCACATGGCGCGCGGCGGTAGGCGGCAAGGTAATTTGCGCGCCGGCGGTCAGGGGCAGGGGGCAGTAGAAGCGGGGCATTGTTATAAAAATAGGAGCTGTTAGCGCTTGGTAGATAAGCGTTACAGGCTGTTTTGATAATGAAAACCATGGCCGCTGCGTTGGCGGCCGTGGCGGTTTTACCCCCCTCTCCCCTCGTGGGAGAGGGGCCGGGGGAGAGGGGGTTCTTGAGGCGTAGCGCCGGCATTCCCCCCCCCTCTCCCTGACCCTCTCCCGCGAGGGGAGAGGGAAGAAAACCAATGCACCGCGCTGTTATTGGACGCGCCCGAAGGCGTAGCCCGTGGCCGCCTGCGTGCCTTCGAGCTCGTCCACCAGGCGCAACAGCGGCCCCAGCTCGCGGTAGCGGCTGGCCGTCTGGCGGATGTAGGCGATGAAGCGCGGCGCGTCCGCCAGGTATTTGGGCTTGCCGTCGCGCAGCGTCAGGCGCGCGAAGATGCCGGCCACCTTCAGGTGGCGCTGCAGCGCCATGAAGTCCACGGCGCGGTAGAACTCGCCGAAGTCCGCGCCCCAGCCGCTGGCGCTGGCGGCGCCGATGAGGCCGGCCTTGCGGGCCTTCTCCCAGTAACGCACCGTAATGTCGATGACGAAATCCTCTTCCCAGCTGATGAAGGCGTCGCGCATCAGGCTGGCGATGTCGTAGGTCACGGGGCCGTACACCGCGTCCTGGAAGTCCAGCACGCCCAGGCGTTCATCGGTTTCGCCGCCGGGCCGCCCCAAGGCGAAACGCGCCCCCTCGGGGGGCAGCGAACCACGCGCAGCGGGGAGCGTGGGGGCCGCATCCATCACCATCAGGTTGCGCATCATGAAGTCGCGGTGCACAAAGACGCTGGGCGCGGCCAGGTTCTGCGCGACGATGGTGTCGAAGGCCTTGGCCAGCGTGGCTTGCTGGGCTTCGGTCAGCGTGGCCTGGCGGTGGCGTGCGATGTACCAGTCCGGGAACAGCTGCAGCTCGCGGCGCAGCAGGGCGTCGTCGTAGGCCGGCAGCACGCCTGGGCGGCTGCTTTTTTGCCAGTCGATCAGCAGATCCACGGCCTGCAGGTACCAGGCGTGGGCGGCGGCGGGTTGGGCCCCGTCCAGCCGCTCAATGGCCGTCTGCGCGCCCAGGTCGGACAGCAGCATGAAGCCGTGCGCCTCGTCCCACGCCTGGATCTGCGGCACGGGCAGGCCGGCCGCTTGCATCAGGCCCTGGACGTGGACGAAGGGGCGGCAGTCCTCCTTGTCGGGCGGCGCGTCCATGACGATGCGGCTGCTGCCGTCCTGCGCGTCCAGGCGCAGGTAGCGGCGAAAGCTGGCGTCGGCCGACGCGGGCCGCAGGCTGGCCGGCAGCAGGTGGTGCGCGGCGGCGATCGGGGCCAGCCAGGCCTCGAAGGCGGATTGGCGGGCGGGGTCGATCCATTGCACGGCGCTGGCGCCGGCCGGTGGGGTGGTGGGGGGGTGGCTCATGGATAATCCGATTTTACAAACCCGGCCTTGCTTGGCCGGGCGGCTTAAGGCCCAGCGTGCACTGTGCCAGTCTCCTGCAATCCATGGATCGTTCCTTTTTGCCCCACCTCCCGCCCGCCCGTCCGCAAATGCCCCCCGCCCCGCGTCGCCCGCTGGCTCGGCTGGTGGCCTTGATGCTGTGCGGCGCTCCGCTGGCCGTGCTGGCCCAGGCAGGGGATGGCAGTGATGCGCCCGACCAGCCTGACCAGCCCGCGCCCGTGCTGCGCACCAGCCCGCGCCTGCAGGAGGCCGTGCCCTCCGAGGTGCGCCAGCAGCTGCCGGTATTCGTGCGCGGCGACCGCGTCACAGGCCAGCCCGACATTCGCGCCACCGTCGAAGGCAACGCCGAGCTGCGCCGCGGCGACACGGTGATCCGCGCCGACCACATGGACTACGACGTGGCCGAAGACCGCGCCAAGGCCAGTGGCCAGGTGCGCATCAACCGCGCCGGCAACCTGTACGACGGCACGCTGCTGGATCTGCGCGTGGATGCCTTCAATGGTTTTTTCAGCGACGCGCGCTACCGCTTTCTGGAAACCCAGGCCCATGGCGAGGCCACGCGCGTGGACTTCATCGACCATGACCGCTCGGTCGTGCACGACGGCACCTACACCACCTGCCAGCGCGGCGACGAGGCTACCTGGCAGCCCGACTGGATCATCCGCGCCAAGACCATACACCTGGACAAGGCCGAGGACGTGGGCAAGGCCGAGGACGGCGTGCTGGAGTTCAAGGGCGTACCCGTCCTGCCGGTGGGCAATATCAGCTTTCCGCTGTCCGACCGGCGCAAATCGGGCCTGCTGCCGCCCACCATAGGCCTGAACAGCGTGAGCGGCGTGGAATACGCCCAGCCGTACTACTGGAACATCGCCCCGAACCGCGACGCCACCATCACCCCCGTGCTCATGAGCCGGCGCGGTGTGGGCGTGGGCACCGAGTTCCGCTACCTGGAGCCGCGCTACAGCGGCGAGCTGACGGCCGACATCATGCCCCGCGACGAGCTGCGTGAGCGCGAGCGCTGGGCCTACGGCGTCAAGCACCGCGCGGCGCTGGGCACCCCCGCCGGCGATGTGGCCCTGGGCGTGGATGTACGGCGTGTGAGCGACAACGACTACTGGCGCGACTTCACGCCGCGCCTGCTCAACCAGGGCGGCATTGGCGGCCCGCAGACCCAGACCGCGCAGCGCCTGCTGCCGGGCCAGGCCTCGTTGAACTGGGCGCGTGGCGACCATTCGCTGAGCTTCAATACCCTGAAGTGGCAGACGCTGCAGGACGTGACCTCGCCCATCACCCCGCCGTACGACCGCCTGCCGCAGTTGCATTGGCGCTACCAGCCGCTGCAGCTGGCAGGGGGCTTCGACGCCAGCGTGGATGCAGACACCACCGTGTTCCATGCCGACCGCAAGTACTACGCCCAGCCCAACGGCAAGCGCACCTATGCGGTGGCGCAGATCAGCCGGCCGTTTCTGGCACCGGCCGGGTTCATTACGCCGCGCGTGCAGCTGCATGCCACGCAGTACCAGTTTGACGACCCGCTGACCAATGGCCAAACATCGGCCAGCCGCGCCCTGCCCACCTTCAGCCTGGACAGCGGCCTGGTGTTCGAGCGCGACGCGCGCTTCTTTGGTGGCAATTACCTGCAGACGCTGGAGCCGCGCGCCTTCTACACCTACACGCCGTACCGCGACCAGAGCCTGCTGCCGGTGTACGACACGGCGCCCAACGACTTCAACTTCGCCTCCATCTACACCGAGAACGCCTTTGGCGGCAATGACCGCATCGCCGACAACAACCTGTTCACGCTGGGCGTGACGACGCGCCTGCTCAACCCCGACACGGGCGCCGAGGCGGCGCGCTTTGGCATCGCGCAGCGCCTGCGCTTTAGCGACCAGCGCGTCACCATGCCCGGCGCCCTGCCGGTCAGCGAGCGCGTGTCCGACGTGATGCTGGGCGCGGGCATCAACTGGACGCCGCACTGGGGTTTTGACTCCACCGTGCAGTACAACCCCAAGAGCCGCGACTCGCAGCGCACCACCGTGTCGATGCGCTATTCCCCAGGCAGCTATCGCACCCTGAGCGCGGCCTACCGTATGCAAAAGGTGACGAACCTGATCGCCCTGCCCAGCGAACAGGTCGATGTGGGCTGGCAGTGGCCCATCAACGACCTGTGGGGCGACCGCGGCGACAAGACCCGTGCCGGCGGGCGCTGGTACAGCGTGGGCCGGCTCAACTACAGCCTGCAGGACCGCAAGCTGGTGGACACCATCGTCGGCCTGGAGTATGAGAGCTGCTGCTGGATAGGCCGTGTGGTGCTGGAGCGGCTGCAGAGCAGCCTGGTCAGCTCCAGCACGCGGCTGTTGTTCCAGATCGAGTTCCGGGGCTTCTCGCGCCTGTCGCTCGGCTCCAACCCCTTGTCCACACTGCAGCGCTATGTGCCGGGCTACCAGTTCGTGGGCGACAACCCGCATACGCCCAGCCGCTTCAGTCAATACGATTAACCGCACGCGCGCATAGCGCGTATCGCCTTGCACCATGAATTTTTCTCTTGCCATGAAACACCGTGTCCTGCCCCTGGCCGTGGCCTGCCTGGCGGCACTGGCGGCCCAGGCCCAGGGACTCCGGCCGTCTGCCGGCGCCGGCAGCATGCGCCTGCCGTCCACATCGGCCGCGCAACCGGTGGCGGGCAGTGCGGCCGACGCCGCCGTGCGCCAGGCCGACTACATCGTCGCCGTGGTCAATTCCGAGCCCATCACCAACAACGAGGTGCGCCAGCGCGCCGAGCGCGTGCTGCAGCAGCTGAGCGGCCAGGGCGCAGCCGTGCCGCCGCAGGAGCGGCTGGCGCGCGAGGTGCTGGAGCGCCTCATCGTGGAAAAGATCCAGGTTCACCTGGCCCGCGAGAGCGGCATCAAGGTGGATGACTACGCCGTCGATCAGGCCGAGCAGAACGTGGCGCGGCAAAACGACATCAGCGTGGAAGAGATGCACCGGCGCCTGGCCGCGGACGGCGTGAGCAAGCAGCGCTTTCGCGACGACCTGCGCAACCAGCTGCTGGCCCTGCGCGTGCGCGAGCGCGAGGTGGAGGCGCGCGTGCGTGTGAGTGACCTGGAGGTCGATCAATACCTGCAGGAGCAGCAAAGGGATGCGGCGCCGGGCAAGGAGGAGCTGAACCTGGGCCATATCCTCGTCCAGGTGGCTGAGAACGCCGGCACCGACGAGGTGGCGCGGCGCCAGGCCCGCGCGCAGGAGGTGCTGGACAAGCTGCGCTCCGGCGCCGACTTTGCCACGCTGGCGCGCGAATACTCCGACGCTGCCGGGGGGCCGAACGGCGCCGTCTTGGGCTTGCGTCCGGCCGATCGCTACCCCGAGCTGTTCGTCAACGCCGTCAAGTCGGTGGCCATCGGCGACGTGGTGGGGCCGCTGCGCTCGCCGGCGGGTTTTCACGTGCTGAAGGTCGTCGATCGCACCCATGGCGGCGTGCCCACGGTGGCCGTGCAGAACCATGCGCGCCATATCCTGCTGCGCGTGGGCGGCGGGCTGTCCGAGCGCCAGGCGGCCGAGCGCCTGGAAGAACTGCGCCAGCGTGTGCAGCGCGGCCAGGCCGACTTTGCCGCCCTGGCGCGCGAATACTCGCAGGACGGCAGCGCCAAGAGCGGCGGCGACCTGGGCTGGGCCGGTCCCGGCCGCTATGTGCCGGAGTTCGAGCAGGCGCTCAACACCCTGCGTCCCGGCGAGGTCAGCCAGCCCGTGGTGTCGCGTTTTGGCGTGCACCTGATCCAGCTGCTGGAGCGTCGCGAGGCCAAGCTGACGCAGCGCGAGCAGCGCGACATGGTGCGCGACACCGTGCGCGAGAAAAAGCTCGATGAAGCCTTCGCCAACTGGATCCGGGAGGCACGCGGCCGCGCCTACGTCGAATACCGCGACGCGCCGCCATGATGAATATGACCCCCACGGTCGCCCACTGCATGTGGCTCCCTGCCCCTACGCGCAGGCTTGCCCTGCGCTGCGCTGGTGCGTGGGGCCGCGTTTTGCCTTGGGGCGGCCCGGTGGCAAAACCATGAAACACATCGCCCGCAAGCGTTTCGGCCAGCATTTTCTGAGCGACGGCGGCATCATCGATGCCATCGTGCGCGCCATTGACCCGCGTGCTGGTCAGCCCATGGTGGAGATCGGCCCCGGCCTGGCGGCGCTGACCCAGCCGCTGGTCGAGCGCCTGGGCCGGCTGACGGTGATCGAGCTCGACCGCGACCTGGCCGCGCGCCTGCGCCAGCACGGCCAGCTGGACGTCATCGAATCTGATGTATTAAAAGTAGATTTTGCGCAGGTGGCGCAAGCGCTAAACGCTCCTAAAATAAGAGTGGTTGGCAACCTGCCCTACAACATCTCCACGCCCATACTGTTCCACCTGCTGGATCAGGTGCAGGTCATCGAAGACCAGCATTTCATGCTGCAGAAAGAGGTCATAGACCGCATGGTGGCGCGGCCGGCCACGGCCGCCTATGGCCGGCTGTCGGTCATGCTGCAGTGGCGCTACGCCATGGAGGATGTGCTGTTCGTGCCGCCGGAGAGCTTTGACCCGCCGCCGCGCGTGGACAGCGCCGTGGTGCGCATGCAGCCCTACGACCAACCCGCGGCGGTGGACGTGGCGCTGCTGTCCGAGCTGGTGCAGGTGGCCTTCAGCCAGCGGCGCAAGCTGCTGCGCCACAGCCTGGGCCGCTGGCTGGAGGCCCGTGCCTACGGCGGCGCATTCGACACCCAGCGCCGCGCCGAGGAGGTGCCGGTGGCGGACTACGTGGCCCTGGCGCAGGAACTGGCGCAGGGGGATCTCAGTCAGTGAAGCCCACTTACGCGTGAAACGGGCGCGGCCTAGGCGAAGGCCGCCCCGCCGCGCTGGCGCCACAGGGGGGGCGCTTATTTCACGCCGCGGCGAGCCAGTAGCCCGAGTTGAACGGGCTGCTCATGCGCAGCGCCAGCGGGGACACGTCCACCAGCTTGTCGGTGGGCATCTTCTCGCCCGCGGGGGCGACCTCAATCTGAGTGGCCTGCGAGGCTGCACCGGGGTGCAGATCCTCCGCCCGTTCCGCCTGGCCGGCGGTTGCAGAACGGGCTACAGAAAAGAATAGAAGCAGCGGAAGGCGATCTTGCGGTCGCCCCAGTAGTCGGCGGCGTCGCGGAAGATGTCCAGCAGCTGTTCGCGCGCTTCCTTGTCGAACTTCACCGTGGCCGGGATTTGCTCGAGCACCACCACAAAGCCCGGCTGGGGGCCTGACTTGTGCAGCGGGTCGGTCATGCAGTCGTACAGGGCGTCGAAGTTCTTGCCGAAATGCGCCGGGAAGGTGAACTGCGTGGCGATCAGCTCCAGCACATCCTGCTTGGTCTGGGCATGGGCCAGGTTGGCATACAGAAAATGCTGGCCCAGCGCGCGCGCCGTCTCCTGCAGGTCATGCACGCGGAAGGCGCGTATCGACTGCACGATATTGGGGCGCACGCCGCGCAACAGCGTGTCCTGCTCTTTACGAAGTGGCGTTTCCATCTCCGTTGCTCTTTCTCTTAGAGATTCACGAATGGCGGTATCCGCAAGGCGCAGGGAGGCGTCTTGTGGATAAAAAAAGGACGGGTGCTCCGCATCGGATCGCACCATGAAATCTGCGCTTGAAGACAACATCGGATTCACTGCCTGATTTCTTGAAAGCTCGTGTAGTGGTCGCGGGTGTAGTAGCACGCATCGGGCGCGCGCCTGGCGCCGCCACAGACGATGCGCCGCGCACCACGGTGCGCCACCCCTGGCGTGCGCACGGTGTATTCGCGGTAGTAGCCGCGCTTCCTGGCGGGCAGCTGGCGCTCGCGATTGCCGAATACCGAACCATCCTTGTCGTACGGAAACGGCCCACCCTCCCGGATCAGCGCATAGGTCGAACGCCCCTCTGCGGGCAGCTCGGCCAGCGTGATGGAAGAAGCGGCGGGGGTGTCCTGCCACTGCCGTGCGCCCACATCCGCAGGTGCCAGCACGACCGCAGCACCCAGAGCGCACGCCACAACTGCCTTGTACGCCCGGTTGGCGACAACCTTCAACATCCACTACACCTTTCAGAAATTGCGGGTTAACCCGAAATTTCAGCCGGCTAGTGTGACAAAAATGCCACCAAAAGGCAAGCACCTGCCCAAAAAATGGGCAGGAGTGCAAGGTTAATAAAGGTTTACCGGGCGGCGTTGGCGTCGGCCACCGTCAGCGCCGTCATGTTCACGATGCGGCGCACCGTGGCGCTGGGCGTGAGGATGTGCACGGGCTGGCTCGCCCCCAGCAGCACCGGGCCGATGGCGATGTTGCCGCCGGCCGCCGTCTTGAGCAGGTTGTAGGCGATGTTGGCTGCGTCCATGTTGGGCATGACCAACAGATTGGCATCGCCCGTCAGCGTGCTGTGGGGCATGAGGTTGGATCGCGCCTTGCCGTCCAGGGCCAGGTCGCCGTGCATCTCGCCGTCCACCTCCAGCCAGGGGGCCTGCACACGCAAGAGCTCCAGGGTCTGGCGCATCTTGATGGCGCTGGGCTGGTTACTGCTGCCAAAGTTGGAGTGCGACAGCAGGGCTGCCTTGGGCTTGAAGCCAAAGCGCAGCATCTCCTCGGCGGCCAGGATGGTGATCTCGGCCAGCTGCTCGGCCGTGGGGTCGTAGTTCACATGCGTGTCCACCAGGAAAACCTGGCGCTCGGGCAGCAGCAGGGCGTTCATGCAGGCATAGGTCTGCACCCCGGCGCGCCGGCCAATGACCTGGTCGATGTACTGCAAGTGGTGCGCCGTATGGCCCCAGGTGCCGCAGATCAGGCCGTCCACCTCGCCCTTGTGCAGCAGCATGGAGCCGATCAGCGTCAGGCGTCGGCGCGCCTCGATCTTGGCGATGGCCTGGGTCACGCCCTTGCGCTCGGTCATGCGGTGGTAGGTCTGCCAGAAGTCGCGGTAGCGGTGGTCGTTTTCGACGTTGACTACGTCGTAGTCCTGGCCCTCCTTGAGGCGCAGGCCGAATTTCTCGATGCGCTGGGCGATGACCTCGGGGCGGCCGATCAGCGTCGGGCGGGCGACGCGCTCGTCCACCACGATCTGCGCGGCGCGCAGCACGCGCTCCTCCTCGCCCTCGGCGTAGGCCACGCGCTTCCTGGCCCCCATCTTGGCGGCCATGAAAATGGGCTTCATGGTCGTGCCCGAGGCATAGACGAAGGTCTGCAGATGGTCGCGGTAGGCGTCCATGTCGGCAATCGGGCGCAGCGCCACGCCCGAGTCCATGGCCGCCTGGGCCACGGCCGGCGCGATCTTCATCATCAGGCGCGGGTCGAAGGGCTTGGGGATCAGGTATTCGGCGCCAAAGGCCAGGGGCTCGCCGGCATAGGCCTTGGCCACCACCTCGCTCTGCTCGGCCTGGGCCAGCTCGGCAATGGCATGCACGGCCGCGATTTCCATCTCCAGCGTGATGGTGGTCGCGCCGCAGTCCAGCGCGCCGCGGAAGATGTAGGGGAAGCACAGGACGTTGTTGACCTGGTTCGGGTAGTCGGTGCGGCCAGTGGCGATGATGGCGTCATCGCGCACGGCCTTCACGTCCTCGGGCTGGATCTCGGGGTTGGGGTTGGCCAGGGCGAAGATCAGCGGGCGCTGCGCCATCTTGGCCACCATGTCTTTTTTCAGCACGCCGCCGGCCGACAGGCCCAGGAAGACGTCGGCGCCCTCTATCACCTGCGACAGGCTGCGCAGCTCGGTCGGCTGGGCAAAGAAGGCCTTGTCCTCGTCCATCAGCTCGGTGCGGCCCTCATAGACCACGCCGGCGATGTCGGTCACCCAGATGTTCTCGCGCGGCAGGCCCAGCTTGACCAGCAGGCCCAGGCAGGCCAGCGCCGCGGCGCCCGCGCCCGAGGCCACGAGCTTGACGCTTTTGATGTCCTTGCCCGCCACCTTCAGGCCATTCAGGATGGCCGCGCCGACGACGATGGCCGTGCCGTGCTGGTCGTCGTGGAAGACCGGGATCTTCATGCGCTCGCGCAGCTTGCGCTCGATGTAGAAGCAGTCCGGCGCCTTGATGTCTTCCAGGTTGATGCCGCCGAAGGTGGGCTCCATGCTGGCGATGATCTCCACCAGCTTTTCCGGGTCCTTCTCGTTGATCTCGATGTCGAACACGTCGATGCCGGAGAACTTCTTGAACAGCACGCCCTTGCCCTCCATGACCGGCTTGCCGGCCAGCGCGCCAATGTCGCCCAGGCCGAGCACGGCCGTGCCGTTGGTCACCACGCCGACGAGGTTGCCGCGCGCGGTGTACTTGAAGGCGGCGTTCGGGTCCTTGACGATCTCCTCGCAGGGCGCGGCCACGCCGGGCGAGTAGGCCAGCGCCAGGTCGTGCTGGTTGACCATCTGCTTGGTGGCAGCGATGGCGATCTTGCCGGGGTTGGGAAATTCGTGGTATTCGAGAGCGGCTTTGCGCAGCAACGCGCGTTTGTCGGTGGGGGTGGGGGCCGAGTTCTCGGACATCAAGCGTCTCCAGCGAAGGCAGGGCCAACAGCCGCACTAGCGCATGCGCGTGCCGTAGGCAAGGTCAAAAGGGGATCCGATTGTAGGCCGCGTCTCGTTGGGGACAGGCAGGGGTGAAACAGTTGTGATCGGGTGAAGTGCAATGGGGGGTGCGTCACAGCACGCCCGCCAAGTGCGCGGCATCAATGAGATGGCTGCCAGCGCATCCGCGTCGCCAATCTCATGCACGCATCTGCAGTAGCGTCCCCAAGACCGCTGCGGGCACGCCAATGCAGACCACGCCCGCGCGCAAGCGCGTAGGCGGGTAAGGCCCAGGCATAGGGTTTGCTTGTGTGCAGCCCATGAACGACGCGCACACGCTCCTTTCCATCGATCACGAGTTTTTCCTGAGCGTCAGGCCGCTCACGCCGCCGGCATTCGCGCCCTTCGGTCGGGTCGTGGGGGTGGCCGGGCAGGATCCGGCGCTGACTGGTCGCGTCATCAATGGCGGCAACGCGCTGCGCTATGACCTTCTGACCGATCTGCAGATGCAGGCGCAGGGTGGACAACCCATGCTGGCGCTGTTCCGCGCTCAGCCGCGGTGTTTTCCGCTGTCGGTGACCGCGATGGAGCGCCATATGCTGGGCGCCCAGGCCTTCCTACCGCTGGGAACGCAACGGTTCATTGTGGTCGTGGCACCCGCTGGCGATCCACCGACACCAGGGCAATTACAGGCCTTTGTGAGCGATGGGCGCCAGGGCATCGTGCTTGCCCCGGGCACCTGGCACCACGCGCTGCTGGCCATCGATGGAGGGGATTTCGCGGTGCTCGAGCGGCGCGCCTCCATTGAGGACTGTGAAGTGCATGCCGTGGTTGCATGCGTGGTGGTGCGGCTGCCCTGATCAGGGAGCCTTGCGCGTGATTTGCTCGGCCAGGGCGATCAGACTACGGTCGCTGCCCAGGGGGGCAAGCAGCGACAGGCCCAGCGGTGCGCCATCGCGCTGCGCCAGCGGCAGCGAGATTTGCGGAAAGCCCGACAGCCCTGCCATGCACAGCATTTGCACGGCCTGGTTGCGATAGTCCTCCAGCGCGGTTTCGTCGGTGCTGCGCAGCGGGGCGATGTCGGGCATGGTGGGCATGACCAGTACGCCGTCATTACCCAGCAGGGCTGCGAGGTGCGTGCGGAAACGGGTTCGGAAGGCCTGGGCCTGTTCGACCTGCGCGTCGGTGACCTGCTGGCTCCAGGCAAAGCGCTCCTTGACGCCGGGGCCCAGGACTGGGGCGTAGCGTTCGATGAAAGCGCCGTCGGTCATCCAGGCTTCGCGGCCCTGGATGTAGCGGAAGCTCCAGTACATGGCCTCAAAGCTGTCCAGCGCGGCGGTGACCGGCGCAGGATTGCCATATACGGCTTTGACTTTGGCCAGTGCACCATCCCATGCGGGCAGCACCTCCGGGGCGATCAGGCCCCATACGTCGCCAGGGCTGAGCAGGCGCGGCTGGGCGGGCAGGGGCGCGGGGTCGACGCTCAGCAACACATCGCCCACACGGGCGAAGGTGGTGACATCGCGTGCGAACCAGCCGCAGGTGTCGTAGCTGTGGCACAAGGCCAGGGCCGATTGCAGGCTGACGCGGCCGTGGCTGGGGCGAATGCCGTACAGGCCGCAGTGGCTGGCCGGGGCGCGCACGGAGCCGCCGGTGTCGGTGCCCAGCGCAAAGTCGCACAGTTTGTTGGAGACAGCAGAGGCTGAGCCGGACGAGGAGCCGCCCGTGATGCGTTCGGGCGCAGCGCCGTTGAGGGGCGCGCCAAAGTGGGCGTTGCTGCCGTTCATGGAAAAGGCAAGCTCGTCCGTGACAGTTTTGCCGGCGAAGGCGGCGCCGGCGTCCAGCAGCTTGCGCACGGTGGGGGCGTGCTGGTTCTTGATGCCGGACAGGGCCAGCAGCAGTGGGTTGCCGCCTCCGGTGGGGTAGCCGGCCACGTCGAACAGGTCTTTGACGCCAAAGTGCAGGCCGCTCAGCGGGCCGGTGCTGGCGTGGGCCACGGGCACATCGGGGTAGGGAACAAAGGCGTGGGCGGGGTCGTTCAGGGGCATGACAGGCATTCCAGGAAGTGGGCGGACGGGAACGGTTATTCGAAAATAGGAGCTTGTTACGCTGATCCATCAACGGTTCTACAGTGAAAATCCCATGAAATCATTGATGGATCAGCGCAACTAGTGCAGTGTTCGACGCTATCTGGAACATAAAACCGCGCCTTTTCGGCCTGGGCGGCGTTGCAAATCCTCGCGATAGCTACGGCTATCGCTCCGGTTTGCGCCTGGCCCAGACCCAAAATCCATCGGTTTTATTTGTTCCATCAAGCGTCCAACACTGCACTAGCTCCTGCTTTTGTAGTTCGACCTTAGGCCGCCAGCAGTTGGGGGGCGTGGCGGGCGGTTTCGTCGGTGCGTATGCAGCGCGCCAGGTGGCCGGGTTCGACCTCCAGCGCGGCAGGCACATCTCGTAGGCAGGCGTCGGTGGCAAAGCGGCAGCGCGGGACAAAGGCGCAGCCGGGCGCAATGGCGGTCAGATCGGGCGGCGCACCGGGAATGGTCTGCAGCGGCTGGCCGCGTTCCATGGCGCCGTGCGAGCGGCTTTGCAGCAGGGCCATGGTGTAGGGGTGGCGCGGGCTGTGGATGAGCTGCTCGGCCGTGCCTTCTTCCACGATGCGGCCGGCGTACATCACGGCAATGCGGTCGGCCACTTCCACCGCCGCGCCGATGTCGTGCGTCACAAAGATCACGCCCAGGCCCAGGTCGCGCTGCAGCTCGCGCAGCAGCAGCAGCACCTGGATTTGCACCGTGGCGTCGAGGGCGGTGGTGGGCTCGTCGGCCAGCAGCACCTGCGGGTTGCAGGCCAGCGCCAGGGCGATCATGGCGCGCTGGCGCATGCCGCCCGACATTTCGTGCGGGTAGGCCTTCAGGCGCTGCTCCGGGCTGGGAATGCGCACGCGCTCGAACAGTTGCAGGGCGCGTTTTTCGGCGGCGGCCTTGCTCACGCCGGGCTCGTGGCGGCGTATGACCTCCACGATTTGCGCGCCCACGGTATAGACCGGGTCCAGGGCCAGCAGCGGATCCTGAAAGATCATGGCGCAGGTCTTGCCGCGGAAGTCGTTGAGTGCCTTGCCTTGCAGGGCCAGCACGTCGTGATCGGCCACCTGCACCTGGCCCTTCATGGTCGTCTTGCGCTCGGGGTGCAGGCGTAGCAGGGTGCGCAGCGTGACGCTCTTGCCGGAGCCGGATTCGCCGATGAGCGCCACGGCTTCGCCTTTGCGCACGGACAGGTTCACGCCGCTGACGGCCTGCACGACTTTCTTGCCGCTGGTGAACTGGATGTTCAGGTCTTCGATGTGAACCAGGGGGGAGGTGGTTGCGGTCATGGGGCTCCAGGTCAGGCTGCGAGAGGGAAGCAACCGGCGGCCGGGGCCAGAGGGTGGCCGCTGCCGGGCTCATGCATGAGGCAGCGGGCGCTGTGATGCAGTTGCACGGTGGTAATGGCCGGAACGGCCTGCGCGCACGCCGCCGCCGCCTGCGGGCAGCGGGGGTGAAAGCGGCAGCCGCTTGGCGGGTTGATGGGATTGGGCGGGTCGCCAGCCAGCGGCGCTTGCATGGTGCGGTGGGCGGGGTCCATGCTGGGCACGGACGACAGCAGCGCCTTGGTGTAGGGGTGGGCGGGCTCGGCGAACAGCGCGTCGGACGGACCGATCTCGGCCACCTGGCCCAGGTACATCACCATCACACGGTCGCTGATGTAGTTCACCACGCCCAGGTCGTGGCTGATGAACACATAGGTCAGACCGAACTCGCGCTTGAGGTCGCTCAGCAGGTTGAGCACCTGCGCTTCCACCGACTTGTCGAGGGCGGACACGGCTTCGTCCAGGATCACCATGCGCGGCTGCAGGGCGAGCGCACGAGCGATATTGATGCGCTGGCGCTGGCCGCCGGACAGCTCGTGCGGATAGCGCTCGGCAAAGCGGCTGGGCGCCAGGCCCACGCGGTTCATCAGGTCGTGGGCGCGGGCTACGGATTCCTTCTTGGACACGCCGTGCACCTGTGGGCCGAAGGCGATGGAGTCTTCGATCGTCAGGCGCGGATTGAGCGAGGCGTAGCTGTCCTGGAACACCATCTGCACCTGGCGGCGGAACTCCTTGAGCGGCAGGTCCTGTGAGCCCGCGGTGCGGCCGTCAAAAATCAGTTCGCCCTGGGTGGGGTCGATCAGGTGCATCAAGAGACGTGCGGTGGTGGATTTGCCGCAGCCGGACTCACCCACCACGCCCAGGGTTTCGCCCTTGAGCACTTCAAAATCCACGCCGTCCACCGCACGCACGGTCTTGCCGTTCTTGAGCGGGAAGTGCTTGGTCAGACCCTTCACGGTCAGCAGCGGCTGGGCGGGTCCGCCTACGTCAGGATTACGCAATGGCATGGCTTACCCCTTGTTATCCATGGCGGCGCGCAGGCCGTCGGAGAGCAGGTTGAACGAGATGGAGGTCATGAAGATCATCAGGCCGGGCAGGGCGGCTACCCAGGGCTGGGTGTAGATGGCGGTGCGCAGGGTGTTGAGCATCAGACCCCACTCGGGTTCGGGTGGCTTGACGCCCAGACCCAGGAAGGACAGGCCCGATGCCAGGATCATGGACACGGCGATCAGGCTGGTTGCATACACAAAGATGGGGCCGAGCACATTGCCCAAAACATGCACACGCACGATGGTGAAGGCGCTGGAGCCGGTGGCGCGGGCGGCTTCCACATAGTCGCGGTTACGGGTCTGTGCGGTTACGCTTTCGGCCACGCGCGCAATCTGCGGAATGAACACGATGGTGAGAGAGACCAGCGAGTTCACGATGCCGGCGCCGAGTGCACCCGACAGGGCAATCGCCAGCAGCACGGACGGGAAGGCGTAGAAAACGTCGATGGTGCGCATGATCGCGGTGTTGGTGGTGCCGCCGGCGTAGCCCGCCAGAATGCCGATACCCGTGCCAATCACAAAGGCCATGAGCACGGGCGTGATGCCCATGAACAGCGACAGGCGCGCGCCCATCATGAGTCGCGAGAGCATGTCGCGGCCCAGCTCGTCGCTGCCCAGCGGCAGCCCTTCGGTGCCAATGGCCTTCAGGCGCTTAAGCATGGAGGCGGCGTAGGGGTCGGCGGGTGTGATCCAGGGCGCGAAGATGGCCACCAGCATCAGCAGCACGATGACGAAAGCGGCGGCCATGGCCACACGGTCGCGCAGCAGGCGCTGCAGCACGGACGACCAGTAACCGTGCGAACGCTGTTCGGGCAGTGGCTGCACCTGCGCCACCGGGTCCGTGGGAAGGGTAAGGCTGTTCATGGAGGGACTCCTTTGGGGGGCTCAGCGCGCGATGCGCGGATCCAGCAGGGTCTGCACGACATCGACGATGAGGTTCAGCAGCACGAAGAAAACTGCCAGCACCAGGATCGATCCCTGCAGCAGTGGCAGGTCGCGCTGGAAAATGGCCTGGTTCAACAGAAAACCCGTGCCGGGCCACGAGAACACGGTTTCGATGAGGATCGAGCCCCCGAGCAGGTAGCCCAGCTGCAGGCCCATCACTGCCAGTGCGGTGGGCGCGGCGTTTTTCAGTACATGGCGGAAGATGCCCGTGTGCGTGAGCCCCTTGGCGCGCAGACCGACGATGAACTCTTGGTCGAGCAGCTCCGCCACCAGCGCGCGCACCGTGCGCGCGATGATGCCCATGGGGATGACCGACATGGTGATGGCCGGCAGGATCATGAACTGCACATGGGTCCAGTCCCAGGCCCATTCGCCGGAGCCGCCGGGGCCGGCGCCCGTGGCGGGTAACCACATGAGCTGCGACGAGAACACGATCACCAGGACCATGCCAAGCCAGTAGTGCGGCACGCTCACCCCCAGCACTGACAGCGTAGAGCAGGCGCGGTCCACCCACGAGTTGCGGAAGTACCCTGCCACGAAGCCGAACAGGCTGCCCAGCACGAAGCCGATCAGCGTGGCCACCACGGCCAGGCGCAGCGTATTCAGCACGGCCGTCATGACCTCCGTGGTCACGGGGCGACTGGTGGCGATGGACTGCCCCAGGTCGCCTTGCAGGGCACGCCAGACCCAGCGCAGAAACTGCTCGGGCAGCGGCTGGTTGAAGCCATAGAGCTCGCGCAGCTGCGCCTGCAGTTCCGCCGAGGCATCGGGCGGAAGCACCGATACCAGCGGGTCGCCCGGCGCCAGATGGACCAGGGCAAAACACAGCAGGGCCACGCCCAGCATGATCGGAAGGGTGTAGAGAACGCGTCGCAGCAGATAGGCAAGCATGGTGGTTTCGCGCGGTCACGGGCGCAGTGCATGCAGCGTGGAGCTGCGGAGGTTGCCGCCGCACAGGGGAGGCGGCGGCGCCGGGCCGGGGACCCGCAGATCCCCGTGGCAAAGCGTGGCTTATTCCATTCCTAAATCACCCGTGTCGTTGTTGCTTCGCCTTGTCGTGCTACAGCATTGCCTGCGGCTTCGCGTCTAGACACGAATGATTTGGAAGCGGAATTACTTCATCGTCATCGTGGCGATGTCGATGAACCAGCTTTGTGGTTGCACCACGTTGCCCACCTTGGCCGACATGGCGCGCGGGCCCACGTCGTGTGCCACGAACAGGAACGGCGACTCATCCACCACCAGCGTGTGCAGCTCGGCCAGGGCCTTGTCACGTTCCTTGGCGTCGAAGGTGGTGCGCGCCTTGTCCACTATGGCATCCACCTTGGGGTTGCTGTAGAACCCCCAGTTGTTGGACAGCGGAGGGAAGGACTTGGTGCTGACGAAGCGCACCATGGCGAAGAAGGGGTCCATGGTGGCGGCCGTCACGTTGGTGGCGCTGGCCTTGTTGGCGCCGGGGTCCTTGGCGCCCAGGCGCCAGCCCGAGAACAGCGTGTTCCACTCGACCACGTCGAACTGCACATCGAAGTGGCACTGCTTGAGGGTTTCCTGGATGAACTCGTTCATCGGCAGCGGTTGCATCTGGCCCGAGCCGGAGGCCGAGGTCTGGATCTTGACCTTTAGCGGCTTGGCGGCCGTGTGCCCGGCCTGCTCCATCAGGGCTTTGCCGGCGGCCACGTCGTACTTGATCTGGAAGCTGGGGTTGCCGCGCCAGGGGTGGCCGGGCTCGAAGATGCCGGTGGCCGGCTCCATCATGCCGCCCAACAGCTGCTTCATGCTGGCGCGGTCCACGCACAGGTTGGCGGCGTGGCGCACCCGCTTGTCCAGCCAGGGCGAACCTTCGACGAAGGAGAACTGCCAAGGCCAGATGTGGGGCTGCAGGTTGGAATAGACCTTGAAGCCGCGGCCCTTGAGGGCGTCCAGCGCGTCGGGTGCGGGGGCTTCGATCCAGTCCACCTGGCCGCTCATCAGCGCGGCGGTGCGCGAGTTGGCCTCGGGCAGGGGCAGCAGCACCACGCGGTCGATGGTGGGGGTGCGCTTGGGATCCCAGTAGGAGCTGTTCTTCACCATCTCAAAGCGCTCGCGCGCCACAAAGCGTGCGGCCTTGAACGGGCCGGAGCCGGCCGGGTCGGCGGCAAACGCAGTCCACGCGGCCTTGCTGCGTTCGGCCTTGCCGCTCACCGTGGCGGGCACGGCCGCCAGCTTCTTGGCCCAGTGCGCGGGCGAGGCCATGAACAGGTTGGTCAGGTTGATGGGCAGGAAGGCATCGGGCTCGGAGGTGGTCAGCTCCACTGTCAGGTCGTCGATCTTCTTGGCCGAGCGCAGCGTGGGCATGCGCGAGGCGGTCACCCCCACCTGGGCGGGGTCGTACTGCTCGGCCTCCTTGTCCAGCACCTTGCCCACGTTCCAGACCACGGCATCGGCGTTGAAGGCGCTGCCGTCGTGGAACTTCACGCCCGGGCGCAGCTTGAACACCCACTTGGTCTTGTCCTTGTCGTTCACCGCCCAGGACAGGGCCAGGCCTGGGATCAGCTCGCTGGGCTTGTCGGCCTTGCTCAGGTCCCAGTGGGTCAGTGCGTCGTACAGCGGAATCCCGGTGAAGCGGTTGCCTTCAAAGCCCTGGTCTGGCTGACCCGAGGTGCGGGGGATGTCGCCAGCGGTCATGGCGATGCGCAACACCTTGTCCTGCGCCAAGGCAGAAGGGGCCGCGGCGGCGCCCAGCGTCATTGCAGCGGCCAGTGCCAACCCCTTGAGTGCGGGACGGGAGACGGAGATACCAGAAGACTTTCGCATCGCAGACCTTTTCGGAAACAGTGGTTGAGGTTCTGCGGCTCGTTGCAAGGGTCGTGCCACCACGCTGGTATCGATGAGCAATACGGCTGGATGCGTGTTCGATTGCCATTGGCATGGATCGTGCGGATTCATGGCTTTTCATTGCCTGTGTGGCCGGAGCCTTTCAGATGAGCACATCCCTTTCCAACTTGCGCATAGACGACGAACGCCTGTGGCTGTCCCTCATGGATCTTGCGCGCGTGGGCGGCACGCCCAAGGGCGGTGTGTGCCGCATCGCCCTCACGGATGCCGACCGCGCCGGACGCGACCTGGTGGTGCAGTGGTTTCGTGAGGCCGGCCTGCAGGTGCGCGTGGACGAGGTTGGCAATGTGTTCGGCCGCCGCGAGGGCACCGCCCCTCTGGCGCGGGCCGTGGCCACGGGCAGCCATATCGACACCCAGCCCACGGGCGGCAAGTTCGACGGTAACTATGGCGTGATGGCGGGGCTGGAGGTGATACGCACGCTCAACAGCCATGGCATCCGCACGCGCGCACCACTGGAAGTGGTGTTCTGGACCAATGAGGAAGGCACGCGGTTCACGCCCGTGATGATGGGTTCTGGTGCGTTTGCGGGCGTTTTTGGTGCCGAGGAGGTGCGTATGCAACAAGATGGTGCGGGCCTCAAGGTGGGCGACGAGCTGCGCCGCATCGGCTACCTGGGCGACGTGGCCTGCGGCGATGTCCCCGGTGGTCCGTTCGCCGCCTACTTCGAGGCGCACATCGAGCAGGGCCCCGTGCTGGAGGCCTATGGCAAACCCATTGGCGTAGTCAGTGCGGCGCTGGGCCAGCAGTGGTACGACGTGACCGTCAGCGGCATGGATGCCCACGCAGGCCCCACGCCCATGAACCTGCGCCACGACGCCATGCTGGCCACCGCACGCATGGTGAACGCCGTCAACCGCATTGCGCTGGATGAAGCGCCCCATGGCCGCGGCACCGTGGGCCATGTGCAGGTGCTGCCCAACTCGCGCAATGTGATCCCGGGGCAGGTGCAGTTCACGGTGGACTTCCGCAACCAGGAGCAGGGGGGACTGGATCGCATGGACGCAGCCATGCGAGCGGCGTTCGCGCAGCTGGCTGCGGAGTGCCAGTGCAGCGTGGAGATAGCCCAGGTGGTGAAGTTCGAGCCCTGCCACTTTGACGCCCGCTGTGTGGACAGCGTGCGCGCCGCGGCCGAACAGCTGGGCTACGCCCATATGGAGGTGGTGAGCGGGGCGGGGCATGATGCCGTATATGTCAGCGGCGTGGCGCCTGCGGGAATGATCTTCGTGCCCTGCAAGGACGGCATCAGCCACAACGAGATTGAGGACGCCCGGCAGGATCATCTGGCGGCCGGCTGCAATGTGCTGCTGCACGCCATGCTCGCGCACGCGGGCGTGGCCTGACGCCGTGTTGAACCACATCCCTGTGCGTGAAGCCGCCATGCCCCATCTGCTGGTCATCAACCCCAACACCTCTGCGTTGGTCACCCAAGCCCTGCTGCAGCATTTGCGCGACGGGCTGCCGCAGTGGACGCTGCAGGGCGCCACTGCGGCCTGGGGCGCACCCTATATCGCCGACGAACGCGGTTACTGCGTCGCGGGCCACGCCGTGCTCGATGCGTGGGAGCGCGCCCAGGCGCAGGCGCCCCGCGAAGGCTATGGCGCCGTGCTGGTGGGTTGTTTTGGCGACCCGGGCCTGTATGCGCTGCAGGAGGTGGCGGATGTCCCCGTCCGCGGGCTGGCCGAGGCCTCCGTGGCGGCGCTGCAGCGCCAGGGGGTGCGCCGCGTGGCCGTGGTGACGGGCGGCGCGCTGTGGAAGCCCATGCTGGAGCGCTGGGCGCGGGCCAGCGGCCATGCGCCCGGTGGCGTACAGGCCGTGCAGATCGCGCAGGTGCTGGCGCTGGAACTCACGGGGGCGCAACTCATGGCCGCGCCCGAGGAAGCGGCACAGCGCCTGGCACAGGCCTGCGGGGCCTGCCTGGCTGGCGCTGGCATCGAGGCCGTGCTGCTGGGCGGGGCCGGGCTGGCGGGCATGGGCGCGCGCGTGCGCGCGCTGACGCAGGCCCCCGTGTGGGACTGCCTGGAAGCCGCGCAATGGCCACTGGCGCAGATGGGAGCTGCCCTATAAGGGAGCGACCAGGCGCGAGATGGTGCACGCGCACTTGGTCACCAGTGGCGCCAGGCGGTGCGCGGCATCGGCCATCTGCCAACGGCTCGCGGGTAGCGCCACATCCACTGCGCCCACCACCCGGCCGCGCACGTCGCACACGGGCGTGGCCAGGCCCGTGTCGCCCATGAACAGCTTTTCGCAATTGGTGCCATAGCCGGCCTCGCGGCAGGCGGTCACGCGCTGCATCACATGTTCCACGCCGGCAACGGTGGCGCGCGTGTGCTGCGGGCGCGGCGCGGCCTCGAGCAGCGCACCGCCTGCGCGTCGGACAGTTGGCTCAGGTAGGCGCAGCCGCAGCTCGACGCATACATGGGCACTTGTGTTTCCACCGGCGTTAGCACGGGGATGTGCTGCATGGTCTGTACCTGTGCGAGCTCCACCATGTGGTACCCGCTGGGATTGGTGAGCATGGCGATCTTGCCGTTGTCGTGCGCCAACTGCGCCAGGCTGCGGTGCACTGCCCTGAAGGCGCCCAGCTAGTGCAACGACCCGAAAATATCGAAACATGAAAGCGCGACTTCGCACCCATGGCGGCGTTGCAAATCCTTGCGATAGCTACGGCTATCGCCGCGCTGTGCGCCTTGCCCTGGGCGCGAATCCATCGCTTTCATCTTGTTCCGATACCTCCATGTCGCTGTACGAGCAGACCCTTGGCTAACGATTGGTTGAAGAGGCTGTCGGGGCTGTACGGTTCGGCAATGGGCGCCACGGGACGGTGCAGAGAGATGTGTCCCCAAAACAGCGCAAGAACCGCACCAAACGCGGCGCTCCGCGAGGGTGCCCAATGCGGCCCACTGGCCATGGTCGACGGTGCGGTGGTCCGATGGGCGTGGCCAACGATACGTCAGCGGCTGCTCGGGAAACTGAACATCGCCCCCTCGCGCACGCCGGCGCTGGGCCAGCGCTGGGTGATGGTCTTGCGCTTGGTGTAGAAGCGCACGGCGTCCGGGCCGTAGGCGTGCAGGTCGCCGAACAGCGAGCGCTTCCAGCCGCCGAACGAGTGGTAGGCCACGGGCACCGGCAGGGGCACGTTCACGCCCACCATGCCGACCTGGATGTGGTCGGTGAAGTAGCGCGCGGCCTCGCCGTCGCGCGTGAAGATGCAGGTGCCGTTGCCATACTCGTGCGCGTCGATCAGTGCCATGGCCTCTTGCAGCGTCTTGACGCGCACCACGCCGAGCACGGGGCCGAAGATTTCCTCCTGGTAGATCTTCATGCCGGGTTTGACGTTGTCGAACAGGCAGGCGCCGAGGAAGTAGCCGTCCTCATGACCCGCCACCTGCACGCCGCGGCCATCGACGACCAGCTGCGCACCCTCGGCCACGCCGCTGTCCACATAGGCCTTGACCTTCTCAAAGTGCTGGCGCGTGACCAGCGGGCCCATGTCGTTGCCGTTGTCCGTGCCGGGGCCGACCTTCATCCTGGCGATCTCGGCCTTCAGGCCGGCGACCACGGCGTCGCCTACTTCGTCGCCCACGGCCACCAGCAGCGGAATGGCCATGCAGCGCTCGCCGCAGCTGCCGTAGGCCGCGCCCATCAGGGCGTTGACGGCGTTGGCCACGTCGGCGTCGGGCATCAGCACGGCGTGGTTCTTGGCGCCGCCCAGGGCCTGCACGCGCTTGCCATGCTTGCAGCCTTCTGAATAGATGTACTCGGCAATCGGGGTGGAGCCGACAAAGCTGACGGCCTTCACGCGCGGGTCTTGCAGCAGCATGTCCACCGCCACCTTGTCACCATTGACCACATTGAGTACGCCCGGCGGCAGGCCGGCTTCCAGCGCCAGCTGGGCGATGAACAGGGTGGAAGAAGGATCGCGCTCGCTGGGCTTCAGGACAAAGGTGTTGCCACAGGCCACGGCCATGGGCCACATCCACAGCGGCACCATGGCCGGGAAGTTGAACGGCGTGATGCCGGCCGCCACGCCCAGCGCCTGGTGCTCGGCCCAGCTGTCTATGCCGGGGCCGACGTTGCGGCTGTGCTCGCCCTTGAGCAGCTCGGGGGCGTAGCTGGCGTACTCCACGTTCTCTATGCCGCGCTGGATCTCGCCATGCGCGTCGGACAGCACCTTGCCGTGCTCGGCGGTGATGAGGGCCGCGATCTTGTCGGCGTTTTCTTCCAGCAGCACCTTCAGCCGGCTCATGACGCGCGCGCGCTTGAGCGGCGGCGTGTTGCGCCAGGCGGGGAAGGCGGCCTCGGCGCTGGCAATTGCCGCCTCCACCGTGGCCTTAGCTGCAAGCGCCACGCTGGTGGTGGACTGGCCGGTGGCGGGGTTGAACACGGGCTGGGTGCGCTCGGTGTCGGCGACGAGCTGGCCGTCGATGAGGTGGCCTACGGTGGCGGTGACGGTCTGGTCGTGGTGCATGGGCGGGCGTTCTTGAAAATTTGATAAAAAGTGGCTGTAGCGCTTATCTGGCAAGCGCTGATAGCTATTGTTTTTGTGGTGCGTGGGGCATGGAGCGCCGGCGGGACGCCGGCGCTCCCAGGTTCAGGCGGTCTCTTGCAGTGCGTCGCCCAGGGCGCTGACCAGGCGGTCGATCTCGGCCTCGGTAGAGATGAAGGGCGGGGCCAGCTGGATGGTGTCGCCGCCGTAGCGCACGTAAAAGCCCTTGTCCCAGCATTTCATCGCGACTTGGTAGGGGCGCAGCGCCGGCTCGCCGGGCGCCGGGGCGATGGTGAAGCCCGCGGCCAGGCCGTAGTTGCGGATGTCCAGCACATGCTTGGCCCCTTTCAGGCCATGCACGGCGTTCTCGAAATAGGGCGACAGCGCCTTGACGCGTGCCGGCATGTCCTCGTTGACCAGAATGTCCAGCACCGCGTTGCCGGCGGCGCAGGCCACGGGGTGGGCCGAGTAGGTGTAGCCGTGGGCAAATTCGAGCATGTAGTCTGGCCCGCCGGCGGCCATGAAGGTGTCGTAGATCTCTTTGCTGGCCACGCAGCCGCCCAGCGGCTGGGCGCCGTTGGTCACCTGCTTGGCAAAGTTCATGATGTCGGGCGTCACGCCGAACACCTCGGCGCCCGTCCAGCCGCCGCAGCGGCCAAAGCCGGTGATGACCTCGTCGAAGATCAGCAGGATGTTGTTCTGCGTGCA
>JADHED010001145.1_pt1 | contig 24499 bp, 23 predicted proteins | sample 8952041 | NCBI WGS metagenome assembly JADHED01 (sample SAMN16124423, study PRJNA663239) | bioreactor sludge metagenome | isolation source: sludge (control) | place: India:Bengaluru | collected 2018-09-08
CGCGTGACGCCCCGGGGCGGCCGCGACGCGGTGGAGGGCTGGAGCGCGGACGAGGCCGGACGGCCGATCCTGAAACTGCGGGTCAGCGCCGCCGCCACCGAGGGCGCGGCCAACGCCGCCGTGATCGTGCTGCTGTCCAAGGCGCTGAGGACGCCCAAGTCCTCGATCCGCATCCTCGCCGGCGACACCGCGCGGGTGAAGCGCCTGGAGATCGACGGGATCGACGACGCCCGTATCGCGACCGCGTTCGGCGACCCGCCCACCTGACGACATCGACGGGAACTCGCGCCGCCCCTCGTGGTTATAGGCGCGACCGCCCTTCGACGGCCTGTCCATCGCGGCAGACGACGGGAGACGGTCCGGATCGGCCCGGCCCACACCCCTGGCATCCCCCCGACCAAGGCCGGGCCGATCCTCCCCTTCCCCGCTCGAACGTAATAGGCTCGCGTCCATGCCGAGCCCCGCCATGCCGAGCCCCGACGACCTCGCCCGCCTGATCGCCGACGCCCGCCGGATGGTGGTGTTCACCGGCGCGGGCATCTCGACCGAGAGCGGCATTCCCGACTTCCGCAGCCCTGGCGGCGTGTGGAGCAAGATGAAGCCGATCTACTTCCAGGAGTTCGTCGCCAGCGAGGAAAAGCGGCGCGAGGCCTGGAGTCGCGCGTTCTCGGGCCGGGCCGGCTGGGTCGGGCGCGAGCCCAACGCCGGCCACCACGCGGTCGCCCGTCTGGTCGCCTCGGGCAAGTGCTCGTCCGTCATCACCCAGAACGTCGACAACCTGCACCAGGCCTCCGGCGTGCCGGCCGACCGCATCATCGAGCTGCACGGCAACGCCAGCTACGCCACCTGCCTGGAGTGCGGCGTCCGGCACGAGCTGGACGAGCTGAAGATCCTGTACGAGGCCACCGGCGACCTGCCCGCCTGCCGCGTCTGCAGCGGCCTCGTGAAGACCGCCACCATCTCGTTCGGCCAGGCCATGCCGGCCGAGCCGATGGCCCGCGCCGAGGCCGAGACCCTGGCCTGCGACCTCTTCCTCGTCCTGGGCTCGTCGCTGGTGGTCTATCCCGCCGCCGGCTTCCCGCTGCTGGCCAAGCGCAACGGGGCGCGGCTGGCGATCGTCAACCGCGAGGAGACCGAGCTCGATCCCTACGCCGACCTCGTCCTGCACGACGAGATCGGGCCGGTGATGAGCCGGGCGGCGCCCGCCGAATAATTCGACCCGCTGGTCGTTTGGTCACACGTCCGCCGCTTTCGATGCGCTAAGGGCTGCGCTCCCTATGCTTCGGAGCGTTTCGTGCTGAGAGTCCTTGCCGTCGCCGGCCTGTCCCTGACCCTGTTGGCCGCCTGCAGCCCGGCCGCCGACAAGACGGCTTCGGCCGACCCCAACGCCGGCCTCGACACCGAGATTCTCGCCTGGCGCACCTCGATCGAGGCCGAGCACCCCACCTGCGCCGCCAAGGTCGAGGGCAAGGGCTGTCAGGACTTCCAGGTCATGTGCAAGGGCCTGCAGGCGATCTCGGCCGACGAGACGGCCAAGGGCGTCGGCTCCAAGGTGGTGGCGGCCATGACCTTCGCCAGCCGCAACCCCGACGGCTCCACCGGCAAGTCCGGCTCGGCCTTCGCCCTGTTCACCAAGACGGGCGGGACCTGGGCGCGCGCGGAGTCGCCGCCCGTCAACATGCGCACCTGCGCGCCGCTGTAAGGCTCTAGCCCGCCCGGGCGCCGACCAGCTTTCGGACGATCGCCGCCTGGCGGCGCGCCACCGGCACCTCGGCGCCCGTCAGCAGCACCACCGCCGCGGGACCGCCGGGCCGGCGCGCCAGCCGCACGATCCGGTCGCGCCGCACCAGGGCGCCCCGGTGCACGCGCACGAACTCGGCGGGGTCCAGCTCGGCCTGCAGCCGCCGGATCGGCTTGCGCACCAGGAAGCTGCGGCCGCGGCTGTGGATCCGCACATAGTCCCGCTCGGCCTCGACCCAGTCGATCAGGTTGACCGGCAGGCGCAGGCGGTCCCCCCGGTCGGGCACCCAGATCTCGTCGGCATAGTCGCCGCCGGGCGCCTCCGCCGCGCGCAGGGCCGCCACCACCTCTTCCAGCTCGGCGATGCGCGAGCGGGCCGCGCGCGACTGCAGCACGGCGCGCGCGCGCTCCAGCGCCGCGTGCAGGCGGTCGAACTCCACGGGCTTGAGCAGATAGTCGGCAGCCGCCAGCTCGAAGGCGTCGGTGGCGAAACGGCTAAAGGCGGTGACGAAGATGAAGATCGGCGCGCGCTCGGGGTCGATCGCCCGGGCCAGGTCCAGGCCCGACAGGCCCGGCATGCGGATGTCCAGCAGCACCACGTCGATCCCGCCGCGCCGGATCAGCGCCAGGGCCTCCTCGCCGTTTGCGGCCTGGCCGACCACCTCGGCGCCGGGCGCCTTCTCGATCGCCAGCCGCAGCCGGCGCAGCGCCGGCGGCTCGTCGTCGACCAGGGCGACGCGCAGCGTGCGGGTCATCGGGTCGGACGCGATGGGAACCTGGTTCATGCGCGCTCCAGCGGGATTTCGACCGACGCCAGGAAGCCGCTGGGCTGACGCGGTCCGCAGGTGAGTTCGGCGGCCTTGCCGTAGATCAGGTCGAGCCGGCGGCGGACGTTCTCCAGCCCCAGGCCCAGTTTCGGCGGCGCCAGCGCGCCGGCCGCGGCGCCGCCGTCGTCGCTGACCGTCAGCCGCAGCCGCCCGCCGTCGGCCTCGGCGCGGATCTCGATGGTGACGGTCGCGTTCGAGCGCGCCACGCCGTACTTGACCGCGTTCTCCACCAGCGGCTGCAGGATCAGGCTGGGGGCCAGGACGTCGCGCAGGTCGGCCGGGATGCGCTCCACGTAGTTCAGCCGGTCCTCGAAGCGGGCCTGCTCGATCAGCAGGTACTGACGCTGGGCCTCGATCTCGTCGGCCAGCGGCGCCTTGTCGGGCAGCTCCTTCTCCAGGGTGTGGCGCAGGAAGCTCGACAGCGACAGCACCACCCGCTCGGCGCGCTCGTTCTCGCGCGCCAGGATCAGCGACGACAGGGCGTTCAGGGTGTTGAACAGGAAGTGCGGGTTGATCTGGTAGCGCAGCATCCGGTTCTGCGCGTCCATCGCCAGGGCCTGGGCCGACACCAGCCGCAGGCTCTTCTCCTTCAGTTCCTCCTCGTAGCGGATCGCGAAGTAGAGGGCGCACCACGAGATGAAGGTCCAGAAGAAGGTCGAGGCGGTCACCGCCACCGACACGGGGGACAGCGGCTCCACGCCCCACAGCGGCTCCAGAAGGTAGAAGGCCGCGTAGTTCAGGACCGAATAGGCGAACCCGCCCGCCACCGAGAGCGCGCCCGCCGCCAGCAGCCGGCGCCACAGCGGCTGATCGGCCAGGGCCGAGAGGATGCGGCCGATCAGCACGCAGGCCAGGAAGCCGAACACCGCCATGCCGAGGCGGCGCAGCGCCATATCCCACGGATGGGCGATCGGCTCGGCCATCACCCGCGCCGTGACGATGACGTAGGTCAGCGCCCAGAGGACGAAATTCGCCACCAGATAGTTGTTGAGGCGCGGCAGGCGCATGTCCCCTCCAGACGAACGGCATTCTGCGACATTCGGTGTGACGTCCAAGGCCGTTGGTCGACGCCGTTTGCCCGCTCGCCGCAAATCGCCCCGCTTGGTCGGACCGTTGTCGCCCTTTGACGCAATTCGGCTGAAGACCGCGGCCGGCCTGTCATCCTGCCATGGAGACCACAAGTCCCAGGGGAGAAACAGTCCGTGGCCGTCCGTCCGCCATCATTGAGGGCCATCGCCGCCTTCGAAGCGGCGGCGCGGCATGAGAGCTTCACCAAGGCCGCCGACGAGCTCAACCTCACCCAGAGCGCCATCAGCCATGCGGTCCGCTCGCTGGAGACCCGGCTGGGCGTGGACCTGTTCGAACGCTACGGCCGCACGGTGGCCCTCACCGAGGCAGGCCGCGCCTTCGTCAGCCGGCTGCGGCTCAGCCTGAACCTGATCTCCGAGGCGTTCGAGGCGCCGGCCCGGCCCGGCCGCGCCCGCCTGGTGGTGGCCGCCACCGCCGGCATCGCCGAACGCATCCTGGCCATCCGCCTTCCCGCCTTCCTCGCCCGCACGCCCGACCGCGAGATCGAGCTGCGCACCGTCACCGGCGCGGCCGAGGTCACCGCCGGCGAGGTCGACGTCGCCCTCCTGTACGGCGCCGGCTCGTGCGCCGGCCTGACCCAGCGGCGGCTGGCCGGCGAGGCGCTGTTCCCCGTCGCCGCGCCCACGCTGGAGCTGCCGCGCCGTCCCGAGGACCTGGTCCGCGCGCCGCTGATCCACCAGCCCGACCATCCCTGGCGCCTGTGGCTGGAGCAGGTCGGCCTGTCCGAGCTGCCGACCCCGGCGACGCTCACCGCCGACAGCCCGCTCGCCGCCCTGGAACTCGCCCGCAGCGGGGCCGGCGTCTGCCTCACCCGCGGCCTCCTCGCCCGCGAGGACCTGCGCACCGGCCGCCTCGTGCGCCTGTTCGAGGCCGAGGCGGCGCTTCGCGAGGAATACACCGCCGTCTGGAACCCCGCCTCGCCGCGCGCCGACCTCGTCCGCCCGTTCGTCGACTGGCTGGCCAGCGTCCTCGAGCCCACCCCCGCGCCGGTGCTCCACGCCGCCTGAGGCGGCGCCAGGCGCCTTCAACGCAGATGCTCCCCCTCAGGGGGAGCTGTCGCGCAGCGACTGAGGGGGTTCACACCCCCGGCGCCAGCGCCCTTCAACCCCCTCCGACGCCTGCGGCGCCACCTCCCCCTGAGGGGAGGATCTGGGCGCCCAAGAACACCCCCCACACGAAAAGGGCCCCCGCTTGCGCGGAGGCCCCCGTCGTATGTGTGGTCGTTCGCCTTAGAAGCTGGCGGTCACGCCCACGAAGATCTTCCGGCCCAGCAGGTCGTAGGTCGGATAGGTGTTCGGCGAGCCGGTCTGGGAGATCCGGTTGTTCACCAGCGGCGGATCCTGGTCGAGGATGTTGTTGATCCCGCCGCGGACCGCGAACATGTCGTTCACGTTCCACACCGCCGACAGGTCCAGGTAGCTGCGCTGGGGCAGCTTGTGGTTGAAGGCGTTGCGGGCGCCGGATCCGATGGTCGGCTCGTTGGTGTCCTGCTCGTAGGTGCTGCTGTGGATGTAGCGCCAGGCGAGCGAGGCGGTCACGTCCCACGGGGTGTTCCAGTTGACCCGCAGGGTGTGGCGCCAGCGCGGGCTGACCGTCTGGCACTGCGGGCCGAACAGGCCGGCGCAGTCATAGGCGTCGTCGCCCGGCAGCGGCACCGTGGTCTGCTTCAACAGGTACGAACCGGACAGGTTCACCGAGACGCCGCCCCAGTTCTCCAGGCCCCAGTCCTCGATCGGCAGGACATAGCTGGCCTGCAGGTCGATGCCCGAGGTGACGCCGGCGCCGACGTTGACGTTCGTGCCGTTGATGTAGCCGCCCTGAGCCTGGGTGTTGCCGAACAGGATGCCGTTCTGGGCGCGGACGATCTGGCTGCAGAACGTCTGGTCGCCGGTGTCGAGGCAGCGCTGCAGGATCACGCCCAGCGGGATGGCGCCGATCACGTCCTTCAGGTCGACGTGGTAGTAGTCCACGCTGGCCGTGAAGCCGCGGATGAACGACGGCCGGCCGGTGACGCCCACGGTGAAGGTCTTGGCGGTTTCCGGCGCCAGAAGCGGGTTGCCGCCGTTGAGCACCGCGCACTGGCCGGACGGGCACTGCGGGATGACGCCGTACTGCGCGGCGGTGATGCCGGTGTTCTGGCAGGCCTGCAGCGAGGCCGGGTTCTGGGCGCCGGCGGCGCAGGGGTCTTCCGACACCTGGCTCGTGTTGGTCACCGCCTGCGGCGTGTAGAGTTCGAGGATGCTCGCCGCCCGGATGGCCTTGTTGTACGAGCCCCGGAACTTGAAGTCCGAGGTCGGCGCCCACGACAGGCCCAGCTTCCAGGTCTTGGCGCTGACGCCGGTCGAGTAGTCCGAGTAGCGGTAGCCCAGCTCGGCCGTGACGTCCTTGGCCCAGGGCATGTCCTGAACCAGCGGGACACGGGCCTCGCCGAAGAACTCCTTCACGCTCAGGCTGTTGTCGATCGGGGTCGAGGCGCCGCCGGCGCCCGACAGGTCGCCGCTGAGCTGGGCTGAGTCCGGCTTGTATTCCAGGTGGTCGCGCCGGTAGTGGAAGCCCGCCGCCACGCCGACGCCGTCGTTCGCCCACGGCGACTTCACGCCGTAGTCGCCGAGGTCGCCGGTGATCGTGCCTTCGATGACCCGCTCGGCGATCGAGCCCTTCGACGTGCCCTCGATGTCGAGGTAGGCGAGCGCCGCGTCGGTGACCTTGCCGTCCTGGAAGATGTTGAACGGCACGCACGAGCCGCCCGAGACACAGACCGGTCCGTTCGGGCCCTGCACCACCTGCAGCGCGTTCTGCAGGCGCGAGATCGACAGGTAGTTCTGCGAGGCCTGGTAGAGGCTGGTGTAGTAGTACGAGCCGTAGAGGTCATACTTCCATGAGCCGGTGATCTCGCCGCGGCCGCCGAACACGGCCCGGTAGTTGGTGTGCTCGTAAAGCTGGTTGCGCCCGCCGCCCTCGATGTTGCGGCGGCCGATCAGCAGGTCCTTGCTGGCGCCCGAGGCGATGTCGGCGGCCGAGCAGTTGATCGCCGTGCGCTGCTGGGCGCTCATGAACGGGTTGTTGCAGTTGATCAGGAACCCGCCGTTCGGCGAGGCGCCCGCGCCCTGGAACAGGCCCGTCGGCGCGATCTGCACGTTCGAGCGGTCGTTCATGAAGCCGAAGTCGCCGTAGAACTCGAGGTGCTTGTTCACCTCGTAGCGGGCGAGGAAGCCGGCCGTGTAGCGGGTGCTCTGCTGCAGCAGGTAGGCGTAGTCGTTCGAGTTGAAGAACGGCGGCGGGGTCGTGGTCGCAGAGGCGCTCCACGGGGCGAAGGTGTTGCCCACCACCGCGGCCTGGGTCGGCGAGCCGGTCAGGTTGAAGCGGCTGCCGTCGGCCAGCACCCACTGGTTGGAGTTGGGCGAGCCCGCGCAGCTCGCCACGCCCGCCGCCGTGGCGACGATCTGGCAGGCCGAGTAGTCGCGCTTGGCCTGCGTCACCGGCTCCTGGTCATGGTAGGTGAAGTAGCCCGTGACGTTGCCGCGGCCCTCCTCGAAGTTCGCGCCCATGATGATGCTGAGGTCGCGCGACTCGCCGTCCCAGACGTTGTCCTTCGGCTTGGCGACGCCGCGGGCCGGGAGCAGGCCCTGGGCGAACTCGTTGTGCTGGTCGTGCTGGTACACGCCCCACTGGGCGTCGATCTGCACGCCCTCGAAGTCGCGCTTCATGATGAAGTTCACGACCCCGGCGATGGCGTCCGAGCCGTAGGTCGCGGAGGCGCCGCCGGTCAGCACGTCAACGCGCTGGATCAGCTGCGAGGGGATCTGGTTCAGGTCGGGCGAGGGGTTGGTGTTGCCCGTGTTCGGGTCGCCGATGCCGAGGCGGCGGCCGTCCACCAGCACCAGGGTCCGCTGCTGGCCGAGGCCGCGCAGGTCGACGGTGGCCACGCCGCCCGGGCCCGACAGCGGGTTGGACGTGCTGGACAGCGCCGTCTGGCTGTTCTGGCTCACCTGCGGCAGCTGGTTGAGGATGTCGGCGGTCACCGGGCGGCCGCCGAGGACCACTTCCTGCTCGCCGACCACCTGCACCGGGCTGACGCTCTCCAGGTTCGGCGACGGGATCCGGGTGCCGGTCACGACCACCTCGGCGACCTCGCCCTCCTGGGCCAGGGCCGGCGAGGCCAGGCCCGTCAGGGCCACCCCACAGATCATCGAAGACGCCAACAGGCGCTCGCGCATGCTCTTGATGTTCAAGTCAATTCCTCCAGCGGCCGGGGGCGAAAGCGGGCTCCGGCCGATCCCCACAAGATGCAGGCCCCGGGACGCCGCCGGAGGATTCCGGCCGCGCGATCAGGCGCCGCTGGAGGAAAACTATTGTCGCGTTCAGCGCGCCTTTACTGAATTTGTCTTCTGGCATTCATGAGAATGATTCATGCGTCAGCATTCTCCCTCGGCTGCGAGTCCAGGCCAGAAGCGTTGATTATTCTTGTTTTTCAACTTGATAGGTCGACCCACAGACCGAGCGACCCGCGGCCGGCGCACAGCCTATGCCTCGCCTTGGCGACAGTCTTTCGTGGCAAATTGTTGCAAAAAGAAAACAGCCACCCCGGCGCGTAACAATTGCTCGCGCATCAGGTTACATGAAATCACGTCATGCGGAGTATGACAAGAAGTCGTCACGAATAATCGACTATCCGGCGTACAGTCATTCCCGTCGGGCCTTGGCGCCCAGCGTCGCTTGCAGACGAGGATCCGCATGACCGTCGCCGCCATCGAATTCGCCGCGGGCGCCGTCGCCAGCCGCCCGGCGGCCGCGCAAGGTTCGCCCCGCGTGCTCTGGATCGACGCCGACCCCGCCGCCGTCGAATCCGGGTTGGAGATGCTCCGTCGCCACGGCTTCGACGTCGAGCAGACGGCGAGCGCCGCCGCCGCCCAGTCCGTGCTGGACGGGCCCGGCGCCGACCTGGTGATCCTCGACACCGCCCTTCCCGACGCCGACGGCCTGGCGCTCTGCCGCCGGCTCTCGGAGGCCGAGACCGCGCCCGTGCTGGTCGTCTCCCGCGCCGCCGACACCCTCGACCGGGTGGCCGGCCTGGAGTTCGGCGCCGACGATGTCCTGCCGAAGACCATCCACCCGCTGGAGCTGCTCGCCCGCGTCCGCGCCCTGCTGCGCCGCGCCACGCGCCAGGCCCGTCAGGCCGCCGAGAGCGCGCTGGCCACCTGGCGGTTCGACGCCGAGCTCGGCTACGTCACCTCCCCCTCGGGCCGCACGGTCCGCCTCAGCCCCGCCGATACGGCCCTGCTGCGCGTGCTGGCCGGCCGGCCGGGCGAGGTGCTGCCCCGCGACGCCCTGGTGGCCCAGCTGCACGGCGGCGACGGCGGCGCGGCCGGCGGCCGCTCGATCGACGCCCGGATCGCGCGTCTGCGCCGCACCCTCTCGGCCTGCGATGGCGCCGGGGAGCTGATCAAGACCCTGCGCGGCGGCGGATACCTCTTCCAGGCCCAGGTGATGAGCCGGCCCAGCCTCGCGGCTTGATCCAGGGTCGCCCGCCCCGGCCTCGTTTGACCGAGGTCAAGGCCGCCGGCCCGGGCGCGGGCCAGCCTCCGGCGACCCGGAGGAGACCGCATGACCGCCACGCCTGCCTGCACGGCCACTTTCAGCCGCGTCGACGGCACGATGAGCGCCGCGTTCGAGCGCCGGTTCGACGATCACACGGCGGCCGAGGTCTGGCGCGCCCTCACCGATCCGGCGCTGCTGCCGCAATGGCTGGCGCCGGGCGAGATCGAGCTGCGCCAGGGCGGCGCGGCGAAGCTGGCGTTCCAGGACAGCGGGGTCTCGGTCGACTCCACGGTCACCGCCTTCGCCGACGGCCGCCTGCTGGAATACTCCTGGGGCGGCCCGGGCGATCCGCCGCGGCCCGTGCGCTGGCTGATCGAGCCCGCCGGCGACGGCTGCCGCCTGACCCTGCGCGTCACCGTGCCCGCCGACGAGGACGTCGGCCGCTCGGCCGCCGGCTGGGAAGCCCACCTGGAGATGCTGGCGGCGACGCTGGAGGGCGTCTCGATCCACTTCCCGTTCGAGCTGTTCAAGGCCGCGCGCGACACCTACCGCGCCCGCCTTGCCGCCGCCGACTTCGCGACCCAGGCCTGAGGCCAGCTCCGGGCGCCTGAGCCCGCGCCTCCGCGAAGCGCCGCAAGCGCGCAGAATCCGTCGAGATGGGGGAGGAGTGGTGCCGCCTAGGTGACTCGAACACCTGACCTACGCATTACGAATGCGCCGCTCTACCGGCTGAGCTAAGGCGGCTCCTGTCCGGGGACGCGGGCTTTTACCCGCGACTGCGCGATTTGCAAAGCGTCAGGCGGTCACGCCCATCTCGTCGCGCCAGAATCCCAGCAGCGCCCGGGCGAAATGGGCGTGCGACCACTGGGCCGCGGTGGCCAGGGCCCCGTGCCGCAGCAGCGCCGCCTCGCCGTCGGCGGCCTCGGCCATGGCGGCGGCGCGGGCCAGGGCGTGGGCCGCGGCCTCGCAGTCGTCCTCGTCCACCCAAAGGCCGTTCGTGGGGGCCGTGTACTCCCGCGGGCCGATGCCGGTGAACCCCGCGACCAGGCAGCCGCTGGCCATCGCCTCCAGGATCGTCAGGCTCGAGGCCTCCAGCCGGGCCAGGCTCAGGAACACCGACGCCTGACCAAGCGCGGCCGCCGCCTCCGCCTCGGTGGCGGTCTCCAGCAGCCGCCACGCCCAGCCCGCGGCCCCGGGATGGATGCGGTCGAACAGCCCGCGGATCACGGTCAGCTCGGCGGGCCGCTTGCGGGGCATGCCGGCGATCACCTGCGCCTTCTCACCCGGCCGGAAGAGGCGCTCGTCCGCGAACGCCGGCGCCACCGAGATGGTGTCGTACGGAAAATAGCGCGCGATGAAGCCCGCCATCCCGAGGCTGCAGGCCAGGAAGGTGCGGAAGCGCCCGGCGATCTCGGGCTCCAGCGTCCCCAGCCCCTGGCCGCCGGCCAGGGCGTACGGGTTCTGGCAGAACACGACCTTGCGGTTCGGCAGGTCCGCCGTGCGGCGGAAGGCCTCGGCCGAGTCCTCGGGCAAGACCAGGATGTCGTCGTCCGCCAACGGACGGGTCCCGTCCTCCACCGGCGCGGCGTGCCGGAACCAGCTCGCGGCCGGAACCCCGGCGGGCTTGCGCACCACCGCCTCGTAGCCCAGCGACACCAGGGTCTCCACGTGGCGGTAGATGATCTTGGTCCCGCCGGTCAGGGCGTTCGCGTGGGGGGCGAGATAGACGATCCGCCCCACGCTCAGCCGCCGCCGGGGCGCCGCGCCCGCCGCGACCGCCCTCCCGCCGCGCCGGAGGGCTCAGGCGGCGCCTCGGGCTCCTGATAGCCCTCGTCCACGGGGTACAGCATCGGCTCGGCCAGCATCGGCCCGGCGTCGGCATAGGCGAGCGGCAGGTCGGGCAGTTCGCGCAGGGTCCGCTCGCGGCGCTCCAGCCGCGGATGGATCAGCTCGCCCGTCTCGGCGAAGGTGATCGCCAGCCGCGCCCAGTCGCTGGCGTGATAGGCGAAGGCCCGCCCTTCGGGGTCCAGGTCGGACCAGTCGGGCTCGGGCGGGGCGTTCATCCCCTGCGCCAGCCAGACCCGCGCCTCGTCGATGGCGCCGGCCGCATAGGCCGCGCGGGCCATCAGGCCGGCGACGCGGGCCGTCACGGGCTCGCCCTCCAGCGCCCGGGCCGCCTCGCGCGCGGCCGGGCCGTCGTTCGCCGTCAGGGCCTGTTCCACGTACAGCATCAGGCTTTCGCGGTGGGCCGGGTTCACCGCCGCCAGCGCCTTCAGGCGCTGGGCCCGCTCGCGCGGGGTCTCGTCGGTCCGCAGGTCGCGATAGGCGAGCCATAGCGCCGGGTGCGGCGCCGCGCGCCAGGCGTTCTCGATCATCGAGGCGGCCCGGCCCAGCTTGCCGTCGTCGGCCAGCAGGCGGGCGGCCATCGCCACCCCGGGCGCGAAGCCCGGCTGCAGGCGGGCGGCCTCGACCGCGTGATCCAGGGCCAGGCTGCGGGCCTTGGGCTCGGGCGCGTGTTCCAGCTGCGCCGCCGACGCCGCCAGCAGCGCCGCGCGGGCTCGCTCGGCCACGATCGGGGGCACGATCTTGCGGTCCAGCGCGCTCTTCACCAGGGCCAGCCCGCCCTCCCAGTCGGCCGCCTCCAGCCGCGACTCCAGGATCGCCCGCCAGGCCCAGCGCGCGGTGCGCGCCTCGCCATAGGCCTCCTGGGCATGCCGCAGCGCGGTCTCGCGCGCACCCTGGGCCAGCGCCAGCTGCATCAGGCCCTTGTGCCCGGCCAGCCGCATCTCGGGGAACCCGAGCATCGCCGTATAGGCCGCCTGCGCCTGGGCCGTATCGCCCGCCGCCTCGGCGGCCTGGGCCGCGAGAACCCGCACCAGCCCCGGCGCGTCCGCCGCCAGTTCCGCCGCCTTCTTCGACAGCCGCACGGCTTCCGAGCCGTCCCCCGCCGCCACGGCCAGGAAGCCGCGGGCGAGCACGTCGTTGGCCTGGCGCCGCCGCGCCTCGGTCCGCGCCCGCTCGGCCCGGCGCGGCGCGTCCAGGATCCAGAGGATCGTGCGCCACACCACCGCCGCCGCCAGTCCGAACGTCAGCGCCATCAGCACCGCCGCCGCGGCCGTCGCGTCGGCCCGCCAGCCCAGCCAGACCACGGTCGCCCGTCCGGGTTCGTCGGCCAGGGCGAGCGCACCCACCGCCACCGCGGCGAGCAGGATGAGGACCACGCCGGCGCGGATCATATTTCCGGCTCCCCTGGCTGCAGGTCGCGGACGGCGCGGGCCCGGAGCGCCGCGACCTCGCGTTCGATCTCGGCGCGCCGCTCGGCGCCCAGACGCCACGGCGCCAGGGCCTCGCGGGCCTTGGGCGGCAGGCTGTCCAGCGCCTTCAGGGCGGCGATCACCTCACCCTCGGCGAGCGCCGCCTCGGCGCGGGCGATCACGGCGTCGGGGCCCGTTCCGGTCGTCTCGTCGATCCGGCGGACCGTCACCACCTTGCTCAGGGCATAGGCGATCCGCTCGCCGACGTCGGCGCCTTCGGGCGGCTTGCGCGCCCTGCGGACGGCGAGGGTCGCGTAGTCCTGGAAACTCGCCGCGAGGGCCGTGCGGCTGGGCGCGCCCGTCTCGGCGAGCCTCGACAGGGCGGCCAGCTCGGGCAGTTCGGGCGCGGCCGCGCGCAGGGCGGCGAGCTCGCGCGGGAAGGGTCTCGAGCTGCGGGTCGCGTCCACCAGCTCGGCCAGGGCCAGGGCTGCGGCCGCAGCCTCGCTGGTGCGCGCGCCCTGACTTTCCAGAACCGCGATGCGGGCCCGGAGCCTGGACACCTCGTCCTCGGCGGCCGCCAGCGCCGGCTGGGCCGGCGCCGCGGCGGGGGACGGCGCCGCGGCCACGGGCGCGGGTGTCGGCGAGAGCGGGGCGACCTGGCCCGGCGCGCGCAGGTTCTCCATCAGCCGCGGGGCGAACAGCGCCACTCCGACCCCGGCGAGCACGCACAGGATCGCGAAGGCGGTCATCGCCCAGGCGCTCACGCCTGCCCGCGGCCGGTACTGGGCAGGGTCCTTGGGCAGGTCGGGCTGGGGCGCGCTCATGGACATTCAGGGTCGCCGGTCGATCAGGTTGAGCAGCGCCGCCTCGAGCGGGAACGGCGGAAAGGCCTTGGCCGCCAGCTTGGTGCGGGCCAGCGGCTTCATCACCGCCTTCGACAGCCCCAGCGCGCGCAGCCCGGGCGCGGGATGGTCCTTCAGCAGCCTGGCCAGCGCCTGGGCGGCCCGCGGCGAGTGCAGGAGTACGGCGTCGCTCTTGGCCAGCGTCGCGGTGTCGATGTCCTCGACCGGCGCCGTCTCGTAGAGGATCAGCCGCCGGGCCTCGACCCCCTGCCGCTCCAGCGCGCCGGCCAGGTCGCCGGCCGGCTCGGCCGCGCCGGGATGCAGCACCACGCCGCGCAACTCGCCCCGGCGGGCCGCGATGCCCTCGGCCAGGGCCTCGACGTCGCCGTCGGCCGACAGCACCGACTTGAAGCCCGCCCCGCGCGCCGCCTGCGCCGTGGCCGCGCCGACCGCGAACACCTTCAGGCCCCGCTCGCCGGTCGCGTCGGCGAAGGCGCGCACGCCGTTGGCGGAGGTGAAAGCCAGGGCGGCGACGCCGGAAAGGTCCACGGCCACGTCGGGAATCGTCCGCACCGCGAGCAGGGGCGCGACCACGGCTTCATGCCCCAGGGCGCGCACGCGCTGGGCCGTCGCCTCCGCCCCCGGCTGGGTGCGGGTGATCCAGATACTCTGCCTGCGGCTCGCCATTCGGCGAATCCTGTCGCCCGACCTGTTTAACTTTCGGAAACGACGATGGGCCTCGTCGCGCCCCGGATCAACGCCTCTCGTGGCGCCGCCCGCTCAACTACAGGATGATCGCGTCGCCCGCTTCTTCCTGGACTGCGCGGCCCAGCGACAGGCCGAGGTCGCGGGCCGAGGCCAGCGGATCCGCCATCTGCGACAGCTCGGATTCGCCCGCGTGGCGGAACCGCTCGGTCCCGCCGGGCGACAGGGCCTCGACGATCAGCTTCAGCGCCCCGCCTTCCAGCCAGGCGTGCGCGCCGATCGGCGTGCGGCACGAGGCTTCCAGCGCCGCCATCGCGCCCCGCTCCGCCGCGACGGCCAGGGTTGTGGTCTCGCAGCGCAGCGCCTGCACCCACGGCAGGTCGCGGTCGGCCTCGCGGGTCTCGATGGCCAGGGCGCCCTGGCCTGGCGCGGGCGGGACCTCGCGCGGGTCGATCAGGCTCTTGGGCAGGTGGCCCAGTCCCAGGCGGCGAAGGCCGGCATTGGCCAGCAGGATCGCGTCGGCCTCGCCTGCCGCCAGCTTGGCCAGGCGCGTGTCGACGTTGCCGCGCAGCATCTGCACATTGAGATCGGGCCGCCGGTGCAGCGACTGCGCCTGCCGACGGAGGCTGGCGGTGCCCAGCTTCGCGCCCTTCGGCAGGTCCTCCAGCCGCTCGACGTCGCGGCTCAGGAACGCGTCGCGCGGGTCCTCGCGCTCGGGGATCGCGGCGATGCACAGGCCCTCGGGCAGCACGGCCGGCACGTCCTTCATCGAATGGATCGCGCAGTCGATCTCGCCGGCCAGCAGGGCCTCCTCGATCTCCTTCGTGAACAGGCCCTTGCCGCCGATCTCCAGCAGCCGGCGGTCCTGCACCCGGTCGCCCGTGGTGGTGATGACGATCAGGGGCGCGACGCGCTCCACCTCGGCGGGGTTCTCGGGATCGGCGCCGAGGGCCGCGGCGATGCGGCGTTGCATGTGGCCGGCCTGCGCGAGGCTCAGCTTGGAGCCGCGGGCCCCGATCCGGACGGGCTGTTGCGTGGGCACGGTCGGCAGTCTACCTCGGACGCGAAACCAATCAGGGCCTGCTACAGGAGCGGGCCTCCCCCGGCAACCGGATGACCCCGAGCTCCACCGCGCCTCAGACCGTCCTGGGCCTCGAGACCAGCTGCGACGAGACCGCCGCCGCGGTGGTGCGCCGTCACGCCGATGGCCGCGCCGAGGTGCTGTCGTCGGTGGTCGGCAGCCAGATCGCCGCCCATGCCCCGTTCGGCGGCGTCGTGCCCGAGATCGCCGCCCGCGCCCACGTCGAGACGATCGAGGCCATCGCCGAGGCGGCGCTCAAGGAAGCCGGGCTCGGCTATGGCGAGCTCACCGGGGTCGCGGCCACCGCCGGCCCCGGCCTCGTCGGCGGGGTGATGGTGGGCCTCTCGTTCGGCAAGGCGGTGGCGCTGGCGCGCGGCCTGCCGCTGGTGGCGGTGAACCACCTGGAGGGCCACGCGGTCTCGGCGCGGCTCGGGGCGGACCTGCCCTATCCGTTCCTGCTGCTGCTGGTCTCGGGCGGGCACTGCCAGCTTCTCGAAGTCGCCGGCATCGGCGCCTGCCGCCGCCTGGGCTCCACCATCGACGATGCGGCCGGCGAGGCCTTCGACAAGATCGCCAAGGCCATGGGGCTGCCCTATCCCGGCGGACCCGAGCTGGAACGCCTGGCTGACGGCGGCGACCCGACCGCGTTCGAGCTGCCGCGCATGCTGCTGGGCCGCAAGGACTGCGACTTCTCTTTCTCGGGTCTCAAGACCGCCGCCGCGCGGCTCGCCGAGGGCGTGACCCACGAGGCCGACCGCAAGAACCTGGCCGCCGCCGTGCAGGAGGCGATCGCCGGTCAGCTCGCCGAGAAGTCCGAGCGGGCCATGAAGGCCTACGCCCAGGACCACGCGGCCGCGGGCCTGCGCTTGGTCGTCGCCGGCGGCGTGGCCGCCAACCGCACCGTCCGCGCGCGGCTGGAGGCGGCCGCCCGCCGCCACGGCTTCAGCTTCGCCGCCCCGCCGATGGCCTACTGCACCGATAACGCCGCGATGATCGCCCTCGCCGGCGCCGAGCGGCTGGCCGCCGGCATCTCGGATCCGCTGGACGCGGTGGCCCGTCCGCGCTGGCCGCTGGACGCCGCCGCGGCCGCCGCCGCCCCCACCCACAAGGCCGGCCGCAAGGGAGCCAAGGCATGAACCGTGTCGGAGTGATCGGCGGCGGCGCCTGGGGCACGGCCCTGGCCCAGGTCTGCGCCCGGGCGGGCCGCGAGGTGACCCTCTGGGCCCGCGAGCCCGAGGTGGTCGAGGCCGTCAACGCCCGCCACGAGAATGCGACCTTCCTGGCCGGCGTGCCGCTGGAGCCGTCGATCCGCGCCACCGGCGACTATGCCGACCTCGCCGGCTGCGACCTGGTCCTCGCCGTGCCGCCGGCCCAGCACATGCGCTCGACCCTGACGGCCTTCGCGCCCCACGCGCGCGACGGGCTGCCCATCGTCCTCTGCTCCAAGGGCATCGAGCAGGGCACGCTCAAGCTGATGACCGACGTCCTGGCCGAGACGATCCCGCAGGCGGCGCCGGCGGTCCTGTCGGGCCCCAGCTTCGCCGGCGAGGTGGCGCGCGGCCTGCCCACCGCCGTCACCCTGGCCTGTCCCGATCCCGGCTGCGCCGAGGCGATCGGCGAGGCCATCGCCACCCCGACGTTCCGCCCCTACTTCGCCAGCGACCTGATCGGCGCCGAGGCGGGCGGGGCGGTGAAGAACGTCCTGGCCATCGCCACCGGCATCGTCGAGGGCCGCGAGCTGGGCCGCTCGGCGCATGCGGCGCTCATCACGCGCGGCTTCTCGGAACTCACGCGCCTGGCCGTCGCCCTGGGGGGCGAGGCCGAGACTGTCGCCGGCCTCTGCGGCCTGGGCGACCTGGTGCTCACCTGCTCCAGCCCCCAGTCGCGCAACATGAGCGTCGGCCTGGCGCTCGGCCGCGGCCAGACCCTGGAGCAGGCGTTGGCCGGCAAGCTCACCGTGGCCGAGGGCGTGGCCTCCGCGCCCGCCGTCCGCGACCTCGCCCGCAAGCTCGGCGTCGAGGTCCCGATCTGCGAGGCGGTGGCCGCCATCCTCGCCGGCCAGGTCGGCGTCGACGACGCCATCCGCGGCCTGCTCTCCCGTCCGCTCCGAGAGGAACACTGAATGCCCACCTTCGTCCTTCACTGCCTCGACAAGGCGGACTCCCTCGACCTGCGGATGGCCACCCGCGAGCGGCACCTGGCCTATGTCCAGAGTCGCGCCGCCGACGTGAAGATCGCCGGCCCGATGTTCGACGACGCGGGCGGCATGGCCGGCTCGATGTTCATCCTCGACGTCGCCGACAAGGCCGCGGCCCAGGCGTTCCACGACGCCGACCCCTACACTCAGGCGGGCCTCTGGCGGCAGGTCGAGCTGAACCCGGTGAAGATCACGTTTGGCCAGCTCTGAGCCCGTCAACGCCGCGCGTCCGCCCGCCGGGACGCGGCTCTGCGCCCTCGCAGAGCTCCAGGACCCCGGCGGCAAGTCGTTCCGCTTCCGGCACGAGACCCGGATGTTCGCCGGCTTCGTGATCCGCCAGGGGGACGACGTCCGCGGCTTCGTGGATTCCTGCCCGCACGCCGGCTGGCCGCTCAGCGCCCTCGACGACCGCTACCTGACCCGCGACGGCCGCCACATCCTCTGCGCCGGCCACGGCGCGCTGTTCACCCTGGACGGTCTCTGCGTCGCCGGCCCCTGCGCCCGCCAGAGCCTCGCGCCCTGGCCGGTCGAGGTGCGGGACGGCGAAGTCTTCACGGCCTAGCTTCGGCCCCGAACGCGGCCACGTCGTCCAGCAGCGACCTGGCCGCCAGCTTCACCAGCTCGCCGCCCTTCTCGGGGGTCGCCAGGCCCGGGTCCGACCCCATCCGGCCGTCGGCGTAGCGGGCGCGGAAGTCGTGGGCCTCGCGGATCGGGCCGGTGGGGGCGATCTGCGGCGCGTAGTTGGCGCTCTTGATGGAGTCCGGATAGGCCCATTGGGTGACCGCGATCTCGGACGGCGTGGCGTGGCTGCCGTGGCCGACCGGGAACTGCTGGTTGGCGAGGGCGGTGACGCCGGCCAGGTCCCACCAGTTCTTCAGCTTGCAGGCGAAGCCCCGGTCACGCCCGGCGTAGCTGGCCTCGGCGTAGAGCTCGGAGAACGCGGCCTCGATGGTCGCGACGTTCCCGCCGTGACCGTTCAGGAAGTAGAGCTTGGTGAAGCCCGCGTGCGCCAGGCTGCGGCACCAGTCGCCGATCGCCAGCATGAACGTCGAGGGCCTGAGCGCGATCGTGCCCGGGAAGTCCAGGTGGTGCTGCGCCATGCCGATGTTGAACGTCGGCCCCACCAGGATGTCGCCGGTCTTCTGCGCCTCGTGGGCGATGATCTCCGGGCACAGCCAGTCGGTGCCCAGCAGGCCCGTCGGCCCGTGCTGCTCGTTCGAGCCGATGGGGATCACCACCGTCTTCGAGCGGGCCAGGAAGCCTTCGATCTCGGCCCAGGTGGAGAGGTGCAGCAGCATCGGGTGTCCCTTGAGGCTTCGCGCGCCGGTTGGGTCCCGCGCGTCGGAATCGCGTGTACAGTAAACCTGAAACGTGCGGCCGCGCGACCGTCAGAAGTGCGCCTCGGCCACCTGGATCGTCATGTCGCGGGCCTTCATGCCCACCAGCCGCCAGCCGCCCTTGCCCTTGGCGAAGGTCAGCAGGCAGTCGCCGCCGCCCTGGCGCAGGCACACCTTGCGCTCGCCCAGCGGCTTCAGCATCCGCCGCACCTCGTCCGGGTCGGGCGCCTCGGTGCGGCGGCGCCCCTGGGCGTCCACCAGCCGGATCGCCTCGGGGCTGATCATCCGGTCCAGGGCGAACTCCGACGGCCCGCCCTCCACGTCCAGCGCCTTGGTCTTGGCCATGGCCGTCACCTGCCGCCGCACATCGTCGCGCAGCGCCGCCCGGTCGATCTCGGCTTCGAACGCCGCCTCGTCGTCGTTCATCGCCGCGGTGAGCAGCCGGCTGGCCGCCTCGGCCGCTCCCTTGGGCGCGCTGCCGCCGCAGGCCGAAAGGACGAGGGCCACGGCGGCGAGGAGGGGGGGCGTCCGACGCATCGCGCGAAAATCCCCGCCCGCCTGAGTCGCCGCAAGAGGCTGACGGTGCGGCGAGTTGCGCCGCGCCCCCCGGGCGGATACTGCGGAGCGAAGTCCGATCCGGGAGGTTGAAGCGTGTCCGACGGCGAGGTGTTTCCGGTTCCCCAGGAATGGGCCGACAAGGCTCATATGAACGCGGCGGCCTACGAGGCGGCGGTCCGGCGGGTCGAGTCCGACCCCGAGGCCTACTGGACCGAGATCGGCAACCGCCTCGACTGGATCAAGCCCTTCACCAAGGTGAAGGACGTCTCGTTCGACAAGGCCGACTTCCACATCAACTGGTACGCCGACGGCGTCCTCAACGTCGCCGCCAATTGCCTCGACCGGCACCTGGAGACCCGCGGCGACCAGGTGGCGATCATCTGGGAGAGCGACGACGGCCACAGCTACGACGCCCTCACCTACCGCCAGCTCCACGCCGACGTCTGCCGCTGGGCCAATGTGCTCAAGGCCAAGGGCGTCCGGAAGGGCGACCGCGTCACCATCTACCTGCCGATGATCCCGGCGGCGGCGGCCTCGATGCTGGCGTGCGCCCGCATCGGCGCGATCCATTCCGTCGTCTTCGGCGGCTTCTCGCCCGACAGCCTGGCCGGCCGCATCCAGGACTGCGACTCCAAGGTCGTGATCACCGCCGACGAGGGCCTGCGCGGCGGCCGCGTCGTGCCGCTGAAGCTCAACGTCGACGAAGCGCTGAAGACCTGCCCGGGCGTCACGAACGTCATCGTCGTCAAGCGCACCGGCGGCGACGTGCCGATGACCGCCGGCCGCGACGAATACTTCTCCGACCTGAAGAAGACCGTCTCCGCCGAGTGCCCGGCCGAGCCGATGGGCGCCGAGGACCCGCTGTTCATCCTCTACACCTCGGGCTCGACGGGTAAGCCCAAGGGGGTGCTGCACACCACGGGCGGCTACCTGGCCTGGGCCTCGTGGACGCACGAGGTGGTGTTCGACTACCGCCCCGGCGAGGTCTTCTGGTGCACGGCCGACGTGGGCTGGGTCACCGGCCACAGCTACGTCGTCTACGGCCCGCTGGCCAACGGCGCGACCAGCCTGATGTTCGAGGGCGTCCCGAACTATCCGACCACCTCCCGCTTCTGGGAGGTCTGCGACAAGCACAAGGTCGAGATCTTCTACACCGCCCCCACCGCGCTGCGCGCGCTGATGCGCGAGGGCGACGAGCCGGTGAAGCGCGCCAGCCGCAAGTCGATCCGCCTGCTCGGCACGGTGGGCGAGCCGATCAACCCCGAAGCCTGGCTCTGGTACCACCGCGTGGTGGGCGAGGAGCGCTGCCCCATCGTCGACACCTGGTGGCAGACCGAGACCGGCGCCTGCCTGATGACCCCGCTGCCGGGCGCCCATGCGCTCAAGCCGGGCTCCTGCGCCAAGCCGCTGCCGGGCGTGAAGCCCCAGCTCGTCGACGCCGAGGGCCTGGTCCTGGACGGCGCCATCAACGGCAACCTCTGCCTCACCGACAGCTGGCCGGGCCAGATGCGGACGGTCTACGGCGACCACCAGCGCTTCATCGACACCTACTTCTCCACCTATCCCGGCAAGTACTTCACCGGTGACGGCGCCCGCCGCGACGCCGACGGCTACTACTGGATCACGGGCCGGGTGGACGACGTCATCAACGTCTCGGGTCACCGCCTGGGCACCGCCGAGATCGAGAGCGCCCTGGTCGGCCACCATGCCGTGGCCGAGGCCGCCGTGGTCGGCTACCCGCACGACATCAAGGGCCAGGGGATCTACTGCTACGTCACGCTGAAGGTCGGGGTCGAGGCCACCGAGGCCCTGCTGGCCGACCTGCGCGGCCACGTCCGCCACGAGATCGGCCCCTTCGCCGCCCCCGACGTGATCCAGTTCGCGCCCGGCCTGCCCAAGACCCGCTCGGGCAAGATCATGCGCCGCATCCTGCGCAAGATCGCCGAGGATGACCTCGGCAACCTCGGAGACACCTCCACCCTGGCCGAGCCCGGCGTCGTCGACGACCTTGTGAAGAACCGCGCCGGCCGCGGCGACGACGAGGTCCACATCCAGGGCCACCGCCTGTCGTGCGCCGAGCTGGAGGGCGTGCTGCGCGGCCACCACGCCGTGGCCGAGGCCGCCGTCGTCGGCGCCCTGGTCGACGGCAAGGCCGAGTCGCTCTGGGCCTTCGTCACGCCCGATCCCGAGATCATGGCCTCCGACGTCCTGGCCGCCGACCTCAAGGGCTACATGCGCCGCGAGATCGGCGAGCATGGCGTCCCGGCGGCGGTGATCTTCGGTCCGCTGCCCAAGACCCATTCGGGCGAGGTGGTCCGGCCGGTGCTGCACCGCATCGCCCAGACGGGCGAGCCCGGCGACGTCTCGGGCCTGGCCGATCCCGCCGTGGGTCCGGCCCTGGCCAAGCTGCGCGCCGACGCGCTCGCCGGCTGACGTGAGCCCCGAGCTGCCGCCGCCGCTGCGCGCGGCGCTCGAGCGGGAGCTCGCCGGGGCCTCGCGCCGCGACCTCGCCCAGCGCAGTGCGGCGACCACCGCCGCCTACCGCTCGGGGCGGACCTCGGCGGCCGCGATCAAGGGCGCGGACGACGCCCTGGCCTATGCCCTCACCCGCCTGCCGGCCACCTACGCCGCCTGCGCCGCCGTCTTCGCCGAGGCCCGCCGCCTGGCGCCCGGCTTCGTCCCCGCCTCGCTGTTGGACGCCGGCTGCGGCCCCGGCACGGGAAGCTGGGCCGCGCGCGAGGCGTTCCCTTCCCTCGATCGGATCCTGTGGCTCGACGCCAGCGCGCCGTTCCTCGACCTCGCCCGCCGGCTGGCCGGCGACGATCTGTCGGCCGCCCCCCAGCCCGGCGACCTCACCGCCGGCGGATTCCCCAAGGCGGACGTGGTCCTCGCGAGCTACGCCCTGGCCGAGATCGCCCCCGCCGCCCAGCCCGGCGTGGTCGCCAGCCTGTGGGACGCCGCCGAGGGCCTCCTGATCCTGGTGGAGCCCGGCACGCCGGCCGGCTTCGAGCGCCTGCGCGCCGCCCGGTCAGGGCTGATCGCCGCCGGCGCCCGCATCCTCGCCCCCTGCCCGCACGACGGGGCCTGCCCGATCGCCGCGCCCGACTGGTGCCACTTCAGCGTCCGCCTGCCGCGCTCGCGCGACCACCGCCTGGCCAAGGGCGCCGAGGTCCCGTTCGAGGACGAGAAGTTCGCCTACGTGGTCGCCGCCCGCCCGCAAGTCGACGCGGCGCCCCGCACACCGCGCGTCCTCGCCCGCCCCCGCGCCGGGAAGCCCGGGGTCGACCTGCGGCTCTGCACGGAAACCGGCCTCGAACAGCGCTTCGTCCCCCGCCGCGACAAGGCCGCCCACGCCGTCGCCCGCCGCCTGGACTGGGGCGACGCGCTCTAGGGCGCATTCCGCAAGAGTGGAAACCGGTTCTGCGATCAGAACGCGCTCAACCTTTTGATTTAGCGCCTTTTTAGGCCGTTCGAACGATTCCGTTTGAACGGGAAGGGCTCTAACCCACTCCGCGGATGGGGAACGGCACGACCGCCGCGGCGTCCTCTTCCCGGCGCAGGCGGCTGCGTTCCTCGATGCGTTTGAAGAAGTCCTGCAGGTAGGGCACCAGGAAGTCGATGAACGCCCGCACCCGCGGCGCGTCCTTCAGTTCGCGGCGGGTCACGATCCACGAGCTGGCCCGACCCTCGGGGATGTCCTCGGAACAGCGCACCAGCTCGCGGTCCGGATCGGCGACGGTGCACGGCAGGGCGCCGATGCCCAGGCCCGCCTTCACCGCATAGACCAGGCTGCCCATGCTGTTGCTGCGGGTGATTGGCGGCTTGCCGCCCGAATAGCGCATCATCCAGGTGGCGGCCGGGATCTCGCCGCCCTCGGGCGCCACGTCGATGAGGTCGTGGTCCTTCAGGTCGTCCAGCGAGGCCGGCGTCCCGCGCCGGACCGCGTATTCGCGGCTGCAGTAGAGCGCCATGGGGTGCTCGGTGATCTTCCGCGCCACCAGGTCGGACGCCGGCAGGGACTGGGCCGTGCGGATGGCGAGGTCGGCCTCGCCGCTTTCCAGGTCCAGCGACCGGTCGGTGATGACGAGGTCCACCTGCACGTCGGGATGCAGCTTCCGGAACTCGGCCAGGGCCGGGATGATCATGGTGTTGGCCACCAGCTCGTTGGTGGTCAGCCGCAGCGCCCCGGCCACCCCCCGCATCTGCGAGGCCGCATGGTTCTCGAACCGGATCGCCGCCCGCTCCACGCCCTCCGCCTCGGAGATCAGGGCCTCGCCCGCCTCGGTCAGCCGGCTGCCGGTCTGGCCGCGCTCGAACAGCTTGAAGCCCAGGTCGTGCTCCAGGCTCTCGATGCGCCGGGCGACCGTGGTCTGGTTCACGCCCAGCGCCTTCGACGCCGCCAGGGTCGATCCGCCCCGTGCGACGGCCAGGAAGGCCTTCAGGTCGTTCCAGTCGAACATACCGACATTCTGCGGTTGTGCAGAGCCGGACTGCAAGAGCGCAGATAACCCAACGTCACGCCTTAACCGTATCTATCGCGCCGCTGCGGAGCTCCCCCGGGCTCCGGACGGCCAAGAAGGTGTGTGTCATGAAACTCTACTGCGACCCGATCTCCACCACGTCCCGGCCCATCCTGATGTTCCTCGCCGAACAGGATCTGCCGGTCGAAGTCGTCAAGGTCGACCTCCTCGCCGGCGCCCAGCAGGACCCGGAGTACCTGGCGATCAACCCCAACGGCATCGTACCCTTCCTGGTGGACGGCGATTTCCGCATCGGCGAGAGCGCCGCGATCCTCAAGTACCTGGCGATCCGCGCCCAGGCGACCGCCTACCCCGAGGGCCTGCAGGCGCAGGTCAAGGTGGACGAGGCGATCTCCTGGTTCTCGACCCAGTTCCACGAGACCTTCTGCGTGATGACCTGCTACCCGGCCATCGGCGTGCCCAAGGGCGCCTCGCCCGAGTTGCTGGCCGCGCTCTCGGCCTACGGCCAGGCCCATTCGCCCCGCTGGCTGAACGTGCTGGACCGGCACATGCTGGCCGAGCAGCCCTACGTCTGCGGCGACCAGGTCAGCCTCGCCGACTACCTCGGCCTCTCCTACGTCCTGCTCGGCGACTTCGTGGCCTTCGACTTCAGCCCCTATCCCAACATCCAGGCCTGGATCGCCCGCATGAAGGCCCGGCCGTCCTTCCTCTCCGCCTATGCCGCCTTCGAGACCTTCGTGGGCTTCGTCCGCGGCCAGGCCCAGGCGGCCTGACCGCTCGGCCTGATCCACCGGCCTGACCCGACCCTCCCTCCCACCTCCCCGAGGGGAGGGAGTCCCCACGGGCGCGC
>JADHED010001146.1_pt1 | contig 24498 bp, 19 predicted proteins | sample 8952041 | NCBI WGS metagenome assembly JADHED01 (sample SAMN16124423, study PRJNA663239) | bioreactor sludge metagenome | isolation source: sludge (control) | place: India:Bengaluru | collected 2018-09-08
CCCTTGTCGTTCTTCTTGCCAGGGCCCACGGCCAACACTTCACCTTGATCGGGCTTTTCGGCGGCGTTGTCAGGGATCACGATGCCGGAGGCCGTCGTGGTTTCGCTTTCAATACGCTTGACGATCACGCGATCGTGCAGAGGGCGAAGGTTCATTGCATTGCTCCTGTTTTCAGTAAAAAAAGCTGATGAATTCAATCAGCCCCGGCCATCCGGGGCCACCAAACTGCCAGCAGGGAGTGCGGTGTTAGCACTCGTCTGCGGTGAGTGCTAATGATACGGGCATTTGTGGCCATTTCAAGACACCCCTCGCAGGATTGAAGGGGCAAATCGCATCCCCTTCTCCTATTTAAGGTGGAGAAGCGTGCCCAGCACGGCCCGCGTTGCACAGAGACCGGTCGCCGCTCCGGAGATCGTTTCACTGCGGAGACGCGATCAGCCAGGCGTTCACTTGTCGCACTGTGTCATCAATGGGGTTCCCCACGAGTGCATTCAAACGTACGCGCGATGCGAGATACACATACCGCGCCTCTGCTAGGTCGCGTTGGGCAATTTGCAGTTGCTGTTCGGCGTTCAGCACGTCCACCATGGTACGGCTGCCTACTTCAAACGACCGTCTGCTCGAGGTCACCAGCTGATTGCCGGATTTCACTGCTTGTTCAAGCGCTCTGACTTTCAAAACGCCTTCTGTAACTCCCCGGTATTCTCGGTGTACGCGCACAGCAAGGTCGCGGCGCACGGCTTCTAAATTTTCCTTAGTGCGTACATGCTCAGCTACCGCCTGTCGCACTGTAGAAGTTACGTAACCCCCAGAAAAAAGCGGTACGCTGATTTGAATCCCGACCATACGGTTGGTGTTTTTAGAGCGTGGATAGTTAATGTTCTCACTGCCACTGCGAGTGATCTGTGCAATGGCATCGACAGTGGGATAGTGCGCTCCTTCCGCTTTGTCTATCTCTGCCTGTGCGGTTTCCACGCGAGCCTTCAGCGCGCGAATTTCTGGACTGTTGTCCTCCGCTTGTTGTACCCAATACTGGAGGTCCGCCGGCTGTGGTGGCATAAGCTCCAGGCGCTGTGTATCTACCCGTGCCAAATCCGTGGCAGGTTGGTGGGTGAGCACTTCGAGTTGTCTGGTTGTCAGATCCACTTGCTGCCTTGCACTCAGCACGTTTGCCTCGTCCATGTCGAGTCGCGCCTGGGCTTCGTCAATGTCGGTGCGCGTACCAGAGCCTGCTGCCAGAGATTTGCGCGCGGCATCAAGTTGTATCGTTGTGACTTCCTTTTTTTTGCGAGCCAGTTCTAGAGCATCCTGCGCCAAAAGTGCCTCTAGGTAAGCAGCTGCGACACGCGATCCCACGTCTTGCAGTTCGCTGTCCAGTGTCGCCTGGGCGTCTGCTACCACAGAGTTTGCTTGTCGCAGACCATCCATCAAGGGCTTACGGAAGAGCGGTTGACGAAGCTGCAGTGTTTGGTTGTAGCTGAAGTACCGGTCACTGGAGGTCACATCCCTACCGAGGGCATTCTGCTGAGTGACATCCACATTGTTGTCGTATCGCCCCACATTGGCAGACACGTTGGGCAAGAGTTGGGAACGAGCCTGGGGAAGCCGTTCTGCTGCAGCATCACGTGCAGCCCTGGCCGCCCGGATTTTGGGGTCTTGCTCCAACGCTGCTTGATAGGCTTGCATCAAGTCGAGCGACCACGCCGGTGCGCTGGATGTGCCGACTACGGAAAACAGAACAGCGGTGATCACCCATCGGCTACTGCGAGGTGTTAAGCGCATTTTTACTCTTCCTTCATGGAGGCTGCGAGACGCTTGGTCAGCGGGTTGATCAGGTACGTCAGCATGGACCGCTCTCCAGTCTTGATCACAACCTCGGCCTGCATGCCAGGTTGCAAACGGTGTGTGCCGAGCTTCTTGATACCTTCAGGTGTGACTTTGACGCGTGCCAGGTAGTAAGACACTTGTCCGCTACCGACTTGCTCTGTCAAAAGATCGTTGGAAAGGGACGTCACTTCGCCCTCCACCACCAATTGAGGTGTGTGTGCAAAGGCGTTGAATCGCACGTCCGTTTTCAGCCCAGCGTGCACGCGATCAATAAAGTGCGGATCGATGCGAGCCTCCAGCAGGAGCGCGGCATCTTCCGGCACAATGTCCATCAGCTTTTGCCCGGGTTGGATGACACCGCCGATAGTCTGCACTGCCAGGCCAATGACCTGACCCGTAGCGGGCGAGCGAATTTCAGTGCGCTCCAGGTCATTTTTTACGGCAGCGAGCTTCTCAGCATCTGACTGAACTTCACGGAGAACGTTGGCCAAGTCGGTTTCCACTTCCTTGCGGTATTCTTGGCGACGTACTTGCGCCTGCTGGCGCAATTCTGCGATCGCTCGTTGTGCCCGCAATGTATTGCCATTCAGTTCCACGATCGACGTGTTGACTTCCGCCACCTGGCGTTCCAGCTCTAGTTGGCGGTTACGTGGCGCATAGCCCTCCGCCACCAGACTCCGCGTGTTCTTCAGTTCCTCCTGTATGAGGGCCAATTGGTTGCGGCGCTGGCTCAACATTCCTTCATAGGTCGTGAGCAGGCCTTGCTGGCTCTGAATGCTCTCCTCGATCCCCTGAAGGGTGGCCCGTAACGAGTTGCGCCGCGTCAGCAAAAGCTGGCTCTGCGTTTGCATCTGGATCTGGATCAAGGGGTCCGAGCGGGCTTCGAGCAAATCGGGGTGGAACGTAATCACGTCCTTGTCGGCCTGCTCGGCAGTCAGTCGGCCTTGCATGGCGCGCAGGCTCAGATAGCGCTGGCGCACACTTTCGTAGTTGGAACGCGCTGTGGCAGAGTCCAGTTCGATGAGCGTGTCACCTTCCTTGACGGTCTGGCCCTCATGGACTGCCACTTTTTGAATGATGCCGCCGCTCAGATGCTGCACGGTCTTGCGCTTGGTGTCGATCATGACCGTGCCTTGGCTGGGAACACCTTCGTCCAGAGGAGCCAGGCCTGCCCAGAGCAGGAAGCCACCAAAGCCGAGACCCAGGGCCCACAGCCCGATGCGTGCAGCGCGGCCAGTATCTGATGCCGACGGATCTGAGTTTTCGTCCGCAGACGTGGAGGAGGGGGAGATATTGGAGTTAGCCATAAAAATGAGTCAGCAGACAATCGGTTCCAGATAGGGCTCCTGCGTCTGCACTGGCAGACCTTGCTGCAGGGGCGGTAATAGGCAAAAAATGGGACTAAGAGGACCATCGCTCCCATCCATGCCATTGCGGGCGGATGAGAACTGCACAGCATGTCAGCAGCACCGCTTCAGGTGGGCAATGGCACTGGGGCAGCTTGGGCTGGCTGCTGTCTGTGCGCCTGTAATTGCGCCAATACAGCGTCGCGCGGACCCTGGGCTTGAACGCGGCCATCCTGAAGCACCACCAGCTGGTCTGCCACTGCAATAGCGCCTGGGCGGTGGGTGATCAGGAAAATCGTGCGCCCCTTCGCCTTGAACTCGCGCACAGCCTGCATCAGAGCAGCTTCGCCAGCGTCGTCCAGATTGGCATTGGGCTCATCCAGCACAATCACCGCAGGATTACCGTACAGCGCCCGTGCCAAGCCCACGCGCTGGCGCTGGCCGCCCGATAGCAATCCGCCAGCTTCACCCATGGGCGTGTCGTACCCTTTAGGAAACCGCAAGATCATCTCGTGCAGCCCGGCGCTGCGTGCAGCCGCAATCACTTTTTCGGAATCTACGTCGCTGAAGCGGGCAATGTTCTCGGCAATCGTGCCGTCAAACATTTCCACGTCTTGCGGCAAGTAGCCCACATGCGGCCCTAGCTCGGCGCGGTCCCAGCCCGAAAGCGGACGTTCGTCGAGCAAGACCTCGCCACGAACGTCAGGCCAGATCCCCATCAGCACCCGTGCCAGTGTGGATTTCCCCGAGCCCGAGGGTCCCAGAACCACCGTTACCGTGCCCACATCAGCCTGCAGATCCACGCCCTTGAGGATGGGCTCCTTGCGCCCGGGGGCGCTTGCTACCACCTGCTGCAGGCGTAACGCGCCACGGGGAGCCACCCGTGTCAGGGCAGGGTCGCGTTCGGGGTGGGCCTCCAGCAACGACTCGAGGCGCTCAAAGGCATTGCGCGCGCTCAAAAATCCGCGCCAAGTACCCACCAGCTGGTCAATAGGGGCCAGCGCGCGGCCCATCAGAACATTTGCTGCGATCATCGCACCAGCTGTCAGCTGACCGTCAATCACCAGCAAGGCGCCGGCCGCCAATGCAAGCGACTGCTGGCAATAGCGTACCCACTTGCTGATGGCAGAGAAGCGGTGGGACAAGGCCTGCGAAGCGCCCTGCTGCTCCATATAGTGTGCGTGGCGTTCTGCCCAGCGCTTCTGCAACCCGCCCAACATACCCATCGACTCCACCACCTCCGTGTTGCGTAGCTTGGTTTGCAAGAACAGGTTGGCTGCCTGGCCAGCCTTGGAGGCCGCATCTGCGGGGGCTACGGTATTGCGATGTCCAAACCATGCCAATGCCAACTGCACCAGTGTGAAGGCCAGTGCTACCGAGCCTAGGAAGGGGTGCAGGAAGAACAGAACCGCCAGATACACCGGCATCCAGGGCACATCGAAAAATGCCAGCGTGCCATTGCCAGTTACAAACTGCCGCAGTTCGATGAGGTCTTGAAAGGAGCGCTGCGCTGCCGCCCCCGAACGGCTCAAATTCGCCTCAAAGCTGGCATTGAACACGCGGGTGCCGAGCGCAGCGTCCAGTCGAACGCCAATGCGCACCAGCAAGCGCGACCGGGCCCATTCAGAAAATGCCATGACGCCAAACAGGAACAGCGTGATCAGCGACACAAAGATCAAAGTGAGCTCGCTGCGACTGACCAGCACCCGGTCGTATACCTGGAGCATGTACAGCGTGGGGGCCAGCATCAGCAAGTTGGCGACCATGCTGAACAGGCCCACAATCAAGAACTCGTACTTGAAAAGGCGCAATGTGCGCGTGAGCTCACTGCGCGAGAAAAAACTGAATGCCTTCATGGGCGCTTTCGTATCGTATAAAGACTCAGCCCGACGTAGCGGGTGATGCCGTGAGAACGGCAGGCGATGGGCGGGCACCCGCTGGCGCAGGTTGGGCTGCCTGTTGCAGTGCTGCCAAAACCTGATCGCGCGGACCGAACGCCTGCTGCGCGCCGTCTCTCAGAACCAGCATCTTGTCGGCCACACCCAGCACGCTGACCCGGTGAGTCATGACCACAAATGTGGTGCCTAGGGACTTGAGATGGCTGATGGCCTGCAGCAGCGCGGCGTCACCGGCGTCATCCAGGCTGGAGTTGGGCTCGTCAAGCACCACAAAAACGGGGTCACCATAAAGCGCACGGGCCAAGGCTACGCGTTGGCGCTGTCCCCCCGAGAGGATGGCCCCGTCTCTCCCTACCGGACTTTCATAGCCCTGTGGCAAGGATTCGATGAACGCATCGAGGCCCACTAGGCGGGCCGCCGCTTTTACCTTGCCCATGTCAACATCGCCAAAGCGTGCGATGTTCTCCGCCAGAGTGCCATCCAGCAATTCCACGCCCTGTGGCAGATAACCAATGTGCGGCCCCAGTTCAAGCTTGTTCCAGGCAAACACGTCGGCACCATCCAGGCGGACTTTGCCACCCAAAGCAGGCCAGAGGCCCACCAGAAGGCGCGCCAGGGTGGTTTTTCCTGAGGCGGACGGTCCCACCACGCCAAGCACCTCGCCAGGCTGCAGTCCAAAGGCAACGCCTCTGAGGATGGGACTATTGCCTCCGGGTACGGCAGCAGTGACATGCTCCACACTGAGCACCCCCGTAGGTGGGGGCAGAGGCATGGTGGGCTCACCCACAGGCACCGCCGCAAGCAAGCCATCCAGGCGATTCCGGGCATCACGCAAATTCACCACGGCACGCCACTGACTAACGGCCAGCACCACGGGGGCTAGCATGCGCCCACCCAGGACCGAGGCCACGATCATCATCCCAGGGCCCCCCGTCAGTGCGTTCCCCAGTACCAGCCAGCCCCCCAGGCCCAACAGGGCTGAGCCCATCGTAGTCTGTACAAACTTGCTCCCTGCCTGGAAGGCCCCCCCTTTGTCCGACGCCTGGGCCTGCAGATTCAGGAAGTCGCGCTGCTTTTCCATCCAGCGGCGGTGGATGTGCTGCAGCATGCCCATGGCTTCGATCACCTCTGTATTCCGAAGCGAGCCATCTACGTACTGTTGAGCTGCAATGGCTGATTTGTTGGCCTTCACCAAAGGTGGGTTGGTGCTGCGCTCGTTGAGCCATGCCAATAGCACTTGCACGATGGCACCAGCTACTGCCGCCCAGCCCAACACTGGACTGGCCAAGAACAGGATCACCATGAAAACCAGCGAAACCGGTGCTTCCATGACTGCGCCCACTACAGGGTGTGGGAAAAAATCTCGCACCGTGCGCAAATCATTCATCGGCTGGATGCTTGGCGTACCCATGCGACGCAGATTGGTCACATACATTGCCTGAAATACGCGTGCTGCCATCCGCTGGTCGAAGAGTTGGCCCGCCTCGCGCAGGGTCTCTGATCGCGCCCAATCCAGCACCTCCATAACCACGTAAGCCATAACAACTGCCACCGTCAGCATGGCCAGCGTCATGTGATTGCGGCTGTTGACGACTCTGCCGTAAACCTCAAACATGTAGGCTGTCGGTACCAGGATCAACAAGGCGCCTAACAATGCAAAAAAGAAGGCCCGCCAAAGATGTGGCTTGAGGGCCATTACGGCCTCTCGTATTTCTGAGCCAGGCCGGTTCGTGCGTTCAGAGGGGTTCATCAGAGTTCATCCACCATCACATATTCAGGAATTTCTGCTTCTTCCGACACTGAGACAGGCGAACTGCTCGCCTCGATCTCTGAATCGGAAAACACAAAAGACAACGTGTATCTGTCGCCCGATGCGCGCGATAACACAATTTCGCGGAGCTTGCGTTTTTGGAAGGCTTCTTCCGCCTCCGCACCCAGCGCCAACTGGAAGCGCATACGTCCATCCAGGGTGAACATCGAGAGTTGCCCGGCTTTGAGGCTCAGCGTGTGCCGGTCAAAGTACACCGGGCAGGAGTCTGCGAAGCGCAGCAGGGGCAAGGGTTTGTCACCCAGTCGAGACAAATGAAACGGACTCTGGGGGTGTTGGAACACCATCCGACAGGTGCGCGAAACGGAATAGATTGCGTTGCACACCATTTGCGAACCCATTTGCGGGAACTGTTCTCGCATCTGCCGGTAAGTCAGATGGTGCAAGGCCACACGATTCCACACGCGGGTTTGTTGCACCACTGCAGCGAGCGCATTGCAAACCTGTGCGAACCCCTGCTGCAGCGCTAACAGGCGCTGCACCTGCTCTGGCGAGGTGTCCAAGGGGATCGAAAGGGTAGAATTCATATAGGACACAAATTGTAAGCGAAAAATTCATATATGGGTGTGAGTGCAACCACTTGGTGAGTAGCGACCATGATTTCGATGCTCCCTCCGTTGGTGTGACAATCCTCACTCCATCCTGCTTCGCAAACCATTCATTTCAGGAGTGCCATGCCGTCCATGCAAATAAGTACCAGTCTGATTGGGCTGATACTGGCGGTGCTGATTCTTTACCTCGTGCGGCGTGATCACCTTTATTTGATGCACGGCGTGTGGTGGTCGCTGGTGGCTGCAGCTGCAGCTCTATTGGGTGCATGGCCTGGGCTGATCGATACTCTTGCCGCCAAACTTGGTTTTGCCTACCCCCCAGCTTTTCTACTGCTGCTAGCCAGTGTTGTGCTGTTGATCAAGGCATTACATGCAGACATGCTGAGCACCCGCTTGGAGCGTGATATACGGCGTCTCAACCAGCGCCTGGCGATCCTGGAACTTGCGTTGCAAGAAAGCACGCAAGATCGCGATAAAAATACCCTGTAAGCCTTGCTACTCAAGCGCGAGCAGCTCTCTTTTTTGATTTACTTTCATGTCTAGTCCGGTTGAGTCCATGGCTTCTCATACATTGCACCCTGTCATCTTGTGCGGCGGTGCGGGCACACGGCTGTGGCCGCTTTCGCGCGAAACCTATCCCAAGCAGTTCCTGGCGCTTCAAGGCAGCAAGACCATGCTGCAAGACACTGTGTTGCGCCTTGATGGGCTTAACGCCAGTGTTCCCCGCCATACACCGTGGGTGGTTTGCAACCAGGATCACCGCTTCCTGGCAGCACAGCAGTTGCGAGATATCGGAGTGAGAGGAGGGCGCCTCCTGCTAGAGCCCTGCGCACGCAATACCGCTCCGGCCCTTACGCTGGCCGCGCTGTCCGCTCAGGCGGTAGATCCGCATGCCGTGCTGCTAGCCATGCCAGCTGACCACGTGGTGGCAGATGCCCCGGCACTTCAGGCGGCCGTGGAGGCCGCTTGGCCGCTGGCCTGTGCTGGCGCGATGGTGACTTTTGGTATTACTCCATTGCGTCCTGAAACCGGGTACGGCTACATCCAGCAGGGCGCAGTGCTCCCCGATGGCGTTGGACGTGAGATCGCTGGATTCACCGAAAAACCTAATGCAGAGCGCGCCAGCGCCTATGTGGAGAGCGGCCAATATTTGTGGAATGCTGGTCTGTTCATGGTGCGAGCGGATCAGTGGCTCAAAGCGCTTGATGCGTTCCAGCCGGACATGCTTGCGAAATGCCAGGAAGCAATGGCGGGGCAGACGCAGGACGCAGACTTTATTCGCCCCGACATGGTAGCCTTTGCAGCCTGTCCTTCAGACTCCATCGACTACGCTGTGATGGAGCATCTCCCACTGCAAGGTGGGGCTTTGGGTGTCCCCGCGCGCGTCGTTGCTCTCGATGCAGGGTGGTCCGACCTGGGCGCTTGGGATGCTCTTTGGGACGTACTCGACCACGATGCACAGGGGAATGCGCACGTGCTACAGGCACCAGGCCAAGTTCTGTCCGTAGACTCACACAACACATTGGTGTTGGCTGAGAGTGCGTTGGTAGCCACTGTGGGTCTGAGCGACGTGGTGGTCGTACAAACGCCCGATGCAGTCCTCGTGGTCGACAAACGCCGAACACAAGACGTCAAGAAAGTCGTGCAGGCTCTGCAAGCTCAAACCCAGCAGCGGCGAGTACTGGCCCAGGTTCACCGCAAGGTCCATCGTCCATGGGGGTGGTACGACAGCATCGATGCGGGCGAGCGCTTTCAGGTCAAGCGCATTGTGGTCAACCCCGGCGCCAGCCTGAGCCTGCAAATGCACCACCACCGTGCCGAGCATTGGGTGGTTGTGAAGGGCACGGCGGAAGTGACCAACGGCGATAAAACCTTTTTGCTGGGCGAAAACGAATCCACTTTCATTCCACTAGGGCACTTGCACCGCCTGGCCAACCCAGGCAAATTACCGCTGGAGATGATTGAAGTGCAGTCGGGCGGCTACCTGGGCGAGGATGACATCGTACGCTACGAAGACACGTATGGCCGCGCGCATTCGACAGGCACCACGCTTACCCCGGCCATACAACTGCCTGCACACCACAAGGAAATTTCTTAATGAAAAATTTCTTCATTAAGAAATTTCAAGCCACCTTGTCGTTGGCGATTCAATTAATTTTGCGCTACCCCCAAATTAGCCAAAAAATAAATCAATTTTTTTTGCTTTTCCCATCGTTACATAAAAAAATTTTCTCATTTGCCCAGCATCGTGGAATTTTTGCGCACCATCCCTTTTCTTCGGCAGAGATTTTTTTAACAGATACCGCGCTCACCCCTAAGGCATACAAAATTTATTCTGACCTCCTGTCTGCCAGAGAGAAAGAAAAAAAGGCTTCAGCATGAGAATTGTGATTGATATGCAAGGCGCACAAACAGGCAGTCGCTTCAGGGGGATTGGGCGCTATACCATGTCTTTGGCACAAGCGATTGTTCGCAACCGAGGGGAGCACGATGTCATTTTGCTCGTCAATGGCATGCTCTCATCAAGTATTCCATCCATCCGAGAAAATTTCAAAAATCTACTGCCACGCCAAAAAATCCAGGTTTGGAATGCAGCAAGCCCCGTTGGCTCAGAAAATCCACAAAATACCAATCGACGCCTGATTGCTGAAGTGGTACAGCAAGATTTTATTAAAAATCTGCATCCCGACATTTTTCTCGTGATGAGTTTTTTCGAGGGATTCAACGAAGACTGCGTAACCAGCATACCTGAGGCTCAGCAAGCAGCCTACCCCTGCCCTGTCGCTATTATTTTCTATGACGCAATACCTCTCATTGAAAAAGAAAAATATCTTGACCCCCACCCCTTTTTAAAAAAAGCATATGAACACAAAATAGAACAAATTAAAAATGCCGATCTTCTTTTGGCGATTTCCGAGTCCTCCAAAAAAGAAGCCACCCACTACCTAGGCTTCCCCTCAGAAAAAGTGGTCAATATTCGCGCTGCCGTGGAGCCGATATTTACCACCAAAAATCACCCTACAGAAAAAATTAAAGAATTCAAAGATATTTTTGATATTCGAGATCAATTTATTTTATATTCAGGCGTCACAGACCAGAGAAAAAATCATAAAGGCCTGATTTCCGCCTACTCTATTCTTCCTAACACTATTAAAAAAAATACCAACTTGTGTTAGCTGGAGGCTTGCCCGCAGAACATCTTGCTGATTTTGAGAAGCACATTAAAAAATGTGGACTTACCAAAAACCAGGTCATATTTACAGGCCGCATCTCGGATGATTTCTTGGTGCTCGCGTATAGCAGCTGTGCCTTGTATGTTTTCCCTTCTTGGCACGAAGGCTTTGGCCTACCTGTGTTGGAGGCTATGTCTTGCGGGGCTGCCGTGATCGGCGCCAACACGACGAGCATTCCAGAGGTGATTGGTCGTGAGGACGCTTTATTCGATCCTCACTCCCCCTCCTCTATTGCTGAAAAAATAGCAGAAATTTTAGAGAATCCAGAGCGACTGGCGACGCTTCGAGCGCACTCTTTGGCACAAGCCAAAAAATTCTCTTGGGATATTTCTGCAAAATCCGCTTTACAAGCACTAGAAAAAATATCCACCAGCACACATGGCAAAAAAAAATCGCCACAAGGATTGATCGACCGCTTGCTACCCCTCATCCAGGACACCCCAGAAAATGATTTAAAGCGGTTGGCCCAAGCGATCTCCTGCAACATCCCCAACACAAAACCACAACTTCTTATTGATGTCTCAGAGCTAGTGCAGCGCGATTCGCGCACAGGCATTCAACGTGTCGTGCGCAGCATCTTGCAGCAATGGTTTCAAAATCCGCCGAGCACATTTGATTTACACTTGGTTTATGCAGACAAGAGATATATTGGCTACCGCTACGCCAAAAAATTTACCCGCCTGCTCCTAGACTCCAAATCTGACTCAGAAATTTCCGTATTGACGGCAGATGAAGATCACCCCATAGATTTTAGTAACGGTGATATTTTTATCGCGCTTGATTTACAGCCTGAAGTGCAAACATTTCAGGCTCTTTTTTACAAGAGCATGCAAAATTATGGGGTTGATGTTCGTTTCGTAATTTATGACTTGCTGCCTGTAACGCTACCTGATTGCTTTCCTCCCAGTGCTGACCTGAATCATGCCAAGTGGCTTGAAGTAGCAAGTGAGGCTGATGGGGTTATTTGCATTTCTCAATCTGTGGCGCAAAGCTTTCAACGCTGGGCCAAACAAAAATATCCTACAAAAACATATCACCGATCTATCGACTGGTTTCATTTGGGTGCTGATTTGGGAAACTCCATGCCCACCACTGGCCTCCCCTCCGATGCGGAAACAGTGCTGCAACGCATTCGAAGTGCAGCCAGTTTTTTGATGGTGGGTACGCTTGAACCACGCAAAGGCCACACCCAGGTGCTCGAGGCTTTTGAGCGTTTATGGAGCCAAGGTGCCCCTTGCCAATTGGTGTTGGTTGGCCGTGCAGGTTGGCGCGTTGAGGCGCTTTTAGAACGGCTGCGCCAGCACCCTCGGCGCCAGACCCAACTTTTTTGGCTCGAAGGCATCAGCGATGAATACCTGGAAAAAATCTACGCTGCCAGCACCTGTTTGATTGCCGCCTCTTATGACGAAGGTTTTGGCCTGCCGCTGATCGAAGCCGCTCAGCACAAGCTACCCATCATGGCGCGTGATATTGCTGTGTTTCGCGAAGTGGCAGGTGAACACGCCTATTACTTCGATGGCTTGGCACCCCAAGACCTGGCCAGCGCCATCGAGCGCTGGCTGGCGCTGCACGCCAGTGGCCAGCACCCGCGCTCCGACGCCATGCCCTGGCTCACTTGGGCGCAAAGTGCCCAGCAACTCTTGCAGCGCATCCTTCCCGCCAGTGCACAGCCCGGCAGCCAGCCACTGCACAATACAAGCCAAATCTGCCTCTAAGCCGCATCTAGCAAGCGCAAGCAGCTATTATTTTATCAAGCAATCCCGAGTTTTTGGATACTGGAAAGGCCCCTTCATGCACAAAACCGCCCTGATCACCGGCATCACCGGCCAAGACGGCGCCTACCTGGCGCAATTGCTGCTCGGCAAGGGCTACACCGTTTATGGCGCTTACCGTCGCACCAGCTCGGTGAATTTCTGGCGCATCGACGAGCTGGGCATTCAGCAGCACCCCCAGCTGCATTTGGTGGAATACGACCTCACCGACCTGGGCGCCAGCATCGCCCTGGTGCAAAAGGTGCAACCCACCGAGATTTACAACCTGGCCGCGCAAAGCTTTGTGGGCGTGAGCTTTGAGCAGCCCAGCACCACCGCACAAATCACTGGCCTGGGTGCATTGAACCTGCTCGAAGCCATTCGCCTGGTGAACCCCAAAATCCGCTTCTACCAGGCCAGTACCTCGGAAATGTTTGGCAAAGTGCAGGCCATTCCGCAAGAAGAATCCACGCCGTTTTACCCGCGCAGCCCCTATGGCGTAGCCAAGCTCTATGCCCACTGGATGACCGTGAACTACCGCGAGAGCTACAACATTTTTGGCGCCAGCGGCATCTTGTTCAACCACGAAAGCCCGCTGCGGGGCCGCGAATTTGTCACGCGCAAAATCACCGATGCCGTGGCCAAAATCCAGCTGGGCCAGCTCGATGTGCTGGAGCTGGGCAACCTCGACGCCAAGCGCGACTGGGGCTATGCCAAAGAGTACGTGGAAGGCATGTGGCGCATGTTGCAAGTGGACGAGCCCGACACCTTTGTGCTGGCCACCAACCGCACCGAAACAGTGCGCGATTTTGTGCGCATGGCTTTCAAGGGCGCGGGCGTGACGGTGGATTTCCAAGACAGCGCGGAAGATGAAACTGCCGTGGACGTGGCCACCGGTAAAACCGTGGTGCGCGTGAACCCTAAGTTCTACCGCCCAGCCGAAGTGGATTTGCTGATTGGCAACCCAACCAAAGCCAAGAACGTGCTGGGCTGGGCGCCAAAAACCACGCTGGAGCAGTTGTGCCAGATGATGGTGGAGGCCGACTTGCGCCGCAACCAAGCCGGTTTCTCGTTCTGAGCATGAGCACACCAGATACCACTGGCAGTGCCGCACCCCGGCGCGTGCTTGTCACTGGGCTGTACGGCTTTACCGGGCACTACGTGCAGGCGGCCTTGCAGCAGCGCGGCTGGCAAGTGTGGGGCCTGGGCGTGCAGCCTGCCCCGGCCCACGCCAGCGCCACGCACTACCTGCAAGCCGACCTGCTCGACGGCGCTGCGCTGGCCCAGGCCGTAGCCCAGGCCCGCCCCCACGCCGTCATTCACCTGGCCGCCATCGCCTTCGTCGGCCATGGCGATGCCGATGCCTTTTACCGCATTAACCTGCTGGGCACGCGCCATCTGCTGGCGGCGCTGGCGGCCCTGCCGCAGCCCCCGGCGCGCGTGCTGCTGGCCAGCAGCGCCAACATCTACGGCAACCAGACCGAAGGCATGTTGGACGAAGCCACGCCGCCCCAGCCCGCCAACGACTATGCCGTGAGCAAACTTGCCATGGAACACATGGCCCGGCTGTGGGCCGAGCGGCTGCCGCTGACCATCGTGCGCCCCTTCAACTACACCGGCGTGGGCCAATCGGCAGACTTTTTGTTGCCCAAAATCGTGGCGCACTTCAAACGCCGCGCCGAGCGCATCGAATTGGGCAACCTGGACGTGTGGCGTGATTTTTCTGACGTGCGTGCCGTGGCCGATGCCTACTGCCGCTTGCTCGACGCCCCCACCGCCGTGGGCGCCACCGTGAACGTGTGCTCTGGCCACAGCTACAGCCTGCGTGAAGTCATTGCCATGGCCGAGCACATCACCGAGCACGCGCTGCCAGTGCAGGTCAACCCCGCTTTTGTGCGCGCCAACGAAGTCAAAACCCTGCTGGGCAACCCGGCACGCCTGCGCGCATTGGTGGGTACTGACTGGGCCAGCCCACCGCTGCAGGACACCCTGCGCTGGATGCTGGAAGCGCCGTGATGCGTGTGGCGTTTGGCACCACCGCGCTCGCGCGCGGCCTGGCCCAAGGTGGGGTGGACGGCATAGGCAGCTACACCCGCGAGCTGCTGCAACGCATGGCCACATCGCCCCAACTCAGCCTCCAACCCTTTGCCTACGCAGGCCCCGTGCCCCCTGGCATGGCCAGCGGCATGGTGAATGGGGGGCATTTTGAGCGTCAGGCCCTGCTGTCATTAGCCACCGGCCTACCCTTTAGCCGCTTGCAAAAAGCCCTCGCAAACAAGGTCGATGTGCTGCACGCCACCGACCACTACATCCCCCGGCTGCGCGGCATTCCTGTGGTCGCTACATTGATGGATGCCATTCCGCTGGCTCACCCCGAATGGGTGACCTACCGCTTCAAGCGTGCCAAGAACGAAGCCTGGCGCCGCTCGGCGCAGTGGGCACAGCACATCCTCACCATCTCGGAGCACTCGCGCAGCGAGATTGCGCAGTGGTTTCGTATTCCAGAAAAACGCATCAGCGTGGTTCCTCTGGGCGTGGATGAACGCTGGTTTGCCACGCCCAGCAGCGAGGAACTGGCTCATGTGCGCCAGCATTACCAACTACCTGAACGGTTTTTTTTGGCCGTGGGCACGCTGCAGCCGCGCAAAAACATCGGCACCCTGATAGCCGCGCACCGCCTGCTGGCACCGCAGCTGCGCCAAGACATTCCCCTGGTGGTGGTAGGCAAAGCGGGCTGGGGCTGCGAGGACGTGGTGGCGCAACTCACCCACGGCGATGGGGGTGCCCTGCGCTGGCTGCGCTACGTGCCCGATGCCGATATGTTGCCCCTGCTGCACCAGGCCAGCGCCCTGGTGTTCCCTTCCCTGCACGAAGGCTTTGGCCTGCCCGTGCTCGAAGCCTTTGCGGCGCGCACACCCGTCATCAGCGCCAACACCACCGCCCTGGCCGAGATTGCCCCAGGCGGTGGCGCGCTCATGGTCAACCCCCACAGCAGCGGCGAACTGGCCGAGGCCATGCGCTACATGGCCCAGGCATCCTCGCTGCAAGTGCAGCAACTGCAATACCAAGGCGTTACCTGGGCGCAAAAATTCACCTGGCAAGCCACGCAGCAAGGCACTTTGGCCGCGTACCAACAACTCTTGAGTTCATGAATCCACACCAACCCGCGCCCACCACTTTTTCCTCACTGGTGGGCAGCTTATGGCGCAATCGAGGCCTGATCCTGCAACTGATCCAGCGCGATGTGGTGGGCCGCTACAACGGCTCCATCTTTGGCCTGGCGTGGTCTTTTTTCAATCCGTTGCTGCTGCTGACGGTGTATGCCCTCGTCTTTACCGTGGCCTTCAAAGCCCAATGGCCTGGCGGTGGCGAAGTGCAAGGCAAGGGCTACTTCGCCATCATGCTGTTCACAGGCATGGTGGTACACGGTTTTTTTGCAGAATGTCTCACCCGTTCCCCGGGGGTCATCGTCGGCAACACCAGCTACGTGAAAAAAGTGGTGTTTCCCATCGAGGTGCTGCCTGTGGTGGCCGTTGGCTCGGCACTCTTTCACAGCTTGATCAGCCTGAGTGTGCTGCTGGTGGGTGTGCTTGCGCTGCGCCAATCGTTGCCAGCCACGGCCTTGCTCGTGCCACTCGTGCTGCTGCCTTTGGTGTTACTGGCTCAGGGCGTGACGTGGTTGTTAGCAGCTTTGGGGGTGTACCTGCGCGACATCGCACACAGCACAGGGCTGCTGGCGGTGGTGCTGTCTTTTGTCTCGCCGGTTTTTTATCCCACCAGCACTTTGCCAGCACCGTATTCCCAGTGGATTTACCTCAACCCCCTGACCTGGGTGATGGAGACAACCCGTGCCGTTTTGGTGCATGGCAACCCGCCCCACTGGGGGCAATGGCTGTTGGCACTGAGCACCTCGGCTCTCGCATGCTGGCTAGGCTATTGGAGTTTCCAAAAAGCACGCTCAGGCTTTGCAGACGTGCTGTAGTGCGCGCCTAGCCCTGCCGCCTCGCGCCGCCCACCACCTGGCGCAGCCAGATAGGCAAACGCTTTTTCCAAGAAGCGCCCCCCGCCCCGGCAGGCAATGCCTCGGGCGACATGCGTGCTGCATAGCTGCGGGAGAACGCCGCAGGATTACTGCGTACCGTGCCAAACAGGGGTGCCAAATCTGGGTACAAATGCGCCGCCTGGGTGGCGAAATGCTCTACCACGGCATCAGCCCGGTACGAAAACAACTCCAGCATCGGCAACGGCATTTGGCAGCCCTCGCAAATCGTGCCCTGGCGCACAAAATCGCCCACCGTTTGCACTGCAGCCAACTTACCCGCGCCACGCAGCTGCTCTAACAAACGGTGGCCAGCCACATCGGCGCGGGCGTGCTGGAACAACCCGTTGTTCCACACCTCGCCAAAAGCTGTGCCGCCAGCAGACACCATGCCCATGTCCCAGTCGTCCTCCCAGGGCGCGCAGCATGGCGATACCGAACCATCAGCGTTCACCACGGAGTACCAGTAGTGCCACGCACAGCTACCGGCGCTGCGGGCCTCAATCTCGGCAGGAACGAACGGCTCGGCGCACCGCTCGTTAAAGCCCCCCAGGGCTTCGCCCTCGCGGTAGGTCGGCAAAAACTCGTCGCGCAACTCAGGCGACAGCGAGGCCTCACGGCGGACAAACTCAATGCCATGCGCAGCGCAGAATGCACGGGCCTGCTCGATCTCGTGCTCGTTGAACCGAAACACCAAATAGTTCCACACCACTTCCAGCGGGCTGCCCAGCCGGTCACGCGCACGCGCCAAACGCACTAAATTGTCACGCGCCAGCTCAAAACGCCCTTTGATGCGGTAACGCCCGTAACTTTCTTGGCTGAAACCATCAATCGAGGCCTCAATGCGATCAATCCCTGAACGCACCAGCGCATCAATCGCCTCGTCAGACAACTGCAAAGACAAATTGGTATTCGTGTCTGTGGCAATGCCACGCTCTGCCAGCGCGCTGATGAAATAGGTCAGATCACGGTTGAGCAGCGGCTCGCCCCAGTTGTAGAGGTGAACAAAAAACAGCGTGTCGCCCAATTCAGCCAGCACCGCGTCGAACAGCTCGCGTCCGAGCAGCGTGCGCCGACGGTAACGCTTGCGCCCCTCGGGCATTTGGCGGGCGTTTTCCAACCCCGTGGGGCACATCGGACACTGCAACTGGCAGGTCGACGCCGGATCCAGCAGCAGCATGAACGGACGCGACTGCACCTGCACTACCCCGGTGTGGCGCTCGTGGTGGGCCAGTAAAAAATTCTCGAACGCGGCGCGCTCAATGCGGTGGGGGCGAATGCTCATGGATTCCTTACGGGCGCACAGGCCGTTGCGCCAAGATGATGTAGGCCAAGTACGGTGGACTTTGTGGCGTCGGCTCAAAGATAAGCGGCCAGTAATAACCACAGCCCAAACGCGGCGTATTCAGCTCTTGCACGTTCACAAAACCCGCCTGTACCAGGTGCGCCAGCACAGCAGCGCGGCCAAACACACGCAGCTCCAGCGTAGCGCCCTCGCCGCCATGAAAAACGGGCTGGCGATCAAGGTGCTGGCCGCCTGCAGCATCGCGCCAATGCACCACGGGGCCGCCTTCGGTCTGCCGCACCTCAAAATCCACCATGCCTGGGTAATGCTCGCGGGTGTGCGCCTCGGTGGTGTAGGGCACGCTGAACACCAGCCAGCCGCCCGGCTTGAGCAAGGCCAGCAAATGATCAAACGCTTTTTGTACCGGTGCCAGCACATGCTCCAGCACATCGGTAGACAGCACCACATCGTGTACACCCAAGTACTGCGGCGCGGGCTGCAGAATGTCCAGGTACGGGGGCTTGTCAAAATGGGTGTTCACATACGCCATCTTGCGCGCCAGCACATCGGCATAGCCGGGCCAGTCACTCATGCCCAGGCCACGCACATCAGGGCGCTCGGGCCAATCTATCAACGGCACCTGGGCGGGCATGTGCAGCACCTGCCCCAGCGCCGCCACCATGCCGCGAAAGCGCGCACTGGCACCACACACCGGGCACGCGGCCAACTCGCGGTGGAACTTGGCAACACGCTCGCAGTGCAGCGTGCCACACACGTTGCACACAAAATCCAGCCATGGGCCAGACACCGGGGCCAGCTGCATCCCCGCATCCGCGCCCTGGTGCATCGGCTCACTCATACACGTAGGGGTTGATATGCACCGCCGCTATACGCTGCAGCAGCGTGGCCATATCTACCCCTGGGGGCAACTGCAACACTTCGTAAATTTCACGCGCGGGCAAAGGCAAGCGGCCCAGCTCCTCCCAAGTGTGCAAATCCAGTGCCACCACCGTGGCCGAAGCCAAACCCCCAGGCTCTGGCGTGCGCGAAGCGCTCAGGCCCACAAACAGCGCCTGGCGACCAATCGCAATCCCGCGCGTATAGCCATCGAGCACCTTGCGCTTTTTTTCCCGGCCTTGGCGGTCGAACAGCGCAATCGAGCGCTTCTCAGAATCGGCCAACAGCAAATCCGCGCCCCACGGCTTGAGGCTGTGCGGCTGCGACAAACCCGTAATGAGGGGCTCCACCCCTTCCAGCGCACGCACAAAACCCGCGCCAGCACTGGCACCCTTGTAGGCACGGCGCTCTGAAAATGCGCCAAAAGCCGAGAACACCACCTCGTCGCCCCAGCGTGCCAGGCAGTTGATGTGCATGGAGTCCAACTCACCAGGGAAGGCCCAGCGCTGCACCGGACGAAAATCCGCGTCCACATGCACCACCTCGTTGTGGTCGGTGCTCACCATCCAAAAACCATTGCCATCGTCACGCCACAGCACATCGTGGATGTCTGCGCAGTGAACGGCTGCGGCCATGCTGGTCATGGCCTCATCGGGGCCATACACCACCCAATCCCCGGGTTGCAGGGCACGCACCAGCGCATCAGCGCGCCATGCCAAACCCGTGTTAGAGAGGCCATCCACATGCTGCGCTTGCCCCCCGCGCACCACAAAAAGCCCCCCCCCATTGGGTGCAGAGACCAACAAATCATCAAACAAAGCCTGGTTGTTCATGCCGATTGTTCCTGTTCATTCAACGCATCGCCCGCTACGCCATCCGCTGTACCGTCCACCGAGGTGTACGCCTGAAACGCACACAAACTCACCATCTCCGTCGAGGTGTTGCCCATGTGCGGCAACACCCGCACGGCCACGGCGTCAACGATGCGATGCAAAAAATTCTCTTCGCCGTTGACCAGCCCCAGCACCCCGCAGTTCAAAAAATACGTGCCCGGGTTCATCAAGCACTCAAATTCAAACGCCACCTCCAGCGTCTGCCCTGCGGCCACCCACGCAATGGCTGCCTGCAGCGAGGGGGCCGACACCGCCCCACTGAGCTGCACGCCCGAGAGCGTCTTGATCAACATGCCAAAGCGCACCTGGTTAGCGCCCGCCTCAAACGCCACACGGTAGCGGTAACGGTAGCGCTGCCCCCGCACCAGCGCATTCACCTGCGCACCCGCCAGCGTGAACACGGCAGGTGCCAGAATGTGCGCCCCATGCGAGGCGTAGGCCAGTGTGGTGCTGGGCACAAAGTTTGGATCAAAAAAAGGCTCTAAGCCTTGCTGGATAAGCGGTAGCAGCTCCTCTTTTTGATCAATTTTTGGCGGCGCTGATGGCCCACCCCGAAAGCTTTGCACAATCTCGTTGCGCACCTGCTCGCGTTCGGTGGCCGGGGCATACAGCAGCTTTTGGTAGCGGCTGACAATCTCGCCCGGCTTGCCTATCGACAGCAGCTCACCCCCGTCCAACAGCACTGCCCGGTCGCACAAATCCACCACCGTGGCGCCGGAGTGCGAGACAAACAGCACCGTCATCCCCTCGGCCTTGAGCGTTTCAATGCGGGCAAAACATTTGCGCTGGAACAGCTCATCGCCCACCGACAGCGCCTCGTCCACCACCAGCACATCCGGGTTCAGGTTGATGGCCACGGAAAACGCCAACCGCACCGCCATGCCGGAGGAATAGGTTTTCACTGGCTGATCTAAAAACGCACCAATGTCGGCAAACGCCGCAATCGCGTCAAAACGCTGCTCTACCTCGGCGCGGCTCAAACCCAGCACCGCGCCGTTCATGAACACGTTGTCGCGCCCAGAAAACTCTGGGTTAAAGCCCGAGCCCAGTTCCAGCAAAGCCGCTATGCGCCCCTGCGTGCGTACCGTACCCATGGTGGGAGTGAGTGTGCCGCAAATGCACTGCAGCAAGGTGGACTTGCCCGAACCATTGCGCCCCACAATGCCCACCGTTTCATTGCGGCCAATCGACAGCGACACATCGCGCAGCGCCCAAAACTCACGGAAATACTGGCTGGGCGGGCGCCCCAGCCAACGCTGCAGCGGTGGCACCAAGGCCTGGCGCAACCGGTCGCCCGGGCGCTCGTAAGTATGAAAACACTTGGACAGCCCCGCCACCTCAATCACCGACGCCTGTGTGCTCATGCCAGCAACGCAGTAAAGCGATCCATCAGTGCGGCATCTGAAAACTCCAGACTGGCCTGCACCGCAGCCACGCGCATCTGCTGCAATGCAGCATCATCCGATGAACGGCCCAGCACCTGCGCCGTCCAATCAACAAGCTCTTCTTGGCTGCTATACACATAGCCCGACACTTGATGTTGCACAGTAGCCGCCGGGCCACCCAGCTTGAACACCAACGGCACACACCCTGCCGACATCGCCTCAACCACCGAGATGCCGAAATGTTCGCACCGGTGAGGCTCTAGCAGCTCATCCACGCCCACGCCAGCGGCATGCCAATAAACCGAGCTGTGCGCATACAGCGCTGCAATCGTCTCTTGCGACGCATTCACATGGAACTGCACCGGCAGACCCGCCGCCTGCGCCACTAGCTTTTCGTAGTACGCCATGTGCCTGGGTTCGGCCGACAACGATCCTGCCAAATGCAGCACTGCATCCGGGCAACGCGCGTGCAACTGCTTGAACGCATCAATCATGAAATCATGCCGTTTGGAGTGCCCACCGACAAAAAACCGACCCACGCTCACAATTTGTGTCCGCTTGGGTGCAATAGCCACACCAGCGCTGGCAGGCGGCGCCAACACCGCCGAAGGCGCCACCACTGTGACCGGCACGCCGCCCACACCCCAGCGGGCCGCCTCGCGCTGGTAATGCTGCGCTACAAACGGGCTGTACAGCACCACACGCTCATAACCCGCCATCAGGCCCACATGGCGTCCCATCCAATCAGCCGACGCAGGAAATGGAAACTGGCAGACAAACACATTGCGCCGCGCCAGCGCCGTACGCGGTGGCAGCACCTCATTGCCCATAGCCACAGACCAATCAAACGGGCCCAGCTGCGCAAGCGCATCCACTGTGACCACCGCTACCCCCTCCAGCGACAAGTCCAAGTCCTGCCCCAACTTCAGCAGGCGCAGGCGCGAATAAGGGTGCTCGGTTGCCAGCGTCACATTCATGGTACGGGCCAAGCCTGCCGCTACTGTCAGCAAATAGCGCTCGCCACCACCGGGCACCAAGTGATAAGGCGTAAACAACACCACTGTAGGCCGCCCCGGCACGTGCGCCGCCTGTGCCAGCACCGGGCGCTCGGGCACCACACCGGCTACTTGCGTGGCATCGCCGCACAATACCGCACCCCAGCGCGCGACAAACTGCGCCCGGTTACGCCGAATCACCGGCTTAATGGCCAACTGCTTGGCAAAGTCACGCGAAGTCGCATTTTCGTGGTGAACAATGCGCGAATCGGGGCAATACACAATACGCAACCCCATTTGCCTGATCTTCATGCACAGATCGGCATCCTCGTAATACGCAGGCTCATAGCACAGGTCAAAACCCAGCACCTGCGCAAACGTATCGCGTCGCATAGCCACCGCAGCGGCCGATACATAGCCCACATCACGCTGCTGTGCATAAGCCGGATCATTGGGGCTGCCTCCCTTGCCAAACTGCTCGCTGCTGCCATCGGCATGCACCTGGGCACCGGCTTCTTGCAAACGGCCATCGGGGTACACCATCATGGGGCCGGTGGCACCTATGGTGGCATCAGTTTCCAGGCGGTTGATGAGCGGGGCTAACCAGTCCGACGTTACCGTCACGTCGTTGTTCAAAAACACCACATAGCGGCCCCGCGAGGCCTCAAAACCGATGTTGTTACCCTCGCCAAAAAAACGATTCACACCCACACACACCAACTGCGCCGCCACTCCCAAGGGCGCCAACTGAGCCACTGACTCAGGGGCACTGCCGTTATCGACCAGCACCACCTCGTAGCGCCATCCCTCGGTATGCTGCCAAATTGACTGCACGCACTCCAGCGTGAGTTGGGGCTTGTTGTAGTTGAGCACAATCAGCGAGACTTGAGGCTGTTGCGCGTCGTACCAGCGCGCGCGCAGTGCAAAGTCACCCGCCAGATGCGGCACGCGCACCCCGCGTTTCAGCGCATGGTGGGCCAAGTCAAGCGCACGACCTGCCTGCCCCCGCACCAAACTGCTATCCGCCCCGGCCAACCGGGCCCATTGCGCAAGCCGCCGCACCGTATCAAGCCCTTTGCGCAGCGGCGCTGTGATACGCCACGACAAAGACGCATGCACCTGTTCCAGCATCGCCGTGCCCACGCCTGCTGCTTGGCGCGCTTGCTCCAGCGCCAACACCAACTGGCTACGCTCTTGCGCTAACTGCGAATGCTTTTTTTGCAGCAACACACCGTCAGCCTGCGCACGCAGCAACGCTGCCCGCGCTGCTGCACCCGCTCCCAGCGCACCAAACAACGCGCCCAACGCCTCGTCTGGCTGCGCGCTGCCAGGCACCAACAGCCACTGCAACGGCCCAGGCACCACACCCAGCGCCAGCACGCCCAGCCCCTCGCCTGCAGGGGCTACAAAATGTGGGTGGTGTGCCGCCAGCGCTGCCCACTCGGCGCCATGCGCTGCCAAGCCATGTAACAGCACTACCGCGCTGGGCGCCAGCATAGGTTGCCACTGCGCCAGCGCCGCCGCCAGCCCCCCCTGGGGCACGGCATCCAGATGCAACAGATGGGCTTGGCCGGGCGCCGCCGCAGACACCGGCGGCGCCAGCTCCAGCCACTGCAAGGCATCGGCCAGGCCAGCGCGCACCGCACCATCGCCCACCTCCAACACCACAGAGGGGCACAGCGCTGCCAACACCGCAGCCACTAGCGGCCCATGCAGCGCCCAGGCGGTGCCTGCACCGCCCGCAGCAGGCTGCCACCCCGCTGCACGCAGCACCCCCGACTCCAAATCACCAAGCGCCATACAAAAGCACCCCCTGCAAAACAAAAAGACCGGCGATTCTAAGCCGCCCCCTGCACCCCACCCTGTAGCCCCACGCCCCCTACCACCACGCCCCCTACCACCACGCCCCCTACCACCACGCCCCCTACCACCACGCCCCGCCACGTTGTGTACGGACAACAATTTGCCACGGATAGAAGCAGCCAGACGATTGATGCCCATTGGTTTGTTGTTCTTTGTTTTGATTGATGTAGACTTATCAGTAACTCGATCATTGGAGTGCCGGTGGCAGTTCACTGAGCAATGGGTTTTTTGGTTGTTGCACACCACAGCGGCCAAAATTAATTTTTTGACACTTCATTTCCTTCAAGGGGATATCAAATGGCTCTTACGGCACAACAAGTTCAACAGTTCTACATCGGTTACTACGCTCGCCCCGCCGACCCCGTGGGCCTGACCTACTGGCAAACCCAAGACGAAGCCGCCGCACTGAAGGGCTTCTCTGAAAGCGCTGAATTTACAAACCAGTTCACTGGTCTGAGCACATCGCAACAAGTCACCAAGGTGTACAACAACCTGCTGGGCCGCGCCCCTGATGCCGCTGGTCTGCTGTACTGGTCTGGCGAGCTGACCGCTGGCCGCGAAACTATTGGCACCTTGGTGCTGAGCATGACCAAGAACGCCTTGGGCAAAGACGTGACCACCATTCAAGACCGCGTGAGCTATTCCAATAAGTTTACAGCCGCCTTGGATACCCCCGCAGAAATCAATGCCTACGCTGGTACTGTTGC
>JADHED010001149.1_pt1 | contig 24448 bp, 21 predicted proteins | sample 8952041 | NCBI WGS metagenome assembly JADHED01 (sample SAMN16124423, study PRJNA663239) | bioreactor sludge metagenome | isolation source: sludge (control) | place: India:Bengaluru | collected 2018-09-08
ACTTGGGACTGTGTTGTAATTACTGCCGCCATCAATTTCCATGATAGCGACGCTTTCGGGAATCATGTCTAGGTAGGTGAGCATTTTCACAATTGCACTGTCACCTAAATGTGGATGGGCCGAGTGCGCCGAAACTCCGTGGAATACTTTACTTTGAGTCGATGTGCTTTCGCGCAAGTTATGTTCGCTACGATATTTGATTTCATCTTGCGAAAATGGAATAATAATTTCTACGCTCACAAAACCCTTAGCCGCGTTCGCTAAATGCAAATTGGTTGGTTCGCCAATTAAAGCAAATTTTGGATTTACTTTGTTTTTACGAATCAATTTTAAACAACCCATCATACCGGTTTCTTCACCATAGGTACCAACCAGCACTGGAGGCAGTTTGAAATTAGGATTGCGACTGCTGATTTCAGCCAACGCCCGTGCTTTACATAGAAAATCAAGTTTAACGTCGGCAGAACCTAATCCATAAATTTTCTTATCTACAATCGTAGCATCAAATGGGTTGTTTCCAGTTACAGACCATAAATGAAATGGCCCAGGGTCTACGGTGTCTAAATGATTTTGTAGTAACAGCTCCAGACCTTGGCGTTCCGCATTTGGACGAACAATAATATTCGCTTCTTCACCGAGCGGAGAGGATTCAATCTGTTCTTCGACATGCAAGCCAAGGTCGCGACAAAACTTTGCTGCAAACTCGGCTGCTGCTTTAGCGCCTTGAGAGGGCGTACTATCGATAGAGATAAATTCCCGGCAAGCCTGGACAAATTCCATTGGAGACAAAAGTTACACGCCTTCCTGTAATGTTTTTTCAATTACGTCTAAAGCGATTTGAATGTCTTCGTCTTTGATGCATGCGGGAACTAGGAAGCGCGCACGAACTGGATCTTTTCCGCAAGGAAATCCGATCACGCCATTTGCGTACAATTTTTTAAGAAAAGCATCGGCTTGTTCTTTTTTGCCTTCGAATGGCGTGAAGGCAATCATTAGTCCCATACCACTAGCTTCTGAAATTTTACCTTTGCATGTGGTATTTCCTAATTTTTCAAAACCGCTGATAAATTTATTGTGGATTTGCATGATGCGACCGTCTTTACCAAGGTAGCCATCATTAGTAAGCATATCTAACATCGCCATTCCTGTGCGCATAGAAACAGTCGAGCCTGAAAATGTTCCCGCAATTAAACCTGGTTTTGGATTATACTCCTCAGTGTATAGAGTGGCTCCGATCTGCGCCGTCTTTGCGATAGTCACAAGGTCAACATACTTACCGATATCTAAACTTTCGAATGCGAATAATTCACCTGTACGTGAGAACGTTTGTACTTCGTCGGCCCAAACAGCGATACCGTTGGCTTTGCAGAACTCCAAAAGCGGAACAAAGAATTCGCGGTTAGCGGGCATGTAGCCGCCTTCGCCTAGCATCGGTTCAAAACCAAATACGCTGATATTTTTACCGTGCTTTTCAACATGTTCTTTCATCGCACGTAATGTTTTTTCACCCGATTGAGGATCTTTTTTATCATAGAATGGAATGCGTAACACTTCATTATAATCTGGAAGACCTTGCTTGTACGCTGGGTTGTCAGTGACCTCGGCCATCATTGTAGAACGCCCAGCGAAGGCATTTTTAAAACCTAAAATCATACGTGCCGGAGAATTTTTTTGACGAGATAATTTTAAAGCATTTTCGTTAGCCATGGTTCCGCACGTAGATAACCAGGCGTATTTTAAATTGCTCTTTTTGCTCGCTAGGTCGACTAGTTTTTTTGTGAACTGGACGTATTCTTTGTTTGGTTCAAGATTTCCTTGGGTAACAACATCCATGATCGCGCCTTTAAGGCCGGCTTTAATTACGGTTGGATGTGAGTGACCAAATAAATGAATTCCAATGCCGTTGATCAAATCTAATTTAACGCTGCCGTCTTCAAGTTCAACATAAGGACCGCGACCGGCACCGCTGCCAACGTACGGATAGTGTAGAGGGCGACCACGAAATTGGCCGGCCGTATCCATCCATTTTTTGCCATTGTCTTGAAATTCAGGGGATGCGGCTTTGATGCCCGCGATTTGTTTATTATTTTTTTCAACTTCGTTTGTTAGGCTATCGATGAGTTCGTTAATTTTTTGATTTAAATCTAGTTGCTGTCCAATTAATGGCATAAAAAAATCCTTTGGTTACACCGTTTTCTCTGCTGAATTAGTATAAAATGAAATCTATTAAAGTTCACGCATTTAACACCTAGTTCAAAGTCGGGCTAGAGACAGAACTAGTCAACGGTATGAAAAGCGGCTACATTCTTAAATTAAATGAAATTATCTCGAAATTTTCTAATCCATTTTATTGTTGTTTTAATATTAACAGCCTTAGGTAGCGGGGCTCAATCCAGTTTTGAAAAGGGTTTAGCGGCTTATCAAGTAAAAAATTACGCCGAAGCGCAAACTAATTTATCTGCCGCCCTAGAGGAATCACCGAATAATTTAGCAGTTTTGAATAACCTGGCGTTAACGCTGGTAGAGCTAAATCAAAAGGGAAAGGCTCTCGCCTACTGGCTTAAAGCGCTTAAATTAGATCCCAATTTTGAGGAGGCTCAAAAAGGCGTAACGTATGTACGCTCCAAAATTGCGCCGAATGCGTTTTCTGTTAAAGACACTGATTTTGAGAGTCTAAGAAAAACGGTACTGACCGGGTTATCGTTGAATCTGCTTTTTGGATTGACGGCGTTAACATTTCTAGTCGCGGGTTTACAATGGATTCGTCATTTGAGCCTGGTTAAAAAAGCCAATCAAGAAGAAACCACACCGCCGCCGGTAAGCCTAGTGTCAATCGCGTTTAGCGCCCTTTTTGTGGCGTGTACTCTGATTTTAGCGTTGAAGATGTGGGACCATTTGACCCCGCGTGCAATCGTGATCAGGGAAAAAGTGGAACTAAAGATTGCGCCCGGAGCGGATCAAAGTAAGATCGTAGAACTGAATGAAGGCACCGAAGTTGAAATCGGCGTTGTTAAGGATGTTTGGGTTCAAGTTAAAATTCCTGGAAATTATTCCGGCTGGCTAAACAAAGAGGAAATACAAATTATTTTGTAACAAAATATATGAGTTTATCTTTATTCTGGGACAACATTTTTAAAAAAGATCGACGTGTTTGGACTATTCAAGAGGCACTAAAGAAAAATATTGTATTTAAAGATCTAGCGCCTCGAGAAATCAATCAAATCCAAGCGATCACTCACGTGCGCAGCTATAATCCCGGTGAGCCCATTTTTAAACAAGGTGAAGTTGGCGTTGGGATGTACATCATTTCCAAGGGTTCAGTTGAAATTATGTATGATGATAACCGAATTACGACGTTAAAAGAGGATGATTTCTTTGGCGAACTGGCGCTTGTCGAAGAACGCGGGATACGTACGGCAACCGCAATAGCCAAGGAAGACACGCAGTTGATCGGTTTTTTCAAACCAGATTTAATTCAAATTATGAATCAAACTCCCGAAATCGGTGTGAAGATTCTTTTTCGAGTCGCGCAAGTTATTGGAGCTCGTCTTCATGAAACAACGGCACTCGTCAAAACTCAGCAAAGGAATTAAAATTGGAAACAATTCACAGAATTAGGCGTATTAAGCTGTGGTTCTTTTTGTTTTCCTTAGCGTTCTCTGTTTTCCTAATTTTTTGGGTTAAAAATTTATTAGTGTCTGTATTTTTAGCCTTCGTGGGATTCTTTCTCTTGAAGCCATTCGTAGATTTTTTAGTTCGGCAGGGACTAAGTCGATTGGTTTCAACTCTGTTCCCTTTTTTATTTTTCTCGCTAGTGTTTTTTGGGATCTCGTTGATTGTATTTCCAACACTAGGTACTCAGGTAGATGAATTGAAGGGCGAGTTGCCGAAGTATGTTGAAGGTACACAAAAAATGCTTCAGTCATGGGAATCGGGATTGTTTTCATTTTTACCTGCGGAATCCAAACAAAGGTTTGGTTTAGAGTTGAGCCAGAAAGTGCAACAAATAGCTCAGTCGATTTTCACGGATTTGCCCGAAAATTTGTTGAGCTCGTTGACGGTTTTGTTTTTAGCTCCATTCTTGTGCTTTTTTATGTTGCTCGACGGAAAAGAATTTTATCGTCGAATGATTTCTACAGTTCCCAATGCGTACTTTGAGCTTTCCATGTACCTCCAACATCAAATCATGGAACAAATGGGTGGATTTATTCGGGCTCGTTTGGTGGAATCCATTTTGGTAGGCTTCGTAATTTGGATTGGACTCGCGGTTATTCAATTTCCGTACGCCCTGGTGTTGGCTGTTTTTGCGGCACTTATGAATCTGATTCCCTATTTGGGACCCTTGATTGGTGTAATCCCTGGAATTTTGATTGCATTGGTGAACCAAGAAACAAATACAGTGACATCCTACATCGTATTTATTTATTTGTTGGCTCAGTTAATTGATGCCCTGGTTATCGTACCTATGGTGGTGGCGCGAATCGTGAATTTGCATCCAGTTACCGTTGTATTGGTTGTGATGGTGGGATCGCAGACAATGGGGATTTTAGGGATGATCATTTCCATCCCCGTTGCGAGTGCTGTAAAAATTATTTATGCCTCGATTTATCAACATATTACTGATGGAAAACCACTGACTTAAAAACTGAGCTTGACAGAAAAGTGACCCCCCTAATAAATTCACTTTATGCTACGCAAAATACTGTCAATTACCCTAAAAGTTGCCTCCCTAATCATTCCTGTTTTTGCTGTAATTCTGATGGCTTCGTGTGCATCAGATGAAAAGAAAACAGACACAGCTGAGTCGACTTTTATTGTGGCTCAAGAGTACGAAAAAGACGAGCGCTATGAAGAGGCAATCAAAAAGTACGCGGATGTAAAAAACAAGTATCCGTATTCACAGTATGCTACGAAAGCAGAGCTAGCGATTGCCGATGTTTATTATAAAGAAGAATCATATGGCGAAGCGCAGATTAACTACCAAACCTTTCGCGAACTGCATCCAACACATCCTCAGATTGACTATGTTATTTTCCGAACAGGCTTGAGCTTCTATCAACAATTACCGGAAACTATTGATCGCGATTTGTCGTTAGCAAATGATGCTATCGCTGCATTTGACGAAGTAATTCAAAGATTTCCAAAATCAGGGTTTGTAGCGGAAGCTAAAGAGAAAAAAGATAGTGCTCTTAAAAAATTAGCTGAAAAAGAGGACTACGTTGGTGATTTCTATTTCAAACGTAAAATATATGACAGTGCTTTGTTACGTTATGAATTCCTTGTGGCGAATTATCCAAAACTTGGCTTGGACGAACGTGCTCTAGCGCGCGCATATTACTCGGCAGTTAAAGTTAAAGATCGTGTAAAGTCTAAAAAATATCGTGATATGCTTAAGGCGCAATTTCCAGACTCGAAAGAGTTAACATCTCTTAAAGAGGCGGAAAAAGAAGCCGGTGAAACAGATAAGGTGCAGGACTAGTTATGATGGAATATTCAACAGAAGCCCTTTTTCAAGAAGCTAAGCAAAACTTCATCGACGGCAACTACAAGATGGCTGAAACGATGCTGGCGCAGCTATTAACTAAGCCGCAACGTAATCCTGAAGTTCATCAGATGTTAGGTACAATCTATTACGACCAGGGTAAATTCAATAAAGCGATTAAATCGTTTCAACGCGCGCTGGAATTAGATCCGACCTACACAGACGCTAGTGTTGGCTTATCTATTATCCTGAATGATATTGGTCGCTACGACGAGGGTAAAAAAGTATTTAACGATGCAAAAAAATTATTAGAACTTCGCTCTAATCGTCCCGATCCATATATCGATGAAAAAATTGCGAATAAGCATGAGGAACTGGCCGACCTATATTCGCAGTACAAAAAATATCCAGAGGCGCTTGAGCAATTGTTAAAGGCTCAAAAACTGTCGTCTCGTCGTGCGGAAATCACAATGAGAATGGCTGAGGTCTACGTAAATATGGGTACACCTGATCGTGCGATCAAAGACCTTAAGAATCTAGTGATCGAGTACCCTCAATTCATTCCGGCAAAAAACAAACTAGGTGTGATTCTGTATAATGAAGGACGAACTCGTGAAGCCGCGGACCAGTGGGAAAGCGTATTGATGAGAGACCCTCAGAATCCAGAGGCGAATCGTTATTTGAAACAAATCGGCGCGCTCAGAAACTCTAGCCATCCAAACCTTTAGGACTTTGTATGAAATTAAATAAAGATGACATGATTCCGTTTTTAACAGCTAAAGAGATCGACGAGATCATTACAAAATTAGCTGGTAAAATTCAAGACGAATATTACGGCAAAGAGCTAGTTATGATTTGCCCGCTAAAAGGCTCAGTTCATTTTATGGCTGACTTAATGAGAAAGTTAGAACTGAAAATCACAGTCGACTTTGTTTATTTAACTTCATCGGGCAAGGGCTCGGTTGTTAAAATCGCTAAAGACATTTCTGAGAACATCGTGAACAAACACGTTCTAGTCGTAGAAGAAATCATCGATTCAGGAAGAAAACTAAGCTTCTTGAAAAACCGTCTATTAAACGCAAATCCCGCGACACTAAAAATCGCCTGTTTGCTAGATAAACCAGCTCGCCGTGAACTGCCTATCAAGCCAGACTTCGTAGGCAAAGTAATCGACGACCGCTACGTAGTTGGCTACGGAATGGACCAAGAAGAACTAGGTCGCAACTACTCGACTATCTATCACTTCAAGAACTAAGATTTGAATTTCAATTTTTTTATCGAAGCCTCGGCCTAAAAACCGGGGCTTTTTCTTTTCTCCCCCTGCTTTTTTCTAAAGAGGATCCAAGGTGGCGCGAGGCTTTTTGGGCGCGCCTAAAAGAGGGTCTTTGCTAATCGCCTGTCTCGGGCCGTCCAGGCCCTCGGGCAGCACTAGGGGAACCGCCATCCATGGCGCTAGTGAGCCGGCGCTTAGCAAAGACCCTCTTTCAGCCACCCCCAAAAAGTAGTTCCATTAAAATTTATTTTTAAAAAAGCAGGGGGAGAAAAGAAAAGCCGAATTCAAGCAGAACAGAAAAATTGAAATTTAAATCTTAGGTTTCGAAATGCCAGAAGGAGAAGATTGCGAACCGGGGTTTAGAATAACCGACTGTGGCTAGATTTGTTCGTTGTTTTTTTGCTGATATTAATTTTGTTTTTGTTTTAAAAAAACTTCTATTGAAAAAGCCTTTCTTTTGAAGAGGGCCTTTCCTTTTAGCAGGCTCACTTGCGCCAAGGATGGCGGTTCCTCAAGTGAAGCCCAGGGATGGGCGGCCTGATAAAAGGAAAGGCCCTCTTCAAAAGGAAGGCCCTTGCGCTATCGAGATTTATTTTTGAAATTCAAAACAAGAACTAACTAACGACAACATTAACAACGAATAAAACGACGACACAAACTACGTACAGGCGGATTAACTGCTTTTGCATGGATTTTCCTTAAATTAGAAGTTCTATCTGTAAAAATATCAGTCAGTGGATTGTTTGGTCAACGGTGACTGACAAAGGTCTGGTCGGTAAGGAATGCGGAAGTGTATCACAATGAGAAGTTTTAGTTTTGCACTCATGTTTCCTTGAGAAATGTTCGATAATAGAAACAAGCGCAATAATCTAATTTTTACGTGGAGGATTTATGAAAACAGTAAATAAAAAGAACAAAATGAAATTTTTGAAAAACCAAAAAGGGCAAGGTATGGTTGAATATATCTTGTTATTAGTTGTTATTATCGGTTTAGTTTTTGCTTTCAAAGGCAGAATCACAACTAAGTTCAACGAAGTTGTTGGTAAAACTGAATCTGGTATGGACGGCGTAGTAAACCAATAAGGTTTGATTAATGACAATAGAGTATGTTCTCTTACTTTTTTGTATGTTCATGATCGGTTTGAAGTTCTTCTTCAGCGCGCCGATGGAAGCATTCCGTGACTATGGTCCGGTGCTGGGTGCGCGTGTGGAAAAACATCTAACGACTGGTCATGGATTTAAAATGGAGAACGGTCAGGCGCTTCAGTGGCAAAAAGCGAAGTAGATTTTAAAAATAGAAAATCTAAAGGCCAATTTGTTATTGAAGCGGTGCTCTTGTTGTCGATTGGTATCATGTTATTCTTGGGCTTAAAAAAATGGGCTGAAGAAAAACAGATCTTTGCGAATATGTTAACAAAGCCATGGGCAAAAATCTCAGGGATGATAGAGAATGGCGCTTGGGGTGACCCCGCCTCAACGCGAGCTAAACACCCACACAATCATGAAAAAGTGGCGACTCTACAACAAGAATAATAGAACCGACTAATGATGGTCGTGAATTAGAGTAGTTATGAAGCTAGCACTAAGAAAAAACTCAAAGGGATTCCTAACAGTAGAATTCTCGATCGCGTTGTTAATCAGCGTGGCGTTTAGTGTTATGTTCTTTGCGATCGCATTTACACTATCTACTGCATTTGTCGCTCAGTATGTTGCCTTCTCGGTAGGGCGAATCTACTCTGGTGGTCACGTTACTGTGGCTGAACAGGAAAATTTAGCACGAAAAAAATTTACCAAAATGATGGCTCAACCAGGATTGGGAAAGCTGTTTTCTCAAGGCTGGTTTAGTTTAGGTTATGATTCTCCGGCTTTCCGCAGCGGCGTTAACGGCGAAATATTTTCAGAATACATTGCAAGCACCGATGGTACCAGACTGCCAGCTACAGGTGTGCGCCTGGTATTTGGTACTAAACTATTGAATTTAAAACTAGGACCACTAGGAAGTACAAATCCGCAAGACGAGCCCATGACAGCGAAAGTCACTGGCTTTATGCTCAGAAATCCAACTCAAGAGGAATGTCAGAAATATTTTAGAGTAGAAAATAGACATCGTGCCTTAATTGAAATCGATGCCCGATTTGCTACCTACGACACGCAGGCAGGCAGTAATCCGAAGTACTTTCCTATGGAGGATAACGGATGCTAAAAAACGAAAAAGGTATGGCAGCATTAGAGATCGTAGGAATTTTTTCGGTAATTATGATCTTGTTTAACTTCAGCCTTGGATTCTTTGGCGTTATTCAGACAGGAATTCTAAAGAACATGGCGGCTCGAAATTACGCTATGGAAACCTATCGCTTTCGAAGTAATTTGGATTTTTTTTGGCGGGAGAATACAGATACTCGTAATTTATCTAAATTTAGAAAATTTGGAAACCGGTTTCACGGTGTAACATCAGAATTTTCGACGAATGATGATAAATGGGTTGCAACCGCGCGACCGATTTCTTTCGTAAATTCATTTGGTGGAACTGATCAAGACGGAAATGACTATAGTCGAACTCCTCAAACAGACTCTAACTTGGCGTTGCACAATCAAACTATTTATCAAATTCGCGACGATGGCAAACCGTTGCTAGATGATAAAGATAAATACAAAGCCTTTCCTGTTTGGATCAAAACGGTTTACGGAATTTGCATCAATTCCGAGTGTGCTAAAACGCAGTAGCAAAACTAAAATGTTCACGTTTTAGTCGTTCAAAGAGCTAACTTTCAATTTCTAAAACTATCCGATTTCATCTGCACTCACTGGTGTTTAGCCGTGTATCAAACTGAAACAGTCTGCAAATCTATCTAAACTTTCTACAGCGAAACCAGTAAAATGAGTCTAGGCCTAGTTAAAATGTCGAAAAAATAGATAAGGAATCTCTACTAAATACCGATAGATGGTTGAATAGTTTGATTAAATTTTCGAGAGGTCACCATGGGAAATGAGTCGAAGAATCTTTGGATTTCCATCTTTGCCGGCGCATTCGCTGCGTTCATGATTTATAGTTATGCTCAAGAGCAGCGCAAAGCCATCAAGGAACAATTGGGTGCTCGAAAAGTGGTGGTTGTCGCGAAGGAAGACATTCCTGAAATGACAACGATCTACGATTCAATGCTAGAAACAAAATCAGTTCCGGTAGATTTCGTACCGGATGGTTTCTATTCAAACATGCAAGACATCGTTGGTAATGTATCGGCAGTTCCGTTTAAAAAAGGTCAACCTGTTTTAAAAAATCACCTGTATTCGCCGGGCGCAGATACCGGAATTGCACTTCAAGTAGCACCATCAAAACGTGGTATTGCTATTCCCGTGGATGAGGTTCGCGGTGTTGCTAAACTTATTCGCCCAGGCGATCGCATTGATATTTTTGTCGCGCTTGATATCGGTAAGGGTGCGAACATGCGTCGCGAAAGTTTTTTGTTGATGCAAAATGTAGTTGTACTTGCCACTGGTGTCTCAGTTCAAAACAACATCCCACGTCTAATTGAATACGATTCAACTGGAAAGAACGCAATACAAACCTCTCTTACTGGCGATACGAAATATGGTACCATAACGATTGAGGCTGAGATTAAAGAAGCTCAGGATTTGGTATATATTTTATCCACGTCGCCAGGAAATATTTATCTGACACTTCGAAATCCAACAGATGGAACTTTGAAGGCCAGATTACCAAGTTCAACAGCAGATTCAATTTTAGCTCGAGCTACCGAAGGTAATGCAGCAGCAGTGCCGGTTGCACCCCAACAACAACCCTCTCCGTTTTCGGGAGGAATTTTGCCGGGGGGCAATCGTCCAAGTGGTAACGGCGGCGGTCGGTAACAGTGGTTTAAGGGGGAACTCAGATGGCGATGTTTAAAAATCTTTTAGTTGTATTTCTACTCCTTAGCTTCCAATTTTCATTGGCGCAAGATGCTGGTGCTGATGATGCTGGGGTCGATGAAGCAAACACTGAAAATGAAGACAAATTAGCTGCGGACAAATCATCTGCAGATACCTATGTTGAAACGGACGGCAATGAGTTGAATGCGACTTACCGCCAAGCCGAATACATTAATTTAACTTATGGAATTGAAGAAGATAAAAAGCTTCCCTCATTACCAAAAATGATTCGATACGATGGTTCTTATAAGGGCTTCGTAAAAATTGAATTCAATAAAAAACTAAATCTTTTCCGTTTTAAGCCAATTAAAGAGGGTTTTGGTACTCTAGTTATTTACGATAAAAAGAATAACAAGAAAGTCGTAGAATATCGCATTAGCGTTCGTAAAAATACGTTAGATAAAGTGGTAATCGAACTTAAGGGCATGCTTTCGGATATCGATGGTATCGCAATTAAAATCATCAACAATAAGGTCGTTATTGATGGCCAGGTATTAACACCAAAAGATTTAATGCGTATCAAAAATGTTATTCGTCAGTTTGGCGATAAAGTTGATAGTATCGTTAGCGTAAATCCAATGGCGTACAGCAAGATCTGTCAGTTCATCATGAGTGACATCAACAATCCAGAAATTGAATGTCGCGCTCGTCATGAAAAAATCATTCTTCAAGGACAAGTAGGCAGTGAAGCCGAAAAAATCCAAGCAGAAATTATCGCGAAAATCTATATGCCACCGGTTTATGTAGATCCATCATGTTCTGATGGTTCAATCAAATGTCCTAAGCCAATGAATGACGGTGTTATCAATATGATTTCGGTAAAAGAGGGCGCACCACCTCCACCGAAAAAGTTAGTCCAAATGAATATCCACTATGTGGAATTGAAGAAGGATTACTCAAAATCATTCCGTTTCGAATGGGCTCCTAAAATCAGCGATGAAACTGGTGTAAAAGCAGCAACTGGGGATACGGGTGGCGGCGTGGTGACGTCATTGACTGCGGTAGTGAGCAATCTTCTGCCTAAGTTAAATTCAGCTAAGACTCATGGCCATGCGCGGGTGTTAGAAAGCACATCGTTCATGGTTCGTGATGGCGAAAAGGGTTCGATCTCGCAAACAATCGATGAGCCTTATTCGGTAATTGGGCAAAATGGTAATCAAGGAACAGCATTCACTCCGACAGGTTTGAAAGCTTCAATCACTCCGACTATCAGTGGTGACAAATCAGGAACAGTTGAAATGCGTCTTGAGTTCCAAGTGAGCCAAAAAGTCGGTGTTGTGGGTGGTAATCCGGTTGTTTCTAAGAATGAATTAAACACTGTAATCGCAGTTCGTGATCGTCAAAGCGCTGCGGTGGGTGGGTTGATCAAGAATTCAACGGATACCAACTACAACCGTGATCCAGCGACTGCGGCATTGTTTAATGCCCTAGCAGCCAAAGGTACGGCAAGAAATCAAAATCAATTCGTAGTCTTTGTCACACCAAAAATTATCACGTCTGCGAGTGCTGACAGCGAAAAGATCAAAGCTAAGTTCAAAATGCCTTACTAAAGTAGGTCGAGAGGTTGGCTAGGATAAATTTATCCGAGCCAACTCTGGTCTTTTAGTTAGTTATCTAAAATTGAGACTATACCGATAAAGCTAATGGAAAAACCAGGAGATTGGCTTTGGCGTTGAATCCTAATTGTACATTAATTGGTGTTATTGGTGGTAAAGGCGGCGTAGGTAAGAGCGTTTTTGCCGCTAACTTTGCTGTGGCGTTAATGACGGAGCTGCGTACGCAGGTGTTACTTATTGATGGTGACTCGAAATCTATTGGGGACCAGAACTTTCTGTTAGGTCAGAAACCTATTAAAACTTTAAAAGAAATTACAACGATGGCGACGGGCTTAGCAGCTACGCCGCTTAATCAATTAGTTAACATGCACCCTTCGGGATTAGGTTATTTGGGTGCGGTACGTGGACCTGAAGAGAAATTGGATGTGAATCCGGAAGCTCTGATGCGACAAATTGAATTTTTTAGTCGTCAGTTTAAGTTTATCGTTGTCGATTTAGGCAATGATATTGGTCCATTGCAAAACGCATTTTTATTAGAAGCTACGGCGTGCTTTATTGTAACAACTCCGGAAGTTTTGGTTGTAGCTCAGACTCAGCGTTTAGTTAATGACCTTTTGTCGGCGACATTTCCCAGAGACATGTTTCAGCTAGTAATTAACAAAGTCAGTCCATCGGGAATTTCTCCGCAAGATATTAGTAATTCATTGCGATTACCGCCAATGGGTTTGATTCCACATGATGAAGTGATGACATTAGGTTCGATTCAGAAACAAACTCCGTTTGTAATTTCGCAACCGAAATCGCCATTGACGAATGCCTACTATGAAGTCGTTCGCCGTATTACGGGTGGACCACTGCAAAGACTAAAAAGTTTAGCGAAACCTAAACCTGCACCAGTAGCTGCGGATGGAGGCGGCTCTAACGGTGTAGGCGGTTTATCAGCGTCTTCAATGCAAGGACTAGATCCGCAAGTGCAAATGCGTTTACGCGTTCATTCCGAACTTCTGCGATTGCCAGAACTTTCGCGTATGATGAAAGACTACAGTCAGGATGAATCTAAGCAAAATGAAATTAAAGATCGCGTAAAGCGTGAAATTACTCAAATCGTAGATAAAGAATCTCCAGATATGGCGCGGGATAAGCGTCAGATTCTGATCGAAGATGTACTAAAAGAATCCTTAGGATTGGGTCCATTGGAAGATTTATTAGCAGACAAAGATATTTCTGAGATCATGATTAATGGCTACCGTAAAATCTTTATTGAAAAAGGCGGAAAGCTAACCTGGGCGAAAGAAATGCAGTTTACTTCTAATGATCATCTTCGTCGTATTATCGAAAGAATTGTGACTCCCCTAGGTCGTCAAATCAATAACGCAAGCCCGATGGTTGATGCGCGTTTAAAAGACGGAAGCCGGGTGAATGCGATTATTGAACCGTGCTCGATCGACGGTCCCGCAGTAACCATTCGTAAATTTAAAAAAGGTGGCGTGTCTCCAGAGAGGTATGTTGAGTACGGCTCAATGACAAAGAGTATGATCGAATTTTTGCGCATCTCTGTTGAAAATGGTATGAATGTGGTTATTTCAGGTGGTACGGGTTCTGGTAAAACGACGTTACTTAATATGTTGTCATCGTTTATTCCAACAAGCGATCGTATCGTCACGGTAGAGGATGCTGCCGAGTTACAACTGCAGCAGGATCACGTGGTTCGCCTAGAAACGCGACCTACTTCGATGGAAGGTTCGCATGCAATTAGTATCCGTGACTTAATTAAGAATGCGCTACGTATGCGTCCCGATCGTATTGTGGTTGGGGAATGTCGTGATGGCGCTGCTTTAGATATGCTGCAAGCGATGAATACAGGTCATGATGGTTCGATGACTACCACTCACGCCAACAATGCGAAAGAGTGTATTTCTCGTTTGGAAACTCTGTGTATGATGGCCGGCATGGATTTACCTGCCCGTGCGATTCGGGAACAGATTGCAAGCGCAGTGCATATTATTGTTCAAGTTTCGCGCCTATCAGATGGTTCACGTAAAATTATGTCAATCACTGAGGTAGATGGAATTCAAGGTGATGCCGTAACATTAGCCCCTATCTTTGTTTTTAAAGAGACAGGTTACGACGCTAAGAAAAAAATATTAGGACAGTTCCAACCAACAGGTTACATTCCAAAGTTAATTCAAAAATTAGCTGCGAAAAATGTTATTGTTCCAAAAGAATTGTTTTTAGCAGATGCTCAGAAACCGGCGACTCCAACAACTAGTCCATCGCCTACTGCACAAACACCTGTCAAAAAGATAGGATAAAACACGAATGGATTTTTTGTTCAAGCCCGTACCTTTTATTATCCTCACTTCGATTTCAGTCGCGGTGGCGATCTATGGTTTGAGCGGCTTTTTGTTTCCTTTCTTTGAAAAAAAATCAGCATCGAATCGTGATTTGATTTTAAGATATTACGAATTGATGGGTGTTCAGACTGATCCTCGCAAGGTCACTTACCTATTATTTGGCTTAAGCTTTGGTTTGGGCGGAATATTTTTCTTTTTATTCTGGCCCGATGTTATTGTCGGTCTTATGTTCGGCGGCTGCGTGGGCATTGCGGGCTGGAATATGCCGCTGTTAATGGTAAAAGCGACCTATGAAAAACGCTGCAATCGTTTTGTAGAACAGATGGTGGATTCCCTGACTATCATGGCCAATGGTATTAAAACCGGATCTAATCCCGTGCAATCTATGCAACGGGTGATCGAGATCATGAATAATCCAATTAAACAGGAATTTGAGAAAATTGTCGGTGACACACAATTAGGCTCAAGCTTTGAAGAGGCCCTAAATAAATTAGCGGAACGCATACCTAGACCAGACGTCCAGATGTTCGTGACGGCGATTAATATTTTAAAAGAAACCGGTGGTAACCTAGCGGAAACATTTGAAACTATCGTGTTTGTAATTCGTGAGCGCCAGAAAATCGAGAAGAAAATTGAAGCCATTACCTCTAAAGGCGTTATGCAAGGGATTATCGTCATGGCCGTCCCTTTTCTAATTTTTATCGTTTTCCTGTTTATGGATCCTAATTTTATTAGACCAATGTACACTACGACAATGGGCTATATTTTGCTCTTTGTAATGCTAGTCTTGCAGGTAATTGGTGGCATTTGGATCAAAAAAATTGTTACAATAAAAGTATAATCAAAAAAGGAATTTTAGATTATGAAAAGCTCTCTCCTACTCATTTTCCTATGCTTCGTGTCTGTAAATGTTCACGCTATCGTGGACATGAAAAATGCCAATTATTCTAATACGTGGATTGATTTTGAATTAGATGGTACTGGCTATGATTTGAAACTAGAAAGAACATATAACAGCCGTACGCTATTCAACGGAATCTTTGGATTCGGCTGGTGTACTAACTTTGAAACCAAATTAGAAATCACCGCGGAAAGCAATTTGAAAGTGCGTGAATGCGGCGCGGGTGCCGAGGTCGTATTTTCACCTCGTGAAGTGGGCAAACAAGAAGTTGATAAAGTTGTGGATTTCGTTATTAGTAAAATGAAAGCCGAAAAAGTCGCTGGTCGTAATGAAGACTTCTACAAGAGAAAAAAAGAAGAACTATTTGAGTATGATGATGATCGCGCAGAGTTAGCTAAACAGTATGGCTGGCAAACAAAAGTAGTTGATGGCACTAAGTTCATGGCTAACGGTAAAGAAGTTGAAAATATTATTTTCAAGACGTCGTACTATGAGCGCACCCTACCCGATGGATCAAAACAAAGATTTAATCCACAAGGTCAGCTAACACACATGTATGATAAAAACGGAAATATGCTTAAGTTAGAATATGATAAAGCGGGTTTACTAAAAGAAGTAGCCGACACATTATCTAGAAAGCTAACGTTCAAGTACTATTCAGCGAATAAAAAAGTTCAGCAAGTGTTTGGCCCTAACGGATTGACGGCTGAATATCAGTATGTAAACACGGATGACTTATCGTATTCACGGGACTCTAAAAAATATGCCACGAAATATTCATATGATGATTTACATAACTTAACTAAAGTTGTTTTCACTGACAATTCAGTGATTCAAATCAAGTATGACCAAAATAATGACTGGGTTGTTGGTTTCACGGATCGTGATAAGTGTAACGAAACGTATAATTACGAAGTCGATAAGAAAGATCCTAAAGGTCACTTTTGGTCGACAGTTAAAAAAGTTTGCGGAAAAGAAACTGTTGCGAACAGCCGTTATGAATTCTGGCATAAACAAAAATCAAATGGTGAGTACGTTTTGTCGCGTGTTCTGTCTAAAGAAAACGATAACGAAACAGATATTTCATATCACGAAACATTTGGTAGACCGACGTCTATTCGTAAAAATGGCGATAAATTTACATACGAATACACACCGGATGGCTTAGTAAAAACAAAGAACACAGCTAATAATAAACTGATTTTCGAATACAATAATTCACTTAAGAAACCATCTAAGGTGATTGTTGAAGCCCTGAATGACAAGGGTAAGAAAGTTTCTACTAAGTTTACCATGTTTCAATATGATACAAAAGGTAATCTGAATTTTGCAGAAAACTCAGACGGCCAAAAGATCGAATTGTCGTACGATAATCGTGGTAGAATAACTAAGATAGTGGATCAGGCTAAAAAAATCGTAAAGCTTGAGTATGAAGAGAAATATAATAAGCCAGTGGTTGTATCTCGCCCAGGATTAGGATCTATTAAGGTGAGCTATAAGCCAAATGGGGACATTAACAAGGTCGATAGTAAAGAGGGTCCAAGCGTAGCGATGCAGGTTGCGAGCACGTTTAATACTCTGTTAGATATTATCGCCCCAGCCACCCAAGAATTATTTTTATAGGAGCAATTCAGGATGAAATTTTTAATCTCTATAATCATGGTTTTATTAATGATTAACTTGTTCGCACAAGCACAAGCTGTTAGGGCGGATAGTGAAGGTGCAACAGCCATGAAAGTTAACGATGGACTAACTGCTGAAAAAGTCGAACCCGGTAGTGCGTACTCAAAAACAATGACGGGTATCCCAACTGGTGGAAACCAGAACGTGCAAGGTCAGCAGAAACCGTGTGAAAAGACCGACGCTAACGGGAATTGTCACCCGATGCCAAACAAATCTACTGTAGCGAATGCTAAAGGTAAGGGCGTTAAAGGTTCAGGTGGTAAAACGACTGGTGCTACTCCAGCTACTGCCGGCAAAGCTACAAAATAATATTTATATCTGAATTTTACCGGACACTAAATTATCTATAGTGTCCGCATGTTGGCGACGAAGAGCATTTTTGATCGCCATTTCACTGCGAGCTGCAAATTCATTCATCAAATTAGCATACGGAGTTTTAATCGTCGCCTTAACAGCGCCGCCAGCAAATACGCGTGTGACGATAAAAGGATTCTTCTCACCCCAATCTTCCGTTTGGATATGAAAACTAGTTCCCTTTACTACAATGTCTGAATTAAAGCCCTTTTGCATGCGACATCAATGTAATGGAAAATCGGGGGCGGGGCAATATCAGTTATGAGATTATTTAGATGAAAATGACCGGACCATGAGCACGCGGCCGGAATGATCAAACTCAACCACTCCAATAGCATTTTTCTGCATCCAACCAATTTGGGAAATTACTTCTCCATCTACATTCAAATACTTAAATTCATCGCTAGTATGAAGGTGCACCTGTCCACCAGTTGTTGAATTTGTGGACTCTTTTCTGATGACAAATACTTTCCCTCTTTCTTGGGCTATTTGTTTGAATTTATCGCCCGTTGCGGTTCCTGTGGTGATGTGATTAGCTTCGTTTAGGTCCGCTCCGTAGTTTCGTACAAACCCTTTAGGATAGATAAGTGCGTAGTAGCGTTCGCCGCCTTCGTTAGATTTTTTGCCCATGAAATTAATTGCTCCGGTATGACCGACGGCAAAAACTTTTTCTCCACTTTCACCGGGCACATCAATGTGTCCATTTTTTGAGACATGGATGTGGCGGGTAGCAATTCCTCCAGATGAGAATGCCGTATCGACTTCATGAACGTCACCCGTATTCTTAGGCGCGCTGGCTTTTCGGGCAATTGTATCGAAGTGTTTTTCAATATCGGCCATCGAGGCTCCCGGCCGTACAGTTAAACTATGATCCACAGCCTCGCGAGTTGCTGGAAGTTTTTGAGTTGTAATTTTGATCGAAGTTGTTTTAGCGACTTCGGCCTCGAGTTTAGCCAAATTCGACTTTAAAAAATTATCTACCATTTGAGCCGCAGGTCTATTGTTGACGGTAGTCTCGCGGGTGAAACGGTCTAAATTCTTGGCTACTACTTCTGGGCCGGTTCCGCCCATATTATTTAGCCGCTCAAAAGCTTCTTCTAAAAGTTTTTTTCTGTTATCGTCTAACGGATACTTTCTAATGATAGCAGCGGCGTTCACTCGTGTTTTCGTTGCCTGTGCTAATTCTGCCGCGCGGACAGCGGCGTCCATTTTTTCTCGGTCAACTTGGCCGCCACCTTTTACGAGGACTCTATTAAAAACCGAATTGGGAAGCGCGCCACGGGTGACTCTTTCAGTAACAACCAATGTGTTTTCAGATGACGTTGTTCTAGGATAAATGCGTGCTAATCTGGCCTGCGCTTCAGCGATTTGCTCTGGAGTGCCTAGATTTTTGAAAGCTCCAGTAATGGAAAATCCACCAAGAGCAGTTTGAAACAGAAGCAATCCTGATTGACGAATACAATTACTAAGAGAGGCTTGTCGGTTAAGTATTCCCTCTAAAGGGGCGTCTGTATCTTGTGAGCATAGTTTGCGAGCGCTCACGGTGCCAACCTTAGCTTCGCAATTTTTAATGACGTCCCGAACCCCGAGAGAAATATTAATACCCACTTCGGCAACAATGGCGGCTCTAGCCGCGGTTGTTAACAACTGTGATCGCTTAGTAAAGGCAACTGTACCAATAAGACGACTGACGCCGGCTACTCCAAACCCCAGTCCTAATTTTGCAATAAGTGACATGCGATCTCGAATTTCAGCACCTGTTCCGTAGCGGGCATCCATTCGGCATAGTGCTGAAGACCCCAGATCTGACGATTGTTGAATATCGTCGACAACTTTAGTTCGACTTGCAGAGTTCCACAGGGCCTCTTTTAAATCGCTGTTGCTAAGCCAAGGGCCGTTAGGGAAAACACTTTCTAGAAAATCTTTAGATTTTTTATTAGATTCGCGATCTTCCTTTAAAAATTTATCCGCATTTTTGTGTAAGTAAGAACAAACATCGCCGACTGAGTTACCATCAGTGAAAAATCCAGGTTCTAATTTCGAATACACCGTGCTGTATATTTCATCAGAGCTTAAAAGTAAATCACTACTGCGGATTGAGGAAATGCGATCTTCTAGTGCCGCAATTAACGGAGTCACTTCGGCAACGATGGCATCGCGCTTATCGAGATCAGATTTAGAAACAGCTCTGATCATAGGATCATTTGCTTTTTGATATGATTCTTTTAGATCCTTAAAATATTTTAGATTGCTTGCTAATAGTTTCAATTCCTCAAGTTGCCCGCAGGTATTAGCGACCACTGCATTTTTTGCTTTTTTATCTTTCTCTAATTTGCCGAACAGATTTTCTAGACAGGAATAGTGTCCAAGTTCTGACTTTGCGATAGGTTCAAATATTAGATGTTCGGAAAGCTGATCCAAAGCTTGCAGAGTCGTCGGAGGATTGGCCGTACATCGCGATAGAATATTAATTTCCGCCGCTGACGAATCGGCACATGTTTTTTTGTATCGTTCTTCATATAGTTGCTGGGCAATAGGTTTTGCCTCGGCAATCGAAAACATACAAATTAGTATAATTAGGGTCGCGTTTAAGTGAATCGTCATTTAATTTCTGCTGTGTCTACAAATAGTTATCGGTTTTCGATATAGGCTTTTAAACTTTTTGTGTCCGCGCAGATGAAATATAGACCAGTCAAACTAGTAGACACCTGGATCAATGTCTAAAACATCGTCTTCTTTAGCGTAGCTATCTGAAAGCGCCTGTGATTTTGCGTGAGTCTTATTCTGATACGTAAAAAATCTAGACTAAACTCGGCGTAAAACGTCGTTTAAAGTGAGTAGAGGCGGAGCGGTTATTGCTTCGATTTATCTCTTAAGAAGGGGGACTACTTTGGGGAATCTTTCTATATTTCAGTTTCAAAAAGGTTCTGTGTCAGTTTTTGCATCGATCCTCTGTTTGTTTGTTTTCGGTGGAACTGCGTTTGCGGCCCCTGACCTAGATAGCTTTCAAGCTTCAATTGAAAGCTGTACAAAAGCTGCTTTTGTTTCGAAGCAAGTTGAGACGGACAGCGGAGTAAAAACTGTTCAAGTTGAAAATGTCTCGCTAAAGAAATCATGCATCAGACAAAAGATCGACAAGCTTGAAAGTGAACGGGAGTCATGTAAAGACGCGGCCTGCAGACAAAGAATAAATCGCGCTATCAGACAAGCTCAGGTGGATAACGACGTTGTTGATATCGATGCTGACGATATGAAAGAATCTTGTGACAGTATTTATGATAAAGAAAGCGAAGAAATAAACGAGTGTAAAAAGATGGATATGAAAACGGCGAATGCATGCGCGAAAAGTATGCCTGCGGAAGATGGCTTTATGCAAAGTGATACTATGCAAATGGCGTCTCCATTTTTATCATCTGTAAATGGCGCCGATCTTCTGATGGGCATGTACACAGCGACTACGGATCGTCCAGGATGTTATCTGAATAAGTCTGACTTCCAAGCGAAAGAAGACAAACTAGAAGAACAGAAAAAAGATATCGAAGAAAAAGTTAAGAAAAACATGGAAGAAGCGGAAGAGGCTCAGACTGAATACGCTGAAAAGTTAAAAGCATGGGCTGAAGCTGAGGGTAAGATTGCGGATCGCCTTGCCGACATGCCTGCTGAAAAAGAAGATGCGTTACATAAGCTGGATAACGAAAAAATCAAAGCTAAAATGGAAACGGATTCTAAATATAACTCAGTTGTAGATCAGATTGGTGAACTTCGCAGAAAATATAATGATATGGTTTCAGCGAAAGCGGTGGCTTTGGCGGAAAATTCTGACTTTGCGATTCATGACCGTTGTGCGATCGTGGCTACTGGTGGAGACCCAACAAAACAGAACTCAGCGAATCCAAAGCCAACTCAGGCAGTTCAGTCATCGTTCGCGGGAGCCTTTGCTCAAGGTAAAACTGTTACGATAAATATTCAAAAACGTTACGATGCCTGCGTTAAAACGGAAGCGTTAAAACAAAAGCGAGTCGAAAGCACATTCGTTAGCGAATTGAACGCAATTAAAGCCAAGCTTGTCAGTATGGATACAGCACTTGGCCAGCTGAATGAACAAAAGCGCTTGGCCGATCAAGAGATCATTTATCAAATGCAAAACATTGAAAAAAATGCAGCTAATGAAGCGAAAAAGTTAGCGGCAGAATATCAACGTTTGCAGACAGATAAAACTAATGAGCAAACGTTATTGAAACAAAAATTAGAGCGATTGAATTCTGATACAAAGAAGCAGCAGCAACAATTAGCCATTCTAGCTATGAAATTGAGCGCCTATTCTGGAAAACGTCCGCCAAAGAATATTAACGATAAATCTATGGCAGAGATGATGGATCAGTGCGGTGAGAGCTTCTTAATGCGAATCGCGTCGTTCAAAAACTCGTGCTGCAAATCAGGAACTTATAAAGGGTCCGGAGCTTCAGTTTGTAAAATGTCATTTAAGGACTTCGAAGCCGAACTTCCTAAGCTTTCTAAAGACGAAAAGAAAGCAAAAGCTAAAGAGCGAGAAAGCGCCGTCAAAGAAGCCGGTAAAGTCCAATAGACGCCCCTACCTTGGTCCCTGGACCAAGGCGGGAAACCTACTCTCTTCACTTAAAATTTGCCATACTAGTAGTATCTTTTTATTTGGGAAAAATCCCTCTGGAGTACTACTGTGACCTTGAATTTGACCACACGTAAACGCATCCTGATTCTTGTTGGCGCTGCTTGTTTTTTAGTTTTAATAGGTATGATTATTTGGTTAGGGTCGATTAAATCTTCGCTTCCTCAAATTTTACAAATCAAAGATTACAAACCACTTCTAGTTAGCCCAGTGTACGATCGCAAAAATAAAAAAATTGGCGAATTCTTTCGCGAACGTCGAACACTGGTTCCATACGAGCGCATTCCAGAGAAAACAATTCAAGCGTTCCTGGCTGCGGAAGACGATCAATTCTTTTCACACTCGGGAATCAATTATTTAGCCATCATGCGCGCGATGCTGGCTAATATGCGTGCTGGCCGCAATGTTCAAGGTGGATCGACCATCACTCAGCAGGTAGCTAAGACATTTTTCTTGTCGCGCGAAAAAACGTTCGATCGAAAAATTCGTGAAGCATTCTTGGCCTACCAATTGGAAGATAATTTAAAGAAAGAAGAAATTTTGTATTTGTACCTGAATCAAATCAATTTTGGTCATGGTTGTTACGGTATCGAAAATGCGTCGCAAACATATTTCAAAAAAACAGTGAGTGAGTTAACCGTGGCGGAATCAGCGATCTTGGCCGGTTTGCCTCAAGCACCAAGTCGATATTCGCCCGTGCTTAACCCACAAAAAGCAAAAGAACGTCAGCGCTACGTTTTAAGTCGTATGGCGACGGTTGGCTTTATTACTCATGAAGAAGCCGACAAGGCGGTTAATCAAGCCGTAAAAGTATACGTTCGAGACGATTTTGAAGATGTTGCTCCTTACTATCAAGAAACCATTCGTCAGATTTTATTCCAACAGTTAGGTGAAGAAACCGTTTTAGATCAAGGTATCAAAATATACACGTCTTTGGATTTAGAAAAGCAAATCGCTGCTCAGGAATCCGTTCGTGCGGGTTTGAAATCATTAGATAAACGCCAGGGTTTCCGCGGACCTTTAGATAATATTCTGGATCCGGCGCAAATAGCGACGTTTCTAGAAAAACAAAAGAAAGAATTGATTTTAGAAACAACGCCGGAAAGAACCATCAACGTTGAGGGTAACTTCGACGAAATTCTGGCAAAAAAACAAGGCAAGAATACCAAGATTCCATCCTACTTGAGTTTGACTAAAAGCTATCGCGCGGTGGTCACAGAAGTGAATGATGCCGACGGTTTAACGTACGTAGATTTGCCAGAAGTTAAAGGTGTTATTGATATGGACACCATGAAATGGGCACGTAAACCAGATCCAAATAAAAAATCTGATCAAGCGCAAATTAATAAACCATCAGACGCGTTGAAAAAAGGCGACGTCGTTTTAGTTAAACTTACTAACGAAAATGTTTTGATTTCAAGATTGAAAAAACCTATGGATTTCACTTCATTCATCATGGTTGAGTTAGATCAAGAACCTGAGGTCGAAGGCGCGTTGATTTCATTCGATCAAGATACGCAAGAAATTTTGGCAATGGTGGGTGGTTATCAATTCATCAGAAATAAAAATGAATTTAATCGCACCGTTCAAGCGGTTCGTCAAACAGGCTCTGCGTTTAAGGCCATCGTATACGCGTCGGCTCTAGACAAAAATTACGACCCGTCGTCCGAGTTAATGGATGCCCCACTCGTGTACGAGGAATCGATCAAAGATCAAGAAGGCCAAGCTGACACGAAAGTTTGGAAGCCAACTAATCACGGAAAGTCATTCGGTGGTCAGTTAACGTTTAGAAACGCTTTAGTGCAGTCGTTAAATATTCCAGCTGTTCGATTGATCGAAGACGTCGGAGTTCCTTGGGCGATGGATTATTCGAAACGTTTAGGTGTATTTAGTCCGCTAAATAACGATTTCACATTAGCGCTGGGCTCATCGTCGTTAACACTGTATGAAATGACTAAGGTATTTTCACAATTTGGTCGTTTAGGAAAACGCATTAAGCCCTTGTTAATTAAATCCGTAGTCGATCAGAATAATAAAAAGTTAATGGAAAATGTATCTTTGGATATTCGTTTCCAAAACGAAATGGATACCTTAGATAAAGAATTTGGTGATCGTCGCAAAAACTATTTGGCGCGTAAGCAAGGCTCAGCGGTTGATCCAAATAATCCAAATGCAGTTGCGGAAACAGAAACGCCAGACACGCAAAATGCCAAAACAAAAAAACCGGACGAATTTTTCTTCTTTGATGATGAAAATCAATTAATCCGTCCCCA
>JADHED010001150.1_pt1 | contig 24445 bp, 19 predicted proteins | sample 8952041 | NCBI WGS metagenome assembly JADHED01 (sample SAMN16124423, study PRJNA663239) | bioreactor sludge metagenome | isolation source: sludge (control) | place: India:Bengaluru | collected 2018-09-08
GACCGAGGCGCCCCCCCGGCCGGCCCCCGCCGCCCGGGCGGAGGCCCCGGCGGGCGGCGGCGGCTCGATGCGCGACAGGGTGCGGGCCGGCGACCTCGCGGGCGCCGCGCGCGCGGGCTCCTGGAAGGCCCGCTCGTCGCACGACGCCTACGGCCTGCAGCTCGGGCACCTCTGCTCGGCCACGAACATCAAGGCGCACTTCGCGGCGGTGGCCGACGGGCGGCTGCTGATCGTCCCGGGCAAGGAGGACGGGTGCTACCGGCTGCTGTGGGGCACCTACGACGACGCGGCGGCCGCCCGGGGCGCCACCGGGTCCGTGCCGCCCCGCTTCAAGGACACGCCGCGACCGGTCGCGCTGGGGTCCATATTGGCCCCGTGACACCGACCCTCCCGGCCCTCCTCGCCGTCCTCGTCCTCGCCTCCGGCGGCTCCGGCGCCGGCGGCGCGGGGACGTCGTCCGTCGCGGCCGAGCCGAGCGGCTCCGAACCGAACGGCCCCGAGCCGGCGGGCCCCGGGCCGACCGGCCCCGAGCTGGACCGCGCCATCGCCGCGCTCGCGACCGAGCTGCCGCGGGCCGGCGGGAGCGCGCAGCGCGCGGCGCTCGCGAAGCGGCTCGCCGACGCCCACGTGCTGCGGGCCCGGCGGGCGCTCGCCGAGGGGCGGCGCGACGCCGCCCTGGACGACTACGACCGCGCGCTCGCGCTCGTCCCGTCGCACCCGTACGCGCTCGCGGAGGCGGGCTGGGTGCACCTCGAGGCCGGCCGCCCCGAGCGCGCGCGCGGATTCGCCGAGACGGCGCTCGCGTACGACCTCGACAACGCGGCCGCGCGCGTGCTGCGCGGCGAGGTCCTGTACCGCGACGAGCGGCTCGACGACGCGCTCGAGGACTTCGAGGCCGCGGCCGCGCGGCGCCCGGACGACGCCGACCTCCGGGCGCGGATCGAGAAGGTCCGCCGCGAGCTGGCCGCCCAGCGCGACTTCCGCCGCGCCGACTCCTCGCACTTCACGCTGCTGTTCGACGGCGCGGGGGACGCCGCGCTGCGGACGCTCCTGCTCGACGCGCTCGAGCGCGCGCTCGACGACCTGCGCGGCGAGATCGACCCCGGGCCGATCCCGCCGCTCTCCGTGATCGCGTACACGCGCGAGGCGTTCAACGCGACGACCGGCGCCGGCAACGAGGTCGGCGGGCTCTTCGACGGCAAGATCCGCCTGCCCGCCGGCGGGGTGACGGCGCCCTCGGCCGCGCTGGAGCGCGTCGTGCGCCACGAGCTCGTCCACGCGCTGCTCCACGCGCGCGGCCGGGGCGAGGTGCCGCGCTGGCTGCACGAGGGGCTGGCGCAGCTGCTCGAGCCGCGCGACCTCGCACGCTCGCTCGCGGCGCTGCGGGCCGCCCGCGACGCGGGAGGCGACCCCGCCGCGGCCTTCTCGTACCCGTCCGCGCACGCGTTCACGGTGTTCCTCGACCGCGAGTACTCGCGGTCCCGGCTGCTCTGGTACGTGGACCTGCTGGGCGAGCGCACGCCGGAGCCCGAGGCGTTCGAGCGCGCGTTCGGCGTGTCGCGGGCCGGCGCGCTCGACGGCTACCGGCGCTGGCTGGCCGCGGCGGCGCCCTGACGTGGCCGACGCGCCGCGCCTGACGCTGCCGCAGGAGGGGCGGCTCGCGAGCCACCCCCTCGCGCTGCTGCTCGGGCGGCTCGGGGTGCTGCGCGCGACGGGCGTCCTCGACGTCGCGCGGCGCAAGCTCACCCGGCGCTTCGTGCTCGAAGGGGGCACGCTGGTCGCGGCCGTCAGCAACGCCCGCGAGGACCGCTTCTACGACTGGCTGCGCGCCGGCGGCCACCTCGGGCACCTCGACGAGACGGACCTCGCCGCGCTCGACGTGAACGTCGGCGCGTCGCCGCTCACCGCCGGCCCGCTGCTGGCGCTCGGCGTGCTGCCCGCCGCCGAGGCCGGCGCACGGCTGGCGGAGCACCTGCGCGCGCTGCTCGCCGACACCGCGACGTGGTCCGACGCGACGTTCGCGATCCGCGCGGGCCGCGTCGCGCTCGGCCGCGAGCCGCTCGCCGCGCTCCCCGCGCTCGCCCCCGCCCTCGAGGCCGCGCGCGCGGAGACCGCCGCCGCGAAGCGGCCGCTGCCCAGCCCGCGTCGTCGGGGCGCTGCTCGGGCCCGCCGAGCGCGCGGTCCTGGACGCCTGCGCCGGCGCGGGGGCGGAGCCGCTCGAGCTCGCGCGCGCGCTCGGGCGGGAGCACGCGGAGGTGCAGGCCGCGCTGGGCGCGCTCTGGCGCGCCGGGCTCCTCGTGGACGCGGGCGCGGCCGCCGCGGCGGCCCCCGAGGACGAGGGCGAGCTGACCGCCGAGGCGCTCGACCGCTGGCTCGCGGCCGCGGCGGCCGAGGACTTCGACGCGCTGCTGGGCGTCGCGCCCGCCGCCGACCCGGGGACGGTGCGCAAGGCGTACTACCGCACGGTCCGCCGCTACCACCCGGACCGCTTCCGCGGCGGCCCGTTCGCGGCGCGCCACCGCGAGGTCGAGCAGGCGTTCCGGCTGGTGCACGAGGCGGTGCAGGTCCTGAGCGACCCCGCGCTGCGCGCCGAGCGCGACGCGCGCCGCGCCGGCGCGTCGGCCGCCGCCCCGGTGCCGCAGCGCGGGCCCGCCGAGGTCGCGGCCGAGGCGTACGCGCGGGCCCAGGACGCGCTGGAGGCCGGCAAGCGCGCGGACGCGCTGCAGCAGCTGGAGCGGGCCGTCGCCGCGCTGCCGAACGAGCCGACCTACCTGCTGCACCTCGGCCTGCTGCTCGCCGCCAACCCGGCGCGCCGCGCGGAGGGACTGGAGCGGCTGGCGACGCTGGCGCGCGCGGAATCGGGGCGCGTGGACGTGCTCTCGGGCTACGCGCTCGCGCTGGTGCGCGCCGGCAGGGCCGCGGAGGCGAGCCCGCTCCTCGCCACCGTGCGCCGCCTCGACCCGCGGCAGCCGACGCTGCTCGCGCTCTCCGGCGACGAGGCCGGCAAGCGCACCGTCCGCCAGGACCCGTTCCTCGCCCTCTTCTTCGCCTGATCGCGCCCGTCACTTGTAGTCGGCGAGGTTGTTCCGGCCCGGGTCCACGACCACCTTCGAGGGCGTCCCCTTGAGCGGGAAGTCGAAGCGCTGCTTGCGCTCGGTCTGGAACGCCAGCTTCACCTCGCGCTGCCCGTTCGGGTACTCGACGATCAGCGGGACGTGGATCTTCTTGAACGGGTGCTTGTCGTCGTCCTGCGCGAGGTTGACGTTCAGCGTCGGCTGGCCGTTCTGCGTCTGCACCTGGTGCGAGACCCTGATCTCCGGGACGCCCGGCTCGCGGATCCACTGGTCGAAGAACCAGGTCATGTCCTGCCCGACCACCGCGCCCGCCGCGCGCACGAAGTCGTCGGTGTCCGCCGGCCCGATCTGCGCGCCGTCGAGGAACTTGCGCAGCGTGTTGTAGAACCGCTCCTCTCCCACCAGCGTCCGGTACATGTGGAGGATCAGCGGCCCGCGGCAGTAGAGCTGGTAGAAGCGGTCGTCGCCGCCGTGCTCGCCGGCGATGTGGTTGGCGCCGGCCACGGTGTGCTCGGGCGGCGCGCTGTTCGTCCAGGTGCGCCACTGGGCCAGCATCTCCTTGAAGTCGAGGACGCGCGCCTTCGCCAGGTTGGCCTGCTGGACGGCGACCCCCATCGCCAGCCCCGAGACGTACTCGGACATCGACTCGGCCAGCCAGAAGTCGACCTCGCGCTCGGGCCAGGCGCGGTGGCCGAACCACTGGTGCGCCAGTTCGTGCGCGATCAGCGCGTTCGCGCCGTGATTGCTGAGGTACTCGTGGAGCAGCGGCTCGTTCGGCTTGAACGAGCGGGACGTGAGCATCACCAGCCCCGGCGGGCTGATCCCGAAGAACGACCAGGTCGGGATCTCGACGATCTCGATCTCCTTGAACGGGCAGGGGCCCAGCCGGGCCTCGTAGATCTCCATGAACGACGCCGCCGCCCGCGCCAACGCCTCGACGTCGCGCTCGGCGATGACGCCGTACCCGTGCGCGCGGATCGTCCAGCGCGGGTCCGTGACCTCCTTCGTCGTGTACTTGCCGGCGAAGACCGCGATCTCCCAGACCGGGACGTCGCTCTTCGCCTTCAGGACGTACTGGTCGCCGTCCTCGGCGAGGGAGAGCTGCTCGCCGGTGCTGATCGGGCGGAACGGCTTCTTCGTGCGCACCTCGAGGTCGAAGGTGAACCGGCGCGCGCGACGCTCCGGGGGCGCCGGGAACCACTCGACGGACCAGAAGTCGAGGTAGTTGTCCGCGCGGTACCCGGACGGGTCGGTGAAGAAGTCGCCGTGCGCCGCGAACCGCAGCTCGACCGCGTCCCCCTTCGCGGGCGCGGCCTGCAGGTCGACGAGCAGCTCGCCGCAGCGGTGCGAGAACGGCAGCGCGCGGCCCTGCGCGTCCGTGACCGTGTCGACCGTCAGCGCGTTCCGGCTCGAGTTCCAGTGCGCGGTCTTCGGGTCGCGCGAGTTGAGCAGCGAGAGCCCGACCATCCGCGCGCCCGCCCGCGCCGCGCGCAGCACGAGCCGCCCGCCGACGGTGCCCGTCTTGTTGTCGGCCGTCGCCAGCTTGACGTCGACGCGCTCGAGCACGAAGCCCGGGCCGGCGTCGGGGACCAGTTCCTGGAGGCTGAGGACCTCCTCCCAGCGCATCTCGACGCCGGAGAACTGGCGGAACGTGAACAGCCCCTCGTCGAACGCGCGCACGCCGTCGTACTCGTAGCCGACCCGGGTCTTGCCGTCGAACTCCGCGTACACGTACTGGCCGCCGCCGTGCCGCGCCTCGGGCAGCAGGTGCTCGAGGGCGGTCCACGACAGGTCCGCACCGGCGAGCGTCTGCCGGAACGCGTCGGCCGCCGCGGAGGCCGCGCCCGCCGCCTCGCGGACGGGGGGCGCGTCCCCCGACCAGAGCGGCGCGAAGGCCGGGTTGCCCCAGAGGACGGTCGCCCTCGTGAACGGGCTCGTGACGTGATCGTGCGTGGTCGCCAGCACCGGCGCGACCTTCGCGACGTTGACCGCGAAGGTCCTGGCGTCCACGCGGTCGTCCACCGCGTAGCGCCACACCCCCTCGCCCTGCAACTGGACGCCGACGACCTCCGGCCCGGCGAGGATCGGGAACGCGAGGCCCGACCTCATCTCGATCTCGAGCCGGCCGTGGCGCGCGGAGACCGGGCCGATGGCGCGCCCCGCGCCGAGCGCGAGCGCGCGGTACGCGGCGATCTCGGGCGGCGCCGGCGTGGCGACGGGCGCGGGCGCGGCGACGTCCGGCGGGAGCGCGGCGGCGCTGGCGAGCGACGCGAGCGAGGCGAGCGAGGCAAGCGAGGCGAGCAGCACGGCGACGGACGAGACGCGGCGCAGAGACATGGTGCGTTCCCTCCCCGCGGAAGCGTACGCGGAGGGTCCCGCTTTAACCCCGGATCCCGGGACGATTAGCCGGTGCGGATCCGTGCGGGTCAGTGCGGGTGGCGCAGGTCGCACGGCCCGCAGCCGCCCTGGCCGAGCGCGACGACGCGCGTCTCGCCGCAGCCGTTGACCTCCGGCTCCAGCGTCGCGTGCTCGATCCCCCAGCGCTCGTGCAGGTGCCTGCGGATCGTGGCGCACAGACCCTCGGCCTCGGCGACCGAGATCGGCGGCACCACCACGTGGGCCGTCAGCACCCGCTGGCCCGGGCCGACCTCCCAGACGTGCACGTGGTGCAGGCGGGCCGGCGCGAAGCGGTGGGCCACGTCCCCCCCGAGTTCCTCCACGTCGAGCCCGCGCGGCACCCGCTCGGCCAGCAGGCCGACCGCCTCGTGGACGATCTCGAACGCGCTCCGCAGCACGAACCCGCAGATCACGAGCGACGCGACCGGGTCGAGGTAGGGGCCGGCGGCCGTGTTCGCGAACAGCGCGGCGACGATCACGACGAGCGACGCGAGCGCGTCCTGGACGAGGTGCAGGAACGCGCTGCGCACGTTGAGGTCGTGGGCGCCGTGGTGCCCGCGCAGCAGCAGGACCGAGATCCCGTTGCCGAGGAGCGCGGCGCCCGCGACGGCGAGCATCAGCCCCATCTGCGGCGCGGACGGCTCGCGGAAGCGGCGCAGCGCCTCGACCGCGATGAAGACCGAGATCACCAGCAGCGCGGCCGCGTTGAGCAGCGCCGCGAAGACCTCGGCCCGCTTGAGGCCGTAGGTGTAGCGCGCGGAGGCGGGCCGGCGGCCGAGCCGCCGGGCGCCGATCGTCAGCAGCAGCGCCGCGACGTCCGACAGGTTGTGCAGCGCGTCGGCCAGCAGCGCGAGGCTGCCGGAGCGGAGCCCGCCGGCCAGCTCGCCGACCGTGATGCCGGCGTTGAGCAGGGCGCTCCACCAGAGGCGACGGTCGAGCGCGCGAGCGTCCGCGGGCCCGTGCGGGGCCGGGGCGTGGCCATGGGCCTGCCCGTGGACGTGCCCGTGGGCGTCGCCGTGCGCGTGGCCGTGGCCGTGGAGGTGCACCCGGTCATTCTAGTGTCCGGCCGGGGGGGCGCGCAGGAACGCCTCCCGGCGGGTGGGCGCGCAGGAACGCGTCCGCCGCCGCCGCGACCTCGTCCGGCTTCTCCCAGATCACCATGTGCGACGCGTCCCGGATCTGGACGTGCGTCGCGTCGGGGATCGCCGCGGCCATCGCGCGCACCGTCGGCGGCGGCACGATCCGGTCGTGCTCGGCCCCGACCACGAGGGCCGGGACGGTCAGGCCCGGCAGCAGCCCGTCGAGCAGGTAGTCGCCCGACATCGCCGACCGGAGCAGGTCGAGGTTGGCCGGGCGGGGCCGGCGCACCGCGAGGAACAGGACCGGCGCCGGGATCCAGGGCGGGTGCGCGAACATCCGCTCGACGTTGCGCCGCCCGTCCGCGACCGTCCGCGGCATCAGCTCGTTGAGGGGCGGCGGCTCGAACGAGAGGCCCGCCGCGCAGGTCAGCACGACCGGGCCGCAGCGCGCCGGGCTCTTCAGCGCCTGCCAGGCCACCATCCAGCCCCCGAGCGAGTGCCCGAACAGCGCCGGCCGCGGCCCGAGGCCGAGCGCCTCGGCCGCGCCGAGCGCGTACTCGCCGCCGTCGTCGATGCCGAGCGGGTGCGGGGCGAGCGGGCTGCGCCCGCAGCCGGGCAGGTCGAGCACGACCGCGCGGTAGCCGCGCGCCGCGAGCCGCGACGCGACCGGCAGCAGCGCGCTGCTCTCGCCGCCGAGCCCGTGGACCATCACGACCGGCCGCCCGCGGCCGACCTCGGAGTAGTGGAGCGTCGTGTCGCGCACGAAGACCGTGCCCGAGCGCGCGCCGTAGCGCAGCCGCGTCGTCGCGCGGCCCGCGGCGAGCAGCGCCTCGGGCTTCGCCAGCGCGACGACGGCCAGCAGGACGGCGGCGCCGAGGAACAGCGCGGCGACGGCGACGAGGATCCGCCGCCGGAGCCGGGGACGCGCGGGCCTCACGGCAGGTCGTCCTCTTCGAGGCGCGCGATCGTCGCCCCTCCCCCGCCCTCGTTCGGCGGCGCCTCGCGCCACGACAGCACCTCGTCGTGCCGGTCGAGGAACTCCCGCACCGCCTTCTTCAGCGCGCCGGTGCCGAACCCGTGCACGACGCGCACCTCGCGGTAGCCCGCGAGCACCGCGTCGTCGAGGTAGCGGTCGAGCTCGCCCAGCGCCTCGTCCACGCGCATCCCGAGCAGCGGCAGCTCGAGCGGGACCTCGCGCTCGACGATCTGCGCCGACACGCCGGCCGGCACGCGGCGCCGCTGCGGCTGCGGCTTCGGCGGCGCCGCCGGCCCGGCGCCCGGCGCCGGCGCGCCGAGCGGCCGCAGCTCCTCGAGCGCCACGCTGAACACCGCCTGCCCGAGCCCGACCTCGATGCGGCGCCCCTTCACCGCCTTGACGACCCCCTCCTTGCCGAGCGACGCCACGAAGACCTTCTCGCCGGCGGCGGGCGCCCAGTCCGGCGGCGCCTCGGCCACGCGGCGCTCGCTGGCGGCCTCCTCGGCGTAGCGCAGCCGCAGCTCGCGCTCGCGCCGCGCCCGCTCCTTCTCGAGCGCGCGCCGCTCCTTCTCGTCGCCGAGCCGCGCCAGCAGGCGGTCCGCGTCGCCGCGGAACTCCTTCAGCAGCGTCTCCAGCTTGCGCTGCCACTCGGCGCGGCGGCGCTCCTCGGCCTCGCGCTCCTTCAGGGCGCGCGCCTGCGCCTCGGCGTCGAGTTCGCGCCGCCGCTCGACCAGCTCCGCGCGGCGCGTCTCGAGGTCTCCCGCGAGCGCCCGCACCGAGTCGAGCAGGCGCGCGGCCTCCGCGCCCGAGGGGTCGAGCCGGCGCTGCGCGTCCTCGACGACGTCCGCGTCGAGGCCGAGCTGGCGCGCCATCGTCAGGCCGATCGACGCGCCCGCGACGCCCGGCACCAGCCGGTACGTCGGCCGCAGCGACGCGTCGTCGAAGTCGCACGCCGCGTTGAGCACGTTGTCGGCGCGGTAGGCCCAGGCCTTGACGGCCGCGTGGTGCGTCGTCGCGACGACCGTCACCCCCTGCCGACGCAGCCGCTCGAGCACGGCGACGCCGAGCGCCGCCCCCTCGGCGGGGTCGGTGCCGGTGCCGATCTCGTCCACGAGCGCGAGCGCCGGCGGGCGCGCCTGCCGCACGATCCGCCCCAGGTTCTGGACGTGGCTCGCGAACGTCGACAGCGACTCGAGGATCGACTGCTCGTCGCCGATGTCGGCGAACACCTGCCCGAACAGCGGCAGCCGCGCCTCCGCCGCGGGCAGCGGGAGCCCCGCGTGCGCCATCAGTGCCAGCAGGCCGATCGTCTTGAGCGCGACGGTCTTGCCGCCCGCGTTGGGCCCGGAGATGACGAGCACGCGCCGCTCGCGCGCGAGGTCCACGTCGAGCGGCACGACGCGCGCGGGCGGGCTGCGCCGCCCGAGCGTCCGCTCCAGCACCGGGTGCCGCGCCTGGACCAGCTTGAGGCCGCCGCCGGCGACGAGGTCGGGGCGCACGGCGCCGTGCTCCTCGGCCCAGGCCGCGATCGCCTCGAGCAGGTCCACCGCGCCGAGCAGCGCCGCCGTGCGCGCGACGCCGTCGGCCTCGGCGCGCAGCAGCTCGGTGTAGCCGGCGAGGATGCGCTCGACCTCCTGCTCCTCGTCGTCGCGCAGCCGGACCAGCTGGTTGTTGATCTCGACCGTCTCGATCGGCTCGACGAACAGCGTCTTGTTCGAGTCCGACGAGCCGTGGACGATGCCCGGCAGGCGGCGCGGCGTGTCCGTGCGCACCGGGACGACGAAGCGGTTGTTGCGGCTGGTGATGTACCTGTCCCGCAGGACCGGGCCGCCGCCCTCCGCCTTGAGCAGGTTCTCGAGGACGCGGGTGACGCTCTCCTGCAGGTGCCGGATCTCGCGCCGGACGCGCGCCAGCTCGGGGCTCGCGTGGTCCTCGACGAAGCCCTGCGCGGTGACGTTCCCCTCGATCGAGTCGATCACGCCCGACAGGTCGGGGAACGCGCGCGCCAGCCCGGCGAGTTCCGGGAAGGCGTCCTCGTCGAGCGCCGCCAGCCGCTCCGCCGCGAGCCGCGCGACGGACAGGACGCGGACGGTCTCGTAGACGTCGCGCGCGTCGAGGACCTTGCCCGCGACCTGCAGCGCGGCCAGGACGAGGCGCGGGTGGACGACCTCGGTCACGGGCAGGCGCCCGCCGCGCGCGTGCGCGGCGCGCATCTCCTCGACCCGCGCCTGGGCGCGCAGCACCGCGTCGTCGTCGGGCAGCGGGACGAGTTCCTCGAGCTGTTCGAAGCCCATCGGGGTGCGCACGCCCGGGGCGAGCATCTCGAGCACGCGGTCCCACTCGAGCCGGGACAGCGTCTCCTGTTCGGCGATCATCCGGCCAGGGTTCCTGTCTCCTCGGGCGTCGCCTCGGCGCGGGACGGCGACCCTCCTGCGCCGGCCCCGCCGGCCGCGGTGGCGGTCGCCGCGGCCCCGGCCGCGGCGGCCGCGGCGACAGCGGAGCGGCTGTCGCCGGTGGGGGGTCCCTCCCCGAGGTAAAGCCGCGAGGCCTTGTAGCGCGCGAGCCCCTCGCGCACGAAGACCGATACGACGGCGGCGGCGGGCACCGCGAGCAGGATACCCGTAAACCCGAACAGCTCGCCCCCGAACATGATCGCGATGACGACGGCGACCGGGTGCAGCCCGATCGAGGTGCCGACGAGCCGCGGCGTCAGGACGAACCCCTCGATGTTCTGCGCGACGACGAACACGAGCAGCACGCCGAGCAGGCGCGGCCACGACTGGTGCTCGAGGAAGTTCAGCAGCAGCGCCGGCAGGAGCCCGGCGGCGAGGCCGAGGTACGGGACGACGTTGAGCAGGCCGGCCGCGAGCCCGATCAGGATGCCGAGCGGCGTCCCGACGATCGTCAGCCCGATCGCGTACAGCACGCCGAGGCAGACGGCCACGATGACCTGCCCGCGGATGAAGGCCCGCAGCACCTGGTTGACCTCGGCGCCGACGCGGAAGACCTCGGCCCGGTGGCCGAACGGCACGAGCCCCTTCAGCCCGGACTCGATCGCGCCGTAGTCGGTGGCGAGGTAGAGCGCGATGATCGGGACGACGACGAGGTTCAGCAGCGCGACGACGAAGCTCGCGACCGAGCTGAAGACGCCCGCGGCCGCCGCGCCGACCGGGGCCAGCAGGCGCCCGGCGTTGGCCTTCAGCCACGCGACGCCGAGCCCCTTGTACTCCTCGATCTCCGCCTGGTGCCGCGTCATGAACTCGCGCAGCGACGCCGGCCAGGCGTTCGGGTCGGTGAGCCGCGCGAGCTGCACGCGGCTCGCGAACGTCGACCATTCGCGCGCGACCGCCGGGACGACGAACAGCACCGCCCCGATCGCGACGCCCAGCGCGGCGACGACGATCAGCGTCGCGCCGAGCGCGCGCGGGATCCGGAGGCGCTCGAGCCGGTCCACGATGGGCGCGAGGACGTAGGCCAGGATGAACCCCGCCGCGAGCGAGCCCAGCGTCCCGCGGACGCGGTAGCCGAGGTACAGCGCGCCCGCGAGAAGCAGCGCGGCGAGGAAGAACCGGGCGAGCGGCGGCAGGCGGTTCACGGGCGGGCCCCCTGACCGGCCCGCGGCCGCCCGCGGGGGACCGTCAAGGGCGGACCTCCTGCCGGTGCCTCTGGGCGCGGCTGATGCGCATCAGGTACGTGACCCCGGACGAGACCAGCAGCGCGGCCGTCGTCCAGGCCGCGAGCACGAGCAGCCCTTCCGGCACGCCGCTCCAGACGTTCGCGAGCAGGAACAGCCCCGCCGTCACCATCTCGCACCCCGTCGTCCACTTCCCCAGCCGGCTCGGCTCGAACCGGCTCTGGCCGTAGGCGAGGTACAGCCCGAGGGCCACGAGGACGATCAGCGCGTCCCGCGCGACCACGAGGACCGTGAGCCAGGCCGGCACGTGCTGCTGCAGGACGAAGTCGGGGAACGGCCGCGGGCCGTCGGGCCAGGCCAGCAGGATGTAGCTGACGAGCATCAGGAGCTTGTCCGCGGCGGGGTCGAGGAACGACCCGAGCGCGGTCTGCTGGCCCAGCCGGCGCGCCGCGATGCCGTCGAGGCGGTCCGTGATCCCGGCGCCGACGTAGATCCCGAGCGCCCACTCCACCCGCCCCTCGAGCAGCGCGAGCGCGAACGCCGGCACCGCCACGAGCCGCAGCAGGGTGAGCTGGTTGGCCAGCGTGAGCTGGTGCAGGACGGCGTCGATGCGGGACATCCGGCGGGATTTTACATCCCGCGGCCCCGGAACCTATGTTCGGTCTCTGGGACCCCGGGCCGTGGGGGCGGGGCTGCGCCCCGTCCGGCCGTGGGGGCGGGGCTGCGCCCCACCGTGGGGGTGGGCTGCGCCCCGCCCGGCCGTGGGGCTGCGCGCCCGGCCGGGCGTGGGAGCGGGGCCGTGCCCCGCTCGGCGCCGGGGCGGGCGGTGCCCGCGCGGCGCGCGCCGCGGGTCCCGGGAGGCGGGGGTAACCGTGTCGGAAGCCGTCGAGACGGGGCAGGTCGCGACCGCGTACAAGCTGGACGACCTGCTGCGTTTCATGGTGGAGCAGTCGGCGTCGGACCTGCACCTGAAGCCGATGCGGCCGCCGCTGCTCCGGTTGAAGGGCAAGCTCATCCCGCTCAAGGGCCCGCCGCTCAAGCCGGACCAGCTCGACCAGCTGCTCCGCGGGCTGCTCTCGGAGCGCCAGTCCCGGCAGCTCGAGGAGCGGCTCTGCTGCGAGTTCGGCTACTCCCTCCCGGGGGTGTCCCGCTTCCGCGGCACGGTGTTCTACCAGCGCGGCACGCTCGGCGCGGTCTTCCGCCGCGTGCCGTTCATCTTCCCCTCGCTCGACGACTGGGGCCTGCCCGACGTCATCAAGCAGTTCGCCGACCTGCGCACGGGCCTCGTCCTGATCACCGGCCCGACGGGCTCGGGCAAGTCCTCGACGCTCGCCGCGCTGATGAACGAGATCATCCAGAAGCGGCTGGTCCACATCGTCACGATCGAGGACCCGATCGAGTTCCTGCTCACCGACGGCCTCGGCGCGGTGACCCAGCGCGAGGTCGGCGCCGACACGCCGACGTTCGCGGACGCGCTGCGCAACGCGCTGCGGCAGGACCCCGACGTGATCATGGTCGGCGAGAACCGCGACGCGGAGACGATGTCGACCACGCTCGCGGCGGCCGAGACCGGCCACCTCGTGCTGACGACGCTGCACACGAACTCGGCGGCGCAGACGATCGACCGCATCCTCGACATGTTCCCGGCCGAGCAGCACCGCCAGGTGCGGCAGCAGCTGTCGTCCGTGCTGCGCGCCGTGGTCAGCATGCAGCTCGTGGAGCGGGCCGACGGCAAGGGGCTCGTCGCCGCGATCGAGATCCTGCGCGACTCGCCCCGCATCTCGAAGCTGGTGAAGGACGGGGCGATCACCGAGCTGCAGGAGGAGATCGAGAAGTCGGTCTCCTACTACGGCATGCAGTCGATGAACCAGTCGCTCGCCGCGCTGGTCATCCACGACGTCGTCACGCGGGCCAAGGCCCTCGAGGCGTCGCCGAACCCGAGCGACCTCGACCTGATGCTGCGCAAGTTCTTCTTCGCCGGGTCGGGGAGCGACGCGCCCGGCCAGGAGGCGTCCATGGCCTCGGAGGCCGATTACTCCCGAATCCACCGCCTGCTCGAGATCGAGCGGCTGTACCAGGAACAGCAGGAGCGCTCGTCGGACGCGTTCGGCGAGAAGGACGAGCGCATCCGCGCGCTCGAGACCGAGCTCGCCGCCCGCGCGGACTACGACGCCGGGGTCTCGGACCGCGTGCGCCAGCTCGAGGACGAGCGGGACCGCGCGGCGCGCGCGGTGGAGACGCTGCGCGTCGAGTACGAGACGAAGATCGAGCGGCTGCAGGCCCGCATTCGCGAGCTCGGCTCTGACGCGGGCGTGTCCACGCCGACGGCCGGCGGCCGCGGCGGCCTGTTCCGGCGCTGAGCCCCCGACGCTCGTAGGGGCGGCCCTTGGGCCGCCCTCGATCGCGAACCGTCTGGGGCCGATCGAAGCCGGCGCGCGGCGAACCGTAGGGCGGCCGAACGGCCGCCCCTACACGTCGGTGGGGGATCAGCGCTCGTCGCGCGGGTGCAGGTCCCGCGCGGGTCCGATCGTGGCGATGGAGTGCTTGAAGACGAGGTGGTCCTCGCCGGCGTGTTCCAGGACGATCGTGAACCGGTCGTACCCCTTCAATCGCCCGATCAGCCGCTTCCCCGACACGAGCCACACCGCGAGCAGGCCGCCTTCCCGCCGGAACTTCGACAGGAGCGCCGCCTGGTAATCGCGTTCCTCCTGGTTCTCGCTCATGTCGCAATTATAGGCATCAAGCGCCCGGCGCGCCGACCCAGTCGCGAACCTCGGCGGCGAGCCGCGCGGCCAGTTCCGGCTCGCGCGGGTCGTGCCACGCGGTGCCCTCTTCCGAGCGGAACCACGTCCGCTGCCGCTTCGCGTACTGCCGCGTCGCGCGCTGCACGTCGGCGACCAGCGCGCGTTCGTCGGGCGCGGCGCCCGCGGCGAGGACGCCCACGACCTCGCGGTAGCCGATGGCGCGGAACGCGTTCGCGGCGGGCGGCACGCCGCCCGGCCCGAGCAGCCGCCGGACCTCGTCCACGAGACCGTCCCGGAAAAACGTTTCGACCCGCGCGTCGAGCCGCGGCGACAGCTCCTCGCGCGGCAGCGTCAGCCCGACGCGGAGCACGCGGTAGCGGTCGGGGCCCTGCCAGCCCCCGCCCTGCAGGGCCGAGAGCGACGCGCCCGCGCGCAGCCGGACCTCGAGCGCGCGCACCAGCCGCTGGCGGTCGCCCGGCGCCAGCCGCGCCGCGCCCTCCGGGTCGAGCCGCCGCAGCAGCCGGTGCAGGTACGGCACCCCGCGTTCGTCGGCCCGCGCCGCGAGCCGCGCGCGCAGCGCGGCGTCGCGCGGCGGCGCCTCCGCCACGCCCTTCAGCAGCCCGCGCAGGTACATCCCGGTGCCGCCGGCCACGACGGGCACGAGCCCGCGCGACCACGCGTCCGCGACCTCCGCCTCGGCGGCGCGCACCCAGTCCCCGAGGTTGAAGTCCCGCGCGGGCTCGGCGACGTCGACGAGCGCCCACGGGTGCCGCGCCTCGCGCCCGCGCGGCTTCGCCGTCGCGGCGTCGAGCCCGCGGTACACCTGCACGGCGTCGCACGAGATCAGCCGGCATGGCACGAGGTCGGCGAGGTCGGCGGCGAGCGCGGTCTTCCCCGTCCCGGTCGGGCCGAAGATCGCGACCAGCGGCACCGCCGGTGGCGGGCCCACGTGAGGCGGGCCCACGGGCGTCGGGCTCACGGGCCGAGGGCGGAGGCGATCGCGCGCAGCGCCAGCACGATCCCCGCGTAGGCGCAGAGCGCGGCCGCGGCGACCGCGAGCCCCCGATCCGTGGGGGCGGGGCTCCGCCCCGCCCGTCCCGACCGATGTGTGGGGGCGGGGCTGTGCCCCGCCCGTCCCGACCGATGCGTGGGGGCGGGGCTGTGCCCCGCCCGTCCCGACCGATGTGTGGGGGCGGGGGGGTGGCCCGCCCCGCCCCCCCCAAGCGGGGGGGGGGGGGGGGGGCCCCCCCCCCCCCCCCCCCGGGGGGGGGGGGGGGGGGCGCCCCCCCCCCCCCCCCCCGGGGGGGGGGGGGGGGGCGGGGCCCCCCCCGGGCGGGGCGGAGCCCCGCCCCCACATCTCTGCGCCAGGGCCACAGCCCCGCCCCCACATCTCCGCGCCAGGGCCACAGCCCCGCCCCCACATGGCTGCGCCAGGTCACGGGGCGAGCCTCACGACGCCCGCGCCGGTGTAGTAGTGGGCGAGGATGTCGCGCGCCGACGCGCCGCGCTGCGCCATGCCGAAGGCGCCGTACTGGCACAGCCCGACGCCGTGGCCCCAGCCGCGCCCGCTGAACACCGCGCGCCGCAGCGCGCCGTCGGGCTCCCGCTGCACCTCGACCGCGAACTGCGTCTCCTGCAGGTCGAGCGCGCGCTGCGCGCGGAACCCGGGCGTGACCGCCGTCCCGGCCGAGCCGCGGATCTCGAGGGTGGCCACGCGGCCCGACGGCCCGCGCCTCGTGACCACGATGTCGTCGATGCGCCCGACCGGCGCGATCTGCGCCAGCCGGGCCTCGAGCGTCGCGCGGTCCTTCGCGACGACCCAGCGGAACTTGGGCGACGCGCGGTCGTCCGCGGTGCTCCGCCGCTCGCGCAGGCCGAGCAGCGCCAGCCGCTCGCCGCCGGCCGCGACGTAGACGACGCGGTCCCCGGGCAGCAGCTCGAGCCGCGTCGCGCGGTTCCAGGCCCCGCCGGCCTCGAAGAACAGCTCGGGCGCGCGCGCGGTGAACGCGCGCGTGCCGGACCCGTCGCGCAGCCGCACCGTGCGGCCGTCCGCGCCGGCGAAGGTCGCCTCGCGCGGGGCCGCGGCGTCGAAGAACGCGGCCGCGCGCGCGATCCACCCGAGCGCCTCGCCGCGCGCCGGCACGCCCTCGGGCGCGAGCCGCCCGTCCGGGCCGGTGCGGATCAGCCCCCGCGCGAGCAGCTCGGCGACCAGCAGCCGCCGCTCGCGCGGGATCGCGGCGCGGTCCGCGGCCTGCAGCACGAGGTCCTCGTCCCCCGGCAGGATCGTGCCGCCGCCGTCGCCCGGCGGCCCCAGCGCCGGCGCCAGCCAGTTCCAGAGCGCGAGGCGCGTGGCCGCGCCGTCGAACGTCCCCGGGTCGGGGCGCCCCGCCGCGCGCGCGAGCGCGCGCAGCCACGCGGAGACCTCGCCGGCGTGCACCGGCGCGTCGCGCCAGCCGCGCCGCGCGGCGTCGCGCGGGACGATGCCGTGCGCGACGAGCCGCGCGAGCGTGAACGCGTCGGGCTCGCCGTCCCGGCCGGGCGCCTCGTCGGCGTCCGGCTCCTGCCCCTCGAGCCGCGCGAGGCGCCGCTCCACGCCGGCCCCGTCGTCGCGGCAGGGCACGCCGCGCAGGTACGGCGCGGTCATCTCGGGGAACACGACCTCGACGTCCTCGGTGTGGCCGCCGCAGGTGGACGTGAACATCGCGTTGATCGGCCGGTCCTCGTAGACGAGGACCTCGCCCCGCGTCTCCGCCACGGCGCGGTCCGACAGCGCCGCCTCGCTGGCGGCGCCGCCGTACACCTGGCAGCGCGGCGTGTCGCAGATGTCGTAGCCGTCGGCCGCGTACTGCCCCTGGTTGGCGACCGCGTACGTGCGCGCGGCGATCGCCTGCGCCTTCAGCGCCTCCAGCTCGGGGAAGGCGCCCGGCCCGAGCTCCTCGGGGACGACGCCGCGCAGGTAGTCCTCGAGGTTCACCTCGTTGACCGCCAGCACCGCGCCCGCGGGCGTCAGCAGCACCTCGACGACGCCGCGGTAGGGCCGCCCCTCCACGGTGACGCGCCCGCCGTCCCGCGGCACCACCAGCACGCGGCCGGCGCCCGCGTCGCGCGCCTCCCAGCGCGCGTCCACGAGCCGCAGCCCCGCGCCGGCGCCGGGCGGCGCCGGCTTCGGCTCCGAGGCGAGGAACGCGTCGCGGTAGCCGGCGGCGCGGACCGTGCCGAGCACGGTCGCGAGCGCGTCGGCGGACTCGGCGCGCCCGACGCGGAGCCGGAACACCCCGCGCGAGGGGTCGGGCGCGATGTCCACCTCGAGGCCGAAGCGGTCGGCCAGCTCGGCGGCGCGGGTGCGCGCGGTCGTCTCGTCGCGCCACGCGCCGGCCTGCACGCGGTAGAGCCGGCCGCCGCCCGGGGGCCGGCCCCCCTTGGGCACGACGAGCACCGGGCCGGCCGCGCGCTCGGGCCAGAGCTCCGCGCCGGTCGTGCCGTCGAGCAGCCGGAACGCGCCCGTGCCGCCGACGCGCACCTGCTCCTCCGGCGCGCGCAGCTGGATCCGGATCCGCGGCGCGGCGACGGCGACGCCGGGATCGACGCGCTCGTAGAGGCTCGACGCGGGCGGCGGGAGCGTGAGCGCGAGCGCGGGCGCCGTCGCGGGCGCGGCGAGGACGGCCGCGAGGAGGGCGACGCGGACCGCCGCGACGACGGACGCGCCGACGGACGCGCGGGCCGCCGCGCCGATGGACGTGGGGACGGCCGCGGGCACGCGCGCGTTCATGGGGGCAGTGTGCCGCGGCCGGCACGCGGCCGGGGCGGCGCGGGGCGCGGCGCCACGGGCGGGCGTCCCGGGGCCGGGACGGCGCGCGTCACCACCGCTCGGGCTCGGACGGGACGAGCGCGTCCAGGTCCGGGCAGGGCTCGCCGCGCCGCTCGACCGTGCGGAAGCGGTGGCCGGTCTTGCGCGCGCCGCGCACCGACAGGCACATGTGCTCGGCCTCGACGACGACGACGACCGAGCGCGGCGCGAGCGCCGCGACGAGCCGGTCGGCGATCCCCGCCGTCAGCTGCTCCTGGATCGTCAGCCGCCGCGCGAGGGCGTCCACGAGGCGCGCGATCCCGCCGAGGCCGACGTGCCGGCCGTCCGGCAGGAACCCGACGTGGGCCGCGCCGCGGAACGGCAGCAGGTGGTGCGCGCAGGTGGACGTGAAGCGGATGCCGCGCAGCATCACGGGGCCGGTCGCGCCCTGCACCGGGATCGGCTCGAGCAGCGGCTCGTCGGCGTACCCCGCCAGCAGGTCCTCGGCCATCGCCGCCGCGACGCGCCGCGGGGTGCCGCCGAGGATCTCCGCGCGCTCGGCGTCGGGGACGGGCGTCCCCTCGAGGGCGCCCTCGAGGAACGCGCGCAGCCCCTCCTCCATGCGGGCCCGGTTCACGCCGGCCCCAGCTCGCCGCGATAGACGCAGCTCGCGCCCTCGACCTCGAACAGCTCGATCGACACGAGCCCGGCCAGGTGCGGCTTCAGCGCGCGCCAGATCCAGACCGAGATCCACTCGGCGGTCGGGTTCTCGATGAAGTCGTTGAGGTGGTAGTGGTCGCAGCGGGAGAGCACCTCGCGGTCCACGACCGCGTCGAGGTCCCCGAAGTCGAGCACCATGCCCTGGTACGGCTCGATCGGCCCGTCGATCTCGACGATGAAGCGGTACGAGTGGCCGTGCAGCCGCTTGCAGCGGCCGGGGTGGCGCGGGAGGACGTGGCTGGCCTCGAAGCGGTAGGTGCGGCGCAGGATCATCGGTCGAGGTCCTCTCTCGTGAACGTCAGCTCGACCCCGACCGCGTCGACGACGCCGTCGAGGACGGGGGTCTCCTTCAGCACCCGCAGCTCGACCCGGGCCCCGCCGTAGCGCGCGCACAGCTCGCGCCCGAGGCGCGCCGCGAGCGTCTCGATCAGGTGGAAGGAGTTCTCGCGCCCGATCTTCACGACGAGGTCGTGGACGTCGCGGTAGTCGATCGCGTCCTCGATCGCGTCCCTGCCGGCCGCGCGCGCGACGTCGGCGTCGAGGGCGACGTCGATGCGGTAGCGGACGCCGATCTGGCGCTCGAGCTTGGTCAGCCCGTGGAACGCGTGGAAGCGGATGCCCGAGACGAGGACACGGCCGGTCATGCGGAAGGCTCCCTTCTGGGAACGCCGAGGCTATCGCCCCCTCCCCCCGGCGGCAACCCGCCCTCCCCGGTGGGGGCGTCCACGTCGGGGCGGGGGGAACTCCGGCGGGCTCCGCCTGTCGTAGCGGGGGAGGCTTGGTATCGTGGGCCCCGACCTGGAGGATCCGAGAATGTCGCGTCTCCGCCGCACCCCCGCCGTGGTCGCCGCCTTCCCCGCACCCGTCGCGGCCGCCGCGCCCGTCACCGTGCTCGCCGTGCTGGCCGCGCTCGCCGCGGCCGCCGCGGCCCCCGCGTCCGCCGCCGCCGACCTCGTCCACCCCGACGGCTCGTTCGTCACGCTCCTGCCCGGCGGGGACGCGCTCGTCGCCGACGACATCGACCTGCCGCCCGGCACCGGCGGCCGCATCGCCGTGCCGCTGCCCGAGACGCTGCAGTTCGAGACCGCGCGCGCCACGCTGCGCGGCGCCGGCCGCGCGCTGCCGATCGAGTTCGTGCCGCCCATCGGCGGCCTCGGCGGCTGGCTGCAGGCCTGCGTCGGCAAGACCGTGCGGCTGCTCCCGGCCGGCGGCGGCTCCCGCTCCGGCGAGCTGCCGCGCGAGGGGCGCCTGATCGCCGCGGGCGATCCCGCGCTCGTCGAGATCGCCGACGGGATCACCGCGGTCGCCGCGGAGCGCCTCGTCTGCGCGACCGACGCGGACGGCCGGTTCCGGCTCGCCGTGGACCTGCCCGACCGCACGAAGGCCGACGTGCTCGACCTGTCGTACCGCCTCGGCGGGTGGTCCTGGCAGGCGCGGCACCGGCTCGACCTCGACGCGGCCGGCGGCACCGGCCGCCTCTCCGCGGCGGCCGTGATCCAGGTGCCCCCCGGCGCCGACCTCACCCGCGCGCGGCTGCGCCTCGCCGAGGGGGACGTGCCGCGCGCGGGCGGCCCGCGGCCCGCGCCGGCCTACGACATGGCCGAGAAGCGCGTGATGGCCGCGGCGCCGATGCAGGCCGAAGAGGTTGCGGAGAGCTCGACCTACGACCTCGTCCTGTTCGACATCCCGGGGACCTGGGACCTGCGCGGCCCGGCGCAGCGCTCGCTCCCGCTGCGGCCGTCCGCCGCGGTGCAGGTCGAGGACGTCGCCGTGCTGCGCTTCTTCAACACGCCGCACGCGCCGTCGCTCGAGGACCCGGTCGTGCCGCGCCGCCACCTGCGCTTCGAGGCGGGCAAGGACGTCGTGCTGCCGTCCGGCGTGATCGAGGTCGGCGTGCGCCGCGCGGACGGCACGTGGGCGCCGCTCGGCGAGGTCGCGACGCCCCGCGTGCCGGCGGGCCGCAAGGCCGACGTCGCGCTCGGGACGCTGCCCGACGTCGTGATCTTCTACCGCCGGCCGTCGCTGGACGTGCTGCCGCAGGGCCGCTTCCAGCGCGAGGCGGTGATCGAGTGGGAGGCCCTGAACCGCCGCGACGGGCCGACGCGGCTCGAGCTGCGGCACGAGCTGGGCGGCCCCTACGAGCTGCTCGAGGCGAGCCCGGCGCCGGCGAAGAAGGACGGCTCCGCGATCGCGTGGGACGTGCCGCTCGCGAAGGGGCAGAAGGTCACGCTGCGCGCGAAGCTGCGCTTCGACCCCCGGCCCGTCCGGAACTGACGGCCGCGCCGGCGGCGCGAGCGCCGCCCGCGGGGACGGCGCCCGTGCCGCTTGCGGGGACGGCGCCCGTGCCGCTTGCGGGGACGGCGCTCGTGCCGCCCTCGTGGGAGGGACACCTCGAACCGGAGGGCGGCCCGAGGGCCGCCCCTACCATTTCTTCCAGCGCCAGAAGAAGATCAGGCCGATCTCGGACACGGTCGCGAGGCCCATGATCAGCCAGAAGGCGATGTGGTTGTCGTGATCGAGGCCGAACGGCAGCGGGACGTTCATCGAGAACGCGCTGACGACGAACGTCGGGACCATGATCGCGATCGTGATCAGCGTCAGGGTCTTCATCACGACGTTCAGGTTGTTGCCGACGATCGACGCGCGCGCGTCCATCAGGCTCGCCAGAATGTTGGAGTAGATCTCCGCCTGCCGGTAGCACTGGTTGTTCTCGATCGTGATGTCGTCGAGCAGCTCGAGCGCTTCCTGCGAGAAGCCGATGCGCGCGGCGTTGAGCCGCAGCCGCTCGATCAGCACGCCGTTCGCGTTGATCGAGTTGAGGTAGTAGACGAGGCTCTTCTGCACGCTGAACAGGTTGATCAGGTAGCGGTTCCCCATCGCCGTCTCGATCTTGCCCTGCAGCTCGTCGGCGATGCGGTTGATCACCCGCAGGTGCTCGAGGAAGTGGTAGATCGTGCGGTACAGCAGGCGCAGGAAGAGGAACTGCAGCGACGCCCCGGCCTGGACCTTGATGCCGTCGAAGAGCGGGAACGTCTCGGACGTGACGAGGATCAGCCGGTCGCGGAACAGGAACACGCCCGCCGACCCGACCTTGAGCGACATCGCGTCGGATCCCGTGTAGGGGCGCGGCAGCTTGAAGATCGCGGCGACGTGCTCCGGCTCGAACTCGAGCCGCGCGAGCTCGTCGGGGTCGAGGGCCGAGTTCAGCGTGTGCTCGTCGATGCCGAGGTGGTCGACCAGGTAGCGCTTCTCCGCGTCGCTGGGATTGCAGTACAGGACGATCGGCGACCCCCGGTCGGGGGTCTCCAGAATCTTCCCTTCGGCCAGCGCGCAGTACTGGACCACTCTCGACGCCCTCCGGGAACGGGACGCCCGGTCGGAAGAGCCGGGCTCCGGCATTGTAGGCGCGGGTCCGCTGTGGCGTCACCCCTTTTCGGCCCCGTCCCCGCCCCCGTCCGGGGGACGCCCGCGGGGCCGCGCGGACGGAAGACCGGGACGTCAGTCCCCGAACGTCACCCGCAGGAAGCGCCGCTTGCCGACCTGCAGCAGGTGCGAACCGCGGCGCGGGAACGGGGTCTCGAGCCCCTCCCACTTCTCGCCGTCGACCTTGACCCCGCCCTGCTGGACCAGCCGCCGCCCCTCCCCGCCGGAGGCCGCGAGGCCGAGCTCCTTCAGCAGGGCCGGGAGGAAGACCGGCTCGCCCGAGGGCAGCGTCCGCTCCTCGATCTCGTCCGGGAGCTCCTTGCGGGCGAAGACCTGCTCGAAGCCGTCCCGCGCCTCGCGCGCGGCGCCGGCCCCGTGGAAGCGCTCGACCAGCAGCGAGGCCAGCCGGACCTTCTGGTCCCGCGGGTGGCCGGCGGGGTCCGCCGCCTCGTCGGTCAGCAGGAGGTACCAGCGGCGCATCAGCTCGTCGCTGATCGACATCACCTTGCCGAAGATCTCGCCCGGCGGGTCGGTCACGCCGACGTAGTTGCCCAGCGACTTCGACATCTTCTCGACGCCGTCGGTCCCCTCGAGCAGCGGCACCGTCAGCAGGACCTGCGGCGCGAGGCCGTAGTCCGGCATGATGTCGCGCCCGACGTTCAGGTTGAACAGCTGGTCCGTGCCGCCCAGCTCGACGTCGGCCTCGAGCGCCACCGAGTCGTAGGCCTGCGCGAGCGGGTACAGGAACTCGTGGACCGAGATCGGGATCCCCTTCTCGTAGCGCTCCTTGAAGTCGCGGCGCTCGAGCATGCGCGCGACGGTGTAGCGCGCGGCGAGCTTGATCAGCCCCTCGGCCCCGAGCGGCGAGAGCCACTCGGAGTTGAAGCGCGTGACCGTCTTCTCGCGGTCGAGCAGGAGGAACGCCTGCTCGGTGTACGTGCGCGCGTTCGCGAGGATCTGCTCGCGCGAGAGCGGCGGGCGCGTCTTCGAGCGGCCGGTCGGGTCGCCGATCGACGCCGTGAAGTCCCCGATCACGTAGACCAGCTCGTGCCCGAGGTCCTGGAAGTCCCGCATCTTGCGCATCAGCACCGTGTGGCCGAGGTGGATGTCGGGCGACGTCGGGTCGAAGCCGACCTTCACGCGCAGCGGCCGGCCGGTCTTCAACGAGGCGTGGAGCTTCTGCTCCAGCTCCTGCGGGCTCGTCACGTCGATCGCGCCGCGCAGCAGGCGCTCCATCTGCCGGTCGACGGGGAGGAACGCGGGGGTTCCGGGCGGGACGTGGGTCATCGCGGGTACCTCGCGGCGGAGGGCAGCCCCATGCGCTCGCGGACGAGCTCCATCGTCTCGCGCGCGAGCGGGCGGAGCTTCTCGGCGCCCGCGGCGAGGATCTCGTCCACGCGACCGGGGTGCCGCTCGAGCTCGGCGCGCCGCTCGCGCATCGGGGCGAGCGCCTCGTTGATCGAGCGCGTCACCGCGTTCTTGCAGTCGCGGCAGCCGATCCCGGCCGTGCGGCAGCCGGCGGCGGCCCACTCGACGACCTCGGCCGGCGAGAAGAACGTGTGGTACGCGTAGATGTTGCAGTCTTCGGGGACGCCGGGGTCGGTGCGCCGCTGGCGGCGCACGTCGGTCTTGGCCGGCGCGATCTTCGCGGCGACGGTCTCGGGCGCGTCGTTGAGCCCGATCTGGTTGCCGAGGCTCTTCGACATCTTGCGCTCGCCGTCGAGGCCGTAGACGCGCGTCGCGCGGGTCAGCAGCGGCTGCGGCTCGGGGAAGACCTCGCCGTAGCGGTTGTTGAACTTGCGCACCAGCTCGCGCGTCAGCTCGAGGTGCTGCACCTGGTCCTCGCCGACCGGCACGCCGTCGGCGCGGTAGAGCACGATGTCCGCGGCCATCAGCACGGGATACGTGAACAGGCCCGCGTTGATGTTCTCCGGCTGCGTCTGCGACTTGTCCTTGTACTGCGTCATCCGCTCGAGCGAGCCCATCGGCGTGACGGTGCCGAGGACCCACGCCAGCTCGGCGTGCTCCGGGATCGCGGACTGCACGAAGATCGTGCTGCGCTCCGGGTCGAGGCCGGCCGACAGCCAGCCGAGCGCCATGTCGCGGATCCGGGCCGGCATCTCGGCGGGCGGGTAGTCCTGCGTCACCGCGTGCAGGTCCACGACGCAGAAGATGCAGGGATAGCGCTCCTGCAGCCGCACCCAGTTCTGCAGCGCCCCGAGGTAGTTGCCGATGTGCAGCTCGCCCGAGGGCTGCATCCCGCTGAAGACGCGCGTCACCGGCACCGGGGCCGCGCCCGGGGCGGGGGCCGCCGCCGTCGCCGGGACCGGCTCTTTCGAGCCGTTTCCGGCCGCTTCGTGCGTGTCCAAGGTCTCGCTCCTCCGCCGCTGGTCGCGGCCCGCGCGTCGCGCGGGCCGGCGGAGGAGTATATGCGGCGTTCCCCGTAGGGGCGGCCCTTGGGCCGCCCTCCCGTTCGAACCCGCGCGCGCCGGAATCCGCCGGATCGCCTCGAGAGGAGGGCGGCCCGAGGGCCGCCCCCGGCGCACCCGCGGCGCCGCCCTTTCGGTTCGATCGAGCGGCGGAGCGGTGGAGCGCGCGTCAGAGGGCTCCC
>JADHED010001151.1_pt1 | contig 24433 bp, 18 predicted proteins | sample 8952041 | NCBI WGS metagenome assembly JADHED01 (sample SAMN16124423, study PRJNA663239) | bioreactor sludge metagenome | isolation source: sludge (control) | place: India:Bengaluru | collected 2018-09-08
GATCGACCCGAAGTTCGCGGCCGTGCACAACAACCTCGCGCTCGCGTTCTGGAAGTCCGGCCGGGTCGACGCCGCGCGGGCGGAACTCGCCGAGGCGCGCCGGCTCGGGGCGGTCCTCGATCCGGAGTTCGAGCGCCGCGTGGCGGCGGCGGGGGAGGCCGGGGCCGGGCAGGGAACAAGCGGGGATGCGGCCCGGTAACCGATGACGCGGTACCCGAGGGCCGGTCATCGCGGTCAACTGTTCCCATTGACCGGCTCGGGTTCGAGGCGCCATGTTCGCCCCGTGGGGTGGGGATGGCGGGCGCGACTCCGCAGGGAGACGCGTCATGGCCCGCGACGACGAGCCGGTCGGCCTCGACGGCCACAACGAGCACCACGGCGATAACGACCGCGCCGGCGGTATCGATCGCGTCGGCGGTAGCGATCGCGCCGGCGGAAACGCGTTCAACGGCGGGAGCGCGCGCGACGGTAGCGCCGAGCTCGGCGGCAGCGACCTCCTGCCGGCTCGCATGCTCAACGAGTTCGCCTACTGTCCGCGGCTCTTCCACCTGATGCACGTCGAGCGGGAATGGGCCGACAACGAGTTCACGATCGACGGTCGCCGCGTTCACCGCCGTGTCGACGCGCTGGACCACGTCCTTCCCGAGCGGGACGCCGGCGCCGACCCGGCGCGGGAGGCGCACGGGGCGACCGATTCCGACGCGGCGCGGGCGCAGGAAGATCCGGGCGGCGAGGAGCCGCCGGAGGTCTCCCGGTCCGTGACGCTCGGATCGGCGCGCCTGGGGATCGTTGCGAAGCTCGACATCGTCAGCTCGGATGGCGCGGAGGCGGTGCCGGTCGAGCGTAAGCGCGGCAAGGTGCCCGCGAACGAAGAGCGGTCGTGGGAGCCCGAGCGGGTGCAGCTGATGGCGCAGGGCCTGCTGCTGCGCGAGCACGGATTCCACGTCGATCACGGAATCCTCTACTACGCGGGCTCGCGACGGCGCGTCGGGATCACGTTCACGCCCGAGCTCGAGGCCGCGACGCTGCGCTACATCGAACTGGCCCGCGCGCAGGCCGGCTCGAGCGTGATCCCGGACCCCCTCCATGACAGTCCGAAGTGCCACGGCTGCTCGCTGAACGGCATCTGCCTGCCCGACGAGACACTCGCGCTGCAGGAGGCGCCGCCCGACCCCGTCGCCCCCGAGGTCCGCCGGCTTTACCCGGTTCGATCGGACGCGACGCCGCTCTATGTGCAGGAGCAGGGGGCCCGGGTGGGCACCGAAAAGGGGATCCTGGTCGTGCGCACGCCGGACGAGCGCCACGTGACGGCACGCTTCGGCGACATCGACCAGCTGGTGCTCCTGGGCAACGTCCAGATCACGGCCCAGGCGCTGCACACGCTGTGCGAGGCCGGCATTCCCGTCGTGCACTGCTCGACGGGGCACTGGTTCTACGGACTTACCGCCGGCCTCGGGATCCGCAACGGTTACGACAAGGCCGCGCAGTTCGCGGCGGCCGCGGATCCGGAGCGCCGCCTCGACGTGGCACGCCGATTCGTCCGGGCGAAGGTCCAGAACCAACGCACACTGCTGCGCCGGAATGCCCAGCCGGCGTCGTCCGCAGCCGCGGCCCTCGCAGACCTCGACCTGTCGCTGCGCGAGACGGACCGGGCGGGCAGCATCGACGAATTGCTCGGGGTCGAGGGCAACGCGGCCCGTACGTACTTCGCATCCTTCGGCGCGATGCTCCGCCCGCCGGATGGCGGGCTCGAGTTCGCGTTCTCCGACCGCAACCGGCGTCCCCCGCGGGACCCGGTCAACGCACTGCTCTCCTTCGGCTACGCGATGCTTGCGAAGGACTGCACGATCGCGCTCCTGGCCGCGAACCTCGAGCCGCACTGGGGCCTGTATCACGCGCCCCGCCACGGCCGACCGGCGCTGGCGCTGGACCTGATGGAGGAGTTCCGTCCGGTCGTCGTCGACTCGGCGGTCATCACCGCCGTGAACACCGGAATGGTGCGCGGGCGGGGATTCGTACGCGGGAAGTCAGGTTGCGTGCTCAAGGCGGAGTCGAAGAAGGCGTTCATCGAAGCCTTCGAGGCTCGGATGGAGCAGCTGGTGACCCACCCGGTGTTCGACTACCGCGTCAGCTGGCGGTCGGTGGTGCGGCTCCAGGCGCGGCTCCTGGCGCGCTACCTGCGCGGGGATGTCGCCCACTACGTCGGCATGACGACGCGTTGATGACACGCAGTGACGTGGCGATGAGGAGGATCCGGTGAACCGGCGGCGCTACCTGGTGACCTACGACGTCTCGGACGACAAGCGCCGCGACCAGGTGTATCGGTCTCTTTTGGCGCGAGGGGACCATACGCAGTTCAGCGTTTTCGTGTGCGAGCTGAGCGAGCGTGAGCTGGTACGCCTGAAGGGGGTGCTCGAGAAGGAGATCAACGCAGAGGAGGACCAGGTGCTGGTCGTGGACCTGGGGCCGGTGGAACGGGACAGTGGCCGAATCATCGCAGCGGTCGGGCGGGCCTACCACCCCCCGGTGCGCGCGTTGGTGGTATAGGTGACGCGAGCAGCCCGATCATGCGAGACCCCCCGGGGGTCGCTCGTGGTCTTTGACAATCAACGATTTGCGGGCCGATCGAACGCTCCAGGCCTGCTCGCCCGGTCACCGGCGGGACAGGGTGCTCGAACACGGCATCGCAAGTGCCCGTGGCGCCGTATGTTCTGGCGGAACCGTTTCCTCGCGCGAAAGCGCGAGGCCTCATTGAAGCCAGAAACCCTCAACACGAGACACGTACGCCTGGTTCGTTTCCTCGCGCGAAAGCGCGAGGCCTCATTGAAGCTGCGAGTGCTGCACGTTCACGGCGAAGCAGACGGTCCGGTTTCCTCGCGCGAAAGCGCGAGGCCTCATTGAAGCACGCCCGCGGCGGCCCCGTCGTAGTCGTTCTCCTCCGTTTCCTCGCGCGAAAGCGCGAGGCCTCATTGAAGCTAGTTGACCTGAGCGGGCCGGGGGCGCTGCTACGCCCGTTTCCTCGCGCGAAAGCGCGAGGCCTCATTGAAGCGTCGAGCTGACCGGGGCGTTCGTCTCCGGGCAGCTGTTTCCTCGCGCGAAAGCGCGAGGCCTCATTGAAGCACGATCACGATCGACGGCACGGACTACAGCGTGCTGTGTTTCCTCGCGCGAAAGCGCGAGGCCTCATTGAAGCGGCGCGTGCCGACCTTGAAGCGAGCCTCGGACTCCGGGTTTCCTCGCGCGAAAGCGCGAGGCCTCATTGAAGCCGGGGGTTGGGCGGGGCGTGGTGGGAAGAGGAAGCGGAGTTTCCTCGCGCGAAAGCGCGAGGCCTCATTGAAGCGCGTGGTGTGCTGTGAGTGCGGGGCCGTCCTGAGAGGTTTCCTCGCGCGAAAGCGCGAGGCCTCATTGAAGCCGGGGGGTCCGGCCCGAGCCCGAGGACTTCTCGCGCGTTTCCTCGCGCGAAAGCGCGAGGCCTCATTGAAGCGCGTGGTGTGCTGTGAGTGCGGGGCCGTCCTGAGAGGGGGTTTCCTCGCGCGAAAGCGCGAGGCCTCATTGAAGCTGGACGAAGTGCTCGAAGACGCGCGCCCGGCCCCACGTTTCCTCGCGCGAAAGCGCGAGGCCTCATTGAAGCGGCCACGCGCTGGACCGGCACCTCGCCTGCGCGCTGGGTTTCCTCGCGCGAAAGCGCGAGGCCTCATTGAAGCATCATCGAAGCCGCGATCCTCGCCGCCGCCATCGCCGGTTTCCTCGCGCGAAAGCGCGAGGCCTCATTGAAGCTCGGCCTCGGTGATGATCTCCTGCACCTGCTCGTCGTTTCCTCGCGCGAAAGCGCGAGGCCTCATTGAAGCAAGTCCCGCGGCATGCGGACCCACGTCATGCCGTCCGTTTCCTCGCGCGAAAGCGCGAGGCCTCATTGAAGCGCGCTGAACACCTTCTGGCACTCGACCCTGAGCAGATGTTTCCTCGCGCGAAAGCGCGAGGCCTCATTGAAGCTTGACCGCGGCGACCTCGACGAGCCGCTCCAGCTTCGTTTCCTCGCGCGAAAGCGCGAGGCCTCATTGAAGCTCAGGGGTGACTTCTTCGGTGAGGGAACGGACCTCTGTTTCCTCGCGCGAAAGCGCGAGGCCTCATTGAAGCGTGATCGACGACGTGCTCCCGCGGTTCATCCCGGTCGTTTCCTCGCGCGAAAGCGCGAGGCCTCATTGAAGCGACGCGGTGCTGTACGACACGCAGACCTCCGACGAGTTTCCTCGCGCGAAAGCGCGAGGCCTCATTGAAGCGAGGGCGGCGACCTGCACGTCTGGCCGCCGGTCGGAGTTTCCTCGCGCGAAAGCGCGAGGCCTCATTGAAGCGGCAGCCGGCCGCGCGCGAGGATGTGGATCCCGCGCCGTTTCCTCGCGCGAAAGCGCGAGGCCTCATTGAAGCATCGAACGTGGCCTGCGCCTGGTAGTAGTTCGACCGGTTTCCTCGCGCGAAAGCGCGAGGCCTCATTTGAAGCCGCTACGAGCGGACGCCGTCCGGCGTCTACCGCTACGTTTCCTCGCGTGAAAGCGCGAGGCCTCATTGAAGCTGGTTGGCGGGGTCGGGCTCGCGATCGGGCTGTTCAGTTTCCCCGCGCGAAAGCGCGAAGCCTCACTGAAACGTCCGAGTGAACCAAGGAGGCAACGCTGTGGCCTAGTCAGAGCCCGCCGTCGCGCGCTCGCCCGCGGTTGGCGGCCACCCCCGCCTCCGGTGGGGTTGTCGGGGCGGCGACACCCCGCAGGGTCGGGTCAACGGTGCCTTTCCCCGGCCGCTAAATACCAACTAGCCGCAGTTCACCGCGCGGGACGCCCGATCGTGGGCGCTACGTGGCGCGCGGTCGCGGACAGCAGGTCGGACAGACACACCCTCGGCGGCAGGTAAGTGCCGAGTTCTTCCGCCCCCAAGGCGCTCGCAGGAAGGAAGCCGATCCTCTGCGACGCCATTGGCCGAAAACGCGCTGCAGTCGACGTCGCACGCATCTTGGGAAATGCGTGCGCAGGGCTAAAGGGGGAGGGGAAGCCTCCGTCATCCTGCAGCGCAGTGCCATGGTATGGCACTTGACGCACCGCGGGCCTCTCCCCGAGGCGGGGCTCCCCCAAGGTCGGGGGGCTCATCGCGCCTGCCACATCCGCGCGCGCCGGGAATCAACTATGATCCGCCGGTCACAGGGGGAGGGAGTGGACAAGCTCGACCGTCTGACGACGATCCAGCGCCTCTTCCGCGAGCGCCGGACGTTGACCATCGGTGAGATCGCGGCCGAGCTCGACTGCTCGGTCCCGACCGCGAAGCGCGCCCTGCGGGATGCCCGCTCACGGCTCGGCATGCCCATCACCTGGTACCCGCACGAGCATCACTACGCCGTCTCCTCCGACGGCCCCGCCGGCATCGACGTGCCCGGGCTGTGGCTCACCGGGCACGAACTCGGCGGCCTCGTCACACTCCAGACCTGCTTCGCGCAGCTCGCGCCGGGACCAATCGGTCCGTTGCTCGCCCCGTTCGAGCGCCGCCTGCGCGCCGTCGTGGCTCGATCCGGCGTCCCCTTCGACGAGGTCCAGCGCCGCGTCCGCATCGTGCCTCACCCCTTGCGCACGATCCGACCCGACTGGACGGTCCTGACGGAAGCTATGATGCGCGCGACGGGCCCGGGCCGCGACCGTCCGTCGTAGACGATCTCGAGGCGTCGGCGGCGGAACTGGTACATGGACGCGTGGTGCCACCTGCGCGGGGCATTGCGCAGCTTCGCTGTCGAGCGGATCGCCGCGCCGCGTCCCCTCCGCGAGCGCGCGCGCGATGTATCGGAAGCCGAACTGGACGCCGCGCTCGCCTCGTCGTACGGCATCTTCGCCGGAGCGCCGACTGACCTCGCGCGGCTGCGGTTCTCGTCGTTCGCGGCGCGCTGGGTCGTCGACGAGAAGTGGCACCCGCGGCAGAGCACGACCCTGGCGCCTGACGGCTCGGTCGAGGTGAGCTTCCCAATCGGCCGCCGCGAGGAACTCGTCCAGGACGTCCTGCGCTGGGGGGCCGACGTGGAGGTCCTCGCACCCGCGGATCTCCGCCGCGAGGTTGCCGCGCGGCTCGCCGCCGCGCTCCGTGTCTACGGGGACGGGCTCTCCGTGGAACCGGACTCCCGGGGGGCGGATCACGATTTGATCCGGTGAGGCGGTACATCATGACAGCGGCGCACCCTCGCGGGCTGGCGGGGGGGAAGAACGCGGGGGGCGCCGCGTGAAGGAGAATCGATGAGCGACGCGCGAGAGCGGGAGATCACGATCGACGTCCTCGAGGAACTGGTCGCCGGGGATGGCGTGGCCGTTCGGCTGCGGCAACCGCTGCAGCCGGCGGGCGGCGCCGGCGACAAGATCTTCCCGCCGACGTACGCCACGGGAGACCGGGCGCTGAAGTATGCGGAGGAGACACGGCGCCTCGAGGGCAGGGACGTCCGCTGCGTCCTGCTCGACAGCGTCGCCTCGCAGGCGAACCGGATGGAAGAGGCGCTGCTCGCCGCGTGGAAGCGCCGGCAGGTCGACTTTCCGGTCCTCGGCGTCGAGTTCCCCGCCGACTCCGATCTCGCGGACATCGGAACCATCACCGCCCTGGAGGCACCGCACCGGATCGCCGACGCGATCCTGCGCGACGCGATCCTGCGCGACCCGAAGGGTGGCGACGGCAGCCGGCTCTTCCGCGACACCGCGGAGGGACGTGCCTTCACCGAAGCGAACGCGCGCAACGCCACGGCCGTCCTGACGCTCTGCCCGACCGCTCTGGTCTTCGGTGTCTGGGACTCGACGGGGCCGAAAGGCGGCCTCGGAGCGAAATTCCAGCGTGCGCTCGCGTCCGAGATCGTCGCCGTCGGTGCGGTTCCCGGCATCAAGGTCGGCAGCCGCATCGATCCCCTCGGGATCGGGGCGGGCGTCGACGTATTCCACCACGCCGAGCGCGATCAGGACTGGACCATCGACCCCGCCGACGCGAGGAAGGACGCGAAAGGCAAGCCGGTGCCGTTCAGCCGCGGTGGCGGGGACGCCAAGGGGAAGCCGTCCTCGGTGAACCACTCGAACGTGGCGCCCACCATCGACGCGCTCGCCGGAGGCATCACCTGCGACCATGCCCTCCAGACCGTCGTACTGTCGCTCGCCGCGCTGCGCAAGCTCCAGTTCCGCACGCGGCTCGACGGCGCGCCGCTCGAGAACCCGGAGGCGGCGGGGGCGGCGGCGCGGGTCGCGCTCGCGGCCCTCGGACTCGCCGGCGTCGCCCTCGCGCGCGAACAGGGGTACGACCTGCGGTCTCGTTGCCTGCTCGTGCCGGACGCGCCGGCCACGTTCGAGCTGATCCGGGCCAGCGGGATGTCCGAGGCCGCCTCGCTGTCGGGCGAAAACGCCTCTGCGTTGCTCCGCGAAGCGGGGCGCCGGCTCGGCCCCCACGGCCTGGGCTGGAGCCGTACGCCGATCGACCTGAAGGCGGCGCCCAAGCTCGTCGCCCTCGTCAAGCGCAGCCGGGAGGCAGCGATGGCGGGCGCGGCGGAGGACTGATGTTCGCCCTGCGGGTCGAGTTCCTGACCGGCCGCTACACCGCCACGGCCTACAACGACAGGCACCGCGCGGAGTGGCCGCCGCACCCGGCGCGTCTCTACTCCGCGCTCGTCGCGAGCTGGGGTGAGGGCCCCGAAGGGGAGCGCGAGCCCGCTGCCGTCGCGCTCCGCTGGCTCGCCGCGCAAGAGGCGCCGCTGATCTACGCGAGCGCCGTCGACGACGTCGCGCGGCGCACCGTCACCCCGGTCTTCGTGCCGGTCAACGACGTCGGCGTCGTCCTTGCGCGCGAGAGCGAGAAGCTCGAGGCTGCCCGCGCTTCCTGGGCGGCGACCGAGCCGGGGGACCGGGCCGCGCTCGCGAAGGCGATCGAGAAGCTCGAGCGCCAACTGCCCGCGGCAACCCTCAAGGCGATCGCGGTGCCCGTGCGGGCCGGGAAGGGAGACGCGGACGCGGGGCGCCGAGTCATGCCTGAGGGCCGACTGCGCCAGCCCCGCACGTTCCCTTCGGTCGTGCCGGCAGACGACGTCGTCGTCTTCGCTTGGGACGTCACGGCGACTCCCGACGTCGCGGAGTCCCTGTCACGGCTCGCTGCGCGGCTGGTCCGCCTGGGCCACTCGTCCAGCCTCGTGCACGCGCGCGCCGCGTCCGAGGAGGAGGTTCGAGAAGCGGCCGCCCGGCTCGCGTGCTATCGGGAGGATGCCGACGCCGGACGTCACGTGATCCGCTGGGTGGGCCCGCAACAGCTGGATGAACTCCAGGAGGCCTTCAAGCTGCATCGTGAAACGGAACCGCGTGTCCTGCCGGCCGTGTTCCTGCGCTACGACGACGCGCCGCTGCGCCCGGCGGCGGAGATCCCCGCGAGCGTGTTCTCGGGCGAGACGATCGTCTTCGCGCGCGTCGGCGGGCCTCGCCTTCCGATCACGGCGATCGCCGGGGTCGCACGACAGCTGCGCCGCGCGCTGATGGGCGCAGCGACGGAGCCCATCCCGCCGCTGCTGTCCGGCCACGACGCCGATGGCGCACCGGCGCGGTCGCCCCACGTCGCGGTCGTCCCGCTGCCCGCCGTCGGCGGGCCGCACGCCGACGGCGCCCTCCTCGGGATCGCGCTCTGGCTGCCCACGGAGGCCGACCGCGCGGCGCGTCGCGCCGTGTTCGCGGCGGTCGGGCGGCTCGAGCTCGCGCATGCGGAACGAGGCGACGACGACCCGCCGGTGATCCCGCTCCGGCTCGGTGCGGCGGGGTGCCTGGAACTGCAGCGCGTGGCGTGGGGGGACGATCCGCGGGTCACGCTGCGGCCGCGCCGCTGGACCGGCCCGGCCCGCGCCTGGCTCACGGCCACGCCGGTGGCGCTGGACGCGAATCCGGGCGCGCTCGACGATCGCGACCCCGGTCGGCGCCGCGCCGCGTTCGAGGCGGCCGCGCGCACGGTGGCGGATGGCGTCGAGCGGATCGGCCTGCCGCGTCCCGCGGCGGTCGAGGTCCACCGTTCCTGTCTCGTCACAGGCTCGGCGAAGCCCGCCGCGTACCCGCGGTTCCCGGCCGACCCCGCGAAGACCCAGCGGCTCCTCGTGCATGCGCGCCTCACGTTCGACGCGCCCGTGCGCGGCCCCCTGCTCGTCGGCGCGGGCCGCTTCCAGGGTCTCGGGCTGTTCCTGCCGTCCGATGCCGCCGGGGACGACGCGTGAGCGGCCTTCCCGAATTCGCCGAAGTCTACGGGGCCGTCTACGGCCGCCGCCCCTTCCCGTGGCAGGCCCGCCTCGCGACGCAGGTCCTCGAATGCGGGTGGCCCGATCTGCTGGACCTGCCGACTGGATCCGGCAAGACGACCGCGCTCGACATCGCGCTTTACACCCTGGCCGCCGCGCCTGACCGCATGCCTCGACGGATGGTGCTCGTCGTCGATCGCCGCATCGTCGTCGACCAGGCCGCGGCACACGCGCGCGCCCTCCTGCAGGCGCTGCAGTCTGCCGCCGAGGGACCCCTGCGATCCTGGGCGGCCGCGCTGCGACGGCTGTGGGACGCGCGCGACGACGACCCGCCCTTCGGCGTCGCGGTCCTCCGTGGCGGCATGCCGCGCGACAACGACTGGGCCCGCTCCGCCGACCAGCCGCTGGTGGCCTCGTCCACGGTCGATCAGGTCGGCTCGCGCCTGCTCTTCCGCGGGTACGGCGTTTCGCCCCGATCCGCCCCCCTGCACGCCGGGCTGATCGGCAACGACACGCTGCTGCTGCTGGACGAGGTGCACCTGGCGGAGCCGTTCGCGCAGACGCTCGGCGCGGTCGCCTCACGCTATCGCACCGCGTCCGGCCTGCCCGGTCGTTTCGCCGTGGTCCGGATGTCGGCCACGCCGCACGACGGTGGAACGAGCCCCCGGCGCTTCGGGCTCTCCGCGGAGGACCGCGAGCACCCGGAATTGCAGCGCCGGCTCGCGGCGTCGAAGATCGCGACGCTGCGCGAGGTGCCCGTCAGGGGCAACGACGAAGCCGCCAATCTCCAGTTGCTGGCGCGGCACGCGGCCGACGCCGCGCTCGACCACGCGGCGCGCGGGGCGCGCCGGATCGGAATCGTGCTGAACCGCGTGGACGCCGCGCGCCGTGCGCGGGCGCTCCTGCACGAGGCCGCCGGCGACCCTGACGTCCTGCTGCTGACCGGTCGGATGCGACCGCTCGAGCGGGATGCTCTCGTCGAGCGCGACCTGCTGCCGCGCGTCGGACCCGGCGCGCCGCCCGACTCGGACCGGCCGCTGTTCGTCGTCGCGACGCAGTGCATCGAGGCCGGCGCCGACCTCGACTTCGACGCCCTGGTCAGCGAGTGCGCGAGCCTCGACGCGCTGTGCCAGCGCTTCGGCCGGCTCGACCGTCGCGGCCGGCTCGGCGAGAGCGCGGCGACGATCCTCTGCCGGAGCGACGCCGCGGGGGAGGGGGCCGAGGACCCGGTGTATGGCACGGCTCTCGGTGCGACCTGGGCGTTCCTTCTCGCCGCGGGTGGCAGGCGATCCGAACGCAAGGTCGACATGGGGATCGACGCCCGGCCCGACGCGGGGCCTGCCGCCACGGCGCTCGTCGCCCCGCGGGTTACCGCACCGGTGCTGCTCCCGGCGCACCTCGACGCGTGGTCGCAGACCGCGCCGCCGGCCGATTTCGCTCCGGACGTCGCGCCGTTCCTCCACGGCCCGCAGCGCGGAGCGGCGGACGTGTCGATCGTGTTCCGTGCCGACCTGGACGCGCCCCCGCAGGGGGACGGCGATCCCGGCGGCGTCCGGCTCGCGCAAGCCGTCCGGCGCCTCTCGCTCGTCCGGCCTTCGAGCCTCGAGGCGTTCCCCGTCCCGATCGGCGCCGCGCGCGCGTGGCTCGCCGGCCGTGCCGCGCCGCCAGTATCTGACACCGAGTCCTTGGCGGACGCCGATCCTCGGGACGCCCGCGACGGCATGCCCGTCGAGGGCGCTTCTGTCAGCCGGCTCGCGCTGCGCTGGCGTGCCGAGGACAGCGCGTGGGTCGGACCGGAGGACCTCCGTCCCGGGGACGTCCTGGTCGTTCCCGCGACGTACGGCGGGATCGCCCACGGATCGTTCGATCCCGAAGCGACCTCCCCCGTCACGGACCTGGCCGAGTTCGCGGCGTTCCGCGCCCGTGGCCGCGCCCTGCTCCGCTTGGACGAGGACGTGCTCGCCGGGTGGAGTTTGCCGGAGGACATCGTCGCCGCGATGCCCGCGCCGGCCGCCGACGAGCCGGTCGCCGCGTTCCGCGAGCGCCTGCGGGACTGGCTGGACGGCTGGCCCGAGGAGCCGCCGGGCAGGATGCCGGTGGTGCGCGACGCCTGGGCGGCGTTCAGGCGGGATTTGCGGAGTTCGCGCGCCCGCCTCGTCCGCCTGGATGACGGCGCCGTCGTCGTGAGCCCCGCGTTGCCAGAACGAGCGCGACGGGCCGAGGTGGCCGATGCGGTGACCGAGGACGACGAGAGCTCGTTCAGCGAGTCCGCGATCGGCCTCGACCGCCACCTGCGCGACGTCGCCGCACAGGCCCGGCGAACGGCCGAGCGACTCGGCCTTCCACCGGCGCTGGTGGACGACGTCCAACGGGCGGCGCGCCTGCACGACGCCGGCAAGGCGGACGAACGCTTCCAGCGCCTGCTCGTGGGCGGCAGCGAGGTGCGTCTCGCGCTGCTTCGGGAACCGATCGCCAAGTCTCCCCGCCCGCCGGGCCACGCCGACGAGGTGCGCCTCGCGGCGGAGCGTTCCGGGTATCCGCCAGGCTACCGGCACGAGCTGCTGTCGACCGCCCTTGCCGAGTCGGGCGGGGCGCTCGAGGGCGCGCACGATCCGGACCTCGTGCGGCATCTGATCGCGTCCCATCACGGGTATGCACGCCCGTTCGTGCCGTTCGTCGACGACGGGAGCGAGCACGAGGTGGAAGTGGTCCTGGACGGACGGACACTGCGCGCGTCCACCCGTCACGGGCTGGCGCGGCTGGATTCAACTGCCGCCGCACGCTTCTGGCGCCTGCAAGAGCGGTACGGCTGGTGGGGCCTCGCCTGGCTCGAGGCGCTCGTGCGGCTCGCCGATCACCGGGTCAGCCGCGACCTCGACGGGGAGACGACACCGTGAGCGACGTTCGGGTCAGCGACGTTCCCGTGAGCGAGGTCCCCGTGAGCGACGTTCCCGTTCTCGAGCTTCCGGGTCTCGCGGGGCAGAATCCGCTGGGCTTCCTCGCGACGCTCGGTCTCCTCCGGGTGCTGGACCATCACGCCCGCGCGGCCGCCATTCCACCTCCTGCGCTGGGATTCGAGGCGGCGGCGCCGCATCGGGCGCGCGTGCGCACGGCTCTGCCGTTCGATGCGCTCAAGCAAGTCGTGCTCGAGGACGCGGCGGCGCAGACCGGCAGCCCCGTGCTGACCTTCGCGTACACGGCCGAGGGCGAAGTCTGTTCGAGCTCCGATCCGGCAGCCGTTCGCGACCTCAAGGGACCGCCACATCATGTCGCGCGCCTTCTCGACGCCGTCGCTGCCGCCGGCGCGAGCCGGCGGCGCGATGCGGACCTCGCCGCGGCCCTGTTCTGCGAGAGCGTCACCGACGGCAAGGGCCAGGCCAAGCCGACCGCGCTGCACTTCACGGCCGGACAGCAGGCGTTCCTCGCGATGGTCGACGAGTTGCGCCGCGGCATCCAGGACGCGGACCTCGAAGAGGCCCTCCGCGGGCCGTGGACGAACCGGTCGAAGCTGCCGTCGCTGGGGTGGGACTCGTCCAGCGCGCGGGCGTACGCGTTGCGGGCCACCGATCCGGCGGGAGAGAAGCGGGGGAGCGTGCCGGCGGCGAACTGGCTCGCCCTGCAGGGGCTCGCGTACCTCCCGGTCTACCCGGGGCGGCGCGGCCTGCAGACGACCGGCGTGAGGGGCGGCTGGAAGAACGGGGTGTTCACCTGGCCGCTCTGGACCGTGCTCGCGTCATCGCCGGTCGTCGCGTCGCTCCTGCGCATCGACCTGCGCCGCTGGTCGGCGCGGGAGCGCGAGGCCGCCGCCGTGGTGGCCGTGCTCGCGTCCGCGATCCAGCGCTCCGACCGATACGGGAGCTTCTCTCCGGCGGCTGTGGTCCTTCCAGGCCAAGTGGAGCGTTGACGGCTACCCGGTTATCCGCCGTCGGGCTCGGGTGCGGGAAAAGCTGTCCGCTCCGACCCCCGCGCCGGAGCCGCCGGCCGACGTAGAGGCTGACCCGACGCTGCCGATGACGCCAGCGGACAACTTCAGGCGCCTTGGGTCAGGAGATCTGACTCAGGAAGGAGAGGCAGACGCGCGGTCTGGCGCTGTCGCTCGGCGTCGTTGGTATCTGGGGCGTCCACGCGTGCGCGTTGCAGCCCTCGGCAGATCGGCGTATGAGGTACGAGAACGGGCTCGGCCGAACAAGGGCCGGCCCCCAGAGTAGGGGGGATGACGATGAGCCACCTGGTCGCGGCGCACGGTGCACGGCACACGGGTCCATGGCGGCGGTTTGCGGTGATCGGGCTGCTTCTTCTCGGAACCGGCCCTGGATTCGCCGCGGATCGTGAGCGGATGCCGATCGTGCTTCGCGGCGTGGACTTCGGGAGTTGGGTGGGCAACCCTGGCGTTCCGATCAGCCACATCTATCTCTACCGCTTCAACGGCAGCTCGGCGAACCCGATGTGGACGCCGCTGCGCTTTCAGATCGACAAGCGCCGCCAGACGAACCTCCTGCACAACATCTTCTCCTTCGAGGAGTTCCAGGAGGACTCCTGCACGACGAATCCGCGGGTGCCGTGTCCGTTCACGGATCTGTGCGCGCTGACGTACTTCCCGCCCAACGCGTCTCGATGCTCGAGCTGGGATGGCAAACCGGGTGTGCCGACTCGGCGCCAGTGCGCGATCTACATGGCGGACTGGAACAAAGACTACCTTCTGTCGACCGACGAGATCGTGGTCATGGCGCGTGACCTCGCCGGCAGCCAGCGTGACGACTGCCCGTACGAGTGGCTGGATCCGTTAGGAAATCCCGGACTCCAGGGAACCCGTCAGGAGATCGAGATTCACGACAACGGTGACGTCTTCTGGATCTACGCCTACCGATGGAGCCAGCCGCCGCCGAACGTGCCGGAGTTCGTCGCACCGGGCAGGTCATGATTCGGTCATTCCCCCCCTCTCCGGAGACCCACCTTTCACAGCGGTCTGGACGCCGGACCTGCTGCCGAGCGAGGCGGTGTTCGACCGCGTCCACCAGAACAAGTTTGCCTATCCCGATGCGGGACTCTCGAACATCGATCCGGAGGTCTGGACCCAGGTGAATGTCAGGAATCGTGCCGGAATCGCGACGTACCTCCTGGACGATCCGCGGCGGGGCGGGATCGAGGCCGACCTGCAGGCACCGTTCTACCAGGACGACGCGCAGGTCCACGGCAACTTCGGCCGGACGTGGGGGAAGGTGAGCTGCATGCAGGACGGTTTCGACAACGACGGCGGCTGCCTCTCCGATTCGGAGTCGCTTGCGCTCCGATTCAGGAGGCTCTGGCACCGGATGTTCACGACCCCCGGTCCCGCCAGTGAGCTCGCGAGTGGCAGTGTAAAGGCCGGCAGCGAGTACGAGGCCGCCCGAACGCCGTACGCGACCGGCTTCCCGGTAGAGCAGTCGACCGGGTCGTCCTGCGGCGGTGGCGGGACGCCCTGCAAGCCCACGCTGAACGCCGGAACGACGGATGAGGGGGAAACCGATCTTTCGAACGGCCCGTCGTCTGTTCCGATCGGCTGCGCGCCTTCGGGCATCATCGGGTACGGCATCACGCGCCAGATCAACGGCGGTCCGGAACAAGTCATCGCGGTAGTCAAGTCCGGAACCATGTTTCGAGATGTGCTGACTCGATGGGGTGTGCCGCACACGTACCGGAGCTACAGCATCGCGCGGGGCGGCGTAACTTCCGAAAGGACGGCACCCGTGACGGTCACACCGAACGACGTCACGCCTCCGCCTGCACCGACACTCACCGCCACGCCGATCGATCTCGGCGCGGTGATCGACTTCGAGGCCTGCGTGGGACGAGGCGTCTCAGGCGCGAACGTCTACGTCTCGACTTCGAGCGGGGGGCCGTACACGAAGGTCAACGCCACGCCGATCGCGGCTTCCGGAGCAACGCACTTCACGGTGACGGGATTGCAGAACAACACGACGTACTATGTCGTGGCGAAGCTGATCGACCATGCCGGGAACTCGAGCGCCTACAGTGCCGAGGTTTCGGTGACGCCGCACCCATGAGCACGTTGCGTTCGCGACCGGACGCGATGTCCGCAAGCAAGCAGTTCCTAGTTCTCCTGGTGGCGGTCGGCAGCCTCGGCCTGCCGACGACAGCCCATGCCGGCTCGTTGCAGTGGCAGCTTGTCGATGGTGGCACGCCGATGCGCGGTTTCGCCGTGCAACTGTTCCACGTCGGCGTGAGCCACGAGACCTGGATGGTGCAGGGCGACTACAACATGCTCCCGCTTTGGTGGGTGCGCGACGGCGAGGGCTGGCGCCGGACGCTCTTTGCGCACGCTCCACCTCCGCTTTACGCGCCGGCGATAGCTTACGATTCGCAGCGAGAGCGGCTGGTTCTTTTCGGGGGGTCAGACCGCAATGAGACCTTCTCATCCGAGACGTGGGAGTTCGATGGCGCGACATGGGTGCGACGCTCGGATGTGATTGCCCCCCCTGCTCGATCGGGTGCGATGGCGGCGTTCGACAGCGTGCGAAGAGTGATCGTAATGTTCGGCGGGAGCGGGGTGTCGGGCAGCTCATACTATTATCCGACCGATACTTGGGAGTACGATGGCGTGAACTGGCGCCAAGTCAGCGTCCCCACGCCCACGCCGGCGGGACGCTACGGCCACTCGCTGGCCTATGACGCGCAGCGCCGGCGGACGGTGCTGGCCTTCGGCGGAGACGACACGCGCGTCTACAACGACACGTGGGAATTCGACGGTCTGCGCTGGATCAAGGCGCCGCCGCAGCCGACGCTGTTGCCGCGGGGAGGCGCGGCGACCGCCTACGACCCCATACGCGGCCATGTTTACGTGTTCGGCGGCGCCGGCGGGGGGGGGGAGACACGGTTCTGGACCGGCACGCAATGGCAGCTCGTCAGCACCGCCGTGACGCCGCCGTTTCCGCGCCTCTCGCCGGCGATGACCTTCGACCCCGTGCTCGGCGAGTCGGTGATGTTCGGTGGCAACGACTCGACGGGCCGCGGATTCGGTGACACGTGGAAGTTCGACGGAACGCGCTGGGAGCAGTTCACCGAGCCGGTTGCCTCGCCGCACCGTGCGTACTCGTCGCTGGCCTATGACACCGTGCGACGGGCCGCGAGCGCCTACGGCGGCAACGATTCCGGACAGGGACTGGATCAGACGTGGCTGTGGGAGAACCGCGCGTGGCGTCAGTCGGCGGCTCCCGGCGATCCGGGTCGGCTGGAGGTCCATCTGTCGACGTTCGATCCGCTGCAGAATCGGACCGTGGTCGCCTTCGGTTACGATCATGGCCCGGATCTGTGCAGCAACCGGACATGGGTCTACGACTCCGTTGCCGAGCGCTGGGAGGAGGTCTTCGGGCCGTCACAGCAGACCCGTTGTGAGCCCGCGGGCGCCTACAGCGCGCGTCACGGCGGGACGATCATGTTCGGGGGCAGCCGCCTCGGGGGCGCGTACCAGTTGCTGGGTGGCACGTGGATGCTGACCGCGTCGGGGTGGCAGGCGCTGCAGACGACGGGGGAGCCGGACCTGCGCAGCTACCACGCCATGACGTACGACTCCGCGCGTGGCGAGGTCGTGCTGTACGGCGGCCACGATGCCGGCGTCACCTTCCTGGACCGCACCTGGGTGTTGCGCGGGACGGAATGGGTGCAGCTACCGGTCCTCGGTCCCGGCCCGCGGTATCTGCCGTTCCTGGCCTTCGATCCGAAGCGGGGCGTGAGCGTGCTCGGGGCCGGAAACAACCTGAACGCACCTGACGACGAGCGCACGTGGCTCTTCGACGGCACGTCGTGGACGTCGGTGCAGACGACCTACAGCCCGGACATGAACCGGTTCGGCGCCGGCTCCGTGTGGGATCCGGACCACGACGTCGTGCTGCTGGCGGGGGGCGGGACGATCAGCCTCGGCTGGTATCACAACGATCTCTGGGCGTTCGGCTGGGACGCCGACGACGACCTCCGGGTCGGCGGCTTCGACAACTGCCCGCTTTCGCCCAATGTCGATCAGGTGAACGGCGACGGCGACGCGGCCGGCGACGCGTGTGATTGCGCGCCGAGCGATGCCGGCGTCTTCTCGATCCCGGCCGAGGTCGCGGGCCTGCGGCTCGAGTCCGGGGGCAGGACGCTCGTGTGGGAGGCGTCGCAGGCGACCTCGGGGGCGGACACGGTCCACGACGTGTTGCGGGGCGGCCTTCGCGAGCTGCCGGTCGGAAGTGGCGCCGGCGAGACGTGCCTCGCCTCGGGAACGGTCGCGGCGTCGACGAGCGATCTCGACGAGCCGGTCCCCGGCGACGGGTTCTGGTATCTCGTTCGCGGGCGCAACGGCTGCGGGACCGGGACGTACGGCGCCGACTCGGCGGGCGTCAGCCGTTTTTCGGGCGCCTGCCCCTGAGGCACGGCACGGCGCGCGTGGTTGCGGGTTCGGCGAGGCGCTGGAGGTCGCTGATCGAGCATTGACCGTGGCCGGGACAGGTGCCAGCAGCGGCCGTTCCACAGTGAGTCACGTTGTTGGCGCGGGGGGTCGTTGGGGCGGGGGGGTCGAGCGCAAGCGCGGCAAGGTACCGGCCAACGAGGAGCGGTCCTGGGACCCCGAGCGTGTGCAGTTGATGGCCCAGCTCCTGCGCGAGCACGGGTTCCACGTCGACCATGGAATCCTCGACTTCGCGGCCTCACGACGGCGCGTCGGGATCACCTTCACGCCGGACCTCGAAGCCGCCACGCTGCGCTACATCGAACTGGCCCGCACGCAGGCCGGTTCGAGCGTGCTGCCCGAGCCGCTCCGCGACAGCCCCAAGTGCCACGGCTGCTCGCTCAACGGGATCTGCCTGCCGGACGAGACGCTGGCGCTGCAGGAGGCGCCGCCCGACCCGGTCGCCCCCGAGGTCCGCCGGCTTTACCCGGTCCGGTCGGACGCGACGCCGCTCTACGTGCAGGAGCAGGGGGCCCGGGTGGGCACCGAGAAGGGGATCCTGGTCGTGCGCACGCCGGACGAGCGTCGGGTCACGGCCCCTTTCGGGGACTTCGATCAGCCCGTCCTGCTCGGCAACGTGCAGATCTCGGCGCAGGCCCTGCACACCCTGTGCGAGGCCGGCATCCCGTTCGTGCACTGCTCGACGGGTCACTGGTTCTGCGGCCTCACGGCCGGACTCGGAATCCGCAACGGCTACGACAAGGCGGCGCAGTTCACGGCCGCGGCCGACCCCGAACGCCGCCTCGATATCGCTCGTCGCTTCGTGCGAGCGAAGATCCAGAACCAGCGCACGCTGCTGCGCCGCAACGCGCAGCCGGCGGTCGGCGCGGCGCTCACCGAACTCGACCTGTCGCTGCGCGAGGTGGACGGCGCCGGCTGCATCGACGAGCCGCTCGGCCGCGCGCAGCTACCTCGCCTCCTTCCCGGCGATGCTCCGCCCACCCGACGGCGGACCTCGTAGGCGGCCGTCGACGGCGCCGCGTGCGGCTCGGTGACGCCTGCCTATTCGTGATCAAAATCAAGTGCCGGCGCGGTGCGGAAAGGGCGTCTCGCCGCCTCCGTTTCGCGGGGTGCGGGGAGTACACCACTCCGAGTCCGCTTCCACGCGCCGTAACGCAACCGACCATCACACCGCACACACCGCACGATGCGGCTGCATGCGATCGTCGTGGCCCTCTGTGAGTGGGGCGGATTGAGATCTGCGGAATGAGGGACCGATCGCTTCGGGCGAGCGGGATCGCGCCCAGAGCGGCAGAGCTGCTTCACACTCGCCCACGAACGCGTCGTACGCCGCGCGCCCGCTGTTCCTCTGGCGTGATCCGTTCTCTCGACAGTAATGCTCGTCGCTGGCCGCCCGGGACGCCTCGGACCCGACTCGACTCAGGGAGCCTGCGCACAGAATGGAAACTTCGCGGCGAAGCCAACAGCGTGATGAACTGGCTGGAAGAACTCATCCACACACGGGTCGATGGCGTCACCAGCGATCTCGGCCGATGCCATCGCATCATCAAGCTGACCCAGCAGCGCCTCAATTCGCGCGCGTGCTGCAGCCGTGCCTGGCTGACGACCAACACCGGCTTCGCTTAGCCTCTGCGACACGGCTTCGGCCGCCGCCCGATCGCCTCCGAGCGCTGCGGCAATGCCAGCAACCTCCAACGCCTCGAGACTCGTTGTGCCCTTCCTAAAGCTCCGACGCGACGTGATCTCTCGCGACAGGGCTCGCATTTGCTCCTCGGCTCTGCCCTGCGGTCCGCATGCCGCCTCGATCTGCGCTCTTTCCAGGCGAAATCTGTCGTCCGCTCTCCTCACTTTTCGGATCAGAGCGGCTGCTCTACTGATCTCACCCTCGCGGCGCAACAGTCCAGCCGCCTCACGGATCGCAAACCGTCGCTCCGCTTCCGAGACATCGCCTTCGTCCACGGCTCGTTCCAAAGCCTCGACTGCAACAAGTCGCTTCCCGGCCCCTTCCAGAGACCTCACGGCAAGCGCTGCGCTGCGCATACCCACGCGAAACGGTTCAGACAGCAGAGGCGACGCCTTTGCTGCTGCGGTCGTGTAGTCCCCCGCGCGACACAGAAGCTCTGTCTGCGCAAGAGTCACAAGCACGAACGGCTGGCTTCGCATGGAACGCAAGACCGAGCGCGCACCCGCAACGTCCTTCGCGCGGATCAACTCATCCACGAGCAGGCGCGTCGCCCCAGACACGTCATCAGGATCCAGTTGGACTGCCCTCTCCAGAGTCGAACGCGCCGACTCATGATCGTCCGCCTTCACCTGATGCACCGCGATCGCCATCAATTCGCGTGCCTTGACGCGGTTCAGAAGTCGTCCCCGAAGTAACGCGTTCGGCTGGATGAGGGGAGTCCATAGCCGCTGTGCGGCAGAGATATCCGCGGCGCAGGTCGCACAGTATCTCTCTGGGATTCGGCCGAGCACTGACTGCGCGAAGTTCGCCAGAATCACTCGAACGTTTGGGACGGCCATCACGCAGCGTGCGTTCGAACAATGCACATCACCACCCTCTGAATGCGCAGGGTTGCACACCAGCCCGAGCAGATGCCCCCACTCGTGGACAAGGGTCGATCGCACGACCTGCGCCGGTGTCAGCCACAGATACGCGGCCTGTCGGCAGGTGTCGGCATAGATGACGATCCCCGGGACCGCGCTTGCCTCCCGACCGCGCTGCAGCACCCACATGGTCGCGGCGCCAAGCACGGACATTCGCTCGCGACTGAACGGCGCAAATAGGATGTACACGGTGCCCGTCTTCTCACCGCCATTGCTGGTGCCGCTGCAATACTCGGCCGCGAGTTCGGCGTCGCTCGTCGTTGCCCACTTCGACCTCGGGATCTCGTCGTCTAAGAAAACGTCAAGGACTGGCGCTGATGGCGTCTGCAGTCCAGTCAGGGTCCCGACGATTCCATGTTGCGGCGCACAACCCTCAACCCAATCGATCTCGACCTTCGCGCGATCCCAGAGGACTGTCGTGAGCAAGAGAGGGTTCATGTGGTTCGAGAGCACGTCTGAAGTGCTTACGTTCCCTGTATCGCCTCGCTTGGGAATGCTACTACAGCCACCCGACAGAAGAAGACAGACTACCACCACGACACTCGCTGCTATCCGTGGATCCAGGGCCGCCTTTCTCATAAGTGCGTCCGCCCTCGATGATCGATCTCTCCCAGGATTAGCCGGGGCCGAAGGACGACTCTCAGTCACTCTCAACACGCTCACACCGGGTCCGAACCGGCTTTCGTGAGTACGCACAGGACTGCGTTGCTGGGCAGGCCGAGGTCTCTTCAGGACGGGATTGGCCTGCTCCTGTCTGGAGGAGCGAGTGTACTATCACGGCTACGGTGGTGCTGAGAACCAGCAGAGACCCGTACTGCCCCGCGGTGAGGCCGGCGGCTGCGGGGAAGAGCAACAGCCTTTCTGTAAAAGCGTGTGATGTGGCGGGCTGAATCACTCCGCCTCCATCGCGAGGTAGATCCGCCCAGTCTCCCAGTCATCGCTGATCTCAGCCAGCACGGCGCTGACCAAGCGCAAGAGCGAGTTCTCGTTCGGAAACAGCCCGGCGACGCTGGTACGCCGCTTGATCTGCTTGTTCAGGTTCTCGAGTCCATTCACGGTGCGGAGCAAGCGCTGATGAGCTTCGGGCACAGCGAAGATCGTGAGCGCCTCGGGCACTGCGTTCTCGATCCAATCCGCCAAACGCGGTGCGCGGTTCTGATAGCTCGTGACGACTTCGCGAAGCCGTCGATCAGCCGTCTCACGGTCGCCGGCGTTGAAGATGCTGCGGATCGCGCGAGCCACCTCCTTGCGCATCGCGACCTGGGGTACGAATGCGGTGGCGTTCCTCTGGACGTGAAACTGGCAGCGCTGCCAGGCCACTCCGGGCAGTTCGGCCTTGCGTGCCGCCTTCAAACCCGCATGATCATCACTGACCACGAGCCGCACGCCGAGCATCCCGCGGGCCTTCAGGGATGCCAGGAACTCGCGCCAGTGCACCTCGGCTTCCGACAGCGAAGCGCTGAGACCCAGGACGCGCCGCTTCCCGTCTGCACCGATCCCGACAGCGACGAGGACGGCGCAGTCGATCACGCTGCCGGCATGGCGGACGCGCTCATAGCGCGCGTCCACAATCAGGTAGGGCGTTTCACCGATTGGCCTGGAACGCCACCCGGCGAGGTCCTCGTCCAGCAGCGCGGTGGCCCGCGACACGTCGCTCGAGCTCACGTCGAAGCCGCACAGCAGCTCCGTGACCGCCTTGACCTTGCGGGTGGAGACGCCCTGCACGTACATCTCGGCGACCGCGAGCTTCAGGGCACGTTCGCTACGGATTCCGCGCTCCAGGGACTTCGGGTAGAAGGCCTCCTCCGCGTTGCGCACCTGCGGGATGGCGAGGGAAAGGTCGCCAACGCGCGTCCGCAGGCTCTTGGGCTTGAAGCCGTTGGCGTAACCCCGGCGGGACTCGGTCCGCTGGTGCGGCTGTGCGCCGAGGAACTCGGCCCGCTCAGCTCGCATGGCCTCGTTCATCAGGACCTCCAGCGCACGCGCCATCCCGTCCAACCCGTTCTCCGACAGGATTCTCAAAACGTCCGGTGCCGCCGTACAATCGGGCTCGTGGTGGGCCATGGGTTTCGCGACCTCCATGTAGTCTCGCAACCACAAGGAGAAGCGATTGTGGCCCGCCACATCAACACCCCCCCCGGGACGGCCGCCGCGCTCTCCGCTCCGGCTCCGTCGCTTCGCTCCTCCGCCTCCGCGGAGAGCGCGAAACACGAGCCGATCGAAAAGCGCACGGCGTCCTCAGGAATTTACAGAACGGACGTTACACCCCCGGCTGCGGTGTGAGAGTCCGCACGGATGAACTCCAACCCAAACCGAATGACAGGATGACAAATGAAGTAGGCTGCAACAGCACACGACGGTCCTCTGCGCCAGAGGAGGATCAAGTACAACGCAAACAGCGCTAGGAGCAGGATGGCCTCGTATAGCGCTACCGGATGAAGTGGAAGGGGTCCCATCGAAAAGCCAGCTGGAGAGTTCATTGGGTATACTACGCCCCAGAGCAGCGTCGTTGGTTCACCGAAACAGCACCCACCGTAGTGGCAGCTCAGTCGCGCGATGGCCTGTCCGACTATCATCGCGGGCGCGAACGCGGAGAGGACGCTGACGATCTCCAGCGATAGCATCCGGGTCCCCAGAAGTACGACGGCGAACCCCCCGAGAAACGCCCCCACGACGGATGCATGCTGGGGGCTGAGCACGTCCACGGCCCCCCGAAGCGCTGACCATACATCGTGTCGCGGGGGGTAGAACATCAGCGCCCAGAACCGACCCCCGAAGCCCCCGACAACGAGCGCGAGCGGAAGAATCAGAAAAGCGCGGTTGCCGCCGCGGCGATAGAGTAGACACGCAGCGATAGTGCAGCCAACTAGTACGGCGAGGCGATAGAGCGCGAGCGGGGAGGGGTGAACACCAAAGACACGATACACTGGCGCCCTCCCCTCCCAATCCCGACGAGAATTGATGTCAGGCTCCGGGGTATCCCTCTGCCGAACTGATGGTCAGCGTGAGCGTTTCGGTCCCGACATTGAGGCTTCCGCTGCAATTCAGGACCGCGTGAGCAGCGCTAGCACCAGAGAAGTAGGAGTTGGTAAACAGACTGTATATCTTCAGATTGGTGATTGTACCCGTTTGGACGTTCAGAGTGCCCTTGCTCACGTAGTTACCGTTGAGCGTGAAGTGATTGGTGCCGGTTTCGCTGGGCGCGACCGCCGAGTGGGCGAACGAGGGAATCTCGGCAGAGAGAGACTCGATCCGGATCTCCCGCACGCCGGGATCACCCGTCGCAGCGAGCGAGACGACCACGCCCAGGTTCTCAATGTTGAGCCCCGCATCTGTGCTAGTACCCCAGTCGTTCATGTTCTCGATATCGAACGACTCGAATGATGTAGACTCAGCGCTGTACTGTGTGCCCGGTTCCAAGCCCGTGTAAGGGCTGACGGCATTCACGACGTTGATGGAGAAGGTCCCGTTGATTGGTACTGGCACCGAGCAACCAGTGCAGTAGCACGCGGGACCGCACGTGCCGACATCGCAGGAAGTACACGGCGGGGTACCCACGCACGACTTCGCAGATGACGCTGGCCTTTGGGAGATCGTCAGCACCGCAGCCACCGAGAGCGCCGTTCGCGATCGACGGCGGTAAGAACACCGCGACCTTCGTGCCTAAGCGCGCAGTCGACATTGCGCTCCGCTCCAATCCAGCGGCGCCGCTTGTGGATCATGCAATGGCGTGGCTGACGCCGCGCCCGACGAATCGGGACGCAGCGCTGACAGACTGCTTCAATCGCCCGCCAACGGAACTGGAGTACTGGCTTGGCGACCGTTTCGACGAAAGTCTCGACGAAAGTCTTGCCGTGCGGTCCCGTGACGCGCTCCTCGCGCTCGGCCCAGCCTGGCTCGACGCCGTCCAGCAGGATCGCGCGGTACAGGCCTACTGAGGCGATTCAACCCGTCCAGTCCGGGTTGGCAGAACGAGCACCGCAACGCGCTGCTCGCTGCTGGCGTGGACACGGATGTCGTCGCGGCCGACGCACGCGCGCGGGCCGTCCTTGGCGAGTGAGCAGGGCGGGTCGGCTCACAGCAGCCCCTCGATCGGCAGCAGCGACATCAGCCAGACGGTGAAGCGCAGG